>JRHI01000010.1_pt1 | contig 162743 bp, 166 predicted proteins | sample 215371 | NCBI WGS metagenome assembly JRHI01 (sample SAMN02929681, study PRJNA255918) | sediment metagenome | biome: cave system; feature: Ice Cave; material: Sediment; isolation source: sediment from deep within a dark volcanic ice cave with no known source of... ...
GTCCACTATGTCCTGCGACATGCGTCCAGCATGTGGTGAACTCACACAGGTAACGTTTTCGACCGAGGTCAGCTCGACGTTGTGTCGGGTGATCCCGTTCGATCGCAGCTGCTGGCACACGGTCGATCCGGGCACGGTGTTGTTCACTGGGAGCAACAACCAGAACGTCGTGTGTTCGGGGTCGTGGATGGCAGAGCATGAGTACGTCATCGACGACGTGAACAAATGGTGGTTTCTCGCCAGAAGCGGACAGTTGGCCGGGGCCACCAGCGTGGCCACTCATGGCGACCTCTCGCGCAGTGCCCGGCACCGCTCCCATGAGACGCACGGCATCGGCGACGAGCTGCGCGGCTCGTTCGTGGTGGACGGCACGTCCTGGGGCGCGGCCGGTTTCCTGCGCGATACGGGGCGCCCGTGGTTCACTAAGGACGACGTCCGCTTCCTGGCTTCGCTCAGCGCACCCATTGCCGAAGGCTTGCGACGCGCACTTCTGATCCCTTCTGTCGCTGGAGAGGACACGTCCAACCACGGTCCCGGAGTGGTGGTGTTCGATGACAGAGGCAACGCCGAATCCATATCACCTGCCGCAGAGCACTGGATCGCGCAGATGACCGAAGTGCCCCGTCCCGCAACGCCCCCGGAGTCCAAGATGGTTCAGGCCGTCGCCGTCCGAGCACGGGCGCTGGCAGCCGGACAGGACCCCCTCGAGCTAGCGGCTCGGTCCCGAGCGCAAACCAGGTCGGGCACTTGGCTCCTCCTTTACGGCACTCGACTGGTGGGGGGAGCCGACGGACGCACCGCGGTGATCATTCAGCCGGCTACCCCCAACGAGGTTGCTCCGCTGGTCGCCCTGGCGTACGGGCTGTCAGAACGCGAAAGTCAAGTGATGAGACTGTGTATGAAGGGTCAGTCCACTAAGCGGATTGCCGTTCATCTGCATGTGTCGCCGTACACCGTCCAGGATCATCTCAAGTCGATCTTTGACAAGACCGGGGTCAGAAGCCGGGGCGAACTGCTCGGCCAAGTCTTCCTAAAGCATTACATCCCGCGCTGGGAGGAATTTGCCGAGTCGCCCTCCGGGTGGCATGCGCAGGGCGTCGCCCGCAACGAACCGAGCGCCAGCGAAGGACTGAGCCCGACCGTGCCAAGGTAAGGTTCGCGAGCGAGCCTCGTCTCCCGCTGGTTTGAAACACGGAACCGCCCGGCTTCGGTGGACGGCCGACCGAGGAGTTCTGCGCGAAGGTAGGTATCTAGAGTTCCACCACGCACTGGTCGCTAGCATCCGGCAGTGGCACCGACTTGCTCAGCAGCTCCCTATGCGCCACCACCCCGGTCCTCATGGTAGTACTCGCCGCCCCTATCCTGGTAGTATCCAGGTATGAAGGTCAGTATGAGCTTGCCTGAAGAGGACGTTGAGTTCCTCGATTCCTACGCCCAAACCCAGGGGTATCCCTCTCGTTCCGCAGTGCTCCATAAGGCGGTTCGGCTGCTCCGCGCCGCAGAACTGGACGACGCGTACGAGGATGCCTGGGGGGAGTGGGCAACAACGGGCGAAGCAGCGCTGTGGGAGGTCGCCACCGGGGATGGTGTCACCGCCTGATGCGGCGCGGAGAGATCTGCCTCGTCGACCTCGACCCCGTCCGTGGAGCCGAGGCGTCCAACACGAGGCCGGCTGTCATCGTCAGTAATGACGGCGCGAACATCACCGCCACGCGCCTCGGACGCGGTGTCGTGACCGTCGTCCCGGTCACGTCGAATGTTGAGCGGATTTACCCCTTTCAGGTGCTTCTCGCGGCTGCCGCGACAGGGTTGCGCCGGGATTCGAAGGCGCAAGCGGAGCAAGTTCGCTCGGTGGCGGTTGAGCGCATGGGGGCCCGGGTTGCAGTGGTGCCGGCATTCCTCATGGCGCAGCTCGATGAGGCCCTCCGGCTTCACCTTTCCTTGTAGGCGCCGGCGCTCCCACGGTCTCGCCCACTCGTGGAGGCCGCCTGGAGCCAGCCGTGTAGTCTGGTTCCACGGCCTGGCACGGACGTCACCCCTACCTTGCCACCGAGAGCGTCGACACGGTCAGTCATGTTGGTGAGGCCAGCGCCCTTCTTGGTGGTGGCCACATCGAAGCCAACACCGTCGTCCTCGACCTCGAACCCAAGCCCGCCACCCTCATCGCGCAGCCGCACAACAGCCCGCGATGCTTGCGCGTACTTCTGCACGTTCTGCAGCGCCTCGAGCACCGAGAAGTAGATCGCGGCCTCCACGTCCTGCGAATACCGGCCGATGCCGTCGGCCTCGACGGTCACCGGCACGGTCGCCTTCCGCCCATGCGACTCGAGCGCCGCGCCCAAACCCTTGTCGGCGAGGAGCGGCGGGTAGATGCCGCGGGCGAGGTCGCGGAGCGTCTCCAGGGCCTCGTCGGCGTCGACCTTCAGCTGTTCGATGGTTGCCCTAGCCTTCTCGGGATCGCGGGTCATCAGTATCTCCACCAGGCCGAGCTTCACCTTGAGCGCGACAAGGTGCTGCTGGGCGCCGTCGTGGAGGTTGCGCTCCAACCGGCGACGCTCCTCATCCTGAGCGGTCACCAGGCGCTGTCGCGAGGCGCGGAGGTCGTCGAGGCGCGCTTGCAGATCAGCGGTCAGCCCGACGTTCTTGAGGACCAGCCCGGCCTGCCCTGCGAGGTGGGTGAGCAGGTTCTCCTCCACGGGAGTCAGCGACTCACCGCTGCGCTTGGTGACGCCCAGCGCGCCGAGCAGATCTCCCTGGTGTCTCACCTCGACCAGCCGGTTCGCTCCGCTGACCGATTGCAGCGTCCCATCGATGACCACGATGGGCTCGGCAGGCGCTGAATCGGCAGGCCACACCGCCACCTGTCGCCACACGGCCCCGTTGCACAGCCACACGTCCGCGCGCTGGGCTCCCGTTCCCTCGGCCAGTACTCGCGCCATCCGCGGCATCACGTCGTCCGCCGCGTACGACTCGGAGACGCGTCCGGAGAACTGAGACAGAACCTCGTACGGAGTGGCGCGCTTGCCGTATACCAGACGGTTGGCCACCCTTTGCACGCGCTCGCGAACCGGCTGGAAACCGACTGCCACGATCGCGGTGGCGAGGATTGAAAGACCAAGGTTGGGCTTGCCCCCGCCACCGATGAGCGCGCCGATGCCCACCGCGATGCCGACATACACCGCGGTGATGAACACCGCCAGCGAGCCGTACACCAGTGTGCGGCTGATCACGACGTCGATGTCGTAGAGACGGTAGCGAAGGATCGCGACACCCGTTGCGATCGGTATCCCCAGCAGGGACAGGACGAAGAACGCGGGGATCAGCGTGTCCGGTAGTGAGCTCGAGCCGCCGCCGCCGAACGCAACCAGGCTGAAGGCCACCGCCAGCAGCGCGCCGGCAAAGAGGAACCATTTCAACTGCTGACGCTCGTCTCTCTGCGACTTGCGAAAGCGCAGCATGAGGCTGACGATGGCAGCGAAGCCCGCCGCGACCGTGATCAGCGCGAGAAGAGCCACCAGGCCTGCGAGCGGGCCGCTGGACGCGTCCGAAGCCTGCCCGAAGGCGGTCCCGTCGGGCTGAATTCGGGAGATGCCGGTCGGAATCGCTGCGACAACCACGAAGGCGGTCGATGTCATCACCAAGAGGCGCGCCGGAATCCGCCAACGCCGCGAGGGAAGCCGGCCCTCGGGGAACAGCAATGGGACGTACACGATCATGAGCGGAAGCATCAGCACGTTCGTCCACGACGCGAGCCACGCCGCGAGCCGGCCGCCCGGCAGCGACCCAGGGGCCACGAAGTTGGTGTATATGGAGAACTGCTGCGCGGCGTAGGTCACGGCCAGAGCCGCCCCGCCCGCGATGAAAAGCCAGCCAATGGGGTTCCGTTGTCGGCGGGCTGCCACGACGACGCCGGCTGACGTGATTCCCAACCCGGTAACGATCCCAGCTCCCGGGTAGCCGTACTCGTGCGCCCAACCACGCGATCCGTTGAGGGCGTGGAAGACAGCGTTGACGAGCGACAGCGAAACGACGACGGCCCACGCGGTCCAGGCGACACGGGTTAGCGCGCGGTCGCCTATGTCAGCCCGGCGCATAGCCGGAAGAGAGGCAGTTCCGCTCACAGACTCGATTCTGGTGACGTCGCCTTTCCTCGGCAATGGTGACAACCTCCCATCAGGGGGGCGGCCAGCATCACCAGGTTTGTGCACGCATGGCGTCGAGCTTGTAAGCGCGCGCTCAGGCAGCCGTGCCGAAGTATCCCCGCCTACCGCGGGATCCCGGCGCTCAGCAGAAGGTCTTCGTGCAACTCGAACCACACTGTGTGGAACGAGTCGACCAGCGGGCCCGCCACGTACTGCCCCTGCCCTGCTCGTGCGCGCGCCACCGCCTCATCCATGCGGCGCGCGTATGCCCTGAAACGACTGTGCTCAGCGCCACAGTCGAGCAAGGCTGAACGGATGACGCCGGCCACGTCGTCAAGATCGGCGAGTACGTCCCAACGCGCAGCCCCATCGGCCGGGTCGGTCTCTTGCCATCGAGTGCAGAGCTGCTTGACGCGCATGTCCATGGTTAGCAGTCGTTCGAGCAGCGCCCGCAACGGGCCAAGGTCGCGGGTGCGGGCCTCCGCAAGTGCCGCGTCGTGTGCCGACCGGCCGGCGTCGGTGAGGCGCCAGCGGCGGGGGGCGCTGCCGTCCGCTGCAACCAGGCCGTCGCCGAGAAGTGAGGCAAGCTGACCGCTGACCGGCGTGCCAATGGCGCGTTCCAGCTGTTCGGCCGTGCTTGCGCCCCGGACGCGGAGTATGTGGAGCACGGCCGTCCCGGCCACACCGGTCGTGGTCATCGGCGCTCGAGGACCCTGATGGTCCCGACGATCGGGTCGACCTCGACGAGGTCGCCGTCGTTGACGGCCGCGACCGCCCCGAGCGCGCCCACGACGGCGGGGATGCCGAGCTCGCGGGCGACGATTGCTGCGTGGCACAACGGTCCCCCCTCCTCCACCACCACCGCGCCGGTAGCGGCCAATGCGCTGTTGTAGGCCGGCGTTGTGTAGGGCGCGATGAGGACCTCCCCCGGCTGCAGACGCGCGACCGCGTCGTCAGCGCTGGTGGTGACGCGCGCGATGCCTCGGTACGTGACCCGACCGACGCCGTCACCGCTGAGCCGGGCCCGCTCCGGCGGGTTCCACCAGAGGTTGAGGCAGGTCACAAAGCCGGCAGTGATGCGACCCATCGCATCCGGGAAGGAGTCGAAGCTCGGTGGCGGGGGCTCGCTGCCGATGTAGTAGGGCGCCGCTGCGGCCGCGTGTGCGGCGCGCCTGGCACCACGCGCGGCCAGCGTCGCAGCGTCGACGCCGCTCCCCATAAGCGCAGCAGACACCTCGCCGAGACGCAGCTCGAGAGCGTGTGCCGGTTCGAGGGCGGCGCCGCGGCCAACCAAGCGTCGTCCCACTTCGAGCAGGGCGCGGCGGAGCAGGCCGGACGGCCAGAGGAAGGTGATGCCGACGTGGTCGTCGCGGATCCCCCAGGCGAAGCGAGCCTCGGCGAGGAGGTCGTCAAACGTCGGCCGCTCGGGCTCGGGCACCCGCGCCCGCAGCGCCGCGGCGTCGGCTGCCCCGCCGCTTGCCACCGCACTGTCGGCCACCGCCAGGATGGCGGCCAGCAGCATGTCCGGCAGCTCGTTGAGGGTCATCCCGCCGGCGTCGTACGAGGTCACGGTCCGCCAGCCGTGCTGTTCGAGGTAGGCATCGAGCTCCGCCTCCGCGTCGGGCCCGGCGCGCCGAACATCGTCGAGCGTCCGCGGCCGGACGCCACCACGACGGGTCGCCGCGACGATCCGCTCGAGCCGGGGACGATCGCCGAAGGTGGACGGCGACGAGCCGCGAAGGGCGGCGAGGGCGGTGTCGCGCGGAATGTCCCAGCGCGCGCAGGCGACGATGAAGTCGCCGACAGGGATCTGGTCGCAGCCATGGAGCTCGAAGTGGTCGCCGATCGATGAGGCGGCGGCGCCGGCTACCGCACGGACGTGGTCGGCGAGGGCGGCGTCGTCGAGCGTCTCGATCGCCAACGCCTGGAACGCCAGCCACTGCGCCGTCAGCTCGGGCTTCTGCTCCGCGTACCAGCGCTCGCCGTCGATGCGCCATTGCCGGTTGGCGACAGCCCGCCGTGCGGCCCCGACGCGCGGCCGCAGCGCGGGGTGGAGCCGGCTGAGCACGCGAAGGAGTGGTGGCGGGGGCGCCTTGCGCGGCTTCTCGCCGATCGCAGGGATGGGACGCATGTAGACGCGGTCGTTGACGAAGCGGAACGCGACATGCGACACGGGCAGCCCGTACCGTGCGGTCATCCTCCCCATCCCGGCAGCGATGGCGTCAGGAGCCGTCTCCTGGAAGATCGGGATGGCCGCCCCGGGGATGTGCGTGGTCTCGCGCTGCCAGAGCCCCGGTCCAGGAGGTGTCCAACTCAGAGGCTCGGCGGCGGCTGTGTCCGTGGAAGTCGGTCGGGTTGCGAGGTGTGTTGTCATGTCCTGACTGTCGGACACTTCCGATTGCCCGTTCATCCGCAGAAATGCGTAATTCTCGGCGACGTCACGGCGTAGGCAGAGCCTCGCCCGCTGCCGTGATGTGACGAGCCAACGCGGCGCGCGAGCGGATGGCGAGACGTCCGTAGATGTGGTCGAGGTGGCTGGTGACGGTGCGGGGGCTGAGGAACAGTCGCTCGGCGATCTCCCCGTTGGTGAGCCCTTCGGCGACGAGCTGGGCGACCTCGAGCTCGCGGCCACTGAGGAGCGACCCGCTGCGGCGGCCGGGCCGTGGAGCGCGCACGTGGATGCCGACACGGCGCAGCAGCCGGCGCGCGCGCTCGCAGTGGCGGCGGCCGCCGCAGCGCTCGAGCGCCTCGAGTGCGGCCACCGCCCGCTCCACGGCTGAGGGATCCGCCGCCGCGTGGGCGGCCTCGGCCGAGTCCAGCATGCACCGCGCAGCCTCGAATCCAAGTCCCAGTGCCGTAGCGCCTGCCGCGGCTGCATCGAACGCGGTCAGCGCGGCCGCGGCGTCGCCCTCCGCGGCGAGGGCCGCTGCAGTGGCGCGCCGCTCGAATGCCGTGGCGACGCCCCCGGCCCGGCCCATCCGGCCGAGGGCCGCCGCGGTGTCGCGCGCGGCCGCCGTGTCCCCGCTCGCCGCCTGGGCTTCGGCGAGCACGAGGAGGCCGGCAGGCAGACGCAACTCCAGTCCGTGAGCATGTCCGCGGTCCTCACGGAAACGTGCGGCGATCGCCAGCGCGGCGACGACATCGTTGCGCTCCAGGGCCAGCTGGGCGGCCGCGATCCCGAGACCCAGCAGCGTGCGCTGATCCGCCTGCGGCGCTTGGAAAACGGCCTCGGCCTCGGCAATGTCGGCCGCGGCGGCATCCAGGTCGCCGGAGACGACCCGCGCCCATCCCCGGTAGATGAGGTTGTTTGCGAGTGTTCGGGCCGATGCGAAACGCCGGGCGCTGTCGACGGCCTCATCACCGGCGGCGACTGCGGCCCGGAGGTCACCGCCGAGGAGCTCGGCCAGCATCAGGGCCCGGCGCATCTGTGCCTCGAGCGCGGGCGAGCCGACGTCTCGAGCCGCGCGCAGACCGCCCTGAGCGTGGAGGCGAAGAGCGACCGAGTCGCCGAGGCACCACATGGTGAGACACATCTCGCTGTGAGCCCGGTTGATCAGGAAGGGATCGCCGACCGCGTCCGCGACGAGCAGCGCAGCCTCTCCGTGGCTCCGCGCCTCATCGAAGTCGCCCGTCGACAGCGCCACCGCGACCCCGGCGAGGTGCGCGCGCACCTTCACTGGGGGGTCGTCCAGCTCATCAGCCAGGTCCACCAGCCGGCGCGCACGTGCAACGTCGGCACCGAGCACGACGATGGCGGCGTGATGAAGAGCAGCCAGCTCACCACGGTCCGCGTCCCCAAGCACCGCGAAGCCTTCGCGAACGTGAACGACTGCGGCGTCGAGGCGTCCACGGTCGCGCTCACAATGGGCCAGCCGGCGATGAATCCGCGCCAGGGCCACGCGATCTGACGGCTGAGTCGTGAGCAGGTCCGCCGCCTCACCCCAACTCGCAGACGCGGCGTCGAGCGACCCCGCCATCGCCCACGCCTCGCCGAGGCTCTCGAGGATCATCGGCAGTAGCTCGATACGGAACCCGCGACGAACCACCCGGAGCGCTGCCAGCAGCTGTTGCGCCGCGTCCAACGGCGCCGACGCCGCGCTGGCCGCGGCAGCGGCGGCAAGGAAGACATCGAGTGCTCGGCCCGGGCTTCCGCCTGTCCCGGCGTTGCGGTAATGGTGTGAGCGTTGTGCCAAGTCCGCTGGGGCCAGGCTGTCGAACGCGCGGGCAAGGTCAGCATGGATCCGTTGCCGGCGCAGTGGCGCCAACTCCGAGGCGGAAACCTCTTGGAGCAGCGGGTGGGTGAGCCGGTGGACAATCTCCCACTCCTCGTCCAGCGTGACCACGATCGCCGCCGCCTCCGCAACAACGAGCGCGTCGCGCAACCGCATGTGGCTCAGCCCAGAGGCGGCGGCCAGGAGGTCGGATCGGAGCGCGCCGCCGGCGACAGCGACGACATCGACGAGAGCGCTGGCATCGGGTGTCAGGCGGGCCAGGCGTTCGACGATGAGGTCGCGCAGGTCGTCAGGGAGCCGCGCGTCTGTCGGTGCGTCGAGTGTCCAGCCGTCGCGGTTGCGGCGCAGCGCTCCCGCCTCACTGAGCGCTCGGACGATGCCCTCGATCGCAAGAGGCGAACCGGCACCGCGCCCGGCCAGGATCGGCAGCAGCTCCTCCGGTGGTTCGCCACCGAGGAGGGCAGATGCCATGGCGGCCACGTCTGCGGGCTGGAGCCTGTCCACGCGGATGTCCGTGATCGCCCCTGTGCGCTGTAGGTCGCGCAGCAGTCCGCCGAGCGACGGGCTGACATCGACCTCCCCCGTGCGTAGCGTCAGGATCAGCAGGATCGGCTCATCGGCGACGCGGCGACACATGTACTGGAGGAGTTGCAAGGACGAGTCGTCGGCAAGGTGGATATCGTCGATGACCACCAGAAGGGGCCGCTCTGCGGTGCGGCGCTCGATGAGACGCACCACCGCCTCGAAGAGGAGTGTGCGGTCGAGGGCGGCGTCCTCGGACCGCGCCGCTCGGGGAACGGCCGTCGCCTCGTGCGGGAAGAGCCGCGTGAGGTGGGGCAGATCAGCCAGCGCCGCAACGTCCTCACGCAACATCGGCGTCAGCAGCGACAGCACCGTGCCATAAGCGAGATCGCGGTCCACTGGCGAGGCGCGCGTCTCGTAAACCCGCATCGCGCCTTGGCGCGCGTGGCCGACGACGGCCTGCGCCAGGCGCGTTTTGCCGATGCCCGGCTCGCCGCGCAGCACCGCAGCGCGCAGCCCCCCGATCAGCGCGGCGTCGCCGACGCTGCGCAGCGCAGCCAGCTCGCGGTCGCGACCTACGACAACCGGCGAGCGCCACCCCGCATCGCCCCTCATGGCAGCAAAGTATCGTCCCGCATGGCAGCGGCTGCCGAGACCGTCAGCGAGTGGCCTGTCCGACCTCCATTTCTCTCGAGCAGGGCGGGGCCGGTGAAGGCTCGCACCCGCTCCGGATGAACAGGTCGGCTTCCGCCCGCGACGCTCGGCTGCGTCGCCCAGCCGCGCCTGGGGACGGACGATCCCAGCTGACAGCCGGCAACTTCTCCTCATTCTCCATCGCGGACCTGTCCTCAAACACCTCGGTTGCGATGGGTCAACAAACCAGACGCGAGTTCGGAAGCGTCGCTCAACAATTCCGAGAGCGACGTGTCGTTACGGGTTTGACAGGCGCCGCCACCCGGCTCAATGGGTGTGCCAGCACGAAGTCGAGCGGGGTGCCGGCGGCGTGGCTCTGTTCGGTCAGCACTCTATGCTCGGTGACACCCGGCGTCCCAAAATGTCGACCATGGGTAGGCGTTCGGACCAACTCGGACAACAAGCGGGGGTCGTCGGGAGGCCAGCCGCGATCGATACACCCTCAATGAGGCGCTGGCCCACGGCGGCCGGGATCGCGTACCCCGTATTCATCGCCTGTGCGGGCATCGCCAATGTCTATTTTCAGAACAGTATTCTCACCAGCCGCGTACCCTCAGACTTCCGGGGCACCGCCGCCGCCCCGGGTGCCGTGGCGGTGATCGTGTTGGCGGCGGTCGCCAGCTTGATCGTCGCGCGCCGTCCCCGGAACAGAATCGGCTGGGTTCTGATTCTCGCGACGTTCACGGCGTTGTTCTCATTCGTGTTCGCTCCGGACTATGGCGCCTACGGCATCTACGTCATCCCCGGTTCGCTCCCCGCCCCTCTGCTTCCCAGTTGGATTGCAGGCATGACCTTTCCCCTCTTCTTCATGTCCTTGATCGTGGTCCTGCCGCTGATATACCCGGACGGGGGGCTGCCTTCTGGACGTTGGGCATGGGTGCTAGTGCTGGCCGGGGTCGCGACACTTTTCACGATTCTGCAGCCGCTCGATCCGAATTATTTCGCGAACGATCACTTGGCGAACCCCTATTCAATCACCGCTTTCAAGGGCTACAACAACGGTGCTCTGGCTGGGGTGGGCGCGGTACTTGTAATGATCGCCGGGCTTCTCAGCACCGCCTCGGTGGTCGTGCGTTATCGCCGGTCCGGAAGTGAGGAGCGTCACCAAATCAAATGGTTCGCGGCGGCCATCGCCCTGCTCGCGGTCGTATTCGTGCTCAACCTGGTCACGGGCCAGCCGGGCGGGCCGGCGCTCCCGGCGGCGGTGGCCGCCGTTGGAGTGGCTATTGCCGTCGCCGTGCTGAAGTACCGCCTCTACGACATCGACGTGGTCATCAGCCGCGCCGTCGTATACGGCTCCCTGGCGGCGTTCATCACGGCTGTCTATGTGGGCATCGTGGTGGGAATCGGGTCTCTGGTGGGCGTCGGCGGCAAGCCCAACCTGGGTCTTTCGATCCTCGCCACCGCAATCGTGGCGGTCGGCTTCCAGCCGGTCCGCACGCGTCTGCAGAAGGTGGCCAACCGTCTTGTCTACGGAGAGCGCGCATCGCCGTATGAGGTCCTCGCCCAGTTCTCAGCACGTGTCGCCGGGTCGTACCCCACAGACGATGTCATGCCGAGGATGGCGCAGATGCTCGCCGAGGGCACGGGCGCGCAGCGCGCCGATGTCTGGCTGCGCACGGGGACGACATGGCGCGACGCCGCCGTCTGGCCCACCACTGCAACCGTCGTCGGGTCCATCGCAACGCCAGACGACACTCTCCCACCGGTGAACGGAGCCAACCGGCTCGTCGAGGTCCGCCATCAGGGCGACCTCCTCGGCGCCCTCGGCGTCACCAAGCGACCTGGGGAGTCCCTAACGCCCGTCGAAGAGAACCTGCTCACGCACCTCGCCGGTCAGGCGGGACTCGTCCTCAGAAACGTCGGTCTCACCAGCGCGTTGCAAGCGCGCCTCGAGGAGCTACGGGTGTCGCGACAAAGGCTGGTCACCGCGCAGGACGAGGAGCGCCGCCGGCTCGAACGCAACCTTCACGATGGCGCGCAACAGCACCTCGTCGCGCTCAAGGTCAAGCTCGGACTCGCAGAGATGCTCATCACACGGGATCCGGACAAGGCCAAGGTAACCCTCGACCAGCTGAAATTGGAGGCCAACGAAGCACTCGAAACCCTCCGCGACCTCGCCCGCGGCATCTACCCGCCTCTTCTCGCCGAGAAAGGGCTTGGCGCTGCCCTCGAGTCGCAGGCGCGCAAGGCGACGGTCCCCGTCACAGTCAAGGCTCCCGGCCTCGGCCGGTACTCACAGGAAGTAGAGGCCGCCGTGTACTTCTCGGTCCTCGAGGCGCTGCAGAACGTGCAGAAGTACGCGCAGGCCTCACGCGCTGTCGTGCACGTGCGCGCGGCGGATGGCCTGCTGCGGTTCGAGGTCATCGACGACGGCCAGGGCTTTGACGTCGCCAACCACAGGAAGGGCTCCGGCCTCATCAACATGGCCGACCGCCTCGACGCGCTCGGTGGCGAGGTCGAGGTGACCTCCACGCCCGGCCATGGGACAAGCCTGCACGGCTGGCTTCAGGTCGCCCCGCGCACCGACGGGCTGCCGTGAGGCATACGTCCCTACGAGCTGGCCGCGCCGGTGGCCTTGACGGTCTTGATCGCCTCGATCCGATGCAGCGGCCACGCGTTGGGCTGGATCCCGGGCACGTGGGTCGCGATGGCCTGCTGGAAGCTCTCGGTGCCGTAGAAGCGCCCCGCGGACTCCTCTGATTCCCACACGTCGACAACCCGCCAGCCGTTGGCTGTCGGTCCAGCGATGTGCGAGATCATCCCCTCAGGGTCTGGCGCGTCGACGCTCTCGCGTCCGATCGCGCGCATCACGCCCTCATAATTGTCCGCGGTCAAGCCGGTGCCCTCGAACAGGAATGCCACTGCCATTGTCCGTCCTCCCAGAGCCGAATACATTCGCGAGCGAGTAAACACTCCTAGTAGGAGTATTGACAAGCCATGCGACGAACGGCCACCACCGCCAATGCCGTGCTCGGCCTGCTCGCCCTGCGCCCTCGCTGGACGAGCTACGAGATCACCAAGCAGCTGCGGCGGAACATGCGCTTCTTCTGGCCGCGTGCCGAGAGCCGGATATACGAGGAGACCAAGCAACTGGTCGCCAAGGGCTACGCGCGCGCCGACCGGGAGCCGCAGGGTCGCCGTCCCCGCACTGTCTACTCCATCACGCCCGCAGGCCGTCGAGCTTTGAGGGCATGGCTGGCCACTCCTCCCCGCAGTACGGCGCTGGAGTGCGAGCCACTCTTGCGTGTCTTCCTCGCCGACCACTCCTCGCCGGACCAGCCCCGCGTTGCTTTCGAACAGGCTCGCACCGATGCGGAGGCGATCCTCAGCGTCGGGCGCGTCGTCGGCCCGGAATACCTGGCGGGAACTGCGCCATTCCAGGACCAGGTGCATGTGCGGGCGTTGGTGTTCGACTTCCTGTCACACCACGCTCGCATGCTGCTCGAGTGGGCAGATCGCACTGAGACGGCCATCGATCGCTGGCCCGCGCAGACCGCCGAAGGCACGATTGCTCAGGCGCGAGCGACGATCGAGCGCAACCTGTCCGAGTACCCGTCTGCGTCGGCGACGTCGTGAGCAGGCGGAGTGGGGTGGCCGGGTGGCGGAGCGAGAGGGATTCGAACGTCGGTCCGCGTTGCCTCGGATGTATGCATCTATTGGGTCGTCTCAGCCTGCGCAGACTCAGCCACCGCTTCTCTGTCCTGACCGAGCTCGCCGTCGATCTCGAGCTTGATCTTCTCTGATACGAGCAGGCCGCCGCCGCTGAGGGGGACGTTCCATTTGAGACCCCACCTCGTGCGGTCGAAGGTGCCTGTGAGGGTGCCGCCGACCTTGGTATTGCCGTAGGGGTCGACGACCGCGCCGCTGTGCTCGTAGTCGAGTGCGATCTCTTCGGTGATGTCCTTGATGGTGAGATCGCCCACGACTCTGTAATCGCTGCCGGCGCGCTCCACCGACTTCAGGGCAAAGGTGATGGTGGGGTACTTCTCGACATCGAGGAAATCTGCAGAACGCAGGTGTCCGTCACGCTGTTCGTTGCTGGTCGTGATGCTGGCGGCGTCGATGGTCACCGTGCCGCGGCCCGTGGTCGGGTCTTCGGGGTTGTCGAGTTCAACCTCCGCGTCGACCTTGCTGAAATGACCCCGGACGGTGGCGACGCCGAGGTGCTTGGCGCTGAAGCCGACGGTGGTGTGGTGGGGATCCAGGGTCCAGCTCATGGCTCTCTCCATGGTGCGTCGGGAGGCCCCGAGCGGCAGTACTTCCAATACTCATGCACATCGTCGGCACTAGCGCTATACTTTGTCAAGTGTGCGCAGTAGCTGAAAAAAGTTTCGGCCCCGCTACAGCATCGGACGGCTGCTCCCAGCCATCGGACTACTGCCCGGTGCGCGCGGCAATCCAAGTGCTCCAGGAAAAGTGGACGCTGCACATCGTCCGTGCCCTGCTCGACGGCCCGATGGGTTTCAACCAGCTGGGTCGCGCTGTGGGGGGATGCAACCCGGCCACGCTGAAGCTGCGACTGGACCATCTGGAGGAACTGGGCCTCCTCGTTCGCACCGTTCACTCGTACATGCCACCGCGCACCTCGTACGAGCTTGCGCGCGCCGGAGTGGACCTGCAGCGGGTGATCATGGCCATCGACGGTTGGGGGCGCGAGCACCTCTCCTCCGCCCGAAGTCCGACGGAAGGCAACGCTTCTCACATGAGGGGCCGCCCGGGTAAGCAGTGAGGTCACTCAAGGCGTGCAAATCCGGGTGAGGCCGCTGAGCCTACGAACGAGGTGGACAAAGAAGGCCACCGCCTGTCGGTTCGGGACACGAAGACCATGATTCGCCGAAGTGCCGTGCACTCTCTGCGGAATCCAGTGTTCTTCGTCATCACCGTCTTCATGCCGGTCTTCTTTCTCCTACTCTTTGTGGGCGTTCTCGGTGGGTCGCTCTCGAAGTCCTTGGGAGTGGGAGCCACCGCGGTTCCCTACATCGTCTATGTCACACCGGGCATCCTGGCAATGGCGGTAGGGAGCAGTGTCAGCGGCACGGCGATCGGGATCACCACCGACAAGGCCGAGGGCATCATGGCGCGGTTCCGTACCATGGCCATCGCCCCGACTTCGGTGCTCACTGGCGCGGTGGTGATCAGCGTGATCCGTACGCTTCTCGGGATTGTGCTGCTCGTCGGAGTTGCGCTGCTATTCGGGTTTCGCACCTCGGTGGGATTCTCCCGTGGGCCGCAGCCACCGGCCTCATCGCGCTGTTCCTGATTGCGATGACGTGGTTGGGGGTCGCGATTGGGCTGTCCAGCTCAAGCGCCGCGGGTGCCAACTCCCTTTCGCTGATTCCCTCGTTGATCCCCATCGTCAGCAGTGCCTTCACGCCGACGGCATCGATGTCGGCGGTGTCTGTTGGTTCGCGGAACACCAGCCCTACACGCCGATCGTTGAGACGCTGCGTGCACTTCTCTCCGGGGCACCGGTCGGCGACAACGGATTCATTGCGTTGGGGTGGTGCCTTGTCATTGGGGCGATCAGCTACATCTGGGCGCGCCATCGCCTCCACGCCGTTCAAAGAACAGCCACAGATGCTGCAGCCTCGGCGGAATCTCGGTACCTTCGTATGCCTCGCGCTCGACGAAGCCACGAGATCGGTACAACCGTTGCGCATCGGTCATGAACAAACATGTGTCGAGTCGCAGTGTCGTCGCGCCGGTCCGCTGTGCTTCAGCGATCAGTCTGTCAAGCATGCCGGAAGCGATGTGCAGTCCACGCGCCTCAGGCACCACGTACATGCGCTTGATCTCTGCCACACCTGCCCCAAGCCCTCGAACCGCACCCACTCCGACGGGACGGCCGGCGCTTTCAACAAGGAGCAGCATCCCCGTCGGCCGCCGAAAGTTGTCAAGGCTCTCGCGGACCAACGAAGGATCGGCGGGCGGCTCGTCGACGCCGTACTCGTCGTGCAGTCGGCGGTGCGCCCACGTCATGTATTCGACCATCAGCGTCGCGGCTACCTCGTCGTCAGAGCCCGGCTCAGCTTCACGCATGTGATATTCGCGAACCAGAGACACTGGGTTCTCCTTTGAGGGCGACACCTGGAAGCACTCGGGGGGTCCTGCCGTGTGTCTACCTCAGCATGATAGTGGCTTCGGCTGCGCGCGCCAGGCTCGTTCCGCACGAATCCGCGCCGTGCGTCAGGTCCAGGCGGTCGGAGCAGCTCCCGCCGCGACCATCGCGTCAGTCCGGTTGATGTAGTCCTCCATGCGCACGACCACACCCTCCCGTACGGTGTGCACGACAAAGAGCTGGCCGGTCAGCGATGCCCCCGGCACGTCGCGGAACCGCGGCCCAGCCAGGCCCAGAACCACTCGCTCACCCGCATCAACCAGCTCGAGATGCTCAATGCCATCGTCTCGCTGTTGGAAGCTGCTGCGCACATTGTCAAGCACCTGGTCGCGACTGTTGCAGACAAGCTCGTCCGTGACGCCTTGATGAACGACGTCAGGGTGGAGCAGCGCAGCAACTGCGTCGATGTCCCTCCGACGCCGGGCGTCGAGGAGTGCAAACACGACCTGCATGGGCGGCTCAGTCATCACGCAAGTCCCTTGGGAGCCTCACGTCCACTTCGATCTCGACCACGTCCCTGACCTTGAGCGCGCCGAGCATCGCGGAGTACGGCTTGATGCCATGGTGGCTCTGGATGACGGTGGCTGTGCCGATGACACGGTCTGCCTCGGGGCTCAACGTCAGTCGGAGCTGGGCCGGTCGCGACCGCCCGACGATGGTGAGGTCGCCACTGACCGTTGCCTCATTTGCATCGCCCGCGACCAGCATGGAGCGGAAGGAGATCTCGGGGTGGTTGGAGGAGTTGAGCACCTTGTTGCGGATGTTGGCGCCGACCTCGCCCCGCTGCTTGTCGGTGAGAGGGATCGCCCCGCCGTGCGCTTCCCGTACTTCCAGCGAGGTGGCATCGACTGTCGCGGTCACGCTCGACCGGGGGGGTTCCTCCGCGTTCACAACCACCGTCGCGCTCCAGCGAGAGGCTTCGAGGGTGAGGTCGTGACCCATTCTGGCGGCAGCGCCCTCTCGTGTCGTCCGAATCAGAAGCGTGCCGTGGGCCGGGCCGATGGTGTACGTGCCTGTCGTCAGTGCCACAACCTCTCCCGGGGTGTCCCGCCCGCGGTCTCAGCGCGTCCGGATCGCACCACCATACACCCCGCTCCTCGCCAACGACAATCAATCTCAGACAATTTGATCGAGGCTCAGCGGTTGAGGAGGCGCAGGGCCTCCACCACTCCTGTTCTCCCCTTGGGGGCGCCGAAGAACTCGTCGTCCGCTGCTTCGACGATTGCGACAGCGCGGCGCGCGAGGGCCGCTCCTTGCTCGGTCACGCTCAGCATGCGAGCTCGGGAATCGCCCGGCATGTCGGCACGTACGATCAGTCCCTTCCTCTCGAGCGTCCGCAGCACCTGGGAGGTCATCGTCGGATCCGTGCCAGCGTGACATGCGACGACGCGTTGTGTCGGAGATTCCCCCGCCACATGGGTAAGCCACCAAGTACTCGCCAGCAGGACAAACTGAACGTGGGTCAGGTCAAGCGGACGAAGCGATGTGGCCATGAGGCGCTGCCACCGCAGAGTCACCCGCCACAACAAGAATCCCGGGCTGTCACCCGGACGCTGCGCCCCGGCTGCGACGGCTGTCGTCTGACGCGTCGAGCGTTGGGTAGCATCCACCTCATCGCGGCGACTCACGGTTCGTACGAGCCGGGTGTCCACGCGCGGGCGCTGACGCCGATGGCATTCCAGGCGTTGATGGTCACGACGAGACTGATCAGTGCCGCGAGGTGCTCCGGAGCGAACGACGCCGCCGCAGCCTCGTACGCCGATGTCGGAACGTGTTCCCCGGACATGAGCGTCACCGCCTCGGTGAACGCCAGGGCCGCGCGCTCGCGCTCAGTGAAATATGGCGTCTCGCGCCATGCGGGCAGCGCGTAGATCCGTTGTTCGGTCTCACCTGCCGCACGTGCTTGCTTCGTGTGCATGTCAATGCAATACGCGCAACCATTGATCTGCGACGCGTGGATGCGGATCAGTTCGCGGAGCCGAGGATCGAAGCCGACACGGTCGAGCTCCCCGGTTGCGGCGGTGTCGAGGTGGGCCATTGCCCGGGAGAAAGCTGGCGCATGCGTGTCGAAGTCGAGCCGGATCGGGATCTCGACGGTCGGATCGCCCGCATCCATATCAAGCACCACCCCGATTGCCGGGGACCGAACCTGTGAAGCCCTGCGTGATCTCAAGAGCTCGGGCGCTGAGCGCCGCGATCACATCTGGAAAGTCGGCGGTGACCATGGGGCCAATCTCCTCGGCCGAGGGACCCTTGATAACGCATCGGTACGTGATGCGGGTACCCCCGTGCTCCATCGCCTCCAGCGAGTGACGAACACGCACAACGACTCCTGCGCCGGGGATCGAGGTCTCGTCCTCGAAACCACGTCCCTCCTCCACCCACGTAAGCCGCGACGTCAGAGTCTCCTGGTCCGGGAGCGTCATCCTTCCCGTCGTGCCTGGGCAGAACGGCCCGTCAAGCTCCATTCGCCGTACTCCGGCGTTCCACGCCGGCCAACTGTCGACGTCGCTGAACAGAGCAAAGAGGGTCCCGGGGTCCGCTTCGGTCTCAGCACTGTGCTCGTACGTCCACATGGCTCACCTCCAGTAAGGGGCGTTCATATGTGCTCATACTATCGGCACGCATACTAGTTGTCAACCTCCCGTCCCGCGCAGCGGTGATCCGGCGTGCGCACGAGGTCTCAGCTCGAGAATCCGTGGCCAGGGTCTGGCGTATGCTCGGTCGCTTCAGCCAAAACTGTACGGAGTCTTCCCGCGTGCCCACCGAACCGACGTCCGTTGTCGACCCAATCCCGGCCCACCTGGGTACCGTCACTCCTCGCCTTGTGGTTCGCGACGGCGACGCAGCCATCGACTTCTACCGTCGCGCGTTCGGGGCCGAGGAGATCGGGGATCGTTTCACAGACCGTCAGGGCGCGGTGATCCACGCCGAGGTGCGGATCGGCAACTCGGTTGTCATGGTCACTGCGGAGACGGGCGATGCCGACGCGCCAGCCCGCTCCCCGCTGTCGCTCGGCGGCGTGGTCAGCGCGGTGATGGCGACATACTGGGACGACGTAGATGCCGCCTGGCAGCGCGCCACCGCCGCGGGTGCCGAGGTGGTGTATCCACTCGCCGATCAGTTCTACGGGGAGCGGGGCGGACGCGTCCGCGATCCCTTCGGCCAGCAGTGGATGCTGAGCCAGCACACCGAGGACCTGTCGCACGAGGAGATGAACCGTCGTGCCGCAGAATTCTTCACATCAGCCCCCTGACGGGCTGGGGCCGGCACCAGTGCCGAAGGTCATCGGCGGAAGACGTCGTTGCGTTCGCGGCGGGGCCACCTTCTCGCATGCGTCTTGCGAGCCGGTGCCGCTGTCAGCGAGTCTATGCGAGCGCTGCGTGCGACTCGCTGCCCTTGATCGCGAACATGGCACGGTCGGCGTCGGCGACGAGCGTATCGGCGTCCGTCTCACCGTCGGCCACGGTCACCACCCCGATGCTGGCGGTGACCCGTACCGCACGGCCGGCGGCGACGATAGGCTCGGCCAGCGCCGTCTCGATGCGGGCGGCGAGCTTATCGGCGTCACCCGGCTCGATGACGTGCGCAACCACGAGGAATTCGTCTCCACCGACCCGGGCCACGATGTCGGTGGGCCGTACACAGTGCTCGATTCGCCGCGCAGTTTCCACCAGCAGGCGGTCACCGGTGGCGTGGCCGAAATCRTCGTTCACGGCCTTGAACCTGTCGAGGTCGATGTAGAGAAGTGCTAACACGACGCCGCGGCGTTCCGTGAGCGCGCCGAGGTCACGGTAGAAGCGACGTCGATTGGCGAGCCCGGTCAGCGGGTCGTGGTCGGCCTCGATGCGCAGGCGAGCTGCCAGCTCGTCACGGGAGACGAGGTCGGCCGTCAGCGCGGCGACGATGTACGCAGAGAACGCCGAGACGGCAATGAACATCTGGGCGACGATCAGTCCGGCGAAAGGACCCTCACTCGCCGCAAATGGTCCCAGCCCAGCGGCAGTGGCCGCGTTGGTGATCAGGCCGACGGCGAGCACCCCGAGCGCGGCACCGCGATGCCCCCCACGGAGGGCGCAAATCACCAGCGTAGGAATGATCAGGTACGGAAGACCGCCGGCGCGGGCGGGCGGCCACGGTGCGAACGCCAGCGCAGCCACGCCAACGATGATGCCGCTGTACTCCGCCCGGTGGAGGGTCTGCCGGCGGTTGCGCGTGTGATGCCAGCTGAGCAGCGCGGGGCCGACGATGAGGACGCCGATCCCGTCGCCCACCAGCCAGCGCAATGATGAGGTGGCAAAGCTGTCGATCCCGCCCAATGCCGACGCGGCGCCACCGATGACGGCGCCGGCTGCGGGACCGGCGAACACCGCGCAGCCCAGGAATGCGAGCAGCCCATCGTGGCTGGCGAGGTTGGGCCGCGCGCGACCGATCCGGCTCAGCAGCAGAGCCGAAACCGTCGGCTCGACCGCGTTGGCGAGGGCCCAGGCGAGGCAGACCCCGAGGGCAAGCCCCTCGTGGAAGTCCACCACCCCCTCGGCGGTGGCGACCGCGGCCAGCAACCATGGCCATTGACGCCGGGGCGAGCGGATCAGCACGGCCAGCGTCATCCCCGACGCGGGCCAGAAGGAAGCCACCTGGGTTGAGCCGAAGGAACTGAGTAGCCCGACGAGCTGAGCGATGCCTGCGTAGGCGAGACCGAGCGCGACCGCGCGCACGGCAGTGGACTGGAAGATGCGTGAGCTGAGGCGGTGACCGGGAATGACAGAGTCCTTTGCCGGCGATCCCCGTAGGGGCGGGATCACGCTGGTGTGCGCCAGCATGGGCACCTACGGAAGCGGGGTGCGGATTTGTTGACGGAGCCGAACACCTCACGCACGCCGGCTGCGCGGTTCCGTGACCCGCGGGACAAGCGAGCCTGGGTCCAGTCACGACCCGACCACGAGTTGATCGGCTGCTCAGATAGTGAACCGTCTTTGCCAAAGCGATCTCGCGGACGGTACCCTGTCTCGACCACACGAAAGAGGAGGGAGCGAATGGGCGACTTCCTGACCGATGTCGCGGACCTTCGCAAGCGCGCCCGCGAGCACATTGAGCAGGGTCCCATCACCTCCGCCTACGGCGCAGACCGCGACCGGGTCATTGAGGTCCTCAATCAGGCGCTGGCGACAGAGCTGGTCTGCGTCCTGCGCTACAAACGCCACTACTTCACTGCCAGCGGCATCGAGGCTGGTCCAGTCGCTGCGGAGTTCCTGCAGCATGCCGCCGAAGAGATGGGACACGCTGACCAGATCGCCATGCGGATAACGCAGCTTCAGGGGCAGCCGAACTTCGATCCGGCCACGCTCAGCGCACGCAGCCATTCGGAGTACGACGCGAGCATCGGTCTTGGCGACATGATCAAAGAGGATCTCGTCGCGGAGCGGGTCGCCATCGCGTCATACAACGAAATCATCAGGTGGCTCGGCGACAAGGATGTCACCACGCGACGCATGCTAGAGACGATCCTTGCCGTCGAGGAGGAGCACGCGACGGACCTTCTCAGCCTGCTCGAGCAGGTCGGCAGAGTCTAGTCAATCCGGCCGCAGGGCGGACCGGCGGGAAGCTTTCGCTCATGGCTAGCGCCCGGGTCGCCCACCCCCGTATCCCCGAATCACTGGAGCGCGATCACCTTCGAGCTGGGGTGTCTCGATAATATCATCAGATGCCGGATCGGGAGGAACAGGCCGCTGTCACCGTGCGGCTCAGCATTCGGCACTGGCAGGTCATCGACGCCGAAATGGACAATCGCCTTCACCATGTGAGGCCATGACTCAGGGCACCTCGGCAATCCGTTGTGACGCCACGCTGCAGGCGATCGCCACATGGACAATTGCGCGGTTGCCCGAGAAGGCGAGCGAGAAGCTGCCGTCGCGAGGACAGGTGGCCGTCGTGGGAACGATCAATGGCCATGCGTTCCAGACCGTGCTGGAACCCGACGGCTCTGGAGGCCACTGGTTGAGGGTTGAGGGAAAGCTCCAGCGCAGCGCACGCATCAGCGCGGATGACACCGTGAGGCTCGACATCGAACCCAGCCAAGATTGGCCGGAACCAATTGTGCCCCAGGACCTGAGGCGAGCTTTGACCGCCGCCCCTCAGAAGATCCAGACTCTCTGGAAAGAGATTACGCCCATGGCGCGTTGGGAATGGGTTCGCTGGGTCAATGCAACCAGTAAATGCTGACACGCGCAAGCGACGCGTCGCGGTCACTATTTCGAAGATGAACAGCGGTAAGCGACGGCCCTGCTGTTTCAACCTTGCCGCATGCACGGATCCCGACCTGTCGCGAAACGGCAGGCTTCTGGAGCCGTCGTCAGTCGCATGATCCCGCGCGGAGCCGCGACGTGTGCGCTCCGGCGGCAACCGCGCAACAGCGCTCCACGTTCTGATCCGGCGGCCTCAGACTGGCGAGGCGGACGCAACGAAATCGGCCAGGCGACGCAGGCCCTCGACGATGTTGCCCTCCGAAGACGCCAACGAGACACGGACGAAACCCTCTCCCCCGCCGCCGAACGCCGTCCCCGGTGCCACCGCGACGCCGCGATCGAGCAGCCCGAGCGCGAGCTCCCGCGCCGGCAGTCCCGCACTCCTGACGTCAACCCAGAGGTAGAACGCGCCCCGTGGTGGGAAGGCCTCCAGCGCCGTTTCCTCGAGCGCCGCGAGGGCGCGGTCGCGGCGCGCTCGGTAGGAGTCGCGCATCATCGCCACAACCTCCTGCGAGCCCGTCACCGCGGCGAGCGCCGCGTACTGCGTCGGCGTGTTGACGCACGACAGGAGCGGTTCCTGGATCTTCGCCAGCGTCGGTGCCACCGCTTGCGGCACCACCGCGTAGCCGACCCGCCAGCCGGTCATGGCGTACGTCTTGGAGAAGCTGTACACCGTCGCCACACGGTCGGGCGCGATCGACGCCGGGCTGACGAAGCTCTCGTCGAAGGTGATCTCGTCGTAGCACTCGTCGGAGAGCGTCCAGAGCCCGTGGCGCTCGGCGAACTGCAGCAGCTCGGTCATCCGCTCCCTGTCGATGATCGAGCCGAGCGGGTTCGACGGCGAGTTGAGCACGATGAGCGTGGTGCGCTCCGTCACGAGGTGCTCCAGCTCCTCGACCACCGGGACGAAACCACTGTCAGCGCGGAGCGGGTACGTGACCGCCCGCAGGTTGAGCAAGCGGGCCATCATGAGGAAGTTCGGCCACGCGGGGTCGGGCGTCAGCACCTCGTCGCCGGGCCGCGTCAGCGCCAACAGAGTCGCGTAAATGCCCTCGACGCCGCCCTGGCAGACGACCACCTGGTCCGGCCTCACCGTATACCCGTTGCGCTCGCGCACCTTCGTCGCCAGGGCCTCGCGTAGCCCGGGGATGCCGGCGCTGCTGACGTAGCCGGTGTGGCCATCGAGCGCAGCCGCGTGCGCTGCTTCGACGATGTGCGCGGGCGTCGGGAAGTCGGGCTCGCCCACCGCGAGGCGGAGCACGTCGGGACGGCCCCACGCCCTGTCCATGATCTCGCGGATCCCCGATCGTGGCATCGTTGCCGCTGCCTCGTTGATGGCCGGCCGCGCCCCGATCACGCGCTCACATCCGCCACCGGAAGTCCATACAGCTCCTGGGAGTTGCCGATGAAGATGCGCTCGCGAGTCTCCTCGAGCCAGCGCTCGCCGACCTGGCCCTGCAGCCGCGCGCACAGCGTGTCCCAGGCGTCGCGCAGCACCACGGAGGCGAACCAGTGGCTCTCCGGGGCGCCGTGGCCGTCGCTCCCGACGGTGACCCGGCCGCTGGGGGCGACGTCGAGGATGCGCAGCAGCCGATCCGCGGTGGTTGCGGGGCTGAAGAGATTGGAGAGGGACAGCTCCGTCCACACCCGGGGACGGACGCTCGCCAGGTAGCCCGCATGCTCGTTCCACGGGTACGACCCATGGATGAGAACGACGTCGGTGCCAGACGCCGCGGGGGTTCGCAGCACCTCGTCCAGGAGCAGCGGATTGGCCTCGGCGAGGCGGATCTCGGAGTCGCCGAAGCCGGTATGCACCTGGAGCGGCTTGGCAAAGTCCGCGCAGCGGCCGAGCACGTGACGGAAGAGGAGGTCGCGCAACGCCTTGCCGGCGCGGCGTGCCGGCACCCGGCTGTCCCTGTCGGTGGCGAGCCCCCGCTCGGCCTCCTCGAGAGTGGCGCCGGGGTCGACGGCGAGCCCGGTGCGATAGGCCAGCACCGTCTTGAAACCGACCACCCCTCGCGCCACCTGTTCCTCCATGAAGGTGTCGACAGATGCGACGACGTCGCGCGCGCCGGCGCCGTCACCGATCAGCCGGTCGACGAGCGGCTCGAAACGAGCCAGCTCGAAGACGGGTACTTCGGAGACCTCAGCAAATCGTTCCGCGCCGCCCGGGGGAAGCCCCTGCCAGCCGGCATCCATGACCATGCCGATGGTCCCGGAATCGGCGAACAGCCCGCGCACGTAGCCGGGCCAGTCGCCGCGGGCAAGGTCGTCACGTGCCGCGACGGCCTCCGCCTGCTCGCAGCCGAGACGGCGCGCCAGGCGGGCGCGGAGCATCTCCATGGAGAGTCGCGTCGGTCCCAGCCTCAGCCGCCGACTCTCGGCCGCCTCCCCCTCCTCGACGTCGAGGGTGAGAGCGTCGAGAGCCAGTGGCTCGAAGCTGAGCGGGAATGGATGGACGTGGTCGTCGATCACCCCAGCAGCTTGGCGTCCTCGCCCCCCTCCTCGCCGAGGATGGAGCCGATGCGGCCGACGGCCTCGGGATTGCGCGCGCGCAGCACGACGACGGCGAAGATGCCGATGACCAGCCACGCAAGGGTGATGTAGGGCGTCCAGTTGAGCGGGAACGGCGGCTGCGGGTAGATGGAGCCGTACAGCGCGGCGCCGAACACCGCTGCCCCGATGAGCGGCACCAGTCCGTGGAGGATCGGGTTGTAGTTCGACTTGGTTTGCCGGAAGAAGGCCATGCCGCCGAGGCAGAGCATGATGTACACGACGATGACCGCCAGGGTGCCCATGGTGGCGTAGAAGAAGTACACAGTCGTCGTGGCGCCTCCGAAGGCGTCCTGCGGGAAGACGAAACCGATCAGCGCGGCCGCCGCCGTGGCGACGATCGCGACGGTGACGGTGGCGTTGACCGGGGTCTTGAAGCGCGGGTGCGTCTTCGAGAACCAGGTCGGCAGCACCCCTTCGCGACCCATCGCGTACAGCGTTCGCGCTGACGCCGTCGCGCAGGCAACACAGACGATAAATGCCGACAGCATGCCGCCGATCTCGATCAGCGTCGGCAGCGGACCGCCGACGAACTTCGCGGCGATCGTCTTGAGCGCGAACGAGTCGCCGCCGAACGTCGCGCCGTTGTCGACGCCGAATCCGATGGCCATCGAGTACGTGGTGAGGAGATACAGGACGATGGCGATGCCCGTCGCCGCGATGATCGCGATGGGGATCGAACGGCGCGGGTTGGCGGTCTCCTCCCCGAAGTCGGCCGCGGTCTCGAAGCCGATGTACGAGGTGACCCCGAGGATGATCCCGTAGAAGACGCCGTTGAACCCGCCGGAGACGGTGTGCCCGAAGGTGAACGGCTGCAGGGTGTTGCCGCTGTTGCCGCCTTTGCCGACGACGAAGAGGTCGACGATGACGATGAGGGCCACAGTGATGGCGCCGACCAGCAGCTGCACGCGGGTGGTGACCTTGATCCTGATGATCGAGAGGACCAGGAGGAGGGCCATGCCGACGAGGAAGAACGGGAACCACAGCTTGGTGTCGAGCCCGAGAAGGTTGATCGCCAGCCCGGCCACCCCGGCCATCGTCATCGGCACGAAGCAGGCGAAGCCGAACGCGTACAACCACCCCGCAACGAAGCCGCCCTCCCTGCCGATGCTCCGGGAGGCGTACGTGTACGCGTACCCCGCCGAGGCCATCCGTCGCGTGAAGCCGACGATGACGAAGGCCAGGGCCAGCACACCGATTCCGCCCAGCAGGAAAGCGAGCGGAGTCGAGCCGCCGGCCACGATGGCCACGCCGGGCACGTTGAGCAGCATCGCCATGCCCGGGGAGAGCACGGAGACCGAGATGGCGACGGCGTCCCAGGTGCTCAGGGAGCCGCGCGCCAGGCTGTTGGGGCCGCCGGCGACGACCCCCGGACCGCCGGCGAGCACCGGTTCAGGGCTTGGACTTATCGCCATCGTGGTGCCTCCTCTCGTGTCTCACGGTGCTCAGGCATGAGGACCGTCTTCTCGTCGATGAAGTAGTCGAAAGCCAGTGGGGTGCACTCCCGCTCCATGAGCCAGCGGTGGAAGGCCTGGTGCACGGGGTGCTGCTGGTAGCGCTTCAGTTCCTCGGTGCCGGCGAACTCCATGTAGAGCAGCCGCGTGTAGCCATTGGTTCGCGCGCTGGTGAGGTCGCTGCCGAAGCGCAGCCTGGTCATGCCGCCGATCGCCCCCGGCCACGCCAGCACCTGCGCCCTCATCTCCGCGTACTCGTCCTCAGACAGCTCGCGCGGGAAGGAGAAGAGCACGACGTGCTGCAGGGACATGGTCAATAGACCTCGAAGTACTCACGCATCTCCCACTCCGACACCACCTGGCCCTCGGCGAGAGGGCTCTCGGTCACCGCCGCCTCGTAGCGCGCGTTCTCGGCACGCTTCATCATCAGGTAGTAGTCGACGAACGCATCACCAAAGGCGCGGCGGAAGAGTGCGTCGTCGTCGAGCGCCGCGATGGCGGCTCCCAGCGAGCTCGGCAGCAGCTCCGCCTCCTGTGCGTAGGGGTCGGCCTCCACCGGCGGCGGCGGCTCTGCGGCACGGCTGATGCCGTCGAGGCCGGCGGCGATGTTGGCCGCCATGTAGAGGTAGGGATTGGCGGCGGGCTCACCCAGCCGGTTCTCGATGTGGGTGCCCGAGTCACCGGCGCCCCCCTGGACTCGCACCATCGCGCCGCGGTTCTCGAGCGCCCACCCGATGCGGTCCGGGGCGAAGGAGTAGGGCCGAAACCGGCCATAGCCGTTGACGGTGGGCGCGGCGAAGATCGTCATCCCCTTGGCGTGCTCGAGCAGCCCGGCGACGAACTGCCGTCCCACCTGCGAGATCATCTCGACATCGGAGGGGAAGACGTTCACCCCGCTGCCGGCGGCGGTCAGCGATTCGTGGAGGTGCCACCCCGAGGGGAAGAAGTTGGGCAGCCCCGGCCAGCACATGAAGCTGGCCAGCAGCCCGCGACGCTGGCAGATCGACTTCACTGTGCTGCGGAACAGGACCATGGCGTCGGCGGCGCGGAGGCCGTCGAGCGGCGCGAAGGTGAACTCCATCTGACCGGGGCCCCACTCGTCCTCCATCGAGCGGGGCGGGAGCCCCACCTCGAAGAGGCCGTCACGCAGGGCACGGAGGGTGTCGTCCACCCCGTCGAGGCGGGTCTCGGAGAGGAACTGGTAGCCCTGCTGGAAGATGTCGACCTCCGGCATCGGTGCCGGCTGGCCCGTCTGCCCCAGCCCGATGCGCTGGTTGACCAGCCGCACAATGTAATACTCGACCTCGAGCCCGGCGGTGAAGCCGTAGCCGGCCTGCTCGAGGCGACGCAGCTGCTCGCGCATGATCGCCCGGCCGTCGAGCGGCATGGGCTTGCCGTTGCTGAAGTAGACGTCGCAGAGCAGCCAGCCGGTGCGGTCGGCCCAGGGCAGCACCCTGAACGTCTCTGGATCGGGAACGATGACGACGTCCGGGAAGCCGGTGAACTCCTCGATCCCGAAGCCGCCACCGCTCGCGAATGCCTGTGGAAAGACGGAGTTGGCGGTGTCAAGGCTGTAGATCGCGCCGGAGAAGTCGGCGCCGTTGCTCATCGCCGCGATGGCGGCCTCGGCGGAGAGGAACTTGGCCCGGGGAATGCCGTGCTGGTCGACAATCACCACGCGTACCGTGCGCAGCCCCTTCTCGCGAATCTGCACGGCAACCGCTTCAGCTGCGGCGCGCTGCTCGTCACTGTGGAGACCGAAGCGGCGGACGAAGCCGGGCGAGCCGATGCCGTGGTCGGCGCCCTCGCGCTCGTGCTTGCTCACGCTGCCCCTCCAGGGTGTGTCCGCCCCTCTACGGCGACGCGCATCGAGTCGATCAGCTGCACTGCGAATTGCTTCGGTTCCATCTCCGCAAGGGTCACCAGCGTCTCGGTCCGCTGGACGCCCGTGATCTGCCAGACGCGTTCGAGCAACAGCTCGCGGAGGTGATTGTGATCACGAACCACCAGCCGGGCAAGCAGGTCGATGGCGCCGGTGACGAGGCTGACGTCAGCCACCTCGGGCAGCTGCCGCATCGACTCGATGATCGGCGCGAGGGAATGGCCCTGGACGGCGGTGATGGTGAGGTAGACGGTCACCGGGTACCCGGCCTCCGGCCAGCCGATATCGAGGGTGTAGCCGCGGATCACCCCGGCCCGCTCCAGCCGGGCGATGCGCTCCCCGACCGCCGGTGGTGACATTCCCATGCTGCGGGCCAGGCTGCGCTGCGAGAGGCGGGCGTCACCGGCGAGGAGTTGGAGGAGCCCGAGGTCGACGGCGTCGAGGAGGGCCGGACGCACCGTGCGGGCAACGACGTCGGCGAGGCCGGCGAGGGGCGCGGCCGTGTCAACCATGCGTTAGGCTCGAACGCCGGCAGACTTGCCATATGGTGCCCACCTGAGCAAACATCCCCTGTCACGCGCGTCACCTCAGGGCAGCGAGTGTGCCGCTCATACCAGCCAGTGTCAAGCCGCCGCGACCCCCGGCAGAAGGAGCCATGGCCACAGTCTCGGAGCCCAGCTGGTCACCCGCCTTCGCCCGGCGCACGGCGGGAGCGAGCGGCGAGCTGGCGGCGATCCTCGCGCTCTCCGCCGGGACCGACCTGATCAGCTTCGCCGGCGGGCTGCCCGACCCGCAGACCTTCCCGGTCGCCATCCTCGAGGAGCTCTGCGGGAGCCTACTCCGGGAGGACGCGCGGGTCGCGCTCCAGTACTCGCCGACGCCGGGGCTTCCGGGGCTGCGCGCCGCCTGCGCGGACAGGCTCGAGGAGACTGAGGGGCGGCGACCGCTGCCCGACGAGCTGATGGTGACGAGCGGCAACATCGACGCACTCGGGCTGCTCGCCAGGGCGCTCGTCGACAGCGGCGACGTCGTGGCCACCGAGTCGCCCACGTACCTCGGGGCCATCGACGCCTTCCGCGGCTTCGAGGCCGACGTGCGCGGCATCCCCATGGAAGGCGACGGCATCGACGTCGCTGCTTTCGAACGGCTGTGCGCCACCGCGAGACCGAAGCTGCTGTACACCATCCCCGACCACCAGAACCCGACCGGGGTCACCATGGCCGCCGACCGGCGGACGGCGCTCGTCGATGTCTGCCGGCGGCACGGCGTCCTCATCGTCGAGGACGTTGCCTACCGGGACCTGACCTTCATCGCGGAGCGGCCGGCGACGCTGTGGGCGCTGGCGCCGGACGTGGTCGTCCAGGCGGGCACCACCTCGAAGACGTTCTTTCCCGGGGTGCGGCTGGGGTGGGCCGTCGGGCCGCCCGCGGTGGTCGCGCAGATGGTCATCGCCAAGCAGAACTCCGACCAGTGCGCCGGGGCCTTCGGCCAGCGGCTCCTCGAGGAGTACCTGCGCGGCGGCCATCTCGAGCCTCAGCTGCGCCGGTCCAACCAGCTGTACGAGCGGCGCTGCCGGCTCATGATCGCCGCGCTCGAGGAGCACATGCCCGAGGGCGTCACCTGGACGCGCCCACACGGTGGCTTCTTCACCTGGCTGACCGGGCCCGATCACCTCGACACGGGTGCGCTCGCCGCGCGGGCGCGTGAGGCCGGGGTCGCGTTCGTGCCCGGGCGGCCATTCCATCCCCGCCGCGACGGCGGCAACACCCTGCGCCTCGCCTTCAGCCTCGCCGACGATGGCAGCATCGGCGAAGGCATCGCCCGCCTCGGCAGACTCGTCAGATCAGCACTGGAGAACCGATGAGCGAGACCATCCAGCACTTCAGCACGCATGCAGGTGGCACCCCCTCAGGGACCGGCCGCTACGTTCGGGTGGACGACATCGGGCCCGTCGCATTCGTGCCTGGCCTCGAGTTCCGACCCATCCTCGGCGAGGGCAGCCTGGTCAACTTCGTCTCCTTCCAGCCCAACACCCAGGCGCCGATGCACGTCCACGTCGAAGAGCAGTTCACCATCGTGCTGGACGGCGAGTTCGAGTTCGAGATCGACGGCGACGTCCGCACCATGGGCCCCGGTGACGTCGCCGTCATCCCCGCCTGGGTGCCGCACGGCGCGCGCACCAGGGACACCACCTGCCGCGAGATCGACGTCTTCACGCCCCCGCGTCGGTCCCTCCTCGAGCACGCCGGGCGCAGCGATGTCCCGCCGCCTGCCGCGCCGGGCGTCTAGGTGGAGCTCAACCTCACCGGACGGCGCGCGCTGGTCACCGGCGGTTCCAAGGGCATCGGCCTGGCGATCGCGGAAGAGCTCGCCTCCGAGGGCGTCGACGTCGCCATCTGCGCGCGCAACCCCGATGAGGTGCGGCGCGCCGCGGAGCGGCTGCGCAGCTACGGGCGCACCGTCCACGCCCAGGTCGCCGACGTCACCGACCGTGGCCAGGTCACCGAGCTCGTGGAGAGCACTGTCAAGAAGCTCGGAGCACTGGACATCCTCGTGAACAACGCGGGCGCCGCCCACCCCGGTAACTTCGAGTCGCTCACCGACGAGAGCTGGCAGGGGGACCTCGACGTCAAGCTCTTCTCCCAGATCCGCTGCACCCGCGCCGCCCTCCCCCACCTCCGGGCCAGCGCCGCGCCGCGGGTCATCAACATCAACTCGGTGTACGCGCGCTACCCCGATCCGGCGTTCTTCGCCACCACCGTCAACCGCGCCGCCTGTCTCAACCTCTCCAAGGCCCTGGCGCGCGAGTTCGGTGGCGAGGGAATCCTCGTCAACAGCGTCAACATCGGCTTCGTCGTGACCCCGCAGTGGGAGAACATCCGCGCCCGGCGCGCCCCCAACTCGACGGCGGAGGAGTTCTTCAGCAGCCTGGCTCGGGAGGAGGTCCCACTGGGGCGATTCGGTACCGTAGGCGAGGTGAGCGGCATCGTCACCTTCCTCGCCAGCGACCGCGCCAGCTACCTCACCGGCACCTCGATCGACGTCGCCGGGGGCATGGGCAAGTACATCTGATGTGCCGGCTTTTGGGTTGGGCTGCCCGCGACCCCGTCACCGTCCGCGACGCCCTCGGCGAGGACGAGCTCGCGGCGTTCGCCGCCCTGTCCCGCCAGCACGTCGACGGCTGGGGGATGGCGTGGTGGCCGGGCGGTGACAGGGACGAGGAGGCGCCGCTGACGGAGCGCTCCACCCTGTGTGCGGCGGAGGATCCGCGGTTCGCGGAGTTCACCACCGCCGCCATCGGCGACGCCGGTTTCGGACACTTGCGCTGGGCCACCCACGGCCTCGCTGTCGTGCCCGCCAACACCCATCCCTTCACCCACGGTTCGCTCGCTTTCGCGCACAACGGCGCCATCCACCCGCAGGAGCGTCTGGACCAGATCCTCCCGCGGGAGTGGGAGTCGCAGATGCGCGGCACCACCGACAGCGAGCGCTACTTCCTCGCGGTCGTCGCCGGCCTGCAGGGCGGCGCGACGATGCTCGATGCCGTCGCCGCGGTGGTCGATCACCTCTACACCAACCTGGAGCCGACCAGCCTCAACGCGATGCTGCTGGCGCCGGACGCGCTCTACGTCATCAGCGCGCACGACTCGTCCCGCGTGCCCGCGCTGAGCGCCTCGTCAGGCGGCGAGTCGGCGTCGAGCGCGCCAGATCGGACCTTCTACGACCTCCACCTCCGCCGCCGTCCGCAGTCGGTCGTGGTGGCGTCGTCGGGTTTCCCCCAGCCTGCCCATCAGGGCTGGGAGCCACTTGGGAACATGCGGCTGCTCCGTATTGAGCGCGGCACCCTGGCCACCACCGTCTCGTCGCTCGTATCACCCGCCCACAGCCCAGCGCAGGTGGGCTGACAGCTCCAGCCCCCGCGGCCCCAGCGACAGCCGCGCCCGCGTAACCAACACTAGGGCCGGAGCTGGTCACGAGTCGTCGCCAAATACCCTGTTGCGATATCCATCGCGCCCGGAGCGGAGGCTGGTAGCGTCGACCGGTGTCTGTAGTGAGCGAAGACATCGGCGCACAGCGACTTCTCAGCAACGGAGCCTCTCTGGCACTCCTCGATCCATGTGGCCAGATCACCTGGTGGTGCGCGCCCGATCCCGAGTCGGCGCCTCTCCTGTGGCGGCTGCTCGCGGAGGATGGCGCCGCAGCCAGGTGGATCGACTGCGCGCCGTACCTCACGCCTGGAGGCGTCGCCGGCCCAACGCTGCGCACGATCGTCACTGGCCACAGCGGAAGGCTCGAGCTCTGGGACGCGCTCCTGCTCGACCGGGACGGCGGCCCCTTCATGGTGCGCCTGGTCCGTGGTCTCGATCGGGCTCTGCTTGTCGATCATGAACTCGTCGTAGGCGGCTTTGACGATCCACCTGTGCATTGGGCCGATGATGGCTCCGCGTGTGTCAACGACATGTCGCTCCACGTCCACGGTGGCCACAGCGCGGTCAACGGGACCTTTCTGACGACGACTGTGACCGCACCGCGGGGCCGGTGGGCGGCCGTGACGATCGGTATTAACACGGTGGCGCAGGAGGTCAGTGCGTTGGTCGCCCAGGTGCAGACGGCTGCGGCGGAGCACGAGCGCGGATTGGCCGGCATCTTCCCGCCACGACATCATCCCGAGCGTGCGCGGGACGCCCTGGCGGTTCTGCGCTCGTGCACCTACCGCTCGACGGGTGCGGTGCTCGCCGCAGCCACCACCTCACTTCCCGAAGCGGTGGGCGGCTCGCGACAGTTCGACTCGCTACTCCTGGCTGCGCGACGCCGCCGGCGGGGTGGCCGTCGCCGCCCTGTTTGGGAAGCTCGATCAGGCGAGGCAGTACCTGCGCTTCGTCGAAGAGACCGCGCGACCCACAACACGGATTCCGGCTCCCCACCGATCGTTACAGACGTGCACGGACGGCCGGTGCCCGAAGAACGCGAGGTGGAGGGCATTGCCGGCTGGCAGGGTTCCCGGCCCGTCCGCGTCGGCAACGGCGCCCCCGGCCAGGTTCAGCACGACGCCGTGGGCATGTTCATCGAAGCGGTTTCCGTCTACATCCAGCAGGGCGGGAAACTCGACGCGTCCACCTGGGCGCTTACCCGGGGGCTGGTCGACCTCCTCTGTAAGGAAACACACCCCACCAACGGCATCTGGGAGTTCCGCACCCCGCGGCTGCTCCTGTCGGCCGACAAAGGGCCTCGAGGGCACCTTCACCGTGGCCTCGTGGTGGGCGGTCGGAGCCCTCGCGGCGGTAGGACGCTACGACGAAGCGCGAGCACGGGCCCGGGAGCTCGATACACGGCTGCCCCGGCCATTTGCGGAGGAGGTCGACCCATCCACTGGTGGCAGTCTCGGAAACACCCCGCTGGTGTGGGCGCACATGCAAGCCGCCCGTGCCTCTATCTGCTCGACGCGGCCGATGTCCGGCGACGGTTCACCGTGGTCGGCCTGTCCGCCTGGCGGCCCGCCCGCTTCGTGTCGCTGCGTACCCGACCCGCACCTACCTGAGAGGTCCGACCATGAGAGCGGCTGACAGACTTGCTGCCCTGTCCGGCGCACACTCGCTGACCCTCGCGGGCGCGGGCGACACCGACCGCGCAGAGACGCGCCCCAGGCTTGTGCTGGCGTTCGCGGGCAAGGTCACGCTGGACGCCACATCGGCCGGGTTCTTCGCTGTGGAACAGGTCTCGCGCCATCGCAAGATCTGCTCCTGGTGTTTGGCGAGCGCCGCGTTGACGTTCGCGATGGTGCCCCAGGTTGTGCCGGAGACCCGCCGCGCCCTCGGCGGGTTGGCTCCACCGGTGAGCGCGCCGAGGCCCCGCGTGGTCGTTGTGACCGGTGGGTCGGCGGGCGTGGGCAGGGCAACCGCGCTGGCCTTCGCCGAGGCCGGCTATGACGTCGCCGTCCTCGCACGCGGCGAAGACCGCTTGGCGTCCACGCGGCGTCAGATCGAGGCATCCGGCCAGAGGGCCCTGTGCATTCCATGCGACGTGGCCGATGCGGACGCCGTGGAACGCGCCGCCGCCGACATCGAGGAGGCCCTCGGGCCGATCGACGTCTGGGTGAACAACGCGATGCTCACGGTGTTCTCGCGCGTCGACGACATCCGCCCCGACGAATTTCGGCGGGTCACCGAGGTCACGTACCTCGGCGTGGTGCACGGCACCATGGCCGCCCTGCGCCGGATGCGCCCACGCGACCACGGCACCATCATTCAGGTCGGCTCCGCGCTGTCGCATCGCAGCATCCCGCTGCAGTCCGCGTACTGCGGTGCCAAGCACGCCATCGTGGGGTTCACCGCGTCGCTGCGGTGCGAGCTTGCGCACGACAAGAGCAACATCCACGTCGGCATGGTTCAGCTTCCCGCCATGAACACTCCGAACAAATTCATCCCCGGCTCACTCGACCGCTACCTCGGCCGTATCGCCTACGACGCCCAGCACACCGACCACCCCGCTCCAGCCGGCAGGGTCGACAACCTCGCCGACGCCGCTCCCGGCACGCAGGGCGCGCACGGTCCGTTCGACGATGGGGCAAAGACACGCAGTCTCGAAACGCTGATCAGCCGCCATCGCAATGCCTTCGCCGCAGTCACCGCAGCGGCCGTGCCCCTGGTTGCGTTGGCTGGCCGCCGGTGGCTCGGGTAGTGTGTCGTCAGAGATCCGGAGTCTCTGCCAGCAGCGATCGGCGTCTCAATGCCCGCCAGACTCGACGGGGCCCATTTTAACCGCTGTTTAGGCAGGTGCCCCAGACTTCGCGCCATGCGCATCCTGGTCGTCGAGGACGATCGCCGGCTGCTGTCGATCCTCCGGCGTGCACTGGGCGAGGCGGGGATGGCCGTGGACACTGCGGAGAATGGCGACGAGGGGCTGGCCGCGGTATTGACGACAGAATTCGATGTGCTCGTGGTCGATGTGATGCTGCCAGGGCTCGACGGTCTCGAATTGACTCGGCGGCTGCGCAACCGCCGCATCCGCACGCCGGTGCTGATGCTCACCGGCCGGGACTCGATCGAGGACCGCGTGCGCGGCTTGGAGGCAGGCGCTGACGACTATCTGGTGAAGCCATTCGCCCTGCGTGAGGTGGTGGCACGAATCCGCGCGCTGACGCGGCGTCACATCGACAACCGCACCGCGGTGCTCCGCGCCGGACCGGTGGTGCTGGACACCTCAGCGCACGTGCTCCGGGTCCACGAGGCGGAGGTCCCGTTGACCGCCAAGGAGTTCGCCATCCTCGAGTACTTCCTGCTCAACCGGAGGCGGCTGCTGACCCGCTCCCAGATCCTCGAGCACGGCTGGCCGTATGACTTCGAGGGCGGCCGCAACCTGGTCGAGGTCTACATCGGACGGCTCCGTCAGAAGCTGATCGGGGCGGGCGTCGATGATCCCTTTCTGACCATCAGGGGTTCGGGATACCGATACGACGCGGGCGACGAGTGAGGCGAACCCTCGGCACCCGGGCTCGCCTCTCGCTGCTGGCGATGCTGGCGGTGGCGCCCGCTCTGGCGGCGGCCGACATCGCCCTGCTGCTCTCGCTGACCACCACCGAGAACGCCGAGGTGAAGAATGACTTGGCCGCGCAGGCGTCCCTGCTCCAGGCGGGCATCGACGACTCCAACGGACGGATCACGTTCGGCCCGGCCGGCGGCGGCGCGGGTCCGGTCACTGTCGCTGCGGCCATCGTCAGCGGCGGCACCGTGGTGGCCAGCACCGGCTCCGACCTCCTGCCGCGCGACACCACGGTCGGCATCGCAGCGCGCGCGGGCGCAGCCGGCGCGACGGTGATCGTCGACGCCAGCAACGCACGGGGTGAGGCCGAGAAGGTTTACGCCGCACCCTTGGAGGGCGGACAGAACATCAACGGCATTCTGGTGGTGAATCGCTCGGTCGCAGCCCTGCAGGCCTCGCAGGGCCAGGCATTGCTGATCGCGCTCCTCCTGTCATCACTGACACTGGCGATCACCGGCTTGATCGCCCGATGGTTGGCGGGGCGAGTGTTGCGCCCGGTGCGGACCATCGCCGGCCTCGCCCAGATCATCAGCGAGAAGGACCTGCATCGCCGGGTGGACGTGGCAGTGGCCGGCGATGAGCTCGGCGACCTGGTGGTCACCTTCAACGGGATGCTGTCGCGATTGGAACGCGATTTCGAGGGACTCCATCGCTTCACCGCCGACGCGTCGCACGAGCTGCGCGCGCCGCTGTCGATCATGCGTGGTGAGCTGGAGTTGAGCCTCGCCAGGCAGCGGAGCGTCACGGACCTTCAGCAGAGCCAGCGCCGGCTTCTGCGCGAGGTGCGCCACCTCACCCAGATCGCCGACCGGCTGCTGCTGCTCGCTCGCGCCGACGCTGGAACGCTGCAACCCGAGCGCGTCGCTGTGGACGTCAATGACCTGATCACCGAGGTTGCCGAGCGATGGCGGCCGGTGGCCGCACGGAGGAAGGTGACGCTCAACGCTGACGCAGCCCACGCAGGCGTGGCCTACGCTGATCCTGCCCTGGTGCGCCAGGTTTTAGACAATCTCGTCGACAACGCGCTGCGCCACGCGCCCGCCAAAACGACGGTGTCACTGGTGGCCACGTCCCGGCCCGGCGGCCTGCAGGTGGACATCGCCGACCACGGCCCGGGTGTTCCGGCGGAAATGCGGCCACTGCTCTTCGATCGCTTCTTCCGGGCGAGCTCGGCGCGGACCCCCGGCGGCGCGTCAGGTGCAGCCGGGCTCGGCCTGGCCGTCAGCTGGTCGATCGCCCGCGCGCATGGGGGCGATCTGCGCTATGTCGATGTCGCAGAGGGAGCGGTATTCCGCCTGTGGCTGCCCGACCCGGCGTCGTCTTGATCGCGGTCAGCAGTGGTTGCAGTCGGCAGAGGGCGGCGACGCTGGCAGGCAAAGGCCTCCCGTCAGAAGGGGCGGGACGTCCCGCCCCTCTCCGGGGTCCGGCGCGATTGGCCTTGGGCCGCAAGACTGCGGAGGACGGCGCGGTCGCGGTCAGCCGCCGCCGGGGGTGTCCGGGCCGGACTGATCGCCGCTCTGGAAGTTGCCGTCCTGCTCGACGTTGGGACCGGCGTCAGCGGCGTTGGTGCCGGTCTCCGGCGTGGTCGCCTCCGGCGTGGTGGTGTCCGGGCCGGACTGATCGCCGCTCTCGAAGTTGCCGTCCTGCTCGACGTTGGAACCAGTGTCGGCTTTGGTGCCGGTCTCAGGGGTGTTCGTCTTCGGCGCTTCGGTGGTCGGGCCCGCTGCCGCAACGGTGTTGACGTGCACGGCGGCGGGGGCGATGTGAACGGCCGAACCGCCACGCATCGCCAGGTATCCGCCGACGCCGGCGGCGGCCATCAGGGCCGTGGCGCCCGTCAGGGCCACGCGGCGCCGAACGTTGGGTCTGCTGCTGCTGCGCATCTGTTCTCCTCCTGGAGTGGTTGAAGCCGCACCGTCCGGTCGTTTCCGGGGCGGAGGCCATTGACCTCAGGCTGACAGCCCATTCTCAACCCAATCTAAAGCTGATCCAAGACAGCCTGTCCCCTGGCCCGCCTGAACGCGCTCGATGAACCGCCGACGATGCGCGCCGCCGATGCGGCCCGCGCGGCTGCGGAACGCGGGTTTCGGTCAGGTCAGAGCGAGCGAGCTCCGGATGCCCACGTACGCCGCCAGGAGCACGAGGAGCGCAGCGAACGCCCACGTCAGCGTCGATGAGCCGGAAATGGCGTCGGCTGGCGGAGCGGCTACCCTTCGCGCTTCCTGAGGGCCGGTTTCGGACATTCAAGCGCCACACGGCGGGGGCGGCTGAAGCCAGACCCCGCGCAGGCCGCCTAGAGGTCGGCATGAGGTCCACAATTGACAGCACAGTGTCAGATGGCTACGTCCGAGTTGAACGCTCGAAGCGCGACCGGGCGCTTCGCCGTCGCCGCGGCGGTTTCGTCCTACGCTTGTGGCGGAGCGTCAGGGAACTACTCGGAAGGGTCCACGGCCGCCCCCGGACGGGGATTCAGTGGCCCGGGACAGACCGAGGTGCCGAAGGGTCGCGACGGCCGGCACCAGTGGCACCGCGCCCGCCCTCTCTGTCGGGCGCTGCGGCGGCGGCGGTGCCCATCGAGCCGGGCGAGCAGGTCGACGGACGGCTAGATCGTCGGAGACCTGGCTGGCGTTAGGCGACGAACTGGGTACTGCGACCCTATCTGGCCGACACGCTCCTCTTGGCCTCGGTGAGCTCCCCACCAAGGCGGATGAGCTCCGCTTCCTTGATGGCCTTGCGGACGCGGGGGAACATCTCGCCCTCTTCCTCTTTGACGTGGTGCTCGACCTGTTCCTTGAGGACCTTTACCTTGGCGTCGAAGCTCTCGTCCTCCGGCGTCATGCCTTCCAGCTCCGCCACCAGCTCTTTGATGAGCTTGTGCTCCTCGAGTCCCTCGAGCACCTCATCCTTCTCCTCCTCCCCCGCCTTGCGCACGCGCGGATAGAAGACCTCCTCCTCGATGCGTGCGTGGACGGTGAGCTCACGGCAGATCTTGCTCGCCAGGTCCTGCTTGGTCTTGGTTGCCCCATCTCCCAGCGCATCGAACTGAAAGAAGAGCTCCTTGACTTTTTCGTGGTCGGTTTGCAGGACGGCGAGGGCATCGTGTTCGGGCATCTACGTACTCCTGAGACGCGCTGGTCTTCCGCTCTTCTTAACAGCGTCGGTTCGACCAGTATGTCAGTTAGGTACCGCCGAAATGGCGTCGCTGATCTCAGCAATTGCCGTGGACTATTCGCCCGACTGTCGATGCGAACGGGTCTTGCGAAGCACGACAGACGTGCCGCGGCGTAGGGAATTGGGAATTTCGGCTATTCGGCCCACGTGGCGGACCAGGGTGTCGAGGTCCTCCGGCGATGCGTCGCCAAAGACCTCAACCTCATATGCGATCCCTCCCGAGACCGCCGGCTCGCCATCGAAGTCGCCATCGACCGTTACAGCGACGCGGGACAGACTGATGCCGATCCGAGCAGCCTCCCGGAACAGGTCGTTTGAAATGCAGCCGGCGACAGCAAGATGTAGCAACTGGCCTCCATTGAAGCCACGCCCCATCCGCCCCCATGCTCCGGCCGATCCACAACCAGCGTGTGGGGCCCAGACCATCCAATCGCGGTGCTCATCCCATCGAGACTTGACGTCTGCACTCTGAACATTCCGGACAGGATACTTGCGGCCGCCCACACCCGTTATGCGGCGATGTGATCATGTTGGCGCGGCCGACCTCCGGTCCGTCGCCTGCGGTCACCGCGGCTCCTCGTGGTCGTATTCGTCGTGGCGGCGTAGCCAGAGCGCCGCGTCGCCTTCGTCGCGGCCCTTGGGAGCCCGGTCGAGAATCAGGTAGTAGCCCATCAGGAACTCGAGCCCGCGGGCCGTGGTCGAGTACGTTTGGTAGACGGTGCCGTCATCGAGGATGAATGCGTTGAAAACCGGCGCCTCGGTCAGATAGCCCGCGAGGTCCGTTCCCGTAGAGCTCGCCATGTGGCTCAGGGTCGGCGGTATTCCGGCCCCGACCAGTGGCCCAATGGCCTGGCGCGCCTGCTCCTCGGTCTGCGACGCGTGGAAGTCGAAGTTGAAGTCGCTGTCGGCGGAGGACACCCAGGGAAAGTTCCAGCCCATCCGGCGCTTGTACGCCTGCAGCTTTTCGAGCGGCGCGCGCGACATGTACAACATCGTCACGTCGCGCGACTGCAGGTGAGCGAGCACGCCGTTGACGCTGTCGGCGCTCGACGAGCAGACCGGGCAGCCGAGATCGTAGCTGGGTCCGAACATGAAGTGGTACACGAGCAACTGGGACCGACCGCCGAAAGGCTCCGCCAGCGTCCTCGTGCCCTCTTCGGTCACGAAGCGGTACACCTTCTCCACTGGGACCCATGGCAGCTCGCGCCGTTGGCGCGCCAGCTCGTCACCGAGCCGGGTCAGCTCCTTTTCGCGCGCGAGCAGCTCCGTGCGCGCGGCCTGCCATTCCTCTCGGGTCCCCACCTTGTGGTCGGTCATCCGCCCGCCTCCTGTTCAGCTCTGGTCGTCGGGAGCTCCGTGAGTTGCGCGATCGGCGAGCTCGCTGACGGGTTCATCGTTCCCTACTTGGGCGGCAGAGATCGCGCGTAGGCGACGCCCCGGCTGACCCATTGCTCGAGCTGTCGCTTCGTCCGTACTCCGTCAGCGTTGACCCGCAGCCATCCAGCCATCGCGCGTCCGCGCATCACGGCTACCTCGACGTGGGGCTGGCTGGCGAACTCCCCAGTTTTGGCCGGGTCAACGCGGAGCAAAAGTCCGCCTTGACCGCTGGCGCTCACCGCCATGTTTCCGTGGATCATGAAAGCCAGCCCACCGAACATGCGCTTCTCTGTGACGCCCTCCTCCATGACCACAAGCCCGCGCACGCGGTCGGCAAGCTGAGCATCAAATGTCATCGACCTTCACCCTCCTGGTCGTCCTGCGGTGGGCATTTTGAACCTCCCGGCAGCGCCCGCGTCTCACGAGCGAGCCTCGACGACGCCGGGGCCCGAAGCTACGCACCGCAACGGCTCGCATCCTCGTTCGAGAGTACACTGAGCCGCGGACATGCCCCCGGTGACCAACGTGCTCGAGACGGGCCCCGCGCTGATCCAGCAGGTTGTCCATGAGGAACTCGGCAACAGCACGTACCTCGTCGTCGACAGAGACACCGCACGGGCCGCTGTCATCGATGCGCCGCGTGATGCCGATGTGTTTCTCGACCTCGCCGCCGCCGGGGGTTGGCAGGTCGACTCGGTGCTCGAGACCCACGTGCACAACGACTTCCTCTCCGGTGGTCCGGACCTCCGCGCAGCCATCGGCGCGTCGTGGGTGGTGCCCGCGACCTCTGGCATCTACGGCGCCGACCGCGAGCTCAGCGACGATGAGGAACTGCCGGTTGGATCGCTGACGCTCCGCGCCGTGCACTCGCCCGGCCACACCCCGGAGCACCTGAGCTACCTGCTGCTCGGCTCAGCCGGCGAGCCCCTCGCCCTTCTCTCGGGCGGGGCGTTGATGGTCGGGACCATGGCCCGGCCCGACCTGCTCGGGCCGTCGCACACCTTCGGACTTTCACGCAGCGGGTTCACCACCATGCAGCGATTCATGACCGATTTCGACGATGCCCTGCTCGTCCTGCCCACGCACGGCGGCGGATCGTTCTGCGGAGCCGCGGCGTCTGGTGACAGGGTCACCACCATCGGCAACGAGCGGCGCACCAACGGGCTCGTTGCAGCGCCAGACCGCGCCCACTTTCTGGCGATCCATGCGCGGCAGGATGAATACCCGACGTACTACCGGCAGATGGCGCCGCGCAACCGGCTTGGACAACCGACGCTGGCAGGAGCCGCGCCCGCGCTCTCCCGGGTCACGCTTGACCAGCTCGAAGAGTCGGTGGCAGCCGGCGCGGTCGTGGTGGACTGCCGTCCCCATGCGGCGTTCGACTTCGCCCATGTCCCCAACTCCATCGCGGTCCCCCTCCGCGGTCCCTTCTCGCCCTGGGTGGGCTGGGTTGCCGACATCGACACCGCGGTGATCCTCGTCGCGGACTCCGCCGAGGACGCCGCCGAGGCAACGCGGCAACTGATCCGCATTGGTTTCAGTCGGGTTGGTCGTTGGCTGGAGTTCGCCGACTGGCTCGTCGGCGGGAGGAGCGCAGCCTGTGTCACCCGGCGTAGCATGGCCGATCTCGCGGAGAGCATTCTCGACGGCAGCGAGATCAACGTCATCGACGTCCGCCAGGAACGCGAGTGGGTTTCGGGCCACCTCCCCGGTGCCGTCCACGCCCTTCCCGACGCCATGCCTTGCCTGGCGGCGACGCTGGACCGCACCGTGCCCGTCGCAGTCTATTGCGCCTCCGGCCATCGCTCCGCCGTGGCAGCATCGCTCCTCCTCCGCGCCGGGTTGACCAACATCTGGCACATCGGCGACGGCATCGACGCCTGGCGGGCGTGCGGAATTCCGCTGGTCGCACCCACGGATTGACGCTGGATGCCCGCGAGAAGTCGCCGGCGCCCTACGAGGACCGTTCCGGCGCCTGGGCGGCCTGCATGTCCGCACGGCGCCGGTCAGGGCGCGCCTGGGCGTCGAGATCCTCCCGGTACCGCTCGAGGAATTGCCCGATCAGGGTCCGCGTACCCGACATCTCGTCCGCCAGAACCTCGAGTTCGGCCTTTCCTGAGCTGGTGATGTCGTAACGGCGTCGCCTTGGTCCCTCGTCCGATCTCTCCCACGAGGAAGCCACGAGACCCTCATCCTCCATGTTGTTGAGGGCGCGGTAGACAGTGCCCATGTCCCACGGCTTGAGAGCCATCGGTGCCAGCTTCTCGCGGAGCTCGTACCCGTACGCGGGCTCCTCACCAAGGAGGAGCAACAGGCACGGGCGCAGGAAATTCCTTGGCTGCGCGTGCCCGTGGACGCTCTCGGCGACGCCGTTGGACGATCCGTTCTGCTGAGTCACGGCGCCGCCTCCTAACCGCGAGGTAGTGTACGCCCGGCGTACTGCTCGAGCAGGGTGTCGATGGGCGGGGTGTCGACGGGCAGCCTGCCCAGCCGCTCAGCGATCAGCAGATGCGCGGCAGCGGGTCGCCGATCAGCATGTCGACCACGCGGGTGCCCCCGAAGCCTGTCCGAATGAACACCATGCCCTCGGGTTCCTGCCGCACCTCGCCGATGATGGCCGCCTCCTGACCCTCGGAGCGCGAGCGCATCAGCGCCAAGGCGCGATCGGCGTCGCCCGCTCCCACCAGCGCCACCAGCTTGCCCTCGTTGGCGATGTACAGGGGGTCGATGCCGAGGATCTCGGCGACGCCGCGCACCTCGTCGTGCACCGGCAGCGAATCCTCATCGATGGCGACGGCGATCCCAGCCTGCTGGGCGATCTCGTTGAGCACGGTGGCCACGCCGCCGCGGGTGGCGTCACGCATGAAGTGGACGTCGATCCCGGCCTCGAGCAGCGCGCTGGTGAGGCCATGCAGGGGCATCGTGTCGCTGCGCAATTGGTCAGCTTCGAGATCGACATCACCGCGGGCCAGCATCACGGTGGCGCCGTGGTCTCCGATGGCGCCGCTGAGCAGCACCGCGTCACCAGGGGTGACGCGAGCGATGCCCAGCCTGTCGGGCTCAGTGACCAGACCGATCCCGGTGGTGGTGATGAAGAGCTGGTCGGCCTTGCCGCGCGGCACCACCTTGGTGTCACCGGTGACCACGCTGATCGCCGCCGCGTCCGCCGCACGCCGCATCGACTCCACCACCCTGCGGAGAACCTCGATGTCCAGCCCCTCCTCCAGGATGAACGCGGCGGAGACCGCCAGCGGTGTGGCACCCCCGACAGCGAGGTCGTTGACGGTGCCGTTGATGGCCAGCTCGCCGATGTCGCCACCGGCGAAGAACAACGGGCTGACCACGAAGGAGTCGGTGGTCATGGCGATGCGTGCGCCCGTGAGTCCCGGCACGCTCAACACGGCCTGGTCACCGAGCTGGGCAAGGACCGGGTTGTCGAGGATGCTGGCGAACACCGCACCGGTCAGGGTGTGGCTGGCCTTGCCACCGGCGCCGTGGCTCATGGTGATCGCCGTCTCGCGCAGCAGGGGCTTGCGCTTGCGGATCTCCGCGATGCGTTCGAGGACGCGCTGCTCAGGGTCGGCGGTGCGCGCCATCGCCGCCTTCACGGCAGCGCCACTGCCGGGCCGGCGCGCCTCGGTAGTCATCCGGCGCGAACGGCGATCGGGGTGATGGTGGCGGGCTCTGCTTGCCCGTTGGCAAGCACGCGCTCGCGATCACGCGCCCGGGAGTAGCGACCGAAGTTGTAGTAGGCCGCACACGCTCCTTCGGACGACACCATGCACGTGCCGATCGGGGTCTCGGGAGTGCACGCGGTGCCAAAGACCTTGCACTCCCAGGGCTTCAGCACGCCCTTGAGAACCTCACCGCACTGGCATGACTTGGGGTCGGCCACGCGGATGCCGGGCACGGTGAAGACGCGTTCGGCGTCAAACTCAGCGAAGTCGTCATTGAGCTCGAGTGCGCTCTGGCTGATGAATCCGAGCCCGCGCCATTCGAAATGCGGGCGCAGCTTGAACACCTTGGCGAGCACCTCCAGCGCTTTGGGGTTGCCCTCGTCGTGCACCACGCGCGTGTACTGGTTCTCCACCTCACAACGACCCTCGAGCACCTGCCTGATGACCATGTGCACGCCCTGGAGGATGTCGAGCGGTTCGAACCCCACCACCACCACGGGCTTTCCGTAGGTGCGGGTGACGAACTCATACGGGTGCACGCCGACCACCGTGGACACGTGGCCGGGGCCGAGAAAACCGTCCAGGCGCAGGTCGGGCGAATCGAGGATCGCCTTCATCGGCGGGATGATGGTGACGTGGTTGCAGAAGACGAAGAAGTTGCGCAGGCCCTCTGCCCTGGCGCGCAGCAGCGTCAGCGCCGTCGATGGGGCGGTGGTCTCGAAGCCGATGGCGTAGAAGACCACCTGTTTGTCGGGGTTCTCACGGGCGATCTTCAGCGAGTCGAGCGGTGAGTACACCATGCGCACGTCGGCGCCCGCGGCCTTGGCGTCGAGCAGGCTGCCGTCGCTGCCGGGCACGCGCATGAGGTCGCCGAAGCACGTGAAGATGATCTCGTTGTCGCGCGCCAGCGCAATCCCGTCATCGAGGCGGCCCATGGGGATGACGCAGACCGGGCAGCCGGGACCGTGCACGAGCTCGACGTTGCTGGGCAGGAGATCTTCGATGCCGTACTTGAAGATGGTGTGGGTGTGGCCCCCGCACACCTCCATGATCTTCCAGTGTTTGTCACCCGCCTCGGCGGCGATGCGCGACGCCAGCGACCGCGCCAGGTCGGCGTCGCGGAACTCGTCGGCAAACTTCATATCTCGGTCACCTGCTTGCGGTAGTCGGGCCCGACCAGCTCGAGCTCCATCGCCTCGGACTGGCGGATCTGCTGCAGCTCGTCGGTGTACGCGGGGCCCATCTCCTCGAGGATGCGCAGCGTTTCGTTGGCCTCCGCCTCGCTGATGGCGCTGAGCGCGAAGCCGACGTGCACGAGCACGTAGTCACCAGGCTCGGCGGCATCCTCGCCGACGAGCAGCGACGTGTTGACCTGGCGCCGGACTCCGCCGAGCTCGACCTTGCCGTAGTTGCGATCGTCGTCGACGTACTCGACCAGTTTGGCGGGAATGGCTAGGCACATGCCGGGACCTCCATGAGATGTCGCTGCACCAGCTCGAAGATGAGGTGGTACAGCGTGGCCTGCACCTCCTGGATGCGGTGGACGCTTGTCGAGGGGACGGTGAAGAGATGGTCGATGGCGCCGTCGGCGCGCATGCGCCCGCCGTCGTGGCCGGCGATGCCGACCGTGAGCATGCCCAGGCGCTTGCCTTCGCGGACGGCGCGCACCAGGTTCTCCGAGTTGCCGCTGGTGGAGATGGCCAGGAGCACATCACCGCGGCGACCGAGCGCGAGCAGCTGGCGCACGAACACGTCGTCGAAGCTGACGTCGTTGCCGATGGCGGTGACCACGGCGACGTCGGCGGTGAGGCAGAGGGCGGCGATCGGGGGACGCGACCGCGACGGGTGGAGCAACTCCGCCACCACGTCGGCAGCGGAGGTTGCGCTGCCGCCGTTGCCGCAGGCCAGCAGGCGGCCGCCCTCGGCGATCGCTCCGGCGATCGCCCGTGCGCAGGCCGCGATGTCCTCCGCCGAGGCGTCGAAGAGCTGGCGGCGCAGCGAATTGCTCTCGGCAGACTTCTGCAGGGGCGCACGGGCCAGCTCGGTGACGACCGACGCGTCGACCGACGGCTGCTCGCTCAGCATCGGGTAGAGCAGTTGCGAGAACCGGTCGTTGCCCTGGGTCACCGACTCATCTCCAGCGTGCCTCGCTGCAGCGCGACGCCGCCGTGAGCGAGGAGGTGGTCACCGGCCGCGACGCCCTCGAGGAGGTCGACGGACACCTCGCAGGCGACGCCGTCGCAGGTCGCCTGGGCGATGCTGCCGTCCACGCTGACGGCGGTGACGACCACCTCGAGCAGCTGGTCGGAGCAGGTGATGCAGACCTCGTCGTGACACACGCTGTCGCTCATCGGTGCACCTCCGCGATGCCGCGGTGGTTGAGGATGATGTGGGTCAGCTCCCAAAGCATGTGATAGGTGGCCAGGTGCAGTTCCTGCGCGACCAGGGGATCCTCGCTGTTGACGTGGAACGTGTGCGTGGCGGGCCGCCCGCGTGCCGCCTCACCGGTGCTCAGCGCAATCGTCAGCATCCCCCCGTCTCGCGCGGTGCGCAGGCCGCGCAGGCACGCGCCATCCTGTGGCGAGGTGAGAAACGCCAGGGCGATGTCGCCGGGCCGGCCGAGGATGCTCAGCTGCTGGGCGTACACGCCAAGCGGGTCGACGCCGTCGAGGATGCCGGTCACGATGCTGACGTCGTTGGTCAGCGACAGCGCCGGCAGGGCGCGGCAGCCCGGCAGCACCGGGTGGACGTACTCCACGGAGTTGTGCTGCGCGTCAGTGGCGCCGGCTCCGGAGCCGAAGACCAACAGCGTCGCGCCCGCAAAGAAGCGGTCGGCCATGGCAGCGGCGCACGTGGCGAGGTCACCGGCGACGGCTGTGAAATACGCGTCCCCGGCGGCACACCGCGCAGCGACACCCTCGCGGAGGAAGGCGAGGTCGACGTCGGTCGCCGGGTGGGCGCTCTTCATCACCGCCATCATGACCATCCCGTCCCATCGGCGGCACCGCGCGAGGCGGCGACGAATGCCTGTCCCAGGCTGACGCCTCCGTCGTTGGCGGGCACCGCCTGGTTGGCGTACACGGAGAGCGAGCGCGCGCGGAGCAGAGCGGCAGTGCGCCGCAGCAGCAGGGCGTTCTGGAAGACGCCCCCGCTGAGTGCGACCCGGGTGATGCCGGTGAGATCCGCCAGGTCGGCGCAGGCGGACGCCACGGCGGCGGCGAGGCTCTCGTGGAAGGTTGCGGCCAGCTCCGCCGGTTCCCGGCCGGATCGGCGCTGGTCGGTGAGCGTCGCCACCAGGGCCGGAGTGTCGAGCACCAGCGGCGTGCCGGTATGACGCACCGCGATCGGCGCCACCGAGCCGGGGGGCACGGTGCGCGCCAGGGCCTCGAGCCGCATCGCCGCGGATGCCTCGAAGCTGGAGTGGTGGGCCACCCCAAGCAGGCTGGCCACGGCGTCGAAAAGGCGGCCGGCGCTGGTGCTCAGCGGTGCCGTCACCGCGCTCCCCGCGGCGGCGAGGCGGCTGACCAGGCGCCGGCGGCGCTCGTCGGGGGCGTCGTCAGCCGCCCAGAACCAGGCTGGGAGCTGGTCGTCGCCGAGGCCCGCGGCCTGCAGGTAGGCGATGGCCATGCGCCAGCCCTCGCGCGCGCAGCGGTCGCCGCCGGGCTGAACCACGGGGGCGAGGTGACCGACGCGCCTGTAGTCGACTGGGTCACAGACCAGGAACTCGCCACCCCAGATGGTTCCGTCCTCCCCGAAACCGGTGCCGTCAAAGGCGACGCCGATGACCGTGCCGCGCAGGCCGTGCTCCGCCATGACGCTGGCGATGTGCGCGTGGTGGTGCTGAACAGGCACGCGAACCGCTCCGCCCTGCCACCAACGCTCGGCGATGCGCGTCGATGCGTAGTCCGGATGAAGGTCGGCGGCGACGGCGGCCGGGGCGGCGCGGAACAGGCGAATGTAGGTGGCCAGCGCTTCATCCTGATGGCGCAGGCTCTGCAGGTCGTCGAGGTCGCCGATGTGCGGTCCGACGAAGGCGCGCCCGTCGCGCAGGATGCAGAAGGTGTTCTTGAGGTGCGCACCCAGCGCCAGCACAGGGGGCGACGGCTCGGTGGCGACCTCCACGGGCAGCGGGCAGTAGCCGCGCGCACGGCGGATGAGGTGCTCCTGCCCATCGACGATCCTGACCACGGAGTCGTCGTAGCGCGCGTAGATGTCGCGATCATGGACAAGAAACGCGTCGGCGATGGCGCCGAGCCTCAGTGTCGCCTCGTCGTTGTCCTTGGCGATCGGCTCATCGCTGACGTTGCCGCTGGTCATCACCAGGGGCACCCCCACCAGGTCGAGGAGCAGGTGGTGCAGCGGCGTGCTCGGCAGCATCACGCCGATCTCGTCGAGACCGGGCGCGACTGCGACGGCGACCAGCCCGGCGGCGGGACGGCTGCGCAGCAGGACGATTGGTCGCGCGCTGCTCGCCAGCGCAGCCTCCTCCGCGCTGTCGACACGCGCGATGGCGGTCACCGCCTCGAGGTCGGCGGCCATCACCGCGAACGGTTTGTCGGGACGATGCTTGCGATCGCGCAGCCGTCGCACGGCGGCCTCGTCGTGAGCGAGCACGGCCAGCTGGAACCCGCCCAGCCCCTTCACCGCCAGGATGGACCCGGCCCGCAGCTCCGCGGCGGCGGCGTCGACCCCGCCGCCCGCGCGCTCGGCACCGTCGCGGTCGGTCAGCCAGGCACGCGGACCGCAGTCGGGGCAGGCGTTGGGCTGCGCATGGAAGCGGCGGTCGGAGGGGTCGGAGTACTCAGCCGCGCACGGCGCACACATCGCGAAGTGGCGCATGGTGGTGTGCGAGCGATCGTAGGGGACGTCCTCGATGATCGTGAACCGCGGACCGCAGTTCGTGCAGTTGATGAAGGGGTACCGGTAGCGCCGGTCAGACGGATTGAACATCTCGGCGACGCAGTCCGAGCAGGTCGCCGCGTCCGCAGAGATCGGTTGGTACGCACCCTCGACGGCGCGGCTTTCCAGGATGGCGAATCCGCGCTCGTCCTGGGGGGCGAGCACCGCCACGCTCACCCCGTCGATCCGCGACAGAGGCGGGGCGAGCGCGACCAGGTCGCCGGCGAAGCGGTCCAGCCGCACGCTCGCCCCCTCCACCTCGATGACCACCGCTCCGGAGGTGTTGAGCACCGAGCCGGCGAGCTCATGCCGGCGAGCCAGCGTCCACACGAACGGGCGAAAGCCGACGCCCTGCACCACGCCATGCACGGTGTACTTGCGTCGCTCGCCCGCCGCGATCACGGTGGTCGATCCTTCCCTCCAGCGTCTCCCGTTACATGGACCGGATGCGCAGGTAGCGCTTCAGGTCCTTGCCACTCACCGCCGCCGCCCCGGCGACCGCCAGCACCATCAGTACGAGCGCTTTCTTCATCGCGTGACCTCCTTTGACCTGTCTGCTGTTCGGTTCACAACCACGCCGGATGCACCGGTTGATCGCCGGGATGGCCGGCTCCATGGGAATGCTGGTGTGCTGCCTCGACAACCTCAACGTGGCTGCGCCGGAGCACCTCGGGGTGCTCCCCGGCAACCTCGACCTCGTCGACGAGCAGACGCGCGCCGGGCACCGTGCGAACCTGCAGCGTCGCCCCGGACGCACCCGTGCCGTCGGCAACCAGTTCGAAGCTGAACGACAGCGAGTCGGGGCTCACCGCCTGCTGCTCCCCCGCAGAGACGGCAACCCGGCGCACCGGACGGTCACCGGCAATCTGCAGTGCGGTGTCGAGGATCGCCTGGGCGAGGCCCATCTCATGCATGGTGGGTCACATCGAACGGATGTGCGGCGGCTGCCGCAGGGACGGCAACGTCGCCGAGCAGCTCTCGCACCACCCGCTCAACGGTGGCGACGGCCTCCGGGACCGCGGCCGCGACCGTTGGGCTCAGCTCCATCTGTCCGATGTTCTCGGGTCCGAAGGTCGCCGGTTCGCAGCCAACCACGAGCATGTGACCCATCGTACCCCCCATCGTCCGGACGAGGTGCAACACTGCCGCAGGCGTCATCAGGTGCCCCTGGAACGCGCCTTGTCCGTGGTCTGGATCGGCGGCGACATCCGGCAGGTTCGCCTCCGGGTCTGCCTCGATGATGTACAGGGTGCCGGGCGGGTCACCGCGCTGGGTGGCGTCGACCAGCACCACCGCCGCGTAGCCCCCGAGAATGTCGAAGGCGAGGTCGTAGCCGCGGATGCCGTAGTCGACGACCTTGACATCCTCCGCGCCGAGGGAGCCGCGGCGCAGCAACTCCTGCGCAACCGTGACGCCGAAGCCGTCGTCACCGAGAAAGATGTTGCCGATGCCGGCAACCAGCACGCGTGCGTTCACGGCCGCGCCGCCGCGTCGACCGACTCGACGTCTTTCAGGGTGAAGAAGAAACGATGCCCGGGCTGGCGGAGCATGCCGAGGTCCGCGCCGGGGTCGTCGTCGATGGTCACCGCCAAGTACACGACGTCCTCGTAATCCTGCTCGATGGACTCGATGGTGGCGATGCGCCCGCGCAGCAGCATGTCGAGCGCGTCGGCGTTTCCCTTGGGCGCAAGACGCACCCGGTCGCCGATGCGGAGCACGCCATCGCCCCATCGCACCGACTCGCGCTTGGGCCGCTCGGCGAACGGATCCTCGCCCAAGGCAGCCCAGGGATCATGCTCGGTCATCGCTGCTCTCCGATCCGCGGAGCCACCGACCGCAGCGTGCCGTGCATGCGCATGAAGTCCTCCTGGGTCAGCGACTCGGTGCGGTCGAGGATCGCGCGCGCCCTCGCGTCAGCAGCACGCATCTCCGCCTTCTCCTCGTCGGTCAGGGTGAGGATGCGCAGCGAGAGGATCTCGTCGATCTCCGTCGAGTCGAACAGCTCGCCGGCGGATTCGGGGGCGAGCTGCGGGTGGTCCTCGAGGATGATCGGAGAGGCCAGGACGGTGTCATCAGAGCCCGCCGCGCCCACCAGGATCGGCCACAGACCCGTGTTGACGCAGGACGCCGCGAACTCCACTGCATCCGCCGGCGGATCGGCGAGTGACAGCCATCCGCCGTTCTCGACCCCGAGCACCACGTGCGTTGAGAGCAGCGCATGGTGCAGGGCGGCATCGCGGTTGGCCACCTCGTCGTCGGTCACGGGGGTGACGTTGGTGATCGACACACGCACCCGGGCGATGGCGGGGCCCAGGCGCTCAGCGGAGATGTCGACGGACACCACCAGCGGCCGGTGGGTGCGCAGCAGTGCGCCGGCGACCAAGCCGTCCTCCCCGCGCAGCCACTCCACCTCCTCGCCCGCGTCGACGGCCAGCGTCAGGGCCTGCGGCTTGCGCAGCAGCGAGGCCAGCGTGCACACGCCGGCCTCGAGCCGGCGTTCCGCCGCCTCCTCCCAGGTGCGGTGGATCTGTCCATCGAGGTCGAAGGCGTCCACAGCGATCAGTCCGGTGGCACCGTCTGCGGGGGGTTCGGCCGATGGCGTGGGCAGCCGTGCGGCAGTCCGCGCTACCACGTGGAGGAAGCGCACTGTCACCTCAACGGTGGCGTCGTCGCCGCCGCGCAGCAGGCACTCGGTGCCGGCGGCCCACGGCTCGGCGCCGCCGACGGCCTCGCTGTACTCACGCGGGTAGACGCCACCGAACGTCCAGCGCACCTGGTTCTTCACCGAGCTGGGTCGGTACGGATAGAGGATGTACCCCTCGTAGAGCGTCGCGGACACGATCCGGTCGACCAGCTCGCGATTCACGAGACTGCCTCCGTGCTGGCGTTCTCGAGCAGCTCGTCGATCACCGTCTCCCAGGTGGGCACCGCGCGCTGCGCCTTGTACCGGTAGAGGCGATCGAACACATCCCGGCGCAGGCAGAGCCACGCCCCGTCCGGGTAGTGACGGTCGATGAGATCACGCCAGACCGCCACCGGCAGGCGAAACCGTGCCTCCTTGGTCCAGGGGATGCGCTCGGTCATCAGCGCCGCGTCCGCGTCGCGGTAGAAGACGGTGCCACTGAACTGGAAGGTCAGCGGCACCTCGCCATCCTCGAGCGCGAAGAAATACTTGGTGGAGGCGAGGCTGAGGTCGAAGGTAGCAGGCACGGCCAGCTTCGCCGTGCTCCTGCCGGCAAACCCGGGGACGACCATGCTGGCGTGCGTCCACAGCATCGTCTTCAGCGACGTGCCCCACCGCGCCGGGGTGCCGAAGAGGTCAAGCAGCGCCTCCTGCTCGCGGGCGGCGTAGGGGCGCCGCACCGCCTCGATCATGATCTGGCAGCTGAGCGCGACGGTGTCGATGTCGCGACCGTCGACCTCATCGATGTGCAGGGCGAACTCCAGCAGCGGCGTCAGAGAACCGTCGACGACAGCGACCGCGTCGACGGCGAAATCCAGGTCAGGCACGGACCATCCCCTGCGCCGGCTTCTCCCGCGCCGCGCTGCGCAGGTCGTCGAAGAAGCGGCCGACGCGTTCCCACACGTCGGTGCCGCCCGACAATCCCCGCCAGTGCACGCGCAGCAGGCCGACCAGCTCGTAGCACCGGTCGATTGGTGCGATGAAGTAGTCGCGATGTTCGCCCACCCTATTGATGAGCAGGGCTTCGACATCGGGTACCAGCGATGAGAGGGCCTCATTGGCGTCGATGAGCTCTGTCCAGCCATCGAGCGTCAGCAGCGACTCGGTCGCCCCAGCCGGGCTGGGGTAGTACGCGTGCAGGTCCCCGGAGGGAGCGCTGGTCAGCAGGAAGGCCATCTTCACCGGGACGGCGAAGGAGTCCCACATGGAGTCGGTCATGACGAAGTCGGTGAGGTACCAGAGCCGGCGCGGAACCCGCCGGTAGCGCTTCTGCGCCTCGACGGGGAACAGCAGCGCACAGGGCGTGCAGCTGCACATCAGCTGCCGCACCGCCGGTTCGAGCAGGTGCTCATGGTGCGGGTGCGGGTCGATCGCCTGGGCGCACAGCTCGCAGCGCTCGGCCGGCTCGCGCTCGCGCACGAATCGTCGAAGAGTCTCCAGCGACGTCTCAGTCGGGTGGGCCACTGCTGTTCACCGCGACCCGGCAACAGCACCCGCACGCGGCGATGCCATCTGAAGCGGCAGGAGGCAGTCGATCACCGGCGGTCCGGGAGGCGGCGGACGCATCCCCTCCACCTCGATCCCGGCGATCTCCGGCGCGGCCTCGTAGAGAGCCTTCTCAACCGCCGCCTTCATGGTGAGCTCCGACGACGGACATCCGTCGCAGCTGCCCTTGAGGCGGAGACGCACCACGTCATCCTCGATGCCGAGCAGCTCCACGTCGCCCTTGTGCCCGTGCATGATCGGACGCACCGACTCCAGCGCCTGCTCGACGCGGTCGGCGAGCGAGACGGGGTGGAGGTCGTGGACGAGCAGCACGCTGCGCACCAGCTCGTCCGCCGCGAAGTCGCCGAACAGAGACTGTCCGCCGTCGGGCTGCTCGGCCACCGCATCGAGGATGCGGCGCAGGGCGTCGCCATGCAGCTCGAGGACTGCTCCGATCAGCTCCTCGACGTGGGTGCGCGCGGCAGCCTCGGGGAGCCGGCCGAGCTCCCCGACGAGTTCGTCGATGCGCGCCATCCGCCCCGCGAACTCTCCGTCAGAGCCGCGGGACGGCGGGCTGTACGCTGCAGTTGTCAGTGGGTGCCACCAAAGGTGGGCGAGTGCTTGCGCTCCAGCACCTTGCCGTCACCGAGGTACATGTGCACCCCGCACGGCAGGCAGGGATCGAAGCTGCGCACCGCACGCATGATGTCGATGCCCTTGAAGTTGTCGGGCCCGTTCTCCTCGAAGATCGGTGTGTTCTGGACGCTGTCTTCGTACGGACCGGGCGTCCCGAACTTGTCGCGCGGGGTGGCATTCCAGGGCGTCGGTGGGTACGGGTGGTAGTTGGCGATCTTGCCCTCGCGGATGACCACGTGATGCGACAGCACGCCACGAACCGCCTCGTGGAACCCGCACCCGATCGCCTCGTCAGGCACCTCGAACGGGGTGAAGGTGTCAGTACGCCCGGCGTGCAGCTCCTCGAACGCCTTCTCAATGAAGTGCAGCGCGGCGGCCGCGGAATATGCCTGGAAGTAGGTGCGGGCGCGGTCGCGCTCGATGGCGTTGCTCCACTTCGGCACCTTCCACTCAAACTCCACCTCCGGCTTGCTCGCCGTCTTGGGGAGGTAGATCTTGGTGCTGTGGCCGGTCGCCTTGACGTAGCCGATGTCGACCAGGCCGGCCAGCGAGGTGGCCAGCAGCCGCGCGAATGCCCCGCCGCCGGTGTCCATGGCGAGGTGCTCGCCGTTGTGGAGCCAGCGCGGGCACATCACCCAGCTGTACTTGTCATCGAAGTCGCGCTTCTGCGGCCGGGGCAGCGTCGTCTGGTTCCAGGGGTGCCGCTGGTCGACGGGGTTGCCGAGCGGGTCCCTGGCAACGAAGGTCTCTGAATTCTCCCAGTCCTCGTAATACGAATGGCCGAGCAGGATGCGGATGTTGAGGTTGATGTCGACGAGATCCGTCGTGACCAGCTTGCCGTCGACGACGCAGCCGGGGGTGACGAACATCGCCTTGCCCCACTCCCCCATCCGCTTGTACGTGTAGTCGCACACGGCCGGATCGTTGAATGACCCCCAACAGACCGTGTCCATACGCCGCCTGCCCACCTCTTCATAGCCGGGAAGGGCCTCGTAGAAGAAGTCGAAGATGTCGTCGTGCAAGGGCACGACCTTCTTCATGAACTCCACGTACCGCATCAGGCGCACGAGGTAGTCGGTGAACAGCTGCACGGTGGGGACGGTGCCGACACCGCCCGGGTACAGCGTCGACGGATGGACGTGCCGTCCCTCCATCAGACAGAACATCTCGCGCGTATAGCGGCTGACGTGCAGCGTCTCCCGGTAGAACTCCCCGGTGAACGGGTTGAGCGCACGCATGATGTCGGCGATGGTCCGGTAGCCGTGGTCGCCGGCATGGGGCGACGGAGTGTTCTCCGCCTTGGCGAGGACGCTCGGGTTGGTCTCCTTGACCATCTGCTCGCAGAAGTCGACCATCAGGAGGTTGTCCTGGAAGATGTTGTGGTCGAACATGTACTCGGCCGCCTCGCCGAGATTGACGATCCACTCGGCGATGGCCGGCGGCTTGATGCCGAACGCCATGTTCTGCGCATAGGTGGCGCAGGTGGCGTGGTTGTCTCCGCAGATGCCGCAGATGCGGCTGGTGATGAAGTGCGCGTCGCGCGGATCCTTGCCCTTCATGAAGATGCTGTAGCCGCGGAAGATGGACGACGTGCTGCGACAGTCGGCCACGACGCGGTTGGCGAAGTCGATCTTGGTGAAGATTCCGAGGCTGCCGACGATGCGGGTGATCGGGTCCCAGGAGACCTCCGTCAGCGTTCCGGACTTCCGTGCGCCTTTCTCCATCAGTGTCGCCATTGCTGATTTCTCCTAACGGTTACGCGGCACGTAGCCGGTGGTGAGCTCGGGACGGTTGTGGCGCCACTTGGGCTCCTTGTTGACCGTGGCGTTAGTGATCGACCGCAGGCCGCGGATGGCCTTGCCATAGCTGCCGATCACGGCCGACGAGAGCTTGCCCCCGGGGGGCTCATCCATGAACGGCATGAACTTGTCGGGGAAACCCGGCATGGTGCAGCCGATGCAGATGCCGCCGACATTGGGGCAGCCGCCGATCCCGGCCATCCAGCCGCGCTTGGGCACGTTGCAGTTGACCACCGGGCCCCAGCAGCCGAGCTTGACCAAGCAGAGTGGCGAGCCGTACACACTGGCGAACTCGCCCTGCTCGTAGTGCGAGCCTCGGTCGCAGCCGTCGTGCACGGTGGCGCCGAAAAGCCAGGTAGGGCGCAACTGGTCGTCGAGCGGGATCACCGGGGCCAGGCCAGAAACCTGGTAGAGGAGGTACAGCACCACCTCCATGAAGTTGTCTGGCTGCACCGGGCAGCCGGGGACGTTGATGATCGGCAGACCGCCGGCCGACTTGAAGTCCCATCCCAGGTAGTCGGCGAGGCCCATCGCGCCGGTCGGGTTGCCCTGCATCGCATGGATGCCGCCGTAGGTGGCGCAGGTCCCCGCGGCAACGACGGCCACCGCCTTCGGCGCCAGCCGGTCGATCCATTCGTTGGTGGTGATCGGCTGGCCCGTGGCCGCGTCGGTGCCGACGGCCGCCCAGTAGCCGCCGTTGTTGGCGTTGAGCTTCTCGTTGGGGATGGAGCCCTCGACCACCAGGACGAACGGGTCGAGTTCACCGCGGGCGGCCGCAAACCACGGCTTGAGGAAGTCGGCGCCGTTGTCGAAGGCGAGCACCGGGTTGTAGAGGTGGACGGTGGGAAGACCGGGGATCGCTCCCAAGAGCACGTCCTCGATGCTCGGCTGGGTGGCTGCGGTGATCGAGACAGAGTCTCCATCGCAGCCCAATCCAGCGGTGATCCACACGATGTGGACATCTTTGACCGGTGGCTCTTTCTGGGTCTTCCGCCCGTACGGCGCTGCCTCGGTCACCATCGGCACTCCTCCCGATTTTGGCGGCGGCGAACACGCTCCGGCGAGAACGTCGGGGCGAGCCAGAGCAGGAAGGTAAAGAGGGGGGACCTGCCAGTCAATATGTGCGGGAGGCCCTTAGTCTTAACCGATGGCCGACCTGCGCGTGGCGCTCATTGGCTACGGCCTGGCTGGTCGTGTCTTCCACGGGCCGCTGCTCCGCGCCGCCACTGGGCTGTCGGTGACCGCAGTCGTCGTCCAGAACCCCGGACGGCGCGACCTGGCGGCCGCGGACTTCCCGGAGGCGCGCCTCCTGATGAACACCCACGAGGTATGGGCATGCCCTGACGAGTTCGAGTTGGTGGTGGTCGCGTCGCCACCCGCTTCCCACGTTCAGCTCGCGCAAACGGCGATCGACGCCGGCCTCGCGTTGGTGGTCGAGAAACCGCTCGCCACCAACGCCGCCGACGCGCGAAGGCTGGTGAAGCGTGCCGCCGCTCGCGGGGTGCTGATGGTTCCATTTCACAACCGCCGCTGGGACAGCGACCAGCTCACGCTGCGCCACCTGATTGCCAACGGGCAGTTGGGCGACATCTACCGATACGAATCGCGCTTCGAACGCTGGCGGCCGGATCCAGACCCGAGCGCGTGGCGCGAGGCCCTGCCCGCCGGCGACGGAGGTGGCGTGCTCCTCGATCTCGGAGCCCACCTGGTTGACCAGGCGCTGTCGCTATTCGGGCCGGTCGTGGCCGTGGTCGGTGAGGTTGAGGCACGCCGCGATGGGGCGGACGACGACGTCTTCATCGCGTTGCAGCACCGGTCCGGAACCCGCTCGCACTTGTGGGCGAGTGCGATCACCGCGGCACCCGGCCCGCGGCTGCGCGTGCTCGGCTCACGCGCGGCCTACGTCGTGGAACCGCTGGACGGGCAGGAGGCCGCGCTCCGTGATGGTGCGGACCCTCGGCATGCGGATTTCGGTGCTGAACCTCGCGAGCGGTGGGGACGGTTGGTGTGCGGAGACGAGTCTGAAGCCGCGCCGAGCCAACCCGGAGGCTGGCGCGACTTCTATCCCGCAGTTGAGCGCGCTCTCCGCACTGGCGAGCCGCCGCCGGTGCGGGGCAGCGATGCCGTGGCCGCGCTCGAGGTGCTCGATGCCGTGCGCCGTGGACCGGTCATGTCAGCTCGATGAGGGCCGCGCGCCCTGTGTGCGCGAGTGCGCGCATCTTCAAACCCCTGTCGATGGCGCGTCTCAGTGTCAGCCCCTCGGCGCATTAGGATCAGCTGCAAATGCTCCTCGCCACCAGCTTCATCGATCGCTTCCTCGGCCAGTTCGGCTACGCGGCGGTCTTTGCTTTCGTCGGCATCGAAAGCCTCGGAATTCCGTTCCCCGGCGAGACCATGCTCATCGCCGCGGCTCTGTACGCCGGTGCGACCCACCAACTCAACATCGCCGGGGTCATCGTCGCCGCGGCCGCCGGCGCGATCATCGGTGACAACATCGGGTTCGGTCTCGGCCATTGGGGCGGCTATCGCCTGATCCTTCGGTACGGGCGCCATATCCGACTGCACCCGGGCAGGATCAAGCTGGCGCGCTACCTCTTCCAGCGGCACGGCGGCAAGGTCGTCTTCTTCGGACGATTCGTGTCGGTGCTGCGCACCTACGCGGCGTTCCTGGCCGGCACCGCGAGGATGCCCTGGCGTCGGTTTCTGGTGTTCAACGCCTCGGGCGGGATCATCTGGGCAACCGGCTACGGGGTCGGCGCTTACCTCGCCGGCGACCGGCTCACCAAGCTCAGTGCACCGGTGGACCTGGGGCTCGGCGTGGCCGCGCTCGTAGTCATCGGGGGAGGGATCCTCCTCCTCAACCGCAAGGAGGCGGAGTTGATCGCTCGAGCGGAGGAAGCCCTGCCGGGCCCACTCGAGGAGCCCTGACGCGTCGACTGAGGTCAGCGGCGCTCCACCACGCGGAACTGCTTGCCGTCCGGGTCGCGGAACAGGAACATCGGGGGCACCGGATCGCCGAAGCGCAGGACCTCGTCGCAGTCCACTCCCCGCGCCGTCAGCTCAGCATGCAGCGCCGCGGCGTCCGGGGTGTTGAGGCTCACCTCCACCCCCTCGCCGCCGTGAGGTGGCAGTGCGATGGTCGTCGCGGCGCCGGGCAGGCCCACCTCGACCCACCGCTCGCCCTGCCCGAAGGGCACATCGAGTCGCTTCTCGAACCCAAGCTTGCCGACGTAGAAGTCGATCGCCCGGTCCTGGTCGCTGGCATGAACGATCACTGCGCCGATGTCGGTGATCCGGGTCGCGGTCGTATCAGTCATCGCGCTCCTCCTTGTTGGTGGCTTCATCCATCACGACCACCACACTCGACGGAATTCATCGGTCCGGGACAACCTGACTTGCGCTCCGTTGACGGCGGCCAGCACCTCAGCGCGGTCGCCGGCCCGGGGAGTCTGGCCAACTTCGCATCGGTCGGCGGCGTCTCGTCGGCGGACGCGGTCATCGGTGCTCAGGCCCTGTTCCGGACCGTCGACGGAGGCCAGACGTTCGCGACTGTCGAGAACAACCAGACGCAATGGTCAGTGGTCGGATTCACAACCTCGAGCAGGGCAGCAGGCATTGTGGCGGACCGACGACGCCGGTGCTCACTGGCATGAGGTGCAGTTTCCTTGAAGGGCGCAGGAGGGGCCGCCGGCTCCGCGAGAACGTGATGACAAGCGTCCTCCCTGACAGCCGTCGGTGACCGATGATTTCTCACGGGGGCGGCTGTCTAGACCACCGACGCTGACCAATTCCACGGAGCCCTTTGATGACCAATCGCACTCGCTGGGTGGCGCTGATCGTGCTGTGCCTCGGCACCCTCATGATCGTTCTCGACACGACCATCGTGAATGTCGCCCTCCCATCCATCCGGGCTGACCTTCACTTTTCCCAGACCTCACTGGCCTGGGTGGTCAACGCCTACCTGCTCACCTTCGGCGGCTTCCTGCTCCTCGGAGGACGGCTCGGTGACCTCTTCGGCCATCGCCGCCTCTTCGTGTCGGGGATCGTCCTGTTCACGCTCGCCTCACTTGCGTGCGGGCTGGCCCGGTCGCAGGGGTTCCTGGTGACGGCACGAACGGTGCAGGGCGTGGGCGGCGCGATCGCGTCGGCGGTGTCGCTGTCCCTGATGATGAACATGTTCACCGAGCCTCGCGAGCGCGCCAAGGCGATGGGCCTGTTCGGCTTCGTCGCGTCGGGCGGCGGATCCATCGGCGTCCTCCTCGGCGGCGTCCTGACCAACTCCCTCGACTGGCATTGGATCTTCCTCGTCAATCTCCCCATCGGTGCCACTGTCGTCGCGCTGTCGATGAAGCTGCTGCCGGCTCGCAACGCCCAGCGCGCCGCCGCACGGCTGGACATCGCCGGCGCGGTGACCGTGACCGCGGCGCTGATGCTGGCTGTCTATGCGATCGTCAACGGCAACGAAGCCGGCTGGACCTCAGGGTTGACCGTTGCACGCCTCGCCGGCGCGGCGGCGCTGCTGCTTGCGTTCCTGCGCATCGAGTCGCGTGTGACCTCACCGTTGATGCCACTGACCATCCTTCGGCTGCGCAACGTCGCCACCGCCAACGTGGTCGGTATTCTCTGGGCTGCGGCGATGTTCGGCTGGTTCTTCGTGTCCGCCCTCTATCTCCAGCTGGTCCTGCACTACAGCCCGCTCCAGGTTGGCCTCGCGTTCCTTCCGGCCAACCTGGTCATGGGTGCACTGTCGGTCGGGGTCTCAGCCAAGCTGGTCATGCGCTTCGGCATCAAGCTTCCGCTTGGGACCGGGCTGCTGTTCGCGGCCGCCGGGCTGCTGTTGTTCGCCCGGGCGCCGGCGGCCGGGAACTTCGCGGTCGACGTTCTTCCCAGCATGCTCCTGCTCGGCATCGGCGCCGGCATCGCCTTCAACCCCGTCCTGCTCGCCGCCATGAGCGACGTCACGCCCGAGCAGTCGGGGCTCGCATCCGGCGTGGTCAACACCGCCTTCATGATGGGTGGCGCGCTCGGCCTTGCCGTTCTCGCCAGCCTGGCCACCGCGCAAAGCATCAGCCCGCATGCCACCACCCTGGGCTCGCCTACAGCCCTGGTTGGCGGCTACCACCTCGCATTCCTGGTCGCAGCTGTGTTCGCTGCCCTGGCAGCGGCGGTCGGGACGGCCTTCCTTCGCGTCGATGGCCGCCAGGCCGTCGCAGATGGTGCCCCAGCCTTCGACCTCGCTGCCAGCGCCGAGGTGGCATAAAGCCGTCGACCGTGGTCGTTCCACTGACACGGGTCCGAAAACCCTTCGAGAGGTGACGGTGTCAGCGGATCCGAGCGCGGACCAGTGACCGCCGGCGGCCCCGCAGCGCCAGGACGGCGGCGATCGAGCCGGCTCCAGCGAGCACCAGCCCGAGCCCCGGGCCCAGCGGCAGAGCTGTACCGGTCCCCGGTACTGGCGGCTTCGTGCCTGGCGGCGTCGTGCCACCGCCTGTAGGCAGGATGTTGTTGGTGATCTGGACACTGCAGATGACCTTGCTGCCGCCGCCATTGTCGGAGCCATTGCACTGGTTGACCGTCACGCGCAGCGACGCGGATGTTCTCGATGGCAACACCGTGCAGAAAAACCCGACCAAGGTGCCACCGTTGCCAGAGCCGTTGCACTGGGTGATATCCGCGCCTGTCGTGGACGCGGGGAACGGGGAGCAAACCTTCTGGGGCGCGCCGAGGCCGTCACCTGACCCGACGCACTGGTTGACCGTGGAGGGCGTCGAGGTCCGCCCGCCAACGATGTTGTTGGTGACCTTGACGGTGCAGGTCATGGTGCTGCCACCGCCGTTGCCGGCGTTGTTGCATTGGTTGACCGCGGTGATGAGGTTGTTCGACTGCGTGGTCGTTCCGGTCGTCTCGCCGCAGTTCACGTTGGTGCCGGCGCAGTGCCGAGCCACGGTGACCGTCGAGCTTCTGGAACTGCCATTGAGGTTGTTGACGATCGTGACCGTGCAGATGATGTTGCTGCCGGCGCCATCGCCGCCGTTGCACTGTGCGAGCTGCACGTTCGCCGCGCTCGCGTCGACACCGCTGAACGACAATGCGCCGACTGCGAGGACGGTTGCCAGAGCCCCGATCACCAGCGACTGCATAGCGAGGCGACGTTGGCCAGGGGTTGTGCCCTTGCTTGCTATCACGGCGGGTCCTCGATGAGCCACATGTCCGACTCGTTCAAGCGGGTCGCGGACTCTGAACTCGGCCTGAGTGTAAACAGGTGTGAACAATCGGTCCGTACGCCGTAAGACAGACGAACCCGGCAGAAACCGGTATCAGTGGGGACACGTGTGCGCTGGGCGCACGTCTCGTGGCCCTCCTCAATCGCCCCCCCCCCCCSCCACGTGCAGACGCAGAGATGACGGGTGCAGCGTGCCGGGAGTCACCGACCACAAGCTGATCGAGGCAGAGCTGGAACGGCGCAACGCCTTTCTCCAACTGCTTCAGGTCGTGTCGGTGGCCGCCAACGGTGCCCCGACCGGGCTGACCCACGCCTTGCAGTCGACGCTTGCCGAGGTCTGCAGGCAGACCAGCTGGACCGTCGGTCACGTCCTGCTGCCCAGCGACGATGCCGGGCGAGCCCTGGTCTCCAGTGGAATCTGGCATGTGGGTGAGACTGTCCGGGTCGCCGACCTGCGCAGCCGCCACGACGATGTCATCGTCGCGCCCAATGTCGGCGTCGCCGGTCGAGTCTTCGCCAGCGGCACGCCGGAGCAGATCGCCGAGCTTGCCGGCCTTCTCCCGAACGACCCGGACAGGGTCCGGTGCTCTCTGATCGACAGGGAAGGAATGCGCGCGATGGCAGGGTTCCCGATCATCGTCGGAGATGAGGTAGGCGGCGTTCTCGAGTTCTTCTCAGAGACACCATTTGAAGCCGACCGCACCCTGCTCGACGTCATGGTCCAGGTGGGCCTGGTGCTGGGACGGATCGTCGAACGAAGCCGCTACGAGGCAGCGCTGCGCTGCGCGCGCGAGATCGCCGAAGCTGCTAGTGCCGCCAAAACCCAGTTCCTGTCACGAATGAGCCATGAGCTTCGCACTCCGCTGACCGCCGTGCTCGGTTACGCCCAGCTACTCGAGTTGTCCGCGCTACCCGACCAGGAACGGGAGTATGTGGCCGCGATCGAAAAGGGAGGCAGTCATCTCCTGGCCTTGATCAACGACGTCCTCGATGTGTCCCGCCTCGAGAAAGGCGAGCTGCGCCTGTCGGTGGAACCCGTCGACGTCGCCGCCATCATCCTCGACGCCACCGCACTGCTGCAGCCACTTGCGGCAGCCAACGACGTCTCCGTACGCATTGAGGTCGCAGAATTCGCACAGCACATCGCTCTCGCTGACAACCAGGGTCTGCGGCAGGTGATGATCAACCTTCTCGCCAACGCGATCAAGTACAACCGCCGCGGTGGCGAGGTCGTTGTCCGTGTCATCGACGCCGGCCACGGAACGGTTCAGATCGATGTCGCCGACACGGGCGACGGCATTGCTGCTGCCGACCTTGACGCCATCTTCGTCCCATTCGAGCGCCTCGGGGCTGCGCACACCATCGAAGGAACCGGCCTTGGACTCGGCATCTCACGACAGCTCGTCGATGCGATGGGGGGCAGCTTGGCGGCACGCAGCGACATTGGCTCAGGGACCACGCTCTCGATCGTGTTGACCGCCAGCCGGCGTCCGCCGCTGCCGGACGCCCCGGTGTCCACCCCGCTGCCTGCCGAAGCCAGGCGCGGGACTCCGCGCCGCGTCCTGTACGTCGAGGACAACATCGTCAACATCGAGTTGATGCAGACCTTCTTCACGCGTCTGCGACCCGGCATCGAGCTTGTCTCGACGATGATGGGGCAGCTGGCCGTCGACCTGGCCAGAGAGCTGGCGCCGCACCTGATTCTCCTCGACGTCAACCTCCCGGATATTGACGGCGGCGAGGTGTTGCGCCGGCTGCGCGCGCACAGCCGGACACGAACGATCCCAATCGTCATCGTGAGCGCCGATGCGATCCCCTCGGGGATCGACCGCTTCCTCTCGGCTGGGGCGGTCGGTTACCTCACCAAGCCCATCGAGGTGGCCCGGCTGCTCGAGTTCGTCGACCAGGCCACCGCCGCTCCCGACCGAAAAGACGTCGGCGAGATCATCGGGCGCCATCCCAAGGCGGTCGGACCACCCGTCACTCCGAAGCGATCGCGTCGAGAATGTTGAGCCGGGCGGCGCGACGCGCCGGCAGCACCGCAGCGATGACACCGATGAAGAACGCCACGACCACGTAGACGAGCAGCTGCGCCGCCGGAACGGACAGCTTGCTCAACCCCTGGCTGGCGAGCGCGCGGACCACCGCCGTTCCCATGCCGGCGCCGATCCCCAACCCGAGCAGTGCACCCAGCAGCGCGATGATCACCGCTTCCCAACGCACCATGGATCGGGTCTGACGCCGGGTCAGTCCCAGGGCGCGGAGCAGCCCGAGCTCGCGCGTTCGCTCCAACACACTCAGCGCCAGCGTGTTGACCACGCCCAGCGCCGCGATGACGATCGAGAGCACCAGCAGGACATCGATGAGCGACTGCGCCTGGTCGATGCTCGCAGAGTTGGCATCGATGAACTGCTGCTTGGTCTGGATGGTCAGCGTGGGATAGGCCTCGAGATCCCTGGCCATCGCGTTGTGCGCGGCGGTCAGCGACTGACCAGGGGCGGGGTTGGCGAGAATGGCCACGTCCCGCTGGGTGGGAAAATTGGCGGCATAGGTGGCCAGAGACACGATGAAGCCGGAGATCAACGCATTGCCCCGGTACACGCCGCCGATTCGCTTGGTCGTCGTCTTGGACGCGTAGGGAAACTGCACGGTGAGCACAGTGCCGGTCGTCCACCCGCGCGCGCTGGCGGTGGTGTCATCGACGAGGACGTGCTGGGCATCGGCGACCGAACCGGCGTCGCCGTTCACCATGTCGAAGGCCACGGTGTGGTTGATCGCAGACGGATCGATGCCGAGCAGCGACTGGTTCGCGGAGGCGGCGACGATGGAGTTGGCGCGCACCTCGGTGAGGTCGGCGAGACGCGGGTCGGCGCGCAGCGGCGCGGCATCAGTGTTCGAAAATCCTTCCTGGCTGGTGGTGTCCGTGACCAGGAGTTGCGCGTTCACCGACCCGGCAATCGCCGACTCGCCCGATGCCTTGAACGATGCCGCAATGACGGCAACCGCGGCGATCAGCGCCACGCCGATCATCAGGGCCGCGGCCGTCGACGCGGTTCGCCGCGGACTGCGCATGGCGTTCTCCCGCGCCAGCCGGCCCGGAACCCCGCGAAGCCGAGCAAGCGGGCGGCCCAGTGCGCCCGCGACCGGGCGGACCAGCAGCGGTGCCAGGTACGCCACCCCGATGAAGAGCGCCAGCGTCCCGGCGCCCAGCAGCGGCAGCGTTTGACCGGTGCTGGTGAAGAGCCCGATCCCGAGAAGGATCAGGCCGATCGCCGCGGTGATCGAGCCGCCGGCAATCCGCCGTCGGGTGACCGGCTGTGTTTCCGGCACGGCATCGCGGAGGGCCGCCATCGGGGTTACTCGCGTCGCCCGGCGGGCTGGAAGTATGGCGGCGAGCACGGTCACCACCGTCCCCACCACAATCGAGACGATGATGCTGCGCGGACTCACGGTGAGGCCGCCATTGGTCAGTGAGAAACCCAGCAGGCGGGCCAGACCGACGGCGAGGAGGACCCCGAGAGCGGCGCCGATCGCTGATGCGACGGCCCCTGTGACGAAGGCCTCGATGAGCACCGAGACCATCACCTGCCGTCGAGTTGCGCCGAGAGCCCGGAGCAGCGCCAGCTCTCGTGACCGCTGCGCGATCAGGATGGTGAACGTGTTGACGATGAGGAAGGAGCCGACGAAGAGCGCGATCAAACCGAACACCAGCAACGCCGTGCTGAGAATGGAGATGATCGACTGCGTGGCCTGCTTCTGCTGATTGGCCTGCGCGCTCCCGGTCTGGGCCACCATGTCTGCGGGCAGCACCGCTGCGATGCGGTCGCGCAATGTCGCATCGCTGACCCCTGAAGCGGAGAGGGCGGCGATCTGGTCGACGTTGCCATGCGTGTCGAGGACTCGCATCGCGGTTGCCGTGGTGAACAACGTGATCGTGGCTCCAGCCACGTTGTCAGCCGTCCCGTACCCGGCGATGCCGCTGACATGGAATGGCTGACGCGGGCCGCCGTTGAACACCATCTGGATGGTCTGGCCGACACGGATCCCGTTCGCGGTGGCGGTGGCCGCGTCGACCACGATCTCATCGGGGGCCTGCGGCGAATGGCCGGAGCGCAGATGGTACGGGGATATGGGGCTGTCGACCCAGTTGGCGCCGAACGTGGGCGGCCCGTTGCCCCCGATGGGCTTGCCGCTGGGCGAGAGCAGCGTCGCACCGGTCCGGAAGATGACCCCATACGCCTGCTTGACGCCGTCGACGTGCTGGACAGTCGGGAGCACCGCGGCCGGAACGGGGAGACGTTGCCCGCCACCGATGTCCTGCGAAGCACCCGCGAGTGACTGCCCCTCCACCACCACGGAGATGCCCTGGTTGGCGTCGGTGAAGATGGCGCCGAAGACATTGTTGATGGTGTCACCGACTACGAATGTCGATGACACGAACGCGATCCCGAGAACGATGGCCACCGCGGTCAGGCTCAACCTGAGCTTGTGCGCCAGCAGTCCGCGGAGGGTGACCTTGAGCACGCCGTCAGGCGCCGAGGTGCTTCATGACGTCGAGAATCCCGTCAGCGGTTGGCGACGTCATCTCGTCGACTGTCTTGCCATCGGCGATGAAAACCACGCGGTCCGCGTAGGCCGCGGCAAGCGGGTCGTGCGTGACCATGACGATGGTCTGCATGAAGTTTTCCACTGCGGTGCGTAGGAACCCCAGGAGTTCGGCACCGGAGCGCGAATCGAGGTTGCCGGTGGGTTCGTCGGCGAAGATGATGTCCGGACGCGAGACCAGAGCGCGCGCCGCGGCAACCCGCTGCTGCTGGCCGCCGGACAGTTCGCTGGGCCGATGCTCGAGGCGGTCCGCAAGACCGATCGAATCCACCACCTCGCTCAAGAGTGCCGCGTTCGGCGAGATCCCGGCAATCGCCAGGGGCAGGGTGATGTTGTCGAGCGCGTTGAGGGTGGGTACCAGGTTGAAGCTCTGGAAGATGAAGCCGACACGACGGCGGCGCAGGAGCGTCAGCTCGGTGTCCTTGAGCGCGCCGAGCTCGGTATCGCCGATGAACACCTGTCCGGAGGTCAGCGCGTCAAGCCCGGCGAGGCAGTGGAGCAACGTTGACTTCCCTGAACCTGATGGACCCATGATGGCGGTGAAGTGGCCGCCGGAGAAATCGACTGTCAAGTCGTCAAGCGCGCGCACCGCCGCATCTGCGCGGCCAAACACCTTGGTGGCATGGACAGCTCGCGCGGCCGGCTTCGCACCGGTCGCTTGCGGGGCAGCACGGCGCGCGGCAAGCTCCTCGGTCACGTCTTCGATGGTAGGCAACGCAGGGCACATTGCGGCCGCTCGCGTGCCTGCTCGGTCAGGCGACCTCGCGTTGGAGAAGGTCAAGGAAATCGGCTGAGGAGACCGGCGGAGAGAAGAGGTAACCCTGGGCTCGGTCGCAGCCAAGGCGGCGGAGGATGGCCAGCTGTTCAGCGGTTTCGACGCCCTCGGCAACAACGGAGAGGCCATGGGCGTGGCCGAGATCGATGATGGCGGCGACGATTGACGAGGCGTGTCCGTCGACCGCGACGCGCTCGACAAACTTGCGGTCGATCTTGACGAAGTCGAGTGGGAAGCTCTGCAGATGGGACAGCGCGGAGAGGCCCGTGCCGAAGTCGTCGAGGCAGACCTGAACGCCCTCTGCTCTGAGCAGCACGAGCGACGAAACCGCGGAGTTCGACGTCTGCATGAGCACATGCTCGGTCACCTCGATGCTGAGGTCGTTCCCGGTTAGCCTCGCGGCTTCGAGGCGACGCAAGAGTCCCGCTGCGAACTCCGGGTGGGCGAGCTCGCGGGCGCTGAGGTTCACCGCCAGACGCTCGATGCGACGTAGTGCCGGAGTCGCGCGCCAGGCGGCAAGCTGTTCCAGCGCGGTACTGCGCACGCGCTCGTCCATGGCCGGCAGCAGCCCAGTCTCCGCGGCGACCACCAGGAAATGCTCGGGCGAGAAGCGACCGCGCTCTGGGTCGTCGATGCGCAGGAGGGCCTCAGCCTGCACTGTCACGCCGCTGGCAATGTCAACGATGGGCTGGTAGTGCACGATCAGACGCTCCTCCGCGAGGGCACGGCGCACCAGTCGCTCGGTCTCCTGACGTTCCATCGCGCGCACCTGCAGCGCAGCGCCGAACACCTCGTGACGGTCGCGCCCCTGCGCCTTGGCGCGATACAGCGCGGTGTCCGCCTCGCGCAGCAGGTCATCGGGCAGGCTCTCCGGCTGCGATGCCACGGCGATGCCGATGCTGACCGTGGCCACGATCTCGTCGTCGCCGATCCGGTACGGCGCCCGCAGGCCCGCCACAATGCGATCGGCGAACGCGGTGAGGTCGGCCGGATCGGCGAGGCCCTGGACAACGACCACGAACTCGTCTCCTCCGAAGCGGGCCACGGTGTCGTCCGGGCGCGCCAGGCGCTGGAGGCGCGCCGCTGCTTCGAGCAGCACGGCGTCGCCGACGTGATGGCCCATGGTGTCGTTGATCATCTTGAAATGGTCGAGATCGAGCATGAGCACGCCGACAAACCCGGGACTCCGCTGGAGGTGCCTCAGCCCTTGGTTCAAGCGGTCCGCGAGAAGGTTACGATTGGCAAGCCCGGTGAGTGCATCGGTCAGCGCCTGACGCTCGATGACGGCCTCTCTGCTTCTTTGCGTTGACCGATGTCGCGTATCAAAGCCTGCGTCTCCACCACGGCCCCGGTGAGTGGATCAAGCACCGCCTTGCTGGTGCTCTCGATCCAGGCGTATGAGCCGTCCTTGCAGAGGTAGCGCAGGCTCACGGTGCGCGTGCCGGTGCCTGCGTCTGTCCCCCGCCGCGACAGGCCGGCGACGGCCCGATCCTGCGGATGTATGAGCCGACCGACCGGCTTGCCGACCAACTCCGCCGAGGTATACCCGAGGAGCTGCCAGCAGGACGGCGATACATACCTGAGCACGTCGTTGGCATCCGTCACCACCACGGCGTCGGAGATGTCGAGCCTGCGTCGCGCTTCCACCTCGACGTCGCCGCCGGGGCCGGTTGCCCGGCCGCCGAGATCGTGGGCGAGGCAGTACAGCAACTGCTCGCGGCGATCAGCGGTGACATGCCAGCAGAGCCACGCGTACGTCCCGTCCTGCCGGCGGAAGCGGGTCTCGATCTCCGCCGCCGCGAGCTCTCCGCCGGTCAGCATCTGCAGGCGACGGCCGGTCTCCGTCTGGTCGTCAGGGTGCACGAACGTGACGAAGCCGGCCCCGGCGACGTCGCTGCTTGCGTGTGAGAGATCGCGTTGCCAGCTGGAGCTGTACTCCCTGATGTGGCCGTCATACGCGAGGACGCAGGCCACGTCATCGGAAAACTCGAGGAGCTTCTGAGCGGCCTCCTTGGAGAGCAGTGTGGTTGCAGACACCTCGGCAGGCCGCCTCGTGCCCATGATCACGTCACCCCGAACGCACCGAACGGTCCAATGCGCCCACATCAAGCTCGGTGCTTGCTCGACGGGAGGTACTTCGACAATCGATGACGTCCTCCGAAACCGTCTGTACGCAACGGTACGGATCCACACATCGCGCACCGATTTGTTACGTCGAAGTGAGACGGCGAGTGCGAAGCATGACCGCCGGCCGCGCCATCCGCGAGGAGACTGCTCTCTCTATCCGCGCCGCGCTCTCCGCTCTGCGTAGAAGCGGCGCCAGATGAGACGGTGGATGGGGATCCAGCGAGGGATGTCCCGCAGCCCGGGGAGGAACGGCACCAGGATCAGTGCAAGGCTGAGAGCGGCCATCGTCAACACCACCAGCAGGTCGATGTTGCCCGGCGAGTTGGTGTACGGCGGGATCTGGTACCACAGCTGGAACAGCCACAGCCATGCCTGCCCGGGGTACCGCCCGGTCTCGTTCATGACACCCCACTGGGTGCCGAGCAGGTGTTGGTCCTGCGCAAGCCCAGACAGGTGCGTGCCGTCGCCCATGAAGAGCAGAGGGCCGGTGTAGTCGGTCTGATAGAACTGGCCGGCCTCCGACAGCAGCAGTCCATCGAGCCCCCCGGTGCGCGCGACAACGAGGAGGCTGGCAATCATCGAGGCAACCGGGCCGTAGTCACCACCCGCCACGTTGACCGTGCCGTCCGCGTTTGCCGTGGCGCTGCCGAGCGCTATGGTGTAGGCGCCCAGCCATGCCGTCTGCTTGTCCAAGCTGCCGGCAGTCCACACGATCAGCGCCGCGGAAAGGGCCGGATCGGTGGCGGCGGCCTTGGTCAACGGGTCGATCACGAACTGGTTCACGGGATCGATGTTCTGGTGGGTGCCCGCCCACTCCTGGAAGTGGATCGGACCGAAGCTCTGGGTGGAGCCGGCGCCGTGGTTGTACGGCGGTCCGTACTGCGCGCTGAGACTGGTACCGGCGAGCTCGTTGGTCGCTGTGGTCACGAAGTCGACAGGATCGTCGTGGGCCCAGCGCTGGATGGTGTCGGGTCTCACGTCCGGCGACGACAGGACCGCGGCGAGCCCGACCACGAGCACGCTGATGATTCCCAGCGCGACCGTGAGCTCTTTGAGCAGGTCGTAGCGGACGGTGCGGAAGCGCGCGGGATCCAGCCCCGCAGCGCGGGCGCGTCGGCTCATGACGGCGTGCTCCCGGCCGCCGCGTCGTCGCCGTAGTCGGCCTCGGTGGCGCCCAGCGGAGCGACGACGCCGCGGAGGCGCACCTGGATGACGTGCAGGACGACGAGCAGTGTCACGCCGATGGGCAGCAGCATCACGTGGAGCCCGTACATCTGGCCGAAGTTGAGTGGGTTGAAGAAGGCGCCCGCGCCGGTCGCGTTGATGGCGTCCTTGGCGTTGACCGCGATCCACTGCGCGTCGAGGTTCTGCTGGGAGATGTACCCGGTGAACGCGGTGACCACGCTGACCAGGAAGATGACCACGCCGACCATCCACGTCGGCGCTCGCCCGTCACGCCAACCTGCGCCCCAGTACTGTCCCCAGAGATGCAGCACCATGAAGATGAAGAAGAGCTGCACGCTCCAGAAGTGGAGGCTGTTGACGAAGCGGCCACCCGACGACCCGTGCCACCACTGCGGCCCGAACAGGGACAGGACCACGCCGCTGACGATCACCCACACCAGGGCGGCGATGGTCACCACGCCGAACACGTACACCCACGAGCCGATGTAGGAGGGCTGACGGGTTGGCAGCAGCTTGGGGATCGGCAGTCGCCGCTGCAGCCAACCCGCGACAGCACCGGTCCAGCCGCCCGTGTCGACCGATCCCCCCGGCCCGGTCATTGCGGTCGGGCGTCCTCATCGTGGCCGCCATGGCCCGCGAAGGGCAGCGCCAACGCGAGCGCAAAGACGATCAGCATCACCCCGATGACGACCAGGTTGGGCAGTGATATCTGCACAAACCCCCACTGAAAGTAGGGTACCGGCCCGTCCATGCCTATCCTCCCCTCACCCGGGCTGGCCGTTGTAATCACGATCTTGGGCGCAGGCTCTCGACGCGTCGGTACGCCGGGTGACACCGCCGGGGCGCGGCCGCAGCAATCATCGCACCTGGTCTGCGCTCCGGACAAAGACGGCCCGAACTTGGGGCGTGGGTTCGCTGGCGGACCGACCCGTCTGGCGCCGTTGGAGCATTGTGGCGCCCACGCCCGAGACGCCACTTTCTCTTCGGGGCATCAGAACAGCCCTCTGCAGCAGTCGTCTCGCCGCGGCTCGCCAGAGGTGATCGGTGGTGTTCGGCGCTCGTAGACAGGGAGCCGGGAGGCCGCAGGGGCTCGACACACTCAGGCCACCGGCTCTGTTCAGCCTGTCGCCCCTGCTCGGTTCGCTGCCAATCGCGGTGATCGCAGCCGACCTCGAGGGGATTGTCCTTGCCTGGAATGCCCAGGCAGAGAAGATGTACGGCTGGTCGGCGGAGGAGGCGATCGGCTTTCCGATTGAGCCGCTCGTGATCCCGTCGGACGGCGACGTCACGCCGGAAGTGATCATGGAGCAGTTGCGGCGCGGACTACCCTGGGAGGGCGAATACCGCATCCGCCGGCGGGACGGCCGCGAGCTGATGCTGCACGCCATCGCCTCTCCGCTGCACGACGAGAGCGGCATCCTTACTGCGTTCGTCGGTGTGGCCGTGGACGTGACCAAGGAGCGGCAGGCCTCCATCGCGGTCCTCGAAGCGGTGATCGGGAACTGTCCAACCTCGCTGACGGTGGTGGGCGCGAACGACCGCGTCGTGCTCACCATGGGCGACACGCGCACCGGACGGATTCACATGATGGCCAGCGACGTGCGGGGTGGCGGGGCCGCCCGGCAGGTGTTGGAGTTCGACGGACGCACCTACGACACTGCAGCAGTTGCCCTTCCTGATCCCGTCGCGGGGCCGGGCGGTGTCGCTTTCGTCGCCACAGACATCACCGAACAGCTCGCCGCGTCTCGCCGTTTCCAAGCGCTCATCGAAAACACCGAGGACGTGACCAGCATCATCGACGCCGAAGGGTCGGTGCTGTACATCAGCCCGAACATTGAGCGCCTCGCAGGCTACATGCCTGACGAGATCGTCGGCGTGGCCAGCTGGGGGATGGTCCACCCGGATGATATCGCCGCCACCAAGCAGACATTCGAGGCCGTCCTGCAGGACAGGTCGCACTCGGTCGTGAACCATAGATACAGGATCCGACACCGCGACGGCGGGTGGATCGATGTCGAGCAGACCATCGTCAACCGCCTCGACGACCCCGCGATCCGCGGGCTGGTGACGGTCTCACGTGACGTCACCGAGCGCCTCGCCGGTGAAAGGCGATTGCTGGCGCTCAATCGGATGCACGCCGTGCTGAGCGAGACCGGAAACGCGATGGTGCGTGCCGCCGATCCCATGCAGCTCCTGGCTGAGGTGTGCCGGATTCTCGTCGACACCGGCGAATTCGCCGCCGCAGCTTTTACAACGCCTCCCTCCCCCGCCAGCGAGGTTGTGATCCTGACAGCCTGCCACGCTCCCGCCCACCAGGCCGCCGCCGCTGGGATGACTGCGGCAATCATCGATTCCGTGCGCGCCGGCCGCTCCGCCGCCACAGTTGTCGCGCCGGCATACGAGGTCGTGTTGTTCTCGCTGGTGCCCCGCGACGGTCTGCCCGGTGTTCTGGCACTGTGCCCGGCGGCACGCCACGCATCGGTGAGCGGGGAGGAAGAGCAGCTGCTGGTGGGACTGGTGCGCGACATCGCGTTCGCCCTGGATTCGATCAGCCTCGACCGCAATCGCCTCGAGGCGATGAGCATCAGCTCCACGCGCGCCCAACAGCAGTCCATCGTCTCCAGGCTGGGGTTCATGGCTCTTGGCATCGCCGACACTGCCGCCGTCTTCGAGGCTGCAGTGACGTTGCTGGCAGCCTTTGGCCTGCGCCAGGTGACCCTGTACGAGCTCCTCGGTGGTGAAACAGTCCTGGTCCGCGCTGTGGCCGGCGAGCACGTCGGGGTGACCCGAGGGAAAGTGATCGCGCGCTCCGAGATCCCCATGACCGACGAGGTGCTGCTCACTGGGAAAGCGGTGCGGGTCGACGATTTCCGGAGCGATCCGCGGCTCGCTCCGCCCACAGGCTCGCCTCAGGCGTCAATCGGCAGTGGCCTCGCCGTGCCCATCCGATTGAACGGCGCCACGGTCGCTGCGCTGACCGTGCACAGTCGCGCGGACAACGACTTCGACGCCCACGACGTCGACTTCTACGAGTCGGCGGCCAACGTGATCAGCGGTGCGATGGAACGCAGCCGCTACGAGAACAATATCCGCTACGACGCCACCCATGACCGCCTCACCGGCCTGCCCAACCGCATCCTCCTGCAGGACCGTCTGGCCCAGGCGCTGTCCCGAACCGGGCGCCGGCAGGCGCGTCCGCTGGCTGTGCTGGTTGCGGATCTCGACCAGTTCAAGCTCGTCAATGACAGTCTTGGTCACGAGGCGGCTGATCGTCTCCTCGCCATGGTCGGCGAACGTCTCGGGGAAGCTGTCCGCCCCAGCGACACCGTGGCGCGCGCCGGCGGTGATGAGTTCGTCATCCTCTGCGAGGACCTGGTCGACGTGACTGAGGCGGCAACGGTGGCGCGGCGAGTCACGGAGCGCATCGGGGACGCGTTCCTGGTCGACGGCCGGGAGGTCAGCATCACCACCAGCATCGGGATCGCGGTCAGCTCCGAGGAGGCCACGGTCGAGGGACTGCTGCGAGACGCCGACGTCGCCATGCACCGCGCCAAGGAGAGAGGTCGGGGCACCTACGAGCTGTTCGACGACGCTCTGCGAACCCGCTTGGTCCAACGCGTCGAGATCGACCAGGGTCTGCACCGCGCCCTGGAACGGGATCAATTCGTCATCGCCTACCAGCCGATCATCGACCTGGCCACCGGCGCGGTGCGTGAGGCGGAGGCACTGCTTCGCTGGACGCGGGACGACGGCACATCAGTGCCGCCTGCCGAGTTCATCCCGATCGCCGAAGAAACCGGGATGATCGTCCCCATCGGCGCCTGGGTGCTGCGCCGCGCCTGCGAGGACGCGATGCGCTGGAACGCCCGGCTCCAGCCCAGTGCGGCTGTGGCCGTGGCTGTCAATCTCTCCGCACGACAGGTCAGTCACCCGGACCTGGTGGCCACCGTGCTCCACGCGCTCGAGGCCACCGGCCTGGCGCCCGACCTCCTCCGCCTGGAGATCACCGAAACGGCTCTCATGGAGGAGGGCAACGTCGGCACCGACACGCTGCAGGCGCTCGACTGCCTCGGGGTGCGGCTGAGCGTTGACGACTGCGGCACCGGCTACTCGTCGCTGATGTACCTGCGCCAATACCCGGTGCGGGTGCTCAAGGTGGACCGCTATTTCGTCGCCGGGCTGGGCAAGAACCCCGAGGATGACGCGATCGTCCAGGCGGTGATCGCGCTGGCTCACTCGCTCGGGTTATCGGCGACGGCCGAGGGAGTGGAGACCATCGATCAGCTCAGTCGCCTGCGGATCCTCGAATGCGACGCGGCGCAGGGGTTCCTCTGGTCGCAGACGGTCGGGATCGACGACTTCATCCCGCTGGTTGAGGCGATCCGAGCCTCGGCCGGTGACCCGGCCGGGCAGCCGCTCAGGGTGGTGAATGCCACGAGCAGGGTGCCCGTTCACAACGGCGTGCCGAAGCGGCCCGGTCCCCGCCGGCGCAGCCACGACTGAACCGCGAGGCGCCCAGTCAGTCGGCCGGTCCATCGACGTCGACAACCACGGGCGCATGGTCCGACGGAAGCTTGCCCTTGCGAGCATCGCGGTCGATGTATGCATCCTTGATACGCGTCGCCAGGCCGTTACCCAGTAGCACGAGGTCGATGCGCATGCCCATGCCCTTGTGGAAATTGCCGGCGCGGTAGTCCCAGTACGTGAAGGGCGCGCCTTTGATTGCCCGCGGCCTGACGTCGTGCAGCCCGAGGTCAATCAGGCGGGTCAGCGCAGCACGTTCGTGCGGGCTGACGTGCGTCGAATCGACGAAGGCGGCGGGATCCCACACGTCATCGTCACCCGGCGCGATGTTGAAGTCACCGCACACCGCCGTCGCACGACCGCCGGCCAGGTCGGCCTCGAGAGCCCCGCGCAGCGCGGTCAACCACGCCAGCTTGTAGGTGAGGTGCGGGCTGTCGAGCGCACGCCCGTTGGGTACGTACAGCGACCACACCCTCACCCCGCCACAGGTGGCAGCGACCGCACGTGCCTCCACCTCTGGAAACCCCGGCTCGCCTACAAAACCGCGGCTGACATCCTCCAGCCCCACGGACGACACCACCGCCACGCCGTTCCATTGACCGATGCCGTGCGTGGCGACGTCGTAACCGAGGGCAGAGAACTCGTCGCGAGCGAACGCCGCGTCAGAGATCTTGGTCTCCTGCAAGCAGAGCACATCCGGCCGCGTCTCCGTCAGCCACTCGATGACGCGCGGCATACGTGCGGCGAGGGAGTTCACGTTCCAGGTGGCGATCCTCATACCCCGAGAATGGCGGCCCCGGGTTGCCGCCGTCAAACCGGTCGCCAGCGACTCGACATCGCGCCGGCGGCCCGCGAGAGTCGCCCGGTGCCTGAGCTGCCACCGCCGCTGACGCGAGCCTCGCCTGACCCGTTGCGAGATCCGGAGCCGCCGCTCGACGCTGCGGCGCGGCGCCCCACGCTCCGCCGCGCGGTCTCGTCCGTTGCGGTCGATGTGTCGCCACTGCGCGACCACCGCGACTTCAGGCTCCTGTTCATCGGCCAGGGCGTGTCGTCCGCGGGCACCATGATCACCTACGTCGCGGTTCCGTACCAGGCGTACGTGCTGAGCCGCTCATCCCTGGTGGTGGGATTGGTGAGCGTCACCGAGCTGTTGCCCATCCTGGTGATGGCGTTCCTCGGAGGTGCGCTGGCTGATGTGATCGACCGACGGCTGATGGTGCGTATCACCCAGGCAAGCCAGTGCGTCGTCACCGGGGCCCTGGTGTTCAACGCCGCGCTGCCGCATCCACGGCTGTGGGTGCTGTTCGTCTGCGTGGGACTGGCGGCCGGCATCGACGCGCTCGAGCGTCCTTCCCTGGATTCGCTGGTGCCGCGCCTGGTCGCGCGCGATCGACTCCCGGCGGCGGCCGCACTCGAGGCGTTGCGGGGCAACCTGGGCCAGGTCCTCGGCCCGCCGGTGGCCGGCGTGCTCATCGCCACCGTGGGACTGCCCGTGACCTACGGAGTCGACGTCGCGACGTTCGTAGCCTCACTGCTGGCGCTGTCGCTGATGGGCGCCGTGCCGCCGCCGCCGGGGGCTGCACGCGTGAGCATCGGCGCCGTGCTCGCCGGTCTGCGCTACGCGTCACGCCGCCAGGACCTTGTGGGTTCCTACCTGGTCGACATGAACGCGATGTTCTTCGGCATGCCGATGGCGCTGTTCCCGCAGATCGCCGCCACGTTCGGCGGTCCGGCGGTGCTCGGGGTCCTCTATACGGCACCATCGGTGGGCTCGCTGGTGGCCAGCATCACCAGCGGTTGGACCAGGTCGGTGCGTCACCACGGTCGGGCGATCGGCTTCGCGGCGGCGGCGTGGGGCCTGGCCATCATCGGATTCGGGCTGGCGCCGTCGTTGTGGATCGCACTCGTCACCCTTGCCGCCGCCGGCGCCGCCGACATGATCAGCGGGCTGTTCCGCATGACGCTGTGGAACCAGACCATCCCCGATGAGATGCGTGGACGTATGGCGGGCATCGAGATGATCAGCTACTCATCCGGGCCGGCGTTGGGCAACCTCGAGGCGGGGATCGTGAGCGCGCTCGCCGGGGTGCGCACGTCGGTGGTGAGCGGTGGCGCGCTCTGCGTGGCCGGCACCGCCATTCTCTGTGCGCTGCTACCGCGGTTCTGGAACTACCGTGCGCAACCCTAGGTCATGGCGGCGAACGTCGCCGCGCGAAGTGCGACGTGGCCACGCGGCGACGACCACGCCCGCGATCAACACGAACGTGAACACGTGCAGCGGCTTGAACACAAGGCCCTGCACCCAGTAGGTGTCGATGGCCGAGAGATCGAGAAGCACCGCCCCAGCGAGCAGGATGGCAGCCTGGGCGCGGACGGAGTCCGGTCCGGGGTCACCGCGCTGGCGCGGCGTCCGCTCGGTCTGTGCACGGCTCAGGACCAACGCCACCAGCACAAGGACGAGCGCGCAGTCCTGCGCGTAGAGGTGGGGATCGAGGAGCAGGCCAAGGCACACAGCGGCGATCACATGGCCGAGGCGCATTGGCCGGTCGCGCCAGTGGGTGTGCATTGCCCTCGCGTAGAAGCCGAGCAGGATCGCCGCCAACAACGCGGTGGCGATGTCCACGGCCAGCGCATTCTGCTGGCCGAACACCGTCGCCGCCAGTCCGATCAGGCCCTCCATGTTGGGCAACGCACCTTCCCATGCCGTCTGTCCAGCCGCACCGGCGCCCCCGGCATGCGCGGCCACGACGTCACCGAGGTACCTTGCGTAGTTGAGGTTGGATTCGAGCCCGGTCCAGGGCAGAGCCGCCACCGTGATCGCGACGACGCCGCCCAGCATCGCCGCCGCCACCCGCCAATGCCGTGTCAGCAGCAGCCAGACCAGCACGAGGACGAGGAGCGGGGGCTTGAGCCACAGTATGCTCAGCGCGATCCCCGCGAGCATCGGGTGGTCGCGGCGCGCCGCGACCAGCGCGCCCAGGCATCCGAGCAGGAGGACAAAGGACCACTGTCCCTCGGTGAAGGTCTGGTAGGCGGGGAACGTGGCGACCACAACAAGGAGCGCGAGGGCGCGGATGCGGATGTCGCGGCCGGTGGAGACGACGAGCGCGCACGCCACGGCCAGAACCACGCTGATGAGCAGCCACACCATCCGCGCCGTCGATTCCGGCATTGCGGCCAGGGGCGACAGCAGGGCGGCCGCGGCGGGCGGGTTGATGAACGGCATGTAGCCCGCGTAGCCCACCGGGTGGGGATACAGCTGTCGCTGCAGGGCGGTTAGCGTGCCGCTGTCGTAGAGCGCCTGGGGATGGCCGTCATGGACAAGCGTCGCCGCTGAGTAGAAGGCGAAGAAATCGTGATGCCCGGATGGGGTGATCGGGCCACCGAACTCGGAGAGGGCCGATTGGATCCAGACGGCGCCGAGGCCGGCGATGGCGGCGAAGCCCAGCACCAGCAGGGCCACGGAGTGACGCGCGGTCAACGAGCGCAGGCGGCTGCCGCCCCCGATCGGGCTCGACAGGGCAGCGACCCAGGACCGCGCCGCCTCTCGTGCCGCCACGCCCAGATCGTACCCCGGCCGCTACGTGGACGAGATCAGGTTGTCAATCCAAGCCAAGGCGCTCTGCCAGGCCGGCGTGGTCGGGTCGATCGGCTCCAAATGGCCGACGTCCTCGAGGAGCAGCAGGTCGCCATGGTCGCCGGCCTCTGCTGCTCTTTTGTGGAAGTCGGCGCTGAGCTGCCAGGGCACCGACGCATCCGCGGTGCCATGGAGCAGGAGGTAGGGGACGCCCAACGGGAGCAGGCGCGCCGGCGACGCCTCCGCGTACAGCAGTGGCCAGTGGTCGGGGTCCCCGCCCGCGAAATCCACCGCAGCGTGGTTGCTCAGCCCCTCACGGGCCGCCAGCTCCAGGTCACAGACGCCGCCGAGGGCGATCACCGCCGCGGGCGCGCGCGCGGGTGAGCCACGATAACGGTGCCGTCCGGCGGCGCAGAGGGCCAGGTGTCCCCCGGCGGAATGCCCCAGCAGGATGACCGGGTCCAGACCCGCGTCGCGCTGCTCGGCCATGTGCGCGAGGGAGTCGATGGCTGCAGCCACGTCGTCGATGGTCTGCGGCACGCCACCACCGCTTCCCACCCGCCGGTACTCGACATTCCAGGTGGCGAAGCCCTCCGCGACAAGGGCAAGGGCGAGCGGCTCCATGAGATCCCGCCGGTACGGGTCGCGCCAGTAGCCTCCGTGAAGTAGCACCACACAGGCCCGAGGGTCCGCACTTGGGACGCGGAGGTCAGCGACGCATTCCGGGCTCTCACCGTAGGCGTACGTGACCATCGGCGGGTTGCGTGCCACAGCCTGAACCGTAGCAGCGGCCTCGCTGACCGTCATCGGTCATGATTCCGGGAGCGGTCTCAGCGTTGCGACCGTCGGATGCAGTCGGCGAGCGCGACGCCGCTCAGCGCGGTGCCCAGGAATACCCGCGGCGCGGCGACGCGGTGGCGCACGTGAATGGCGAGCATGGCGACATTGCCGGCGAGGGCGGCCGATGAGAGCGCGACCGTAGAGGAGGTCGGCTTCTCACTGCCTTCGTGCGCCGTGCGCGTTGTGAGTGTGATCCACACCGCGAGAAACGCAACGCTGCCGAGGGCGCGTGCGGGTGCTGAGCGGAAGAGCGCGGGCCGGCGGAGCAGGAACAGCGCCGTGTCGGCCGTGCCGGCCAGCGCAGCTGGAAGCGCAAGGTTGGTGGCTTTCATCAGGTGCGCATAAGGTGGCACATCGTCCACCCAGGGCGTCAGCGTCACTTTCCCGGTAGGCGCAGGCATCGGCCGGTTGGACCTCGACCCCCGACTCTGTGCTGCTGGGGCGGCGGGGTTGCCCACGCGGCCTCGAACAATGGGCCGGGACCCACAGTCGCAGCGAATCGCCACCGACGCCTCTGGTTGACCCCAGCCCCGACCGGGCGACGCCGGCACTCCGAGCCGGGGACGCGACCGTATCGTGATGGCCCGGCGACAGCTTCCGGCGACACTTGCACGGTGCCCGAGAAAACAGATCAGCGACTCGGCGTGCTCACCTACCTCGGCCAGCGTCTCCCCGGGACTCGAACACCGGAGGAGGCCGCGCTGCAGGTGGTCCGCGGCATCGCGCCGCTCGAGGTCGCCGCGGCGGTCGTGGCAGTGCACACCGACACGGGACTGATCATGGCGGTGCACGTCCCACCTGGGGCATCGGCCGGGCTGTCCGCTGGCATGGCAGCAGAGCTGGTCGGACTGAAGATCCCCCTGGATGCCATCGAGTCGCTGCGACAGCCCATCCGACTGCAACGCCCGTATTTCGGCGTTGCCGGCGCCACGAGCACGCTGCGGCGTCTGGCGGCCGACTCGGCGCTGGTGCATGCGCTGCCCAATTCGACAGATGAGGGATCCGTCATCACTGTCCCGGTGGTGTTCCGCGACCGCGTGGTTGCGGTGCTCGCCGTCTGGGGATCCGGCTGCTCGGGGGAGATCACCCCCACCCTCGAGGCCGTCGCCACGATGCTCGCCGGGTCGTGGGAGACGGACAGCGACCTGGTGGTCGAGCGGTTCCCTGCCCTGGCCACCTCGCGTTCGCAAACTGAGCAACTGCGCGCCGCGGTGAACTCGCTGCTCGGTGAAGAGTTCATCGCCGCCGCGGTGCAGCCGATCGTCCGCCTCTACGACGACACCGTCATCGGGTACGAAGCCCTGGCAAGGTTCTCGCCGCGGCAGTACGTGACCTCGCCTGACGAGCTTTTCGCGGCGGCATTGCTGCTCCACATGCAGGCCGACGTCGACCTCGCCTGCATGCGCGGGGCGCTGTCCGAGGCGCCCAGCGTCGGCGATGCGGACCTGTTCATCAACGTTCTCATCGGGACACTGCTCGACCGCCGCGGCATGGCAGCACTGGACCGTGCCGTTCGCGACGCGGGCGTCGATCCGCGCTCGATCGTCCTCGAGTTCAGCGAGCGCGAACCGGTGTCCGACCTGGCGCGGCTGCAGCGCATCGCCGCCGGACTGCGCGCGCGCGGCTTCCGCATTGCCGTCGATGACGCCGGCGCCGGCCACGCCAGCATGCGCGTGATCGCCGAGCTGCGGCCGGACTTCATCAAGGTCGACCGCTCCCTGATCCACGCCATCGAAACCGACCGCGCCCGGCGCGCCCTGGTGATGGCTCTGCTCTCGTTCAGTGGCCACATCGGAGCCCGGCTCATCGCCGAGTGCATCGAGACCCAAGCCGAGCAGGAGGTGCTCGCCTCACTCGGTGTGCAGTTCGGTCAGGGCTGGCTGCTCGGCCGTCCCGTCCTCACCGATGCCATCGACGGGCAGCGGGGCATGGAGGTCGTCGACGCCGCCTGGTTCGCACGACGGCCGGTGTCGCACACCCGCGTCGCGCCCGCCGAGCCCGTCGTGCTGTCGCCCGCCTCCCCGACGATCCCAGCCCCACGTGCGACGGCGACCGGCCCGCGCCGCGGTCTTGCGCGAGCGCTCAGCGGCGCGGCCACTGCCCTGCAGAGCGAGCACGATCCGATGCGCATCCTTGGCGTCATATCCGAGCTGATGAGCCGAGTCGTCCCGATGACAGAGATGGCCATCTTCATGGCCGAGTACGAGACCCACCGCCTGGTCCCGGTGCTCGCGACCGGCTCGGATAGCGACAAACTTCTTGCCGACAGCTTTTCGATGGATGCGGGCCTCACCGGCTGGGCCTTCGGTCAGGGCACGCCGCAGAACATCGACGACACCTCAGCGCACCCGTTGGCGCGGCAGGTTCCGGGAACGCTGGTGGTCAGCGAATCGCTGCTGCTCGTCCCACTCGTCGCCGGTGAGCACAAGCTGGGTATCATCAACTGCTGGCGCACCGGCGTGGGGCAGTTCACGGAGCGCGAGCTCGAGGCGGCGTCCCTCTTCGCCCACATCGCCGCCGCGGCGTGGCGCAACGCCCAGCTCTACGCGGAACTGCTCAGCGCGGTGATGACCGATCCGCTCACTCACCTCCACAACAGCCGCTGGCTTCGTGACAGCGGCGAGCGCGACATCACGCGTGCCGCTCGCGACGGCAAGCCACTGGCGCTCCTCCTCGTCGACCTCGACCACTTCAAGAGAGTGAACGACAGCAGCGGCCACGCGGCCGGAGACCTGGTGCTGCAGCGGGTGGCGACCCGGCTGCGCACCACCGTGCGCGGCGCCGACGCAGTCGTGCGGCTGGGTGGCGAGGAGTTCGTGGCTCTGCTGGACGACTGCGACGGTGACGGCGCCGAGGTCGTTGCCGAGGCGATGCGCATGGCGGTACGCGACATCGCGCTGCCCCAGGAGTGCGACCTACCCCGTCTCACGGTCTCCGTCGGCATCGCGGTGTACCCGGCCAACGGCCGTGACCTCGACGGCCTGCTGGCGGCGGCAGATCGTGCGATGTACTCGGCGAAGCACGGTGGCCGTGACCAGGTGGCGAGGGCCCCGCTGGCCACCGATGGGGCCAGGATCGTGACGCTGCCGCAGCGCTCGCGCGCTGCTGAGGGGCGGCGCGCGCTGCCGGCCGCCGACTGACCGGGCGCCTCCCTCAGCGCACCACCGGGCCAGTCGCCGCGTAGGGTTGCAGGATGTCGCGTGCGATGGCGCGGCGATGCACCTCATCGGGGCCGTCGGCGAGCTGCAACGTGCGCGCGTGTCCGTAGAACTGTGCCAGCGGGAAGTCCTGTGACACGCCGGCGCCACCGTGCGCCTGGATGGCGCGCTCCAGCACCCACAGCGCCGCCGCCGGCGCGGCCACCTTGATGGCGGCGATCTCTCGCCGTGCCTCGCGGTTGCCGACGCCGTCCATCGTCGATGCCGTCTTGAGAACGAGAAGGCGTGCCTGCTCGAGGCGGATGTACGACTCGGCGATCCACTCCTGGACCACGCCCTGCTCTGCCAGGACGCGTCCGAAGGTGATGCGCGAGCTCACCCGCGCGCACATCAGGTCGAGCGCGCGGGCGGCCATGCCGATCACGCGCATGCAATGGTGGATGCGTCCCGGCCCCAGCCGCGCCTGGGCGATGGCGAACCCGCTGCCCTCCTCGCCGAGCAGGTTGCCGGCAGGGACGCGCACCTCCTCGTAGTCGATGTCGGCGTGACCGCCGTGGGGGCCGTCCGTGTACCCGAACACCGAGGTGGCACGACGGATGTGAACACCGTCGCTGTCGAGCGGCACCAGCACCATGCTCTGGCGTCGATGCGGCGCCGCGTCCGGGTTGGTGACGCCCATCACGATGGCGACCTTGCAGCGCGGGCTCATTGCCCCGCTCGACCACCACTTGTGCCCGGTGATGACGTACTCGTCGCCGTCGCGCTCGATGCGCGTAGAGATGTTGGTTGCGTCCGACGAGGCGACCTCCGGCTCGGTCATCGAGAAGGCGGAGCGAATCTCGCCGTCCAGCAGCGGGTGCAGCCATTGATCCTGCTGGGCGGGCGAACCGAACATGGCGAGGATCTCCATGTTGCCCGTGTCCGGCGCCGCGCAGTTGATGGCCTCGGGGGCGATCATCGGGCTCCACCCGGTGATCTCCGCGAGCGGCGCGTACTGCAGATTGCTGAGGCCGGCTCCGAACTTCGGGTCGGGCAGGAAGAGGTTCCAGAGGCCGCGGCGGCGGGCCTCGACCTTGAGCTCGTCGATGACCGGGGGGCGATCCCACGGGTTCTCCAGGGCCGCGACCTGCTCCTCGAACACGGGCTCGGCGGGATAGACGTGCGCGTCCATGAACTCGAGCAGCCGGCCGCGCAGCTCATTGGTCCGGGCGTCGAACTCGAAATCCATGGCGAGCATGGTATCGAGGTGGCCAAGGCGCTTTGTCAACCAAGCCGACGGTATGCTGGCCCGACAGAGCGGCCCTGTAAGCTGCCCGCCGCGATCCGGCATCATCGCCGCTGATGGCCACAGCCGCAACGCTCAGCATGCAGACCGCGCGGGCCATGGACGCCGCCATCGCCGTGTTCGGCATGGTGATGCTGGCCGTCGCGATGCGGTCATTCCGGCACCGAGACTGAGTGGACGCTGACGCACGCCGCACCGCACAGGCGAGTTCGTTCGGCATTGCCGCAGCCGCGTACCAGCGGGGGCGTCCGCCCTACCCAGCCGAGGCGGTCGACTGGCTGCTCGCCGGCGGAGCGCGCCGGGTGCTCGACCTCGGGGCGGGAACGGGAAAGCTGACCCGTCAGCTGTGCGACCGTGGCCTCGACCTCGTCGCGGTCGAACCGTCGGCGGGAATGCGCGAGCAGCTTGCCGTTGCCGTGCCGGAAGCACGGCTGCTTGCCGGTACCGCCGAGCAGATCCCACTTGATGACCGCAGCGTCGAAGCGGTTCTGGTGGCCCAGGCATGGCACTGGATCGACGCTGAACGCGCCGTGCGCGAGGTGGCACGCGTCTTGGTCCCGGGCGGATGGCTCGGGCTGCTCTGGAACATCCGCGACGACAGCCACAACTGGGTCGCTGAGCTGGCCCGAATCATGCACCGCCACGGCGACGACGACAACGATGACCCGCACCCGGTGGTGGGGGAGCCGTTCGGGCCGATCGAGCGTCACGACGTGCCCTGGCGGTACCGGCTCACGCCGGGTGCACTGCTTGACATGGCCGCATCGCGCAGCTATGTGATCACTCTGCCGCCCGACGAGCGCGCCGCCATCCTCGCCGAGGTGCGCCACCTGGTCGCCACCCACCCCGACCTCGCCGGACGCGTCGAGCTCGAGCTGCCCTACGTGACCGAGTGCTTCAGGGCACAGCTGCAGTGAGGCTGCTGGTTCTCGGTGGCACCGTGTTCCTCTCGCGCGCCGTGGCGGCGCACGCGCGCGACCAGGGGCACGACGTCACCAGTGGCGCGCGTGGTATCAGTGGCGAGCCGCCCGACGGGGTGCGCTTTGTGCGCCTCGATCGCGCATCGCCGGACGGACTGACGCCACTCGCCGGCGAGGAGTTCGACGCGGTCGTCGATGTCGCGCGTCAGTCGGTCACGCAGGCGCGTGCCGCCGTGCATGCCCTTGGCTCGCGGGCGGGGCACTGGACGTATGTTTCGTCGCGTTCGGTGTACGCTGAGAAGGCAACGCCCGGCCAGGATGCAACCGCAACCCTCCTCGACGCTGCCGCTGACTCACTCGACGAGGAGGACCCCGCCAACTACGGCAACCTCAAGGTGGCCGCCGAGGGCTGTGTTCTCGACGCTGTAGCAGAGAAGGCGTTCATTGCGCGGCCGGGCCTGGTCGTCGGCGCCGGTGACGTCTCCGACCGCTATGGGTACTGGCCGGCGCGTATGGCACGAGGAGGTGAGGTGCTATGCCCGGGCGATCCATCCACGCCCGTGCAATGGGTCGACGTCGCCGACCTCGCCGCCTGGATCATCCTCGCCGCGGAGCAGCGGCTGGTCGGCGTGTATGACGCCACCTGCGCGCCGACGCCGATGGGTGAGCTGCTCGCAGGCACTGCGTCCGGGTGCGGGACAACGCCCGAATTCACCTGGGTGGACAACGAGTTCCTGCTTGGTCGCGGGGTCGAACCATGGATGGGGCCACGGTCGTTGCCGCTCTGGCTGCCCCAGCCTGAGTACGCCGGCTACGCCAGTTGGGACGTCAGCGCGTCGCTGGCCAGCGGCCTGAGCATCCGTCCCATCGAGCAGACCGCCGCTGACGCGCTGGCCTGGGAGCGTCAGCTTGGGCTGGACCGGCCGCGACAGGCGGGAATCAGCCGTGACGAGGAGACCTTGCTGCTGCGCGAGTGGAGGATGGCGGCGAAGTGACGGTCGGCACTGACCGCCGCGCGCCTCGAGCGCACCGGATGCGCAGCCAGGGTCACGCCGGGGCGTCTCCGTCGAGGGCGGTGTCGATGGCGGTGGCCAGTTCGACGTCCTTGGTCGTGAGGCCACCGGTGACGTGCGAGTACACCTCGAGCTCAACAAAGCACCACTCGTGCAGCCGGATGTTGGGATGGTGCCTCTGTGCCTCGGCGACCGCGGCAACTCGATTGATCAACTGCATCGCGTCCTTGAACGACGCGAGCCGAAAGTCGCGGCGCAAGCGGTCGCGCTCGACCACCCAGCCGGGGTGCGCCTTCAGCGCGCCGTGCGCATCCTCGGGCGTGATCGCCGCTGCCCGGTCAGAAGCTGCCATACGTGGGCACCGCCGCTCCGGTGATACTCCCGGCCTCGTCGCTGCAGAGAAACGCGATGACTGCCGCAAGCTGCTCAGGCGCCACCGCCTTGGCGAGGTCGGCGTCCTTCATCCAGGTTCGGTTGGCGGGCGAGTCGATCACCGCGGGCACGATGGCATTGACGCGCACGCCGTCTTTCTTCAGCTCCAGGCTGAGAACTTGAGTGAGGCGCAGCACCGCTGACTTGGCGACAGCGTACGCCGCGCTGCCGTCGCCGCCGATTAGGGCGGAGCGGGACGCGACGTTGACGATGCTGCCGCGGCCGGCCCGGCTCATCCGCGTCGCTGCGGCGCGGCACGACCACCATGTTGCCTCGAGGTTGAGCGAGAACATGCCGCGCACATCCTCGGGAGTGGAGGCGACCACGGTTCCACCGCGGAACCCACCTGTGAGGTTGACGACGCTACCCACCTCGCCGTCCAGTCGGTCCAACCGGTCCCACAGATCATCGACGGCGGCCGGTTGCGTGAGGTCCGCCCGTTCCCAGTGTGTCGTCGACGAGATCGCCTCGAGCTCAGCAGCCGACCGCCTCCCTGACGCCACGCCGACAACCAGCGAGTGGCTCGCGGCGAGCGCTGCCAACACCGCAGGGCCGAGGCCACCACTGGCACCGCAGACGACTGCTGTGGCGGCCATGTCGCTACAGCACGGTTGCCAGGAACGTCTGGGTACGCTCGTGTTTGGGGTTGGCCAGGATCTCGCGGGGGGCGCCGGCTTCGACAATGACGCCACCATCCATGAACACCAGGGCGTCACCGACCTCGCGCGCGAAGCCCATCTCGTGGGTGACCACGACCATGGTCATGCCGTCCTGCGCGAGGTCACGCATGACGTCGAGTACCTCGCCCACCAGCTCCGGGTCGAGCGCTGAGGTGGGTTCGTCGAAGAGCATCAACTTAGGCTGCATCGCAAGTGCCCGCGCGATCGCGACCCGCTGCTGCTGACCCCCGGAGAGCTGCCTGGGATAGGTGTCCACCTTGTCGGCAAGGCCGACCCGGTCAAGAAGCTTGCGGGCACGCTCCTCGGCCACTGCCCTCGACTCGCGCTTCACCCGCATCGGGGCCTCAATCAGGTTGGCAAGCGCGGTCATGTGTGGGAACAGATTGAAGCTCTGGAACACCATGCCGATCTCGGACCGCTTGCGGCACACCTCACGATCGGGCAGCTCGTGGAGCTTGTCACCGCGCTGCCTGTAGCCCACCAGCTCGCCGTCAACGAAAAGCTTGCCCGCATCGATCTTCTCGAGATGGTTGACGCAGCGAAGGAATGTGCTCTTGCCCGACCCAGAGGGCCCGATGATGCACATCACCTCCTTGGGTGCAACCTCGAGGTCGATGCCACAGAGCACCTCGAGGCGGCCGAAGTTCTTGCACACGGCCTGCGCTTGGACCATCGGCGTGGCTGCCATCAGCTGATCTCCGTCATCCGTGCGGCTTTGCCGTGATGGTCACGTCCTCCGCCGGCGGAGGCGGTGCGGCGCGAAAGTGGAAGAGCGTCCGCCTCAATCTCTGCAGAGGTGTTTCAGGCAACTGGCGCAATGCCCCCCGGGCAAAGTACCGCTCCAGGTAGTACTGGCCGAAGGTGAGGATGGATGTCATGAACAGATACCAGATGCTGGCCACGATCACCAGCTCGATGATGTTGTAGTTGAAGTTCGAGATCTGCTCCTGAACGAAGAACAACTCGCCGACCGTGGCGATGACTGCCAGCGAGGTGGTCTTGAGCATGGAGATGGTCTCGTTTCCCGTGGGCGGAATGATCACCCGCATCGCTTGGGGCAGGACGACGCGCCGCATCACCAGCGGACGTGTCATACCCAAGGCCTGGGCCGCCTCGGTCTGGCCGTGCTCGACCGAGATGATCCCGGCGCGGACGATCTCAGCCATGTACGCGGCCTCGTTGAGCCCGAGACCAAGGATGGCGGCCAGGAAAGGGGAGATGAGCTTGTTGGTGATGCCCACCCACTGCAGTGAGGTGATAAAGGGGATTCCGATGGTGATCTTGGGAAGGATGGCCGCGATGTTGAACCAGAAGAAGATCTGGACCAACACCGGTGTGCCGCGGAAGAACCAGATGTAGAACCAGCTCACCGAGGAGACCACCGGGTTCTTGGAGAGTCGCATCACTGCGAGCAGGACCCCAAGAAGTACGCCGATCACCATCGCAATCGCCGTCAGCTCCAGGGTGACGGCGACTCCGCCGAGGATCTGCCGGTTGAAAATGTACTGGCGCACCACGCCCCAGTCGAGGTTCGGCGCGGTGGCGAGGATGTCGATCGCGAGGGCGGCGAGCGCCAGCACCACGACCGCGGACACCCAGCGCCACGGGTGGCGCACCGGGATAGCCTTGATCGCCTCCGGCCGCACGCGCGGCCCCGGCGCCGGGAGCGGCTGACCTGCAGTGGTGCTCACGACTGTGCTTGCGATCGACGGCGGTGCCGGTCAGTCCCGTTCAGCAGCGGCCTCAGTACGCGGGCACGCAGGCCTGCGCACCCGTTCCTGATGAGCTGTTGACGTTCAGGGAAACGTCGCTGCTGGTGACGCCCACGCTGGCCACATTCCACGAATCGAGGATCCGTTTGTAGTAGCCGTGGTCGATCAGGTACTTGATCGCGTCCTGCGTGGCCTGCTGAAGCCCGGAGCCGTGGGACATCGCCACACCGTACGGGGCGATACCGCAGACCTGGCCGCCGATCTGCAGCTTGCCCGGCCTGAGCTTGACCTCGTAGTACGAGACAGACGCGTCGAGCCAACCGAAGTCGGACCGGCCGGAGTTCAGGGCTGCGTCTGCCTGGGTCTGGGTGGCGAAGCTCTGCACGGTGATGTCTGGCTTGCCCGAGGCCTTGCAGTGGTTGACGTCACCGGCGATCGCGCTGCCGCCCGGACTCTGGCCCATAAAGCCCCAGGCGTCGGACTCCTCTGTCGTACCACCCTCGACGGCCACAGTGTGGCCGCACATGTCGGAGGGCTGCGAGATGGTCGCGCCACCCACGTGCTCCACCCACGATTCTCCGACCTTGGCGTAGCTGACGAAGTCGATGCCCTTAGCCTCGCGAGGTGCGGTGGGTGTGTAGCTGGACCAGGCCATCACGTACTTCGGCGGGCTTTCGAGGAGTGCGGGGATGATGTCCGCAAACGTGACGTTGTTGATCGTGCATGTGACGCCCCACACCTTGCAGACGGCTTTGGCGAGGTCGATATCCCAGCCCTTGACCTCTCCGGTGCTCGGATCGACAAACTCGTTGGGCGAGTACGTGGCGTCGCTGGCGATCTGCAGCGGCACGCTCGCCTTGATCGCCGCCGGCACCTCGCTGGCGATGTTCTGCTGAACGCTTGGACCGGCCGCGGCGGTGGCCCCGCCGGACGACGAGGTTGTTGTGTTCTCGGAGCCACAGGCGGCAAGCATCAGCGCGCTCAGCGCCAAGCCAGTGCTGATGGTCCGATGGGAACGGGTGGTCGTACGGCCCATGTCGAACCCCCTCGGTTGGAACTGTCGGATGGGACACGCGGGACCTTCAGGGCGGCATCGGTGGGAAGCCGGTTCCGCCAGGCCCGCGCGGCAGTGCGTCGCGCATTGTGACCGGCAGTGGCGGCACTGTCCACACGGGCGGCTCGGTTGGCCCGGCTCTCACCGCTGGCGCGGGAGGCTCAGACGAAAAACAGAGGACCCGGCGCCACGGCGGCACCGGGCCCTCGCCTGGATCGCGATCAGCCGGCGGCGCGAACCCGCCCGGCGCGCGGACCCTTGTCGCTCTTCTCGACCTCGAAGCTGACGGCTTCGCCGCCGTTGAGGCTGTCGAAGTCAAGCGAGCTGTCGAGCCCGCTGCGATGGAAGAAGTACTCCTGACCGTCTTCCGCAGTGATAAAGCCGAAGCCCCGGTCCGATTGGACCTTCTTGATGGTCCCGTTGGCCATTTCGTGTCTCCCGCCCTCTCGACTCTGAACGACGCGCGGTCCGTTCGAGAAGGCGAGGACGAAGCACGAGCGATGCCGACAGTTGTTGCCGACCACGGTAGTGTACCCCAATGCCGCTTCGTCTGAGGCAGGGACTCTGGCGGGGGTCAGCGGCGCTGCTGGGCCAGGTAGACCAGGGTCGCCTTGACCCGGCGGTGGGTGTCCGGTTCCTCCGAGAGGTCGAGCTTGGAGAAGATCGAGTTGATGTGCTTCTCGACGGCCCGGTCGGTCAGCGACAGGGAGGCAGCGATGCCCGCGTTGTTCTTGCCCTGGGCGACCTCAGCGAGGACCTCGGTCTCCCGGGGGGTCAGCTGGGTGAGGGGTGAATCCTTGGCCGCCGTGCGGGCGGCCACCAGCACCTCGACCACGCGCGGATCGATCACCGACCCACCCCGGGCCACCTCACGGATGGCGGCGACGAGCTGGCCGAGGTCGGACACACGCTCCTTGAGCAGGTAGGCGCGCCCGGCTGCGCCATTCTCGAGCAGCGCGAGCGCGTACTCGGGCTCCGCGAACGAGCTCAGTACCACCACCCCGACCTCCGGTCGCTCGCTGCGCAGGCGATCCGCCGCTCGCAGGCCCTCGTCCGTCCCGCTCGGCGGCATGCGGATGTCGGTGATCACCACGTCCGGACTGTGCTCCTCGATGGCACGATCGAGCTGCGGCAGGTCGCTGCAGGATGCCACCAGCTCGACATCCTCGGCGGTGGCGAGCAGCTGTGCCAGACCCTCGCGAAGAAGGTAGTTGTCCTCAGCGATGACTACACGGATCGGCACGGTGGGAGGATAGGCGAGCGGACGGCACGGTGAGGAGGCGGCCTGTACCACCAGCGACGTGGGGCAGGCACCATTGGTCCGGGGTCCTTCAGGGCTTATCCTCAGCGGGAGATGCCGGTCCGCGTTCTGATCGTTGACGACCAGGAGCCGTTCCGCGCCGTCGCGCGCACCGTCGTCGAGCTGACCGACGGGTTCGAGGTCGTCGGCGAGGCCGAGGACGGCGAGACATCGGTGAGCGTCGCGCACCAGCTGCACCCCGACCTGGTCCTGATGGACGTCAACCTGCCCGGGATCAGCGGGCTGGAGGCGACGAGGCAGATCCTCGCGGACGATGCGACCAAGCCCGTGGTGGTGCTGGTTCTGTCGACATACGAGGCAGCGGAATACGGACCTCAGGCAGAGGAGGTCGGCGCCGCCTGCTTCATCCCCAAGTCGGAGTTCAGTCCCGAAAGGCTCGTCGACGCGTGGTCGGCGGCGAGGGTGGCTTCGTAGATCGGAAGCGAGCCCCGCACCTCGGTCCCGCTGCCCGGGCTCGACTCGACGGCCACGGTGCCGCCGAGTGAGTCGATGCGGTCGGCCATGTTGACCAGGCCCGAGCCCTTGGCTGTGGTGGCCACGTCGAATCCGCGACCGTCATCGCGGACGCTGAAGTGCAACCGGCCGTCGCGCGCACGCAGCGAAACCGTGGCAGCTGAAGCCTGCGCGTACTTCTGCACGTTCTGCAGCGCCTCGAGCACCGAGAAGTAAACGGCGGCCTCGATATCCTGTGGATAGCGATCGATGCCGCATGCGTCGACGGTTACTGCGACGGTGGCCTTGCGCGCCTGTGATTCCAGCGCAGCACCCAGGCCCTTGTCGGCAAGCAGCGGCGGGTAGATGCCACGGGCCAGGTCTCGCAGGGTTTCGAGGGCTTCGTCGGCGTCCGACTTGAGCTGATCGAGCGTGACCTTGGCGCGGCCGGGGTCGCGTCCCATCAGCATCTCGGCAAGACCCAACTTCACCTTCAGCGCCACCAGGTGCTGCTGGGCACCGTCATGGAGGTTGCGCTCCAGCCGGCGGCGCTCCTCGTCCTGCGCGGTCACCAGCCTCTGGCGCGACGCGCGGAGTTCTTCGAGGCGCGCCTGAAGGTCGGCGGTCAGGCCGACATTCTTGAGCACGAGCCCCGCCTGGGCAGCGAGGTGGGTGAGCAGGCTCTCCTCCACAGGCGTGAGTGCCTCACCGGTGCGCTTGGTGACGCTCAACGCGCCGAGCAAGTCTCCCTGATGGCGCACCTCCACCAGCCGGCTGGTTCGGTCCATGACCGGCAGCGTTCGATTCGATGCCGGTAATGACTCCGCACGGGCGGCATCCCCAGGCCAGACCGCGGCATTGCGCCACGCCGTCCCCGAGCGCAACCAGACGTCGGCCCGCCGCGCGCCGGTGCCCTCGGCAAGCACCCGTGCCATGCGCGGCATGACATCGTCGGTGGCGTAGGACTCAGCGACGCGCGCGGAGAACTCCGAAAGAACCTCGTACGGAGTGGCGCGCTTGCCATACACGAGGCGGTTGGCCAGCTTCTGCACGCGCTCGCGCACCGGCTGGAATCCCACCGCCACGATGGCGGTGGCGAGAATGGACAAGCCGAGATTCGGCTTGCCCCCGCCTCCGATGAGCGCGCCGATTCCCACCGCGATGGCGACGTACACCGCGGTGATGAAGGCCGCCAGCGACCCATACACAAGCGTGCGGCTGATCACGACGTCGATGCCGTAGAGGTGGTACCTGAGCATGGCGATCGCGATGGCTGCCGGGAGCCCCACTCCAAAGCCCAGGACGACAATGACGTTGCTCACGATGTTGCTCTGCAGCGAAGGTATGGCCAGCGTGAGCAGGTTGTATGCGACCGAGACCACCACGGTGATCACGAACTCGTACACGACCCATCGCACCTGCTCACGTTCTTCGCCACGACTGCGGCGCTTGCGGATCAGCAGCGAGAGAACAGAGGCGAGCACGACGACCAAACCTGCGAGGTAGACGGCGTAGCCAAGTGGCCCGGTCTCCAGGCCCTTGATGTGCGCGAGCAATAGTGGACTCGGCACGCTGGGGACCCCGGGAGCCACCTGGATCGGTGCCGGATCGAGAAAGCCAACCACGTTGTTGCCGACGGCGATGACCACGTTGAGCCAGACGATGGCGCGCCACCGCGGCGACAGCAGATGTCCATCGGGAAACAGCAGGAGGATCAGCGCCACGATCCCGGGAAACGTGAGCGAGCCGAGGGTTGATCCCACCACGGCAGCCCATGCGACTCCAGGGAGCGACCCTGTGGCAACAACCATGGAATGCAACACGTACTGTGCGGCCAGCCCGGGCGCGACACTGCTCGCGGCGCCGGCGAGGAGAATCCATCCCACCGGGTTTCTGGGGAGTCGTGACGCGACGAGCCCACCGACCAACGCAAGTCCGATGCTGGGAACGATGGCCTGTGCGAACTCTCCAACCAGGTCGGCGTTGTGCATCGCCGGCCCGTTGGCCACGGCGAGCGCGATCGCGCACACCACCAGGACACCGGTCAGACCTGCAAGTCCCCATGCCAGGGCAGTGGTGCGGCGGCGGCCCTCGGTCACGTCGGTACGCTGGCGATGGGAATCCCCAGGCGGTAGGCGCCGACGGGCGTATGGCGGCCCTTGACCAGCGCCGGCTCGAGGCGTTCCGCCTGCGGCTGATGCGCCAGCGCGGCGAAGGTCGGTTCGCTGAGCACCGTCTGGCCGCCCTCGGCCCACTGCTGTAACCGCTGTGCCAGGTTCACGGCGTCGCCGACCACCGAGTACTCGAGCCGCTCGTCGGAGCCGAGCAGTGCGGCGGCCACGTCGCCGGTTGAGACCCCGATACCGAGCTGGAATGCCGGAAGCCCGGCCGCCTCCCATCGCGCATTGAGGTCCGCCTGGCGCGCGTGCATCACCTCGGCGGCGGCGACCGCGCGCTCGCACTGGTCGGGCTGCGCGAACGGGGCACCGAACACCGCCATCACCGCGTCGCCGACGAACTGCATGACGGTACCGCGTTCGCCGAGCAGGGCGTTGTTCATCTCCGCGCGGTGTTCGTGGAGCTGGCCAGCCAGCACGCTGGGGTCGGCCATCTCGGCGATCGTGGAGTAGCCGCGGATGTCCGACATGAGCACGGTGACAGTCAGCCGCTCAGTCTCGCCGGGCTTGACGCCCTGCTCGCGCAGCTTCTGCGCGAGACCGCCCGGGAGCATTCGGCTGAGGCTCTCACCCTGTTCCTCGCGATCGACGATCGCCTTGTGGAGCAGCTTGAGCCGCTGCAGCGCACCGTGCGTTCCCCCGCTCGCCTCCTGAGCCAGCTTGAGAAACAGGCCCTCGATGTCGGCCGAAACCGCTTCGGGGGTGGATCGCAGCCCGACCGCGATCGCCTTGATCGGCTTGCCCTCGGCGACCATCTGGAGCAGACGTTCCTCCGCCTCGCCGAGCCCGGCGACGTCGGTCACAGGCTTGGTCAGGGAGTTGACGATGCGCGGATCGAGCATCGAGCCCCCGGCGCTGACCTCACGGACTGCGCGGGCCAGCTGATCGCCCTCGGCGACGCGGTCCTTGAGCAGGTACGCGTAGCCGGCCGCGCCCTCGCTGAGGAGCGCGATGGCGTACTCGGGCTCGTCGTACTGGGAGAGGATGACGATGCCGGTGCCCGGGTACTGCTTGCGGATCAGCCGGGCCGCCGCGATGCCCTCGTCGACGAAGTTCGGCGGCATGCGGATGTCGGTGACCACGACCTGGGGCATGAAGGCATCGGCAGCGGCGATCAGCTCGTCGTAGTCACCGGCCACAGCGACGACGTCGATGTCGCCGGCGGCGAGCAGGAGGGCGCGCACCCCCTCCCGGACGATCAGGTTGTCGTCGGCCAGGACGACACGGATGGATGCGTCAGAGGGCATGGGCTGACTGTAGGCATGCCTGGAGAACCGGCAATGAGGCGGATACCACACCTGCCGGCGGTCAACCTCACCCTCGGAGGTCGCGCGGCCACCCTCGACCGGAACCCGGTGTGGTGGGATGGTTAAACCACGGAGGTAACCAGCATGAGAATTGAATCGTCGGTCACATCGATCTCGTGGATCCCATCCGAGGCGATCGAGGGGATGAGCAAGTTGCCCTTCGAGATGGGCCTCGCCCACTACGACGAGGCACCCCCCGAGCAGGTCGAGGCCCTCGAGGCGCTGCAAAAGGCAGATCGATTCCGTTACGCCAACCGCTTGAGCTGTTGGATCGAGGTCGACGCCGGACGCATCACCGGGCACGGCTACAGCGGCGGTGGGCAGATCGGCTCGACCACACTTCGTCTGGGCGGCAGGATGGCGACGTTCGCAGCGGTGGCCTTCCCGGACCGGCAACAGCCTCCGGCGGTCTCCGGCCCCTCCGTGCGCTTCGTCCAGACGACGGGAGGTCGCACCGGGGTGCCGATGCCGCGACGCGTCAAGTTTCCGCCGTTCGTCCAGGTGTCAGCGCCACTGGCCTGGACGACCCTGGCGCTGACCCTGAACGCCGACGGCAGCTCATCACACGAACTGGTGGGGGCCAGTCCCTTCCCGCGCCACTGGGTCTACGACCACGGACTGCGGCTGGTGCAGAAGTCGGGGCTGGTCAACTTCAAGGATTGGTACCGGCACGCTTTCGGCTCGCACACACCGTGGGGAGACGAGGACTCGCCCGCGTTGGTCAGCGAGGTCGAGACCGCGCTGGAGCGCGAGCTGTCCGCGCACATCATGCGCGGCGATGCCAGGCCATCGATCAGCAAGGTCGCCCAGGGAAAGACGATCGTCGAGGAGGGCGACGAAGGTACGGAGGTGTTCCTGGTGCTCGACGGGATGGTGGCCGTCGAGGTCGGGGGTGAACCTCTCGCTCAACTGGGCCCGGGGGCCGTGCTCGGCGAGCGCGCGCTGCTGGAGGGGGGCCGGCGCACCGCGACGCTGCGCGCCACCACCCAGTGCCGCATCGCCACCATCAGGGGCGACCAGCTCGATCCCAGCCTCCTCGCCGAGCTGGCATCCGGACACCGCCGCGAGGAGTGCTGATCTCTTCAAGCCTTCGGCGGTCGCCTCAGCACCGCGGGCAGTGACTGGGCCCCGGCGCCGAACGAGCCCATCACGTCGCCGGGGTTGGAGAGGGCGCAGCGCTGCAGCGACAGACAACCGCAGCCGATGCACGAGGTGAGACCGTCGCGGAGGGCCACCAGGCCGGCGATCTGACCGTCGAGCCGCGCTCGCCATGTGTGTGACAGTCGCGCCCAGTCGGCCTTGGTCGGCGTCCGGCCCTCGGGCAGTGTTGCCAGGGCCTCGCGCGCCTCGTCCAGCGAGAGGCCGACGTTCTGGGCGGCGCGAATGAACGCGAGCCGGCGCAGCACGCTGCGCTGGTAGCGGCGCTGCCCGCCGGGAGACCTCGTGGCCTGGATCAGCCCCTCGGATTCGTAGTAGCGCACCGCCGAGGTGGCGAAACCGGCGCGCTGCGCAACCTCGCCCACTGTCAGCTCGTCGGACCGGCTCGGCGTCGCTGGTCTTGACTTCAAGCTCACTTCAACTTGTAGGATGTGCCCATGAACGTTGTTTCGTCAAGTGCGGCTTCCCCGACTCGGGTGGCGCTGGTCACCGGAGCGTCGCGTGGCCTCGGTCGCGCGCTCACCGCCGAGCTGGTACGCGAAGGCTGGCGGGTCATCGTGGACGCGCGCGACGCATCCCGCCTGGCGGCATCGGTTGAGGACATGGATGGTCACAACAGGGTCGTCATGGTGCCTGGTGACGTCGCCGACCCGCGCCACCGCCTCGACCTCGCCACGGCCGTGGCCGGCGCCGGTGGGCTCGACCTGCTCGTCAACAACGCGAGCGTGCTCGGACCCAGCCCACAGCCAGCCCTCGCCGACTACCCGCTGCCGATCCTGGATCACGTCTACGCGGTCAACACCATCGCGCCGCTGGCGATCTTCCAGCTGGTCGCGCCCCACCTGCGGCCTGGCAGCTGCATCGTCAACGTGTCGTCAGACGCCGCCGTGGAGCCATACGAGGGCTGGGGCGGATACGGGTCGTCGAAGGCCGCGCTCGACCAGGTCACAGCGATCATCGGCGCCGAGAACCCAGCCCTGCGTGTGTACGCCTTCGACCCCGGCGACATGAACACCGACCTCCACCAGCAGGCGTTTCCTGGGGAGGACATCAGCGATCGCGCTGCGCCGGAGAGCGTGGCGCCATCATTGATGCGGCTGATTGGCGGCGACCTGTCCAGCGGCCGCTACCGAGCGTCCGACGCGCACCTGCAGGTGCAGGTGTGACGGCCGCGCAGCGCGCGGTGCGATTTCCGGTCGCACGGTTCGCCATCCCCGCAGGCGGCGAGGCAACCGCGCCGGCCGAGCGACGGGGCCTCAGCCGCGACGGTGTCCGCCTGCTCGTGGCGAGGCGGGGGCACATCGAGCACCGGCGATTCAGAGAAATCCCCCTGCTCCTCGATCCTGGCGATCTGGTGGTGATCAACACCTCGGCGACGCTTCCCGCCGCGGTCGACGGACGTCTCGCCGATGGCCGCTCTGTCCCGGTGCACCTCTCCGCCGTCCTCGACGACGGCACCTGGATCGTCGAACTGCGCCATCCGAGCGGACACGGTCCCGAACCGTCCGCCGCGCGCGCAACGGTCGTCAGCCTGCCCGGCCGCCTCTCACTGCAACTGACCGATGCCTATCCCGATGCCGTTGTACGGTCGTCACGGTTGTGGCGCGCCGCCCCCAGCCGTGGCGTAGATGCGTATGAGTACCTGTCGCGCCACGGCCGCCCCATCGAGTACGGCCACCTCAGCGCCAGGTACCCGCTGGCCGACCACCAGACCGTGTACGCAAGCCATCCGGGCAGCGCGGAGATGGTCAGCGCAGGCCGACCGTTCACCGAGTCGCTGCTGGTCAGGCTGGTGACCGCGGGCGTCACCGTCGCCAGCGTGCTGTTGCACACGGGTGTGTCGAGCCCAGAGGTGAACGAACCGCCCTTGCCCGAACGCTTTGACGTACCCGAGGCGACGTCGCGGCTGGTGATGAGCGCGCGGTGCTCGGGCAGCAGGATCGTCGCTGTCGGCACCTCGGTGGTCCGTGCGCTGGAGAGCGCGACGACAGGGAGCGGCGAGGTTCGCGCTGCGTCCGGCTGGACGGACCTGGTGCTCAGCCCGCACCGGCGCGCGCGCGTCGTCAACGGCCTGATCACCGGCCTTCACGCACCGCAGGCGAGTCATCTCCTGCTCCTCGACGCGGTCGCCGGGAGCGCGCTCGTCGATGCCGCATACGACGCCGCCGTCCACGGTGGCTACCTCTGGCACGAGTTCGGCGACTCGATGTTGTTCCTTCCCTGACCACCTCCTGACGTCATGCGAGACGGTGTGCGCCGTCCGCCGTCGCCACCGTGAAGACGCGTGGCTGCTGGTATCCTTGCTGAGCAAAGGCATCGGTGACCACGCTCGACACCGCGTCGATCTCGGCTGCGTTGACCAACGCGATCGCACACCCACCGAAGCCGGCCCCGGTCATGCGCGCGCCCAGCGCGCCCGCAGCCCGCGCGGTGTGCACGGCGACGTCCAGCTCTGCGCATGACACCTCGTAGTCGTCGCGCAACGATGCGTGGCTCGCATCCAGCAGCGGGCCGACGTTGTGCAACTGCCCCGCCCGCAGCAGCTCGGCCATTTCGACGACTCGCTGGTTTTCGCTGATCACATGAGCTGCGCGACGCAGCAGCACGCCGGTCAGCGTCATTGCGACGGACTCGGCAGTGGCGTCACGCAAGGTCTCGACACCGAGGGCAGCTGCCGCTTGCAGGCACTCCTCACGCCGCGCACAGTATCCCACTCCGCTGTTGGCGTGGCGGACAGTCGTGTCGATGGCGAGCAGTGCCAGCGACGCGTTCTCCGGTCGCCAAGCGATCAAGTCGGTGCTCAGGGCGCGGCAGTCGAGCAGCAATGCGTGTCCGGCGCGGCCACTCAGCGATGTGAGCTGGTCCATGATCCCCGTCGGTGCACCGGCGATGGCGTTTTCGCCCGCCTGGCAGGCTTTGGCCAGGTCGAGCACATTCAACTGTTGTGCGGTGAGGTCGGTGAACGCAAGAGCTGTGGCCACCTCGAGAGCAGCGCTCGACGCCAGGCCACCGCCGAGTGGAACGTCGGAGTCGAACACCATGTCCATGCCGCGGACAACCAGGCCCGCCTGGTGCAGCGCCCACAGCGTGCCCAGCGGATACGCTGCCCAACTGTCGATGTGCCCGGGCTCGATGTCGCCGAGCGACACGCTGACCTCGCCGTCCACCTGTAGGGACGTGACGCGAACCACCTGGTCAGCGCGCAGACGAGCGGCGACCACCGTTGAGCGATCCACAGCGATGGGCAACACCAGCCCGCCGTTGTAGTCGGTGTGCTCGCCGATGAGGTTGACGCGAGCGGGCGCGACCCACACACCCTCGGGTTGGAGGCCGGTCAACCGCCGGAACTCCACCGCAGCCGCGGCCTCGCGCGATCGACCACTGCTCGCCCGTACGGACCGTATGTCATGCACCGTGCGGACCGTATGTCATGCACCGTGCCGACGGCGAGCGCGCGACCGTGGATGATCACCCGCGGCGGAGATGCCGGTCGCAGTGGCGACACCCGGAGATTGCCCTCCATCCGGCAGCGCGGCCCCAAGCGGGTCGCGCTGCTCCCCCTCCCCCTCCTCGTGATCGTGGTCACAAAACGCTGACATGGGGTGCTCGATCGTGGCGTTGAGAGCCCATCGGAGCGATAATCACGATGGCGGAGAGCACCGCCCGCACCCCGGCTGAGAAGTTCTGAGAGCTCCCCGAGCGAGTGCGGCCAGCCGACAGGATGAGGATGGGCCGGATGGATAACGGGAACGGACGTTCGGCGTCGGACCTGACGCGGAATCGGATGCTGGGGTGCCTGCCCGAGGCTGACCGCGCGCGGCTCCAGTCGCGGCTCACCCCCATGCACCTCGAGATCAAGAAGGTGCTCTTCGAGCCCGGCAAGCCGGTCGATTCCGTGTACTTCCCCCTGAACGGGGTGGTCTCGCTGGTGACCCCAATCGAGGACGGCGCCATCGTCGAGGTGGCGACCGTTGGCAACGAGGGCGTCGTCGGGGTGCCGCTGGTGCTGGGAGGGTCGCTGGCGGTGCGGGCGATCTCGCAGGTGTCCGGCTGGGTGCTCCGGATGGATGCGGGCACCTTTCTTGCCGAGCTCGAGCGACCAGGCGCCCTGCGCGACCTCACGGACGACTACCTGCAAGCCCTGTTCGGCCAGATCTCCCAGGCAGCGGCTTGCAATCGCCTCCACACCAATGAGGAACGTCTCAGCCGCTGGCTGCTGATGAGCCACGACCGAGTCGGTACCGACGAGTTCGGCATCACCCACGAGTTCCTCGGGCAGATGCTGGGCAGCCGGCGGGCCACGGTCACGCTGTCGGCGGGCATCCTCCAGGCGGCCGGGCTGATCAAGTACCACCGCGGCCAGGTCACCATCGTGGATCGGCACGGGCTCGAACAGGTGTCGTGCGAGTGCTATGGGGTGATCAGGGCTGAGCTCGAGAGCGTGCTCACCAAGGCCGTCCACCGCCACAGCAACGGCAACGGGTCGCGGTAACCGACAACGCGGCAACGGCGTTTGCTGAACAGGTCCCGATTCCGGGCTGGACGGGGTACAGTCGGCCCCATCCGTAGGTCACGACCCTGATCTGATGCGCCTCCGCTATTACCTGATCCCAACCTTCCTGATCATCTGCGTTGCCGGTGGCGGTGCGGTCTCTGCCCACGCGGCCGGGGACAGGCAGAGGACCTTCGCCGACCGCGAGGCGAGTCTTGTGGCCGAGTGGACCCTCGATCAGACCGAGGGCGTCCCCGCGTCAAGCCTGGCGCCCCTCCGTGCGGCGCTGTCGGGCGAGGCACCAAGCTCGGCCTGGTGGTCGCCGAGCTGGCTCAACAACGACGGCACCGCGCTGCTCACCCGCCTCCAGACGCAGACGCAGACCGCGTGGAACGCGGCCTTGGACGGCAGGCGGACCGAGGCGCAGGCAGTGATCGCCCAGTGGGCAGGCTTCGCGACGCAGCAGGCCAACTGGCTCACCAGTGACGCGACCGACGCCGCCAGTCAGTGGAGCACCCAGCTCGACGCGGCCACCACCCCGGCCGCGGTGGCCGCCCTGATCACCTCTTGGCAGGCCTTCATTGCGCAGCAACGCACCGCAGTGACCACTGCCCAGCAGGCCAGGGTCCGGGCGCTGCAGCTGGAGCTGCAGTCCGCCGGAGGCCCACAGGCGGTGCTGGCCACCGCCCAGCGGCTGGTGAACATCGCCAGCGCCGACAACCTCAACGCGGGCAACGTGGCAACTCTCGCTGCCCAGCTCACCAGCGAGATCGCCAGCAATGCCGACGCCACCACCACGGGCGGGCAGCTCCTCACCGCCATCAACGCGCTCCAGGCACTGGTCGATCTCAACGACCAGGTTGCGGGGCAGGTGCATCCCCTGCTGCTCACCATCGACCAGGCGCGCGCTGAGGGAACCCCCAACGCAGCCGCCCTGGCCGCCCAGGACGATGGGATCGCCGGCCAGTTCCAGACCGCCAGCACCAGCGACCAGCTCAACGCTGTGGCCCAGGCGATCTCCTCCCTGACCAGCAAGGTCAACGCGGACCTCGCCGCCAACCAGTGCGGTCACCCGGTCGGCAGCGGCAAGGTCATCACCCTTTCGCTGTCGCTCCAGGAGATGGTCTTCTACCAGGACGGGTGCGTCGTCAAGGCCACCGCGGTCAGCACCGGCCGGGCACAGCTTCGCACCCCGACGGGCACCTTCCACATCTTCAACAAGCAGTCACCCTTCCAGTTCATCTCGCCGTGGCCGAAGAGCTCGCCCTTCTACTACGTCCCGAGCTGGGTCAGCTGGGTGATGGAGTTCGCCGGCGGCGGATACTTCATCCACGACGCGCCGTGGGAATCGTCCGGCGCCTACGGTCCGGGCAGCGAGGACAACCCTTCAGCGGCCAGCCACGGCTGTGTGCATGTGCCCACCCCGGTGATGCAGTGGGCGTACCCGTGGACCTCGAACGGCACCCCAGTGGTGATCAGCTCCTGACCTGCCCGCCCCGAACACCCACCGGCTTCCAGCCGCCCTGGATGGCCCTCTGAGCAAATTCCCAGCTTGGGCGACAATCATGTCGGCATGAGCGAATCGGTGCGGATCCTCGTCGTCGACGATGAGAGGGCCATCACCGACCTGGTCGCGATGGCTCTCAAGTACGAGGGCTTCACGGTGGCCACCGCCGCGATCGCCCGTGAGGCGCGCACCGCGGTCATGGACTTCCGCCCCGCGCTGGTCATCCTCGACGTCGGCCTTCCCGACGAGGACGGCTTCGCGCTGGTGCAGCGGCTCATCGGCGACGGAATCAAGGTGCCGGTGATCTTTCTGACCGCGCGCGACTCCACCGAGGAGAAGGTGCGCGGCCTCACCGTCGGCGGCGACGACTACGTCACCAAGCCTTTCAGCATCGAGGAGCTTGTGGCTCGGGTGCGCGTCGTGCTTCGCCGCCACGCCGGCGCCACGAACGGGCCCGGCGGCCGTCTCCAGCTCGCGGACCTCGAGCTCGACGAGGAGACCCACGAGGTGTTCCGCGCCGGCAGGGTCGTCGAGCTGACCCACACCGAGTTCCGCCTTTTGCGCTACCTGCTCATGAACGCGGGCCGCGTGCTCTCGCGCACCCAGATCCTCGACCACGTCTGGAAATACGACTTCGGCGGCGACGCCAGCGTGCTCGAGACGTACATCAGCTACCTGCGCCGCAAGGTCGACAAGGCCGATCCGCAGCTGATCCACACGGTTCGCGGGGTCGGATACGTGTGCCGGGTGCCGCGAGGGGCGTGATGTCGCTGCGCCGGCGCCTGCTGCTGACGCTGGCGCCGCTGTTCGTCGCCGGGCTGATCGGGGTCGACGCGGCCACCTACGTCGCGCTCCAGTCGTTTCTCGTCTCGAGGCTCGACGATCAGATCGTCTCCATACACCAGAACGTGCAGCGCGCCGTGGAGCGCCAGGGCGGCCGGGAGGGGCACGGTGGACCATTCGGCGCGAACATCCAGTTCCCGCCGGGAACCTTCGGCGCCATCGTCACGCCGACCGGGGGCATGGTCGTGAGTACGGACTTTCCCGGGCCGAACGCCGACGACGCGACCACGTCCCTGGCGCTTCCCGGCCCGCTCCAGCCGCGGACATTCCTCACCGCAAAGGGTGCGGGACCCGGCGCTGACGCCTCGTTTCGTGTGTACGTCGACTCGGTGCAGAACAGCAATGGCTACCTGCTCATCGTGGCTCTGCCGCTGGATGAGGTGAACGCCACGTTGAACCAGCTGCTCCTGCTCGAGCTGATCGCGGGTGCGGCCATCACGCTCGTCGTCCTCGTCGCCACATGGTGGATCGTGCGGCGCGGGCTGCGGCCGCTGGAGCGCATGGGCACCATGGCCGGAGCCGCCGCCACCGACCTCAGCCGCCGCGTTGAACCGGCCGATGGGGTCACCGAGGTGGGCCAGCTCGGTGTCGCCATCAACATGATGCTGAGCCAGCTCGAGGCGGCATTCGCCGAGCGAGCGGCCGGCGAGCAGCGCCTGCGCCACTTCGTATCTGACGCATCCCATGAGCTGCGAACGCCGCTGACCTCGATGCGCGGGTACGCCGAGCTGCTGCGCCGCAACCCGGAGATGACCGAGGTGGATGTCGCGCTGGCCACCCGGCGCATCGAGGACGAGGCGGCACGCATGGGCATCCTCGTGGATGACCTGCTGCTGCTGGCCAGGCTCGACCAGGGGCGGCCGCTCGCCCGTGCGCCGGTGGACCTGGGCGCGCTGGTGACCGACGCGTGCGCGGATGCTCGCGCCACCGACTCGGCCCGGGCCGTCACTGCGCGCATCGACATCCCTGTGCAGGTGATCGGGGACGAACTGCGCCTGCGGCAGGTTCTTGGCAATGTTGTCCGCAACGCGCTGGTCCACACGCCGTCGGCCACCCCGGTCGAGGTCACGCTCGGGATCAGCGCAGCCACCGCGGTCGTCGAGGTCGTCGACCATGGCCCCGGCATTCCCCCGCAGAATGCCCAGCGCATCTTCGAGCGCTTCCAGCGCGTTGACCCTGAGCGCAGCCGCGACCAGGGCGGCAGGGGCCTCGGGCTCAGCATCGTCGCCGCGGTTGTCGCCGCCCATGGGGGCAGCATCCGCGTCCACCAGACCCCGGGAGGGGGGGCCACGTTCCGTGTCGAGCTGCCGCTGACAGTGGCCTCGAACGCCGCTGCTCCGGCGGCCGCCACTCCGGCGCCATCGCCGCAAACCCACAGCTGATTCTCAGCTGGGCCACACGATGTTGTGAGCCGCGCGCCCCAGCATTCTCAGGCATGGACGACCGCACCGACCTCACCCCACCGCCGCCTCCACCCCCTCCCCGAGCGACGTCCCGGCGCAGACCCCTCCTGGGCCGGCGCGGCGCGACCGCGGCCGTCGCCAGCGGGCTTCTGATCGGCGGCATCGCCGGCGGCTACGTGATCACCCAGGCCGCCACGCCCAGCCCGAACGCGACGACCACACCGGGCACGACGCCCGAGCCCTCGACGAGTGCTCCTGGCCACCACGGCGGCGATTGCGGCGGTGGCGCTGGCCGAAGAGCTTCACGTGCCGAAGACCAGCAGGTTGTCGCGACAGCGATCGGGATCAGCACGACCCAGCTGCAGACCGAGGAAACGGCCGGCAAAACGATCGCGGCCATCGCCACCGAGCACAACGTGCCGGTGTCCAACGTGATCAGCGCCCTGGTCGCCTCGGAGAATGCCGAGATCGACCAGCGCGTCTCCAGCGGTCGGATCACCGCGGCGGAGGGCGCGCAGGACAAGACGGAACTCAAGCAACGCATCACCGACAAGGTCAATGGCACGCGCCCGGCCGAAGGACAGCCCGACCCCCCTGGTCAGAGGTGAGCGCGGTAGAACGCGACCGTCGCGGACAGGATGGCCGCGCGGTTGCGCAGGAACTGATGGTCGTCGCCGGGATAGGTGTTGTATTCGAACACCTTCCCACCGGCGCGCAGCGCGGCGGCGAGATGGTCTGAAAAGATTTTCGGCACCACCGTGTCGCCGAGGTCCTGGTCGATCTGCACGGCAGCAGTGATCGAGTCGACATAGTTGATCGCGGACGCGCTGTTCCAGAACGCCGCGTTGGTGGCCGGTGTGCCGTACTCGGCGATGACAGTGTTCTCCACGCCGACCTGCAAGGGGATCGGCCTATCCGCGGCCGGGGGATTCTGCGGCTGCGGCCAGTTGTAGAAGATGTCGTACATCGATCCCACCACGCCGGCAAGGAAGACGGCAGCCCTGATGTCCTTCGACACCACCAGCGCGCGCAGCACCTCGTCGCCTCCCATGCTGTGACCGAACAGCCCGATGCGAGCGGGGTCGACGCGGCTGTCCGCGCGCAGCGTGCTGACCAGGTTGAGCAGGTCGTACGCATACACCGGTGAGAGGTGACCGCCTGAGGCGACGCCCTGGCTCCGGCCGTGGCCGCGGTAGTCGGGCTTGAGAACCATGTAGCCGGCGCGGGCGAAGGCGGCCACGAACTGCGAGTACGGCGAACCGTCGGTCTGATAGCTGGCGGGATCGCTGTAGCCGTGGTTGATGATGATCACCGGCCAGCCGCGAGCCGGTCGGGCGCCGTCGGGCACGCTCATCAGCGCGTACTCGCGCAGCCCGTCCGACTGGAACGAGACAATCGTGCTGACAAAGCCGCCCTGGTCCCCGTCCGAGCGCACCGGGACCAGCGTGCTGGCCGGGTACGAACGAGCTCGCATCGACGCAATGGTGAGGATGTCGGTCGGAACCACCACCGGGGTCGAGGACGGCGATGGCAACGCCGCGTGGGGCGTGGCGAGCGCATGCGCGGGTGATGTGCCACCCGTTTGCGTTCGGACCAGACCGAAGGCCGCGGTGGCGGCCACAAGCACAGCGGCGCCCGCGATGGATCCTCGGCGTGTCATCCAGATCAGGATACGCCCTGGGTTTTTGCCGCGCCACGCGCCTAACTGAGGACCCGCTGTGGATGGCGCCGTCAGCCGCGGACGAAAATGATCGCGACGCTGTCGGCGTACACCTGGTGCCAGTTGGGTTGGGTGGTCAGCGCTGAGGTCAATGCGGTGTTGGGGTCGTACACGACGTAGTCGACCTCGTGCCTGTTGAGGATGTCGAGCCAGTCGCTCTTGACCCCGACCACGTCGGAATACTCGGTCATGATGGTGTCGCCCATCAGGTCGGCCTCCCCGAAGATGAACACGCGCCGCTTGGGGTCGGGGTAGAAGCGGTAGATCATGTACCCGCCCCAGCCGTAGTCACTGAACATGTGGGTGCCCACAGTGGAGTGGGCGTCGAGGTAGTCGGCGGCCGCAGACGGGAAGTTCTCCCGGGTGCTGGCCGCCTGGTGGCCGAGCAGCACCTTGAGCGACACCAGCGCAGCTACCGTCACCACGCCCGCGAACAGCGCTGCCGCGGCCAGGGCTTCCTGTCGCCGCAGCGAGGTGCGTGACACCAACCCATGGGAGCGGTGCCAGAGGCTGCCGAGCACCGGGCCCCATGCCCAGGCGAGAAGTGGTGTCGCCGCAGCCACGAACACCGCAATGTGCCGGACGGACTGCAGCGCCAGCAGCAGGGCGGCGACCGCGACCAGCACCTGGAACGCCGTGAACCTGCCACGCTGGACCGCCAGACCGATCAGCAGCAGCACGATCATCGCTTCAAGGCCGCGCATCGACAAGCTGTGGAAATCGGGCGACTGCCACTCGGTGATGAAGGCCTGCTGCACCGCGCTGGTCTGGGTGCGCCACGAATATATGTAGAGAGCGATGCCGTGCGGGTTGACCAGCCCCGCCACCGCTGACGCGAGCGAGATGACGGCAATGCGGACCGCGCGGACACGAGCCTCGGTGTTGTCGGGGCCCAACAGCCAGCGAGCCGCTTCGACGATGAGCGCGATGCCCAGGAAGAGGAACGCGATGATGAAACCGCCGTGGAAATTGGCCCACACCAGCAGGACCAGCGGCATGGCGTACAGCGCGCGGCCTCTGCCGGACAGAAATCGTTCGATTAGGTACAGCTCGAGGCAGATGAACGCGAACGTGATCATCTGCGGGCGCGGGCCCCACACCGCGACGCCGGCAACCGCGCCGAGCGCCAGGCCCGCGGCGGTGGCGACGAACGGCTGAGGGCGCAGGTTGATCCGCTTGAGGATCAGCCAGAACCCGACCCAGGTCACCGCTCCGAGCCCCACGCTGACGGCGAGCTGGCCGCCGACGCGCCCGAGCCCATACATGAGCAGTTCGGAGAGATATTCGTGGTCGGTCCAGGCGTGGTCGGGAACGGTGTACGTGAACAGGTCGTGTGCGGGCAGGGCAGCATGGTCGAGGATCCAGCGCGCGGTGACGATGTGCCACCAGTAGTCGGCGTCGCCGACGCGTCGCACCAGCAGCGGCAGAATCCCCGCCATCACCCCGGCGATGACCAGGCCACCGGCGGTCAGCGTGATCCGTTGCCTGCGCACAGCGGCCGACACTCGCATATCCGACGTCGAACAGGTGGGCCGCAGTTCGTAGACTGCCCCGATGTCGACGCTGCGCCGCCGCTCGCTCGGGGAGGGCTTCGGCTACCTGCCGGGCGAGCAACCCCCGGACGGGCAGGGATGGACCAAGCTCAACACCAACGAGTCCCCGCTGCCGCCGTCGCCGGACGTCGCAGCCGCGATCGCCGCCGCCGTGCCCGACCTCAACCGCTACCCCGACCCGACCGGCGAACCGCTGCGGTCCGCGCTCGCCGCGCACCACGGCGTCGATCCAGCCCAGGTGGCCGTCGGCAACGGCGCCGATGCGCTCATCGACACCTGCCTGCGCGCCTACTGCGAGGCGGGCTCCACGGTGGTCCTCACCGACCCGACCTATTCCCTGCTGCCGGTGGCGGTCCGAATCCAGGGCGCGACGCCGCACACCGTCGCGCTCCGGCCCGGCGGCGACGTCTCCGAGGAGTTCGCCACGATCGAGGCGCCGCTGCGCTTCCTCGTCAATCCCAACAGCCCGACGGGGGCCTGGATCGGACCCGAGCAGCTCGAACGGCGACTGTGCAACGCGACCGGGGTGGTTGTGATCGACGAGGCGTACTGCGACTTCGCCCCGCGGTCATGCATCCCCCTGCTGGCCGACCACCCCAGGTGGCTGGTGCTGCGCACCTTCTCGAAGTCGTACGGGCTTGCCGGGCTGCGTGTCGGCTACGCGGTCGGGGCGGCCGACCTGATCGACGATCTCCACGCGGTCGGCGAGTCGTACCCGGTGGACCGCTGCGCCATCGCCGGCGCTCGAGCAGCGCTGCATGACGACGCCCATCACCGCCGCATCATCGACGCCGTCGTCGACGAGCGCACCCGGTTGAGCGCTGAGCTCATCGCGCTGGGCTGGAAGCTCACCCGCTCAGAGGCCAACTTCGTCACCGGCCGGCCGCCACATGAGACCGCTGCGGCGGTGGCCGACAGGCTCCGTGAGAGGCGAGTGCTGGTGCGCTGCCTGGCCGCGGCGGACGGCGACATCCTGCGCATCACCGTCGGAACGGTGGCGGCGAACGACGCCCTGCTCGCCGCGCTGCGCTGAGGCTCATCGAAGGGTCCTCCCTACACTGTCGCGGATGAACCCCTCTGGTGCTGCCACTCGGCCGGGCGGTTTCAGCGACTGGCTGCCCGGTGCCGCCGCCTCACGGCGCGCCCTCACCAGCGCGCTGGTGGCCACCTTCGAGGCGTCCGGCTTCGAGCTGATCGACACACCGATCGCGGAGTACGCCGACACCGTCGATCGCGGACTTGGGGGCGACGCGGCCGACCAGCTGTTTCGCTTCATGGATGCCGACGGACGGCTGCTGGCCCTGGTCGGCGAACGCACCGTGAGCGTGGCCCGAACGGTGGCGACCCAGCTGCGGCGCGGGGCGTTCCCGATGCGGGTGTGCTACGCGGGGCCGGTGCTGCGCAATCGAGCGTTGCTCGGCGGCCGGCGCCGCGAAGCCATGCAGGCCGGGTGCGAGCTGGTCGGCGACGCTGACCTCAGCGCCGACGCCGAGTGCATCGCGGTGGCGGTGGCGGCGCTCGACAGGGCCGGGGTGCCGGGCATCCAGGTCGACGTCGGCCATGCCGGCTTCCTGCCCGCCCTGCTCGCCGGGGCCGGGCTCGACAAAACCGGCCACGACGCGATGCGAACGGCGCTAGTGGCTCGCGACCTGGTGGCCGTCGAGACGCTGCTGGCCGGCACCCCCGCCGGCGCGGCGGAGCACGCGCTGCTGCTGCGCTTCCCCGCGCTGCGCGGCGGCCGCGAGCTTCTCGACCGGGCGCGGGAAGGGCTCCAGGCCGAACGTCCGCTTCGCGCGCTCGACGAGCTCACCGAGCTGTGGGACCTGCTCGGGACCCGCGGGCTGCACGACCGCGTCCAGCTCGACCTCGGCGCGGTACGCGACTGGAACTACTACACGGGGCCGACCTTCGAGCTGTTTAGTGGCGACCTCGGTTTTCCGTTGGGGGCGGGCGGCCGCTACGACACGCTGCTGGAACGCTTCGGCCTGGCCCAGCCGTCGACTGGGTTCGTGGTTCATGTCGACAGGTGCCACGACGCCGCGACCCGTCGCGGTGAGCTGCCGTCGGTGGTCGGAGAGCGGCGGACGGACGGTCTGCGCATCGCCGTCCCCACCGGGGCGCTGCTCGATGGAGCCTGCGCGCTGCTGCGCGAGTCGGGTGTCGCGCCCGAGCTTCGGCCCGACTCCTTCGAGCGCAAGCTGCAGATCAGCGCCGGAGACCACGAGGTGATCATCGTGCGTCCCACCGACGTCCCGGTGTACGTCGAGATGGGCGCGTGCGACTGTGGCATCGTCGGCAAGGACGTGCTCTGGGAGTCGGATCGCGGGCTGTACGAGATCGCCGACCTGCGGTTCGGAGACTGCCGCCTGGTGTTCGCGGCTCCCCAGGAGTCGCCATTGGCCGCCGGCCAGTGGCCGCCCTCACTGCGTGTCGCCACCAAATACCCCAACGCGGCGCGGCGCTGGTTCGCCACCAGGGGTGAGGGCGCCGAGCTGATCCGGCTGCACGGCTCCGTCGAGCTCGCGCCGTCCGCGGGCCTCGCTGACGGCATCGTCGACCTCGTGGCCACAGGCTCCACGCTGCGTGCCAACCGTTTGGCCGAGATCGCCACCATCGGCGCCTCGACGGCCCGGCTGGTGGTCAACGTGGCGTCGATGAAGACACGAAGCGCAGCCATCACCAAGCTGGCCGGAGCACTGCGTGGCACCGTGGAGGCACGCAACGCGTGATCACGTTGCCGACGCTCACCGCCGAGCAATGGCGCGCCGACCGGCGCGGCGTTCGCCGCTTCAGCATCCCCGAGCCGGACGCGGACACGGCGGCGCAGCTGCGCGGGCTGTTCGGACGCGACATCTCGGCGGTCGACGCGGTGCGCGCCATCGTCGACGACGTGCGCGCCGGCGGCGACAGCGCCCTGGCCGGCTGGACCAGGCGCATCGACCGGGTCGAGGTGATCGACACACGCGTCAGCGTCGAGGTGATGGCGCAGTGCTGGGACGACATCGACCACGCGTTGCAGAACGCGCTGACCATGGCCGCGCAGCGGATCCGCGGCTTCCACGAGCTGCAGTTGGACACTCGGCCGCGGGGCGAGCCGTCGCTGTGCCTGCGTCCCGAGCCGTTGCGGCGGGTCGGCTGCTACGTCCCGGGAGGACGCGCCGCCTACCCCAGCACGGTGTTGATGAGCGTCATTCCCGCCCAGGTCGCCGGCGTCGAGTCCATCGCGCTGTGCAGCCCTCCGGCCGAGAACGGCTCGGTCCACCCGCTGGTCGCGGCCGCGGCCCACCTCCTCGGCGTCACCGAGGTGCACGCAGCCGGGGGCGCCCAGGCAATCGCCGCGCTCGCCTACGGCACCGCGGCCATCGTCGCGGTCGACAAGGTGGTGGGACCAGGCAACCTCTTCGTCACTTTGGCCAAGCGCGAGGTGTTCGGCGCGGTGGACATCGACCAGCTCGCCGGTCCCAGCGAGATCATGGTGATCGCCTCCGACGACGCCGATCCCGAGTACATCGTGGCCGACCTCATCTCCCAGCTCGAGCACGACACGCTGGCATGGGCGGTCTGTGTGACCGACTCGCCGCGGCTGGCTGAACGCGTCGCTTCGACGTTCGCCGACCGCGCGCCGGCGGCGGCGCGCGCTGGCATCATCGCCGAGTCGGCCGGGCGTCACGGGGCTCTCGTGCTCGTTGCCCACCTCGACGAGGCGGTCGATGTTGCCGCGTCCTTCGCGCCCGAACACCTCTCGTTGCAGGGAACCCGCGCCGAGGCGCTGCGCGAACGCGTGCATGGCGCCGGCGCGGTGTTCTGCGGCGCCCTCTCGCCGGTGTCGATGGGCGACTACATCGCCGGGCCCAACCACACACTGCCCACCCAGGGCGCGGCGCGATACCGCGGACCGCTGTCGGCGATGGACTTCGTTCGCTGGCCGTCGGTGGCCACGCTCGACGCTCTGGAGTTCGACGCTCTCGCTCCCGCCGCCTGCATGCTCGCCCAGGCCGAGGGGCTGCTGGGCCACGAGCAGGCCATCCGTCTGCGCATGGAGGCACGCAAGCGATGAGCACCAGGCAGGCCGATGCGATGCGCGAGACCAAGGAGACGCGCATCGAATGCGCCGTCGACATCAACGGCAGCGGCAGCGCGTCCATCGACGTTCCCCTCCCCTTTTTCCGCCACATGCTCGAATCCCTGGTGAAGTACAGCGGCATGGATGTGCAGCTCACCGGACGGGGCGACGTCGACGTCGACGCCCATCACCTCGTCGAGGACACCGGGTTGGTGCTGGGGAGCTGCGTCTCCGATGCCCTCGGTGACCGCGCCGGCATCGCCAGGTTCGGACACGCATACGCGCCACTCGACGAGTCGCTGGTGCGGTGCGCGCTCGATTACGGCAAGCGCCCCCATGTCGTCTATGCGATGGATGGGCTGCGCGGTCGCATCAACGACTTCGACGTCGCCGTCCTCCAGGAGTTCGTCCGCGGCTACGCGCAGAATGCCGGTGTCAGCCTGCATCTCGACCAGGTCCGGGGCGAGAACATCCACCACCTCGCCGAGGCTGCATTCAAGGCGATCGGCCTGGCCACCCGCCAGGCACTGACCGTGACCGGCGGCGGCATCCCCTCCACCAAGGGAACGCTGTGACGAGCGTCCCACCACCGCGCATCGGGGTCTGCGATTACGGCGTCGGCAACCTGCGCAGCGTCGAGCGTGCGCTGGCACACGCCGGCGGCAACACGGTGATGAGCGCCGACGCGCGGGAGCTGGCCGGCTGTGACGGCCTGGTGCTGCCTGGGGTGGGCGCTTTCGCGGTGGCCGCGCAGGCGCTGCGCAGCCGCGGCCTCGACGCCGCCATCGGCGAGGTGGCGGCCTCAGGGCGGCCGATCCTCGGTGTCTGCCTGGGCTTTCAGTTGCTCTTCAGCGACAGCGACGAGGGTGACGGCGAGACCGGGCTCGGCCTGGTCCCGGGTCGGGTGCGCCGGCTCCGGCCGGCGGTGGGCAAGGTGCCGCACATGGGCTGGAATCGACTGCAACTCCCCCGGCCGTCGTCCCTGCTCAGCGGCGTCGACGACGGCGAACATGTGTATTTCGTGCACTCCTACGCGGCCACCCCGGACGACGCAGGGTGTGTCGTCGCGGTCACCGACCATGGCGGCGAGATCGTCGCGGCCGTGGAGGCGGGAAGCATTGCGGGCACCCAGTTCCACCCCGAGAAGAGCGGCGCCGCGGGACTGCGTGTGTACGCCAACTTCGTGTCCCGGTGCATGGCGCCGATCCGCGCTTGAGGACGCCGCAATGCTGGTGATCCCGTCGGTCGACCTGCGCGCCGGCCGCGTGGTGCGGCTGCTGCGCGGCGACTACGGGCGCGAGACCGTCTTCTCTGCTGACCCGATCGCGGTGGTGCGTGGGTTCGTCGACGCCGGTGCGCGGCGCGTCCACGTCGTCGATCTGGACGCGGCACGTGGACAGGCGGACCCGGCGTCGTCCGGCGCGGCGCTGGCCGCAGCCTCAGCCCTTGCAGCCGGCGGCGCGATGGTGCAGGTGGGCGGCGGCGTGCGCGATCGCGACACAGCCCAGCGCTGGTTCGATTCCGGCGCGTCGTGGGTGGTGCTCGGCAGCCTCGCGGTGCACGATGCAGAGTCAGCGCAGGCGCTGTGCGAGGAGTTCCCCGGGCGCGTCCTGATCGCGCTGGATGTCGCGGGCGGCCAGGCGCGTGCGGAGGGCTGGACGCAGCCGGCGGGCGACGCCGATGAGCACATCGATCGCTGGAGGACGTGGCCGATCGCCGGTATCGTGCACACCGAGATTGACCGAGACGGCACGCTTGCCGGCCCGTCGCTGCCTGCCCTGCGCAATGTCTGCACGCGATTCGGAGGACCGGTGTTCGCCAGCGGCGGCGTGACCACCATCGACGACGTCGCCGCGTGCAAGCAGGCGGGCGCGTCCGGGGTGATCGTCGGCCGCGCCCTGCACCAGGGAGTCTTCGACCTCAGCGCAGCGCTCGCTCAATTCAGCCACGAGGCGCTGTGACATGACCGTCGCCAAGCGGATCATCCCCTGCCTCGATGTCAACGCAGGCAGGGTCGTCAAGGGAGTCCACTTCGTCGACCTTCGCGACGCCGGCGACCCCGCGGAGCTCGCGGCGCGCTATGACGCCGACCGCGCTGACGAGATCGTGTTCCTTGACATCGCCGCCTCGAGCGACGGCCGGGACATCCTCCTCGACGCGGTGCGCAGAACTGCCGACAGCGTGTTTATCCCGCTCACCGTCGGCGGTGGGGTGCGCAGCGTCGACGACATCGATCGCCTGCTCCGCGCCGGTGCCGACAAGGTGTCGATCAACTCGGCAGCGCTGGAGCGCCCTGCGCTCATCGAGGAGTCGGCCAGCCGATTCGGCGAGCAGTGTGTCGTCCTCGCCATCGACGCGCGCCGCGTCGGTGCGGCGTGGACGGTGCACTCCCACGGCGGCCGGCGCGACACCGGGCGCGACGCGGTCCAGTGGGCATGTGAGGCCGCAGATCGCGGCGCTGGCGAGGTTTTGCTCACCAGCATGGACCGCGACGGCACATGCACCGGCTACGACTTGGCGCTGACCGCCGCCGTCGCCGCTGCGGTGCCGATCCCGGTGGTCGCCAGCGGTGGCGCCGGTGAGCCCGAGCACCTCCGCGCCGTGCTCGCCGAGGGCGGCGCCGACGCAGCCCTGGCGGCGTCGATCTTCCACTTCGACGCCCATCCGATCCCGGAGGCCAAGCGCTACCTTGCCGCCACCGGGATGGAGGTCAGGCTGTGAGCGACAGCCCGCGGTTCAACGCCGACGGGCTGGTGCCGGCGGTGGTCCAGGACGCGAGCACGGGTGATGTGCTCATGCTCGCGTACATGAACAACGCCGCCTGGCGGCGCACCCTGCAGACCAAACAAGCGTGGTTCTGGAGCCGTTCGCGGGGCGAGCTCTGGCAGAAGGGCGCGACCAGCGGCAACCGCATGACCGTGGTCGAGGTGCGGCTCGACTGCGACGAAGACAGCGTGCTGCTGCGCGTCGACCCCGCCGGGCCGGCGTGTCACACCGGTGAGGTGTCGTGCTTCTTCACCGTCGCCGAGGACCACGATTGACCGGCGTGGCAACAGACGAGCTGGCCCTCGCTCTCGAGCTCGCCGACCTCGCCGACGCGGTCAGCATTGCGCGGTTCCGAGCTGCCGACCTGCGAGTTGACACCAAGCCCGACGACAGCCCGGTCACCGACGCTGACCGGCAGATCGAGGAGATGATTCGGGCCCATGTCGCCGCGGTGCGGCCCTCACACGCTGTGCTCGGCGAGGAGGGCGGCTCGAGCGCCGATGCCGAGTGGCGATGGATCGTCGACCCGATCGACGGCACCAAGAACTTCGTCCGCGGTGTGCCGGTCTGGGCGACGTTGATCTCCCTGCAGCACGAGGGCGAGGAGCGGTGCGCGGTGGTGTCGGCGCCAGCCCTGCGACGGCGCTGGTGGGCCGCCAGCGGCGAGGGGGCGATGTCCTCTACAGAGCGGCTGCGTGTCTCTGCGGTGGCCCGGCTGGCCGAGGCGACGGTATCGTTCACCGACGTGCGCGATTTCGCCAAGTACGGCTGGCAGACGGGGTTCGATGCGCTCGCTGCGCGCTGCCGCATCACCCGCGGGTTCGGCGACTTCTGGTCGCACATGCTGGTCGCCGAGGGCGCGATCGACTGCGGCATCGAGCCGGTCATCAACGAGTGGGACATCAGCGCAGCGCGGCTGATCGTCCGCGAGGCGGGAGGCCGGCTCACGGACTTCGACGGTGTCGACCACGCCCGCGGTGCCAACGTGATCACCACCAACGGGCTCATTCACGACGAGGTGCTCAGCTGTCTCGCCGGCGGTGGCGCAGGCGCGTGAAGCTCGGCACGCTGCGAACCGACGGCGGCGGTATTGCCGCACTGATCATCGACGGACGCGCCGTGTCGCTGCCCTATGCCGCGCGGCTGGCAGGAGAGAACCTCAACGACGTCACCGACATGGTTGCGCTGATCGAGCAGTGGAACCAGGTGGCGGCGGCAGTGCGTCGCATCGCCGGACGCCTCGAATTGCTGACGTCGAGCGGGGCAAGCGGTGCGGACCTGGAGAGTCTCGATGCCCCGATCCCGCGCCCCGGCAAGGTGATCGGCATCGGCCGCAACTATGCGGAGCACGCGCGCGAGCTCGGCAATGAGCTGCCATCCGAGCCATTGGTTTTTGCCAAGTACTCGTCGTCGGTGATCGGCCCCTTCGATCCCATCCCGCGACCGCGATTTGTCAACGACCTCGACTATGAGGCGGAGCTGGCCGTCGTCATCGGCAGGCCCGGGCGCGACATCGCCGAGGCGGACGCGCTCGACCACGTCTTCGGGTACTGCTGCGCCAACGACGTCTCGGCGCGGACAGCACAGATGGCCACCGGCCAGTTCGTCCGAGGGAAGTCCTTCGACGGTTTCTGCCCGCTCGGGCCCGCCATCGCCACGCGCGACGAGATCGACGACGTGCAGAACCTTCGCGTCAGGTGCATGGTCGACGGCGAGACGCTGCAGGACGGCAACACGTCCGCGATGATCTTCAGCGTCGCTACGCTTGTCGCACACTGCAGCGCGGCGACCACGCTCGAGCCCGGGGACGTGATCCTCACCGGCACGCCGTCGGGAGTGGCGATGGGACGCAAGCCTCCGACCTGGCTCCAACCCGGCCAGGTCTGCGAGGTGGAGATCGAGGGCATCGGCCGGCTGCGCAACCCGATCACCGCGGCGTAGCCGATTGGTCGCCCGGCGTCCGCCGCGGGCACCGACCATCGCAGTGCCAGATCTCAGCGGGAAGGAGGCGAGTTCGATGACGACACTGCAGTGCCCGGTGTGCGGCGACTGGATCGACGACGACGTGGCCGAGTACTGTCCCACCTGCGGCGAGGTGATCCAGCCAGACGACAGCCCCAGGAACTGAGACGGCGTCAGCCGGCGGCGGCGCCCTCGCTGACCGGCAGCTCCGCGTCGATCCACGACTGCAGCGCGTCGCCGGATTCCCACGAGGTGATCAACGCGTAGCGCGGGTTCGGACCCGGGTTGTGGACCACGTGCCACAGCCTCTGCGTGTCAATGACGAACTGCATCCCCGCGTGGAGCGGGATCCGCGACTCGGTGCCGTCGTCCTCGCGGTCCTCGCGGAGGATGAAGGTGGCTTTGTTGTCGGTCAGCTCCAACCAGGAGCGCACCACCCATCCCTCACCATCGGGGTTGAGCCGGTTGTTGTCGTCGAGGTGGAGTTGGCGGCGCGCAAACGGCTCGTCGCTGGGGTTCAGCTTGATGACGCGGACCCGTCCATAGCGCGTGCCCACAGCCTCGACGTAGCGCACCAGCGACGGTGCGATCTCCCTGTTCTTGGTCCAGATGCCGTCCTTGTCGGGCTTGCCATGGTCCCAGAAGCCGGCGCACTCCATCTCACCCTTCGCTGAGGCGAGGGGAGCGAAGTTGGTGTCTCCCCCGCTCTTCCAGTCCATGTACTCGAGGCCGAGCCACTCGCTCTCCGGGATCGCCGGGCCCTCGTAGTCGCGAAGGATGACGAAGCCCTTCTCGTCAAAGATCGGCAGCTTGCGATGGGCCATGTTTGTGGACTCCTCATGATGATGGGCTCGCGCCTAGGGTACGACGGGCGTGAGCGGGCAGGCCGCGCCCGTCGCCGTCAGGCGATGGCCATGTGCAGGCGCACGGTGGTCCCGCTCGCGCCGGAGCGCAGCTGCACGAGGTCGCAGAGCTGGTTGACGATCCAGAGGCCGCGGCTGTCAGCGGGGTCGGGATCTGGCCTCTGGCGATCGACCAGCGCGCAATCCACCTGGCCGCGATCGCTGACCTCGCACACCACGGAGGTCGAGTTCAGCCAAATGCGCATGCGGCCAGTGCCGCCACCGTGGCTGATGCTGTTGGTCGCCACCTCGTTGACGGCTAGGACGAGGTCAGCGATCCGCCCCGAGAGCAGTCCGGCGCGAGCGGCCTCACGCCCAACCAGGGCGCGAGGCCGCCCCAGTGACTCCCGGCCGAAGCGCACCTCCCGCGCGTCACCTGGTGGCTCGGGCAATGGCGCGTCGAGCGTGGACCGGGGTTCGACGCCGCTGTAGGTGGGGCTGCGCCGGCGCGTCGGCCCATCGCGAACGATGGGATGGCTGCGCTCCGCCTCCGCCAGGACTGCGGGTCCGAGAGTGAGCACGTCGTAGGGGCAGAGGAGCTTGAAACCCGCGGCGTCTGCAAAAGCGAGGTTGAGCAGGCTCTCGTGACGCTGGCATTCGAGTAGCTCGGCCGCGCCGCGCTCAGCCCACACCGGCTCGCCGATGCCGCGCAGGCGCACACCGGTGCCAGCGTCCCTGCCGACAAAGTCCTGCCACGCCGGGATGATCCGGCCAGGATTGGCGCCAACCTCGGACATGTCGGCGAACATGACGGTGTCCTCGCACGGCGGGAGGCGCTCGCGGAGTGCGTCGATCTTGGTGGCGGCGACGACCACCAGCGTGGGCTCACCGGCGTCCGTCCCCTCGCGGATGAAGCGCTCGGTGGCCCAGAGGAACTCCTCCTCCCCCGCGTAGAGCAGCGCCTCGTGGCAGAACGGTTCGGCGAGGTCGTGCGGGGTGGTGGTCATGACTCGAAGACCAGCGCGGGAAGGGACGCCCATCCTGCCAGCCTGATGGCGCGGAGCAGGTGGTCGGGCAGGCCCACCGCCCGGATGCGCCGGCCGCCGTCGAGCTGAGCCGCCGCCTGCACCAGCGCGCGCAACCCGCTGAGGTCGCAGAAGAGGACCCCGCTGAAGTCGACGGTCGTCTCGGGAATGCACACGGCGGCCGCGGACACTGCCGCGGCCAGCACCATCGAGTTGGAGATGTCGACATTGCCACCCACGCGCAACCCGCAGGGGTCGGCCGTGTGCTCGAGCACCATGCCCGCAGCGCCGGCGTCGCTCGCCGGGGAGCTGGGCCGGCTGCCCTGGTCGCCGGGCAAGGACTTCGACGATGCGCGCGCGACGATGCTCAGGGGCAGGTCGGAGATCGCCGGCCCATGGACGTCGCGGCTGTGAGCCCAGGCCGTTGCCCACTCGGCGAGCAACTCGCTGAGCTGGTTCGGAGGCAGACCGACGTCCTCGAAACGCGCCGCCCGCTTCGCGATGAACGCGGCCGTGGCGTCGAGGAACGCTGCCAACCGAAGCTCGAACTCGGCTTCCACCGTCGGATCCGCGGCGGTGGTCCCGAGCAGCTGTTCCCGGGCGTCAAGGAGCTGATCGCGACTGGCTGCCAGCTCCGCCTCGAACTCCTCCTCGAGCGAACGAACGACATCGAGGCGGGCCGTGCCGACCGTGGCCAGCCAGCGCAGGCGGTCTTCGGCGCTGCCGAGGCCGCACCGGGGGTAGAAGCGACCGCCGTTCTGCGCAACCTTGCCAACGGTCAGGTGCTGGCATGTGACGGTCGTGCTCAGCGGGCGGTGGCGCAGATCGGCCACCGAGAACGTCGCGGCCTGGAAGGCCGGGCAGCACGGGTTCTCCGCGAACTCGCGCGAGAACGCGCGCGAATGCGGACAGCGATCCGGCCGTTCGTCGACCGGAGCCACGTCAATCGGTGCTCGTGCGCCCTCCACGTCGATCACCTCAAACCCGCCTGCCCGTTCAGACGCTCATCGTATCGTCCCAGGGCCGAAATTGCCAAGGCGAGTGAGTGTCTCAGAGGTGGATGCCACGCATCAGCATGCCGCGTGCGTATGCCTCGGCGCTGACCGGCTCGTCCTGCTTCTCACCGTCCCCGTTGGCCCCGTCTTTCTTGAAGCGGCCACCACTATCAGGGAGCATGTGGTAGGCGGCGCTCATGATCAGGTTGTGCAGTCCGGGGAGTGTCGTGTGCGTCAGCTCGCCGAACTTGCCGAGCCGCGTTGACACCTCGTGCGGCCGCGTGATCATGGCCTGGACCACCGTCTCCGCGGCCTCCTCGGGGCTGATCGTCGGAAAGTTCTTGTAGATCCCGGTCGGCGCGATCATGGGGGTGCGCACCAGCGGCATGTGCACGGTGGTGATGTGGATGCCGTCCGCCGCCGCCACCTCGGACGCGAGGCAGCGCGAGTAGCCGTCGAGCGCGGCCTTGCTGGCGACGTACGCCGCAAAACGCGGCGGGTAGGTCTGGCCGCCGATCGAGGTGATGTGAGGATGTGGCCTCCACCCCGGCGACTTCATACCGGGGAGTGCGGCCATGATCAGAGCGATGGCGCCGAAGTAGTTGAGCTGCATGGTGCGCTCGAAATCGTGGAAGCCATCCAGCCACGAAGTCGACCGGGACGAGGTTGAGCGGGCCGCCCTCGGGGCCCACGAACGGGGTCCACTGCGGGAACTCGCTGCGCAGCGTCTGGATGAGCCTGAAGGCGTAGTAGGGACCGTCGATGCGGTCGGCCTCGCCGGTCTGGGCGGAGCCTATGACCATGCCTGGGCGGTACACGCGCCAGGGGATCCGCGCCTCCTCGCGGACAATGCGCTCTGCCTCGTACTTGGTGGAGAAGTAGGGGTGATCGAGCTCCTGCCCCTCGGCGAACATCTCTTCGGTGAAGACGCCCTTGTGGCGGCCGGCGACGGCGATCGAGCTGACGTGGTGGATGCGCTCGGCGGCGATCGCGTTGGCGAGCTCCACTGTGTGGCGGGTGCCCATGAGTTGGCCCGCTCGGTGTCCTCAACTGACGCGCTCAGGTCGTAGACGGCGGCGAGATGGAACACCGTTGCTCCCTGCAGCTTGTCAAGGTCCGCCCCTGAGATCCCCAAGCCCGGCTCGACTATGTCACCGAACACCGCGTGCAGCGGAATGCCGTCCGAGCCGAGCTGCTCACGCAGAGCGGCGAATTTATGCCGCGACCCTGGCTGGACGAGGAGGTGGACCTCCCCGCCCCGCCCGAGCAGCAGCGGCAGCAGGTGGCGACCGATGAACCCGGTGGCACCGGTGACGAAGTACTGCACTGCACCCTCGACCCACGACCTCCATGCCAGCGAACCACGACGCACGAGGACGGTGCGCGGTGCCGAGAATAGCCCCGGGGGACCGTCGCCGCACCCGGCGCGCCACAATTGACATACACGTCAACTTGCTCGGAGGCCTTCGCCAAATGCCCGAAGCCGTCATCGTCGCCGCCGGCCGCTCCCCGATCGGCCGCGCCATGAAGGGATCGCTGGTCAACGTCCGTCCCGACGACCTGGGTGCCCACATCGTCACCAAGGTTCTCGAGCAGGTTCCGCAGCTCGATCGCGCCGACATCGAGGACCTGATCTGCGGCTGCGGCCTGCCCGGCGGCGAGCAGGGCTTCAACCTCGGCCGGGTGGTCAGCCTCCTCGCCAAGCTCGACGTGCCCGGGACCACCATCACCCGCTACTGCTCCAGCTCGCTGCAGAGCACGCGCATGGCGGCGCACGCCATCAGGAGCGGCGAGGGCGACGCCTTCGTGTCGGTCGGCATCGAATGCGTCTCGCGGTTCGTCAACGGCGTCAGCGACAACCCGCAGAACCAGAACCCGCGGTTCGCCGCCGACAACCCGCAGCGGCTGCCTGACATCTACATCGCGATGGGTCAGACCGCCGAGAACGTGGCGCGGCGCGAGGGCATCACCCGCGAGGAGCAGGACAGGTTCGCCCTGCGCAGCCAGCAGCGCGCCGTCGCCGCGCAGGACAATGGATTCTTCGCGCGCGAGATCATCCCGGTGGAGCTGCCCGACGGCGCCGCCGAGATGACCAAGGACGACGGTCCGCGACGCGAGACAAGCCTCGAGAAGCTCGCTTCGCTGGCCCCCGTGTTCCGTGAGGACGGCAGCGTCACCGCCGGCAACTCGTGTCCGCTCAACGACGGTGCCGCAGCAGTTGTGGTCATGAGTGACACCAAGGCGAAGTCGCTCGGCATCACCCCGCTGGCCCGGATCGTCAGCACAGGGCTCAGTTCGCTCAACCCCGAGTTCATGGGGCTGGGACCGATCGAAGCCAGCAAGCAGGCGCTGAACCGGGCGGGCATGGGCATCGACGACGTCGACGTCGTCGAGATCAACGAGGCCTTCGCAGCCCAGTGCATCCCGTCGGCTCGCGGCATCGGCATCGATCCCTTCGACGACCGCTTCAACCCCAACGGCGGTGCCATCGCGCTCGGCCACCCGTTCGGGATGACCGGGGCACGCATCCTCTGCACGCTGCTCAACGACCTGCGAACGCTGGACAAGACCGTCGGGCTCGAGTCCATGTGCGTGGGCGGCGGCATGGGCATGGCGATGGTCGTGGAGCGGCTCGAGTAGCTGCCGGTGCGCTGCTCAGCCCGGGGCGGCGCCTGTTGCCACCGGGCGCGCCGGGTCGCTCACCCATTCGCTCCACGAGCCCGCGTAGAGCGCGGCGGGGATACCGGCGATGTCCAGCGCGAGGACCTCGTGGGCGGCGGTGACCCCCGACCCGCAGTACGCGCCAATCGAGGCGCCAGGCTCAGCGCCGGCAGCCGTGAAGCGCCGGCGAAGCGCCTGGGCGGACTGGAAGCGGCCGTCGGGATCGAGGTTGCCGGCAGTCGGGACGCTGCGCGCGCCGGGGATGTGGCCGGCGACAGGGTCCACCGGTTCGACCGCGCCGCGGTACCGCTCGGCGGCGCGAGCATCGAGGAGGACGCCCCGACGGGCGGTGAGCTCGGCGGCAGCGGCATCGAGCACGGGCATGGCCCCGGGCACGGCGGTGAAATCGCCCGCCTCAGCCGGCGTCTCGCCGGTCGACGATGCGTACCCGGCTGCGACCCATGCCGCATGACCGCCGTCGAGGAGGCGGACCTGCGGGTGCCCGAAGTAACGGAGCAGCCACCAGGCGCGCGCTGCACTGAGCCCGCCGGCCGCGTCGTAGACCACCACGGGGCGGGACGAGATGACGCCGAGGCGGCGCATCGAAGCCTCGAAGTCGGTGGCCGTTGGCAGCGGATGCCGGCCGCGCCCGTCACCGGGCGGGGCCGCGAGGTCGCGGTCGAGATCGACAAACCGAGCCCCGGGGATGTGGCCGGCCCGGTAGGCGCCCACCCCGGGTGGGCCACCCAGGTTCCACCTGACGTCAAGAAGGGTGGGCGAGTGCCCGCCACCCAGGACCGATTTGAGCTCCTCGACGGAGATCAGCGGGCTCGCCACGCGACGGCCTCCAGAACCATGGCCCGATCAACTGCGTTCTACGTTTCGTCGCCGGGGACATATCCGTACTCCCGCGCGGCATCGTAGAGGTGAACGCATGGTACCGTTCAATTGATGATCTCTCGGCGTCCGCTCGCCCTCGCCACCCTCGCCACGGGTGTCGCGATGCTGGCCGGGTGCGGCGCCGGCACTGCCACCAGCCCCGGGGGCGGCCACGCCGCGGGCATCGCCTTCATCTCGCCGACGCCGCCCGATCTCACCATCACCCCGGCTGATCGCGCCACCGGCGTTCCTCTCGACCTTCCCGTGAAGGTTGCAAGCAGCAGCGGCAGCCTCAGCGCGGTGGCTGTGACTCGCACCGACAGCACGCCCACACCCGTGCCCGGCACCCTGTCGAGCGACGGCAAATCGTGGACGGCCACCGACGGACTCGACCCGTCGGCGCGATACCTGGTCACCGCCACGGCCGTCGGGAGCGGCGGCACCAACACCACCGCCCGGGCCGCGTTCGCCACGATCACCCCGGTGGCGCGCCTGCTCACCGACTCGACCCCGCCGGACGGCGCCACCGTCGGCGTCGGCGAGCCCATTGACCTGACGTTCAATGCGCCCGTCGCCCAGTCCCAGCAGCAGGAGATCGTCAAGCACCTCACGGTGGTGTCCACCCCGCCACAGGTCGGCGCCTGGCACTGGTTTTCCGCAACTCAGGTCCACTACCGGCCGGAGCAGTACTGGCAGACCGGTACCAAGGTCACCGTCACAGCCAACTTCCACGGCGTCAACGCCGGGAACGGGGTCTGGGGTCTGGCCGGTTGGTCGAGCTCCTTCACCATCGGCGCTAAGCACGTCTCGCTGCTCAATGACACGACCCACCAGATGTCGGTCTACGAGAATGACAAGCTGATCAACGTCTGGCCCATCAGCATGGGCAAGCCGGGCTTCGCGACCCTCTCCGGCAACCTGATCGTTCTCTACCACACGTACAAGATCAAGATGAACTCCTGCCAGACTTTCGGTGGCGCGGCGTGCATACCCGGCAGCACCAACTTCTACGACGACTACGTCTACTACGATACCGCTATCTCCACCAACGGTTTCTTCATCCACTCGGCGCCGTGGTCGGTTGGCGACCAGGGGTATCGCGATGTGTCGCACGGCTGTGTCAACCTCAGTCCGGCCCACGCCACCACCTTCTACAACTGGTCACTGCCCGGTGACGTGGTGCAGGTGAGTCCCACGGTCAACATCGCGGACATCAACAACGGTGAGGCCGACTGGCAGACCCCATGGGCACAATGGGACAACACCGGGGTGGCGGCGCCGGTCATCGTTCCCAACGGCGCGCAGCAGGGCGGCTTGTAGGCGGCAGGCTCAGGTCGGCGGTTCGGCGGCCCGCGCCGACCGCAGCCGCAGGGCGCGCCGGATGATCGACTTCTCCTCCTCGTCGGCGGTGCGCAGGATCACAAGCATCACCACGTAGATCAGGGCGGCCAGGACTGTAACCCCGAGCACGGCGAATTTCCCGTGCGGGTTGATGAGCACGATGAAGGCGCCCATCACCAAGCCGGCGATCAGGGGTTTCCAGGTCACCTTCACCACCCGCAGGGTGCCCAGTACCCGGCGCAGAGCCAGCCATCCCACCGCCACCAGGCCGATCTCGGTGGCGACGGTCGACCAGCTGGCACCGATGTAGCCGAACTGCGGGATCAGGATGAGGTTGAGGACGAGGTTGAGCACCAGTCCGCAGAGCGCCACATAGGCGAACAGCTTCTGCCTGTCGATGGCGTTGAGCACGGCGGCGAACGTGTTGTCGACGAACATGAACACGATCGCAAGAGCGAGGATGCGCAGCGCCGCCCCGCTCTGCGGGAACTGGCTGGAGACCAGGTCGATGTACTGCGGGGCGAGCAGGAACAGACCGACGGTGATTGGCCAACCAATGACCGCCAGGCCCTTGAAAAACATCTCGGCGGAGGCGAGCACTCGGTTGGGTGCGCTGCGGTAATAGATCGCCAGAACGGGAAACATCACAGTGCGCAGCGTCCCGGGGATGAACAGCAACGCCTCGAACGGGCGGTACGCGAACGTGTACCAGCCCACCTCGGCGTAGGAGCGGAAGTGCTGCAGGATAGGCACGTCGAGCTTGAAGTACACTGTGGTGAGCACGTAGGTGATCGCCAGCGGGATGCCGGCGCGAACCCAGCGCCCGAACAGCTCAGTCTCGAGCTGCCACCGCGGCCGCACGATGCGCATTCTGAGCAGCACAACGACGAAGTACAGCGTCGCGAACGCCGAGCTCGCGGCGTAGGCCCAGAGGAAGTAACCGGGGCCGGCGTGGATGCGCGACCCGAGCAGAGCCAGACCCAGGATCACCGCCGTCTCGGGGACGATCTCGGCGATCTCGAAGTTGAGTCGCTGCAGCGCGTACAGGCTGCTGCGCAGCAACAGGGAGTAACCGCTGAGCACGAGCAGCGCGAACGCGGGGAGCAGCAGGGTCTCGATGCCAGCGAACCACAGCGATGCGGCCAGCAGTGGGAGCGAGATGGCGATCAGGAACAGCTTGATCGAGGCAACGTTGTTGAAGTAGCGGACGAGGTGGTGCGGCTCGCGTGCTCCCTCACGCACATAGAGCGCGGTGAAGCCGACGTCGGTGATGGCGCCGACCAGCGCGGTGTAGGTGATCGCGGTCTGCATCCGGCCAAAGCGCGAGTCGCCAAGTGCATTGCCGATGGCCACCACTGCGACCAGCGCCAGCACCCGCGAAGCGATCCGCGCGACCAGGATCAGGACGGTGAAGCGGAGCGCCCTCGACCCGAGTCCACTGGTGGAATCAGGGGTGACTGTGCCGGGCGCGTCTGGCGGCTCGTCCTGCAAGGTGGCCCATTCTACGAATGCAGGCGGCGCCGCAATCGGCGCTCACGACGACCCCATTCGTCGGCGCCGGCTGCGCCGCCGCCGCAAAGCCTGTCCCACCGGGGCCCCACCTCGTCGCGGATCCGCCGCACATCGATGCAGACCTCGAACGCGCTGGCCAATTCCCCGCTGCGCTCCAGCCGAATCGCGTAGCCGCGCGCAGCGCGAAGGTCGCGGCCGTCGCTGTCGTGGAGGCGGCGCCAGACATCGGCCGCCTCGGCCATGGCACCGCGACGCTGCAGCGCCACCGCCAGCCGGTGGGCGGCTTGGCGCGCCCAGGGCTCGACCGCGGCGGTGATGGTGGCGCGCAGCTCCGCCTCGGCGACATCAGCGACGCCGCGGCGTTCCAGGTGGCGGGCGAGGTGGTAGGCGTCCGCGGCGTGGGGCGGATGCACCCTCTCCCCGCCAACGTGAGCGGCCAGCCGGGCGCCGACGATCACCGTGCTGACGATGTCCTGGAGGTTGTGTGCGACGACCCCGGCCAGCACCGGGGCGGGCGCGCCGCGCAGCCAGGCGCGGTAGCGAGCAGGTGCCTCGAAGCCGGGGATGTCGTCGACGCGGTGGTGGTTGAGGAGCGACATCTCCGCGTGCCGGAGGGTGCAGGCGCCGAGCCGGTCGCGAAAGAGACGGCGAACAGGGCCGAGCAGGTCACCGTGCAGGCGCGGCTTCATGCCGGCGGGGTCGAGCCGGTTGATGGTGCAGCGCGCGCTCAGGACCGGGATGTCGAAACTGCGCCCGTTGTAGGTGAGCCAGAGCCGATGTGCGCTGATCCGTTGCGCGATTGCAGAGAGCATCGCCTCCTCCCCATCCGGGTCGACGAGGAGATACTGGTCACAGTCGAGGACGTCGGCGCGCTGGATGCCGATGCCGACCAGGAAGGCCGTGACGCCGGCGCCGTGCAGCCCGAGGCTCTCGATGTCGAGGGCGCCCACACCCTCTCGGCTGATCCAGGCCGGGCTGTCGGCGCAGGGGTGACCGAGCAGTGCCAGCAGGTCAGCGGTGGGCGGCATCGACGCCAGGCCGGCGCACTCCAGGAAGCCCGTCAGGTCGACTGCCAGGCGGCGCACGAAGACGTCGCCCCGCGACGTCGGCTGGGGAGCAAACCCGAGGTCAGCGGCGCGATGGGCGGTGCCGGGTATGGACGGCCGGGTCGTCGGTCTGGCGACCCCCGCGCCGCCCAGGGCGGACAGCCGCGCCCGAAGAGCGCTGATGGTGGCCGCCCGCTGCTCGATCACGCGCGCAGGGTATCGAACACCTGTTCGATGCGCAATGTCCTGGTGCGCCGGACTGTGTCAGGGGATCTGGGTGTCGCCGGCTCGCCAGCAGTACCAGGCCGCGGCCGACCGGTGCGGACGGAGCACTTCACCGAGCGCCATCAGCTCGCGCGGCGCGGGCATCGCGGTGTTGTGGATCAGCCCCCAACCCTTGCGCACGCCGAAGTCGTCGACAGGCCACACGTCTGTGCGCCCCAGCTCGAAGAGGAGAAACATCTCCGCAGTCCAGCGTCCGATGCCGCGTACCACCGAGAGGCGCGCGACGACCTCGTCGTCGGCCAGTGTGTTCAGCTCGGCGAGCGGGACGGTGCCGTCGCTGGCCTTCGTGGCCAGGTCGATGATCGCTGCGGTCTTGGCGCCCGACAGCCCAGCCCCACGCAGGGTTTCGACGGGCAGCTTCAGCACCGCGGCCGGCGTCGCGGGCTCGTCGCCGAAGAGACCCACGAAGCGCGCATGGATGGCGGTCGCGGCCCGGCCGGCGAGCTGCTGGAAGACGATCGCGCGGGCGAGGGCGTTGAACGGATCGTCGCTGGGAGGTCGCGGCACCAACGGGCTTGCGGCTTGAGCAACGGGACCGAACGCAGGGTCGACTCGGACCACGAAGCCGGCGATGGCTCGCGGCGATCGCAGCGGGCGGTGACGCCGGCCAGGCGCGAGCCCGGGCGGCGACGTTTTGACGGCCACGGAGCGACGCTACCAGCGGGCCCTCACCCGGCGACGACGAGCAGACGCCGCGTGGCCGCTCGGCCGTCGAGCCGCGCCGGCGCCGGACCGACGCAGGAGGGGCAACCGCCGTCGCAGGAGCAGTCGTCGACCAGTTCGCCGGCCATGCCGATCAGGTCCCCGTGTTTGCCATGGCAGCGCTCAGCGAAGCCGACACCGCCGGCCACCGTGTCGTACAGGTAGCAGGTGGGCCAGCCCGCCTCGGTCGCGGCACCCTCTGCCGGAGTCGCCGGCCGCCACCCTGCGACAAACTCAACCGGCTCAGCGGCAGCCGTTGGTTCGACCGCTGCGGGTGTGCCCAGCACCGCCGCCGGTGGCGGCGCGGCGCGGAGCTCGGCCTGGGTACCGATGTCGCGCGGGTCGCACATGCAGAGCAGGCAGGCCGCGGCGTGCAACACAGCGGCGAGGCCCGAAAGCCCGGCGTCCACCTCCGCGCGGTCGACGCCGCGCAGCGACTGCGGGTCGAACGCGAACCACGCCGCGATGGTGTGCAGGTCCTGCTCGGGAAGAGAGATGGGCCCGGCACCGATGGTCTCGTGGGTGAGAAAACGCACCTTCTTGTACATGGTCGCGAGCCGGCTGACGCGCACCTCACCGAGCGACACCTTGCAGTCGCCCCCGGCGGGGCCCTCGTAGCGCTCGAGGATTTGCAGGGTGGTGCGCGTCTCCGCCAGGGTGAAGTGCTCGACGCTGACCGGGTGCACGTAGGCGCGCTTCTCCTCCCAGTCGAGGCGCTCGACATGGAATTGCTGTCCCTGGTGCAGGTAGATGGCATCGTCGTGCACCAACACCGGCGCGGCGAACTGGTCGACCTCGCCGATGACGCGTCCATCGCTGCCCGGACGCCCTCCGCCACTCCCCGCCCACGGGCCCTGCGGACCCTGGCCCGGTCCGCCGGCGCCGGTGGAGGTGTCAACGATGACCACGTTGGTGGCGGCCGCCCGACGCAGCGAGATGGCCTCTGCGGGAAAGGCGTCGGCGGCCCAGTGGTAGCGCGACCCGGTGCGGTGCACCAGACCGTCGTCGCGGAAGAGGTCGAGCAGCGCGCCGGTGGTGTCCACTCCGGCGCCGCCGAAGCTCTCGCCGACCTCGAAGGCCAGCTCGAACGCCGCGGCCTGGAGGTGTGAGCCGAGCACCAGCAGGTTGTCGGGGTTGACCAGGCCATGCTCCGGCGGTGCGTCGAGCAGGTAGCGTGGATGCGTGACCAGGAACTGGTCGAGCGGAGAGTCGGTGGCGATGAACACGCCGAGTGACTCGGTGTCGCGCCGTCCCGCACGGCCCAGCTGCTGCCAGGTCGACGCGATGGTTCCCGGGTATCCGACAAGGATGGCAGCATCGAGGTTGCCGATGTCGATGCCCAGCTCCAGTGCGTTGGTGCTGACCACGCCGCGCACGCTGCGGTCGCGCAGTCCCGCCTCGATGGCACGTCGCTCCAGCGGGAGGTAGCCGCCGCGGTAGCCGCGCACTGGAGGCGACCCCTCTGGTCGCGGCGCTGGGTGCAGCCGCTGCAGGTAGTTGAGGAGCAGCTCGACGCCGGAGCGGCTGCGCGTGAACGCGATGGTCTGCAGGTTGCGCGTGAGCAAATCGGTCATCAGCCGCCGCGCTTCGAGCGTGGCCGAGCGACGCACGCCCATGGTGCCGTCGACCAGTGGTGGATTCCAGAACCAGAGCCGCCGCGCGGCACGGGGCGCGCCGTTGCGATCGACAAGCTGGACGGGGCGCTCGAGGAGCTTCTCGGCCAGCTCGCGGGGATTGGCGATGGTGGCGCTGCAGCCGATCAGTGTTGGCTTGCTGCCGTAGAACTGGCAGAGACGCAGCAGCCGGCGCAGCACGTTGGCGAGGTGTGAGCCGAACAGCCCGCGGTAGGCGTGCAGCTCGTCGATGACGATGTAGCGCAGGTGCTGGAATAGCCTCACCCAGCTGGTGTGGTGGGGCAGGATGCCGCCGTGCAGCATGTCGGGGTTGGTGACCACGATGTTGCCGTCGTTGCGAACGGCGCGGCGCAGCCCGGGCGCGGTGTCGCCGTCGTAGGTGGCGGCGCGCAATCCCGGCGGCAGGTGGATGGCGATGTCCTGGAGCCCGGCAAGCTGGTCCTGGGCGAGGGCCTTGGTGGGGAACAGCCAGAGCGAGCGTACCTCGGGGTCGTGCAACCAGGCGTCGAGCACCGGCGCCGCAAACGCCAGCGTCTTGCCGCTGGCGGTGGGCGTGACCACGACGACGTCGCGCCCCTGCAGCGCGTGGTCGATCGCTTCAGCCTGGTGGACGTAGGGACGGTCGATGCCGCGCGCTGCCAGGGCGGCGAGAAGGCGAGCATCGAGAGCGGGCGGCCAGGCGGCGTATTCAGCGCTCCGGGCCGGGAGGATCTCCTCGTGGACGATGCGTCCGGCGACAGTGGCGCTGGCGCGGAGCTGGCTCAGCGCATCGGCGACGGGGTCGAGAAGGGTGGCCATCGATGTCGCGAGTGTAGCGAACATCTGTTCGCGGTTACAACGGCAACCTCGGGTGCGCTGCGACGTGGCAATCCGCGCCGACCAACGCGCCGGAGGGAGGTCGGGCGCTCAGCCGCCGCCTTCGTGCTCGCCGGCCGGGACCAGTTCGCCATTGGCCTCGGTCTCGGCGGTGAATTCGGCGGGGCTTGTCTCCTCACTGCGGTCGATGTCCTTGCCTGCGCTCATCGAAATGCTTCCGTTGAGGGTTGCGCCGTCCTGGACAACCAGCCGGGCCGCGGATGCGTCGCCCTGGAGTTTGCCGGAGCCGCCCAGCGACAGACGCCTGGTACTGGTGACGTTACCCACGACCTGGCCGCGAATTTCGACATTGCGGCCCTCGATGCTGGCCGCTACCTTCGCCGACTCGTCGACGACGACGTCCCCGGCGGCGAGGATCTCGCCTTCCACTTCTCCCTGGATGGTGACCCCGCCTTCGGTCCGCAAAATCCCCTTCAGGGAATCATTGGGACCGAGCACGATCGCCCCGCCGGAAGTGGCGGCGTTGCCGCGCTGTCGTCCTGAACGGACGCCTGTGCTGTCGATCGACATCTTCACACTCCCAACATGAGCACGGCTCCTGTGAGGGGTGCTCTCCAGCCAAGGGCTACGATTCTAGCCCCCTCAGAGGTACGAACGGAGGTCCGAAGATGGCCATGCCGGGCGAGCGCGAGACCGCTGGCTATGGTCGCGCGCTCGTCGAGTTTCTTGATGCCTTCGCCGATCATGACGAGCAGTGGGCTGGGGGGCTCCATCTCGAGGTTGCCGCCCGCCTGGTCAGCCTCGGTCGGCCCCAAGCGGGCGAGGCATGCCTCGACATCGGAGGCGGCGATGGGATCGTCGCCGCCGCGCTGACTCAGGCGGTGGGGCCGGGTGGGTTGGTGGTCAGCCTTGACATCAGCCAGCCGTCCCTTGAGATGGCCCGTTCCCACGCGACCGGCAGCACGCTTCTCATCAAACGAAGCGGGGACGACGTCATCTTTTCGGACCAGTCGTTTGACGTCGTCGTCCTCTCGAGGTCGATTGCCTACGAATCCGACGCGTATGCAGTGATCGCTGAGGCCATCCGCACGCTGCGTCTCGGCGGACGGCTAGCGCTGTTCTGCCGACGTCGCGGACTGGCCACGCCGGCCGAGCAGGGGTTTCTCGACGAGCTGGGATCGTTTTTGCAGGAGCAGGGAGTCACTCTCCCCGCGCAATTCCTCAGCTATCCGGGGCTTGCGGATCGACGGGAGTTGGAGATGGCTCTGAGGGTGGCCGGCCTCGACCACATCACGTTCGGCGACGTGGTGACAGGTGGACAGACGGCTGACGCCGCGGCCTTCAACCAGGAAATGATGCGTTGCTGGCCGGCCGCCCGCATTCTTCTCGAGGCGCTCGCCGGCAGGAAGCGCGCGCAGTTCGAGGAGCGGGTTGAGCGAGTGATGCGACCGCTCGGCGACGAGGGATTCCGCTATCACCATCCCTACTTGGTGGCGATGGGGGTCAGGTCAGTGGACGTGCCGCCCGACAGTCCTCTATCAATCTGACTACCGACGCCAACGTGGCGCCCTATTTCCAGAGCCTTCTCCAGATGCCCCCGCGGCCCAGCGCACGACCAACGGCGAGATTCCTCGCGCGCCGAGCCATTCGCCGTGGCTTCCCTGAGGCGATCGCGCTGACGTTGTTCGAAATCCGAGCTGCGCGGTAGAGAGCACGAGTGATGTTCATCGTCAACTCTTAGGGAGCGGCTTCCGCGCGGCTCCACAGCGTCGTCAACGCAGCGGCAAACCGTGCCACCTCAATGCGATGAGGAGGATCGAAGTGGTGCCGCTCGGGATACACCTCGAGCGTGAAGTCGGGAAAGGTCTCACCCAGACGCGCCGCCATTCGACCGTAGTAGTCAGGATTGCTGAGCCCCCCGAGCGCGAAATACACAGGGCGACGGAACGACCTCAACTTCTCCCGGTCGAGTGCAGTCGTGAGGAAGATATGGAGGAAGGTGGCAAGCGCCGCCGGTCGGGTTGCCATCCAGGGTGGCGTTGGGCCGGGCGGTGGCGGGGGCGGAGTGACCCCCCACCTGATTTGATGACGGATGAACGCTGGCATGCGCTCGTCCGCGGGCAGCTGAGCGATTCTCGCGAACTCGTTCCACACCACCTGCTCCTCAGCAGACAGGTCTTGATTGCCATCCCATGCCGGTTCGGCAACCGCCAGGCTCAGGAGTCGCTCCGGATGTGCCGCGGTGAACGCCAGACTTGCGGCTCCTCCCGCCGAGTAACCCACGAGGTGGAAGCGGTTGAAGCCGGCCGCGTCCGCCGCCCTGAGAATTCCGCCAATTTCCACGTCAAGGCTGAAGTCACCAGGCAGTGCCGGAGTTGAATAGATCTCCAGCTCCTTTGCCACCACCTTCGCCTCGGGGGCGAGGTGCGGCATCAGTTCTTTGTAGGCGAACTCCGCCGGGAGGACTCCGCCCGGAAGCATGATCACCTGCCACGGCCGACGATCTTCCATGCTGGGATTCTAGCGGTCGGTCGGAGCCCATCTGAAGCCGAATCCGGGCACGGTCAGATGCAAGACTGGTCACATATTCGTCACGGTCGCGGGATGCAGAGGCTGCGTCACGGATTCCGCGCGCGCGTCAGCGCCGGCGAATGTCCTGGCGGCTGAGCCGTGGCCCGAATCGCGGTGCCGCGCGACCGCCCGTCATCAGAAGACGGATCACCCGGCCACGCTGACCGGCATACGGCTCGAGCAGCTCGAGCATGCGGCGATCGTCGCCGCGCGCTTCGCCGGCGAGTGCGAACGCCACGTTGTTGGGGATGTGGAAGTCGCCCAGGGGCACCGCATCGGGATCGCCATGGCTGACGGCGGTCACCTCCGCAGACGTCCATGGCCCAACCCCGGGGAGGGACTCGAGGCGCAGGCGGGCGTCGGCAGGGGGCAGGTCCACAAGCCGCTCGAGCGCACCGGCGCGATGCGCCGCCTCGACAACGACGGTGGCCCGGCGACGCTCGACGTTGCATTCGTGGAAGATCCAATATGGGGTCGACGCTACGCGCCCCGGCTCGGGCGGAAGCAGCAGCCCCATCTCCCCGGGCGCCGGGTCGCCGAGGCGACGCACCAGGTCGCGAAAGCCGCGACGGGCGTCGAGCCCGACCACCTTCTGGGCGAGCACCACCCAGAACAGAGCGTCGAAGACCGTCGTCCCCGAGGTGAGCCGCATCCCGACGCGGCGGCGGCGCGCCTCGTCAACAGCTCTGTGCAGCGGCCGCAGCTGGGTTGGATCGTCGTGCATGCCCGCCAGCGCGGGCGCCAGCTCCAGCGCGCTGGCGGCACCCGGTCCCACGGCGTCGGCGAGCAGGTGATCGCCGACGACGCGCAGATGGAGCGTCGCCGGCCCTCCCGCTGTCCGCAGCGCGCGCCATACCTCACCGTCGTGGACGCGGATGGTGGGGTCGTCGATTCCCTGGCGGAGCGGCGCCATGGTCGCGACCACGTCGAGCGGACCATTGCCAAACGGCAGACGGACCGAGTGTGAGCCGGGTGTGGGCGGCGGTGCCACCCCGCGACGATAGCGATCGGTCGGGGCGCCGCCCCACGAGCCACCGTTTGCAGGCATCGCAGGATCGGGTACAACGGCACCGTGGCGACCACATTCCAGGACTACTACGCGATCCTCGGGGTGCCGCGGACGGCGACCCAGAAGGAGATCAAGGCCGCCTTCCGCAAGCTGGCGCGCAAGCACCATCCCGACCTCAACCAGAACGACCACAGCGCCGAGGCCAGGTTCAAGGAGATCAATGAGGCCAACGAGGTCCTCAGCGATCCCGAGAAGCGTCGCAAGTACGACGAGGTGGGGCCGCGCTGGCGGGAATACGAGGCCTGGGAGAAGGCGGGCAAGCCCGGCGCCTCACCGTTCGGCGGATCGCCCTTCGGTCGCGGGGGTGGCGCCAACGGTGGGCCGCAGATGGAATACCGCACCGTCACACCCGAGGACCTCGAGGGAATGTTCGGCGACGCCGATCCGTTCTCGGACTTCTTCTACTCGCTGTTCGGCCAATCCGGGGGCGTGGCCCAGCCTCGTCGCGGCCGCGGCGGCCGCACCCGCACCGTTCCATCCCGGCGCGGCCAGGACGTCGAGGGCAGCACCGAGATCACCCTCGAAGAGGCCTACACCGGCACGACGCGCACCCTCGAGATCGCCGACCAAACCGGGCGGACCCGGCGCCTGGAGGTGCATATCCCCGCGGGCGTCGCCGACGGCGCCCGAGTGCGGGCCGCCGGGCAGGGTGGCCAGGGCAGCTCCGGCGCCGCGGCGGGCGATCTCTTCGTGGCCGTCCGCATCCCACCCCAGCGGCGGTTCACCCGCGAGGGCGACAACCTGCGCAGTGTCGTGGAGGTCCCGCTCGACACGGCCTTGCTGGGGGGCGACGTGGCCGTGCCGACGCTGCGCGGGACCACCGCTCAGCTGCGGATAGCACCGGCCACGCAAAACGGAGCCAGGCTGCGCCTGCGTGGCCTGGGAATGCCGAAGCTGCGGGGCGGCGGCCATGGCGACCTGATCGCTGAGGTCAGGGTCGTCCTACCCGCCCAGCTGACCCCCGAGGCGAAGCAGCTGGCCGAGGAGCTTCGCGCCCAGCGCGAAGGTCTCGCCTAGACGGCGGTGACGCCGAAGAGGTGGCGCAGCCGCGTCCTCAACTCAGTTTCCGAGATCGCGCCGGGCACGACCGTCAACAGGCGGCCGCCGGCGTCATAGAAGGCGGTGACCGGCATGCCCCTCACTCCCAGGTCGTCGTGGAGGCCGCTGTTCCGCGCGCCGCCGCTGTCGATCGCGAGCGGCCACCAGTCGATGCCATAGCGGTGAGCATCGCCAGCCCGTCGCCCGTCTCCTCGGAGTCGACGCCGGCGAAGGTCACCTTCCCCTTCAATTCCGTTGAGACGCCCGCCAGGCCGGGCAGCTCGCCCTGGCACGCGGTGCACCAGGAGGCGAAGAAGTTGACGACGAGCGGGTGGCCGCGCAGGGAGGCGAGGGTAACCTCGCCAGAGCCGCCGAGGCGGGGCAGCTGCCAGGACGCCGGCTGCGTGCTGACCGCGCCGGCGGGAACAGCTTGCGGCGATTAGCGCACCGCGAACGACACGGCCGCGATTGCCGCCGCGGCGACGATCGCGCCACGCAGAAGAAGATTGCGCGAAGGGCGGCCGTTCACGCCGGCGATTGTCCCGCGTCGACGGCGTAGCGGAGGAGCAGGTGCTCCCCGGCTCGGCGCACCGAGCGCAGGCGGCCGCCGCGCGCCCAGGGCGGAAGCGCCACCCCTTCGACGAGGCCGAGGCGGCCTGTTCGGTCGGCGCCCCGCCCCGCTAGTTGCGGTGCAACGGAGAGGAACAGGTCCAGCGGCGTGGGATCGGCGAGCAGGGTGCCGAACAGGTGCGGTCCGCCTTCGCAGAGGATCGGGCCGCCGCCGAGCCCCCGCGCCGTGGCGATGATGGTGGCCGCGTCGAGGCGGAGGTGAGGCGGCGAGGGCGTGAGCGCGTTGATGGGGGTCTCAGGCTTGGCCACCGCGTCGACGTCCGGCGGAATGTTGCCGGTGGCGCTGACCACGAGCAGCGGGGCGGGCGCCGCCGGGAGACCGGCCGCGGCGCGGAGGGCGGCGAGGTCGGCGGCGCGATCGGGCGCGAGGGTTGCCGCCACCCACTGGTGCCTGCCCGCGACCCGCAGGGTCCCCGCCCCGATGACGATCACCGCGGCCACGGCGCGGAGCATCGCCATCAGCAGGCGATCGGCGGGGATCGCCCCACCGACGGCGCGAGAGTCGCCGCTGCCCAGACCGAAGCTGACGATGGCGTCGATTGTGCTGACGAAGTTGACCGTGACGCGATCCGACGACAGCAGGAGCGCCGCCCCGTACTCCTCCTCGAGGGTGCAGCGCGGCGGCGCGTTGTCAGCTTCGGCGAGGACTTCGAAGAAGGCTGGCGGCGGCACTCAGGTGGTGTGGACGCCGACCGCTGTGCCAACCCCGTAGGTCACCGCCGCGGCGAGGGCGGCGATCGCCAACTGGCGGGCGGCAGTGCGCACCTTGGACTTGCCGGTGAAGCTGGCGACGCCCACTCCGACGGCGATCGCCATCATGGCGCCGAGGATGATCGACGCGACCACCGCCCCGGTACCGTTGGCGAAGAACCACGGCAGCAGAGGCACCACGGCGCCGAACGCGAAGCTGCCGAACGACGATGCCGCCGCCGCGCGAGGGGAGCCGATCGAGCCGGGACTGACGCCGAGCTCTTCGCGCGTGTGCACCTCGAGGGCCAGCTCGGGATTGCGCGCCAGCGCCTTCGCCACCTCCTCGGCCGCGCGCGCGGGAACTCCCCGAGACACGTAGAGCGCCACCAATTCGCGGTGCTCGGATTCCGGGTGACGGCGCAGCTCTTCTCGTTCGATGTTGACCTCGCGCTCGATCAGCTCGCGTTGGGCGCTCATCGACACGTATTCGCCGGTCGCCATCGAGAAGGCGCCGGCCACCAAGCCCGCGAAGCCCGCCAGCCGCACCACACCGGGAGCGGGGTTGGCGGCGGCGACGCCGAGGATGAGGGAGACGTTGGTGAGCAGCCCGTCGCTGACCCCAAAGACGGCGGCGCGGGCAGCGCCGCCCTGGACGTCGCGGTGGTGTTCGTGGCGGGGTGAGGCAGGCACGGCGGCCGGTCGAACCTTGAGCTCCACGCGCCTAGGTTACTTTGCGAGGGGAAGAATCCGGCCGCGACCGCTCTCGTGCGCAGCGTCGTCCAGGGATGGCCGGCGAGCCTGCTCTCCGGGCCGGCCGAAGTAGTAGCCCTGCGCGCAGTGCACACCCAAGCGCTTGAGCGCCTCTGCTTCCTCCATGGTCTCCACGCCCTCGGCCACCGCGGTGGCGTTGATCTGCTCGATGAAGTAGATCAGGCCGTGCAGCAGGGCGCGGCGAGCGAGGTCGCGATGGATGTCGCGGATCAGCGACATGTCGAGCTTCACGATGTCCGGCTTGGTGCTGAGGATGTGGCTGAACGTGGCGAAACCGGCACCGGCGTCGTCGACCGCGTAACGCATGCCACGGAAGCGCAGTCGCGCCACCGAGCTGTTGAACCGCGGGTAGTCGCCGATTGCGGCGTGTTCGGTGACCTCGACGACGACGCAGTCGGTGCCACGCTCCATGAGCACAGCGAACTCGGTTGTGACGGCGGTCTCCGGCGAGACGTTGACCGCCAGGTAGGTGCCGTTGGGCAGAAAGTCGAGGTGACCGAGGGCCGAGCGCACCGCAGCGAGCTCGAGCTCAGTGCCCAGCCCGACCTCCTTGGCGGCGGCAAACCACACGTCGGGCGGCTGGGGCGTCTCGCCCTCGAAGCGGGCCAGCGCCTCGAACCCGACGGGGGCGCCGCTGACCAGGTCGACGATTGGCTGCAGCACGGTGATGAGCCGGTTCTCGCGGAGAATGGCGCGGATCTGGGCCCGCTTCTGGCGGCGAGCGACAGCTTCGCGCTCCTCCCGCTCGAGCTGCTCGGCGTAGATCCGAGCCAGCATGCGCATGAAACGGACGTCGCGCTTGCCCACGCTGTGGTCGGGGCGGCGGCTCAGGCACGCCATCGAGCCCCAGACCCGTCCGTCGGGGACACTGACCGGCACGCCCACGTAGCTGCCGACGTGCGCTGCGCTGGTGACGGGCATCGCTGCTGCAACGACATTGGCCATGGTGTCCGGGATCGCTTCCGGGAGGCGGCCGTCGCACATCGCTTTGCAGTACATCCAGCCGAGCGGGACACGCAGCTCGGTGCTGAGGCGGAAGATGGCCGCGTCGCCGGTGACATGCCGGAACACCTGCTCACCTCCGGCGAACTCGGCGACGAACGCCACGTCCATGTCCAGGTACTCGCGGGCCGCCTCGAGGAGGTCGTCGACCAGCAGGCGCAGAGGTTGCTCCAGTGCCAGGGCGGTCAGGGCGGTGTCTCCGGGTGTGTTCTCGCCTTGAGTCACGGGCCATCCACGTGGTTCGCGCCAATCGGTCACGGTCGACACTCGTCGGTCGCACACCATGACCAAGCCTGGGTTGCCGAACTGCGACACGTTCGTCACGCGGCCGGCCGCAAGGGCGTCAGCGGACCTCTCGTGCCGGCGGGACCGCCGCGACTCCTTCGCCCGCGAGGCTGTCTGCCTTTCCCGGGGCTGCTTCCTGCGGGTGGTGGGCGGCGGCAACCTCGGCGTTGACGGCGCCGCCCAGCATGACGATCTGGCCGAGCAGGAAGAAATAGAAGAGGAGCACGAAGATGAACCCGAACGTCTGCCCCCATTGCGGGCTGTGGGTGACCAGGCCGAAATAGAGCGGGAACAGCAGGGTGAGGCCTTCGAAGATCACGCCGGCGCAGATCGCCCCGGGGAGGACGTCGCGGACCCGTTGTTTGCGGTTGGGCACGACGTAGAAGATGATGCCGAAAAGCAGGGACGCGTCCACGATGCCGGCGCCAGCCTGCAGCAGAAGGCTGGCCGGTCCACTGCGGAGGAAGTCGGGGACGCCCGGAAATGACTGCAAAAGCCCCAACAGGCTGCTGCTTGCCACCAGCGGCACGGCCATCACCGCGAAGATCAGCACCATCCCGACGGCCATCAGCTTCTGCCGCAAGAAGTTGCGTGACTTGGCGCCGTAGAGGTTGTCGAGCCCCTGCTCGATGGCGCCGAACAGCGATGACCCGCTCCAGATCAGCCCGACCACGCCGACGACCGCGAAGACGCCCGAGCTTTGCCGGAAGTCGTCGAGCGCGGTGACGATCTGACAGCTGCCACCGCTGGACTGCTGCGCGTTGCATGAGGGGAACGCCGCCAGCACCTGCTGCACCACGGTGGCGCGCGTGCTCGGGTCGCGCAGGGCCAAGCCGACGGCGCTGATGGCGAGGAAAACCATCGGGAAGAAGGCGAAGAACAGGTTCCAGGCGATGATCGTCGCCCAGTTGGGCCCCTGCGCCGCCAGGAAGCGCCGCACCGCTCGAACCGGAAACGCGCCGAAGAGCCTCGCCTTCACGGCAATCATGCTAGGCGATGGGGGCAGGCAACCTAGGAGGCGACCGGGGCGCGCTCCAGCTCGACGATGACTGCGTCAGCCACCTGTGACGTGCCCACCGCCGTGGAATCGTCGCGACTCGGCTTCATGTCATAGGTGACAGCGTTGCCCTCGGCGATGACCTTGGCGATGGCCGCCTCGAGCCGATCGCCGGCGTCCTTCTCGCCGATGTGGCGCAGCATCAGCACACCACTGAGCATCATCGCCATGGGGTTGGCGACGTTCTTGCCTGCGTATTTCGGCGCGCTGCCGTGGGTCGCCTCGAAGACAGCGATGTCGTCGCCGGTGTTCGCCCCGGGTGCCAGGCCGAGGCCGCCGATCAGACCGGCACAGAGATCACTGAGGATATCGCCATAGAGATTGGGCATCACCATGACGTCATAGAGCTCCGGCTTCTGCACCAGTTGCATCGCCATGTTGTCGACGATGCGTTCCTCGAACTCGACGTCGGGGAACTCCTTGGCCACGTCCTCGGCGACGTGCAGCCAGAGCCCGTCGGTGTATTTCATGATGTTGGCCTTGTGCACCGCCGTGACCTTGTGACGTCCATTGTCGATGGCCCACCTGAAGGCGAAGCGGAAAACGCGCTGCGTCGCCCCGACGCTGATCGGCTTGATGCTGATGCCCGAATCGGCGCGGATCCGTCGGCCGCCCAGGCGATCGATGGTGTCGATGAGCTCGAGCGTCTCCGTTTCGGCCTCGGCGAACTCGATGCCCGCGTAGAGGTCCTCGGTATTCTCACGGACGATGACGAGGTCGACGTCCTGGTACCGGCTGCGCACGCCGCGGTACCACTTGCACGGTCGCACCAGCGCGTAGAGATCGAGCTCGCGGCGCAGCGCAACGTTGACGCTGCGGATGCCCTTGCCCACGGGCGTGGTGAGCGGTCCTTTGATGGCGATCTTGTTCTTGCGTATCGAGTCGAGCACGTGGTCCGGCATCGGCTGCCCGTACTGCTCGACGACGTCAAGGCCGGCATTCTGTACGTCCCACACGATGTCGACGCCGGTGGCGTCGATGACCCGGCGCGCCGCCTTGCTGACCTCATACCCGATCCCGTCGCCCGGGATCAGTGTGATGGTGTGGCGCGCCATGCCGTGTGCCTCCTCAGCAGCTCAACCCCGGCGAGTTTCGCAAATCGACCCACCGCGACGAATGTCGGCTGAACGACCGCCGCCGTCTGAGCCACACTGGGGCGCGATGTGGACCGACGGCCTGCCTGACTGGTTCTCCAAGCACGGTCGACACCAGTTGCCATGGCGGCTCACCACCGACCCGTGGCAGGTTCTGGTCGCCGAGGTGATGCTCCAGCAGACCTCGGTGAAGCGGGTTCTTCCCCGCTGGGAAAGGTTCGTGCGGCGCTGGCCGGACGCGGGCTCTTGTGCGACTGCGCCTCTGAACGACGTCCTGCGTGAATGGCAGGGTCTCGGGTATCCGCGCCGCGCCCGCGCGCTCTGGCTGAGCGCAGCACGGGTAGCCGAGGCGGGATGGCCGGCAGACGAAGCCCGACTGCGCACCCTGCCCGGGGTTGGTGCGTACACCGCGCGCGCTCTGCTGGCTTTCAGCGATGTCGGGTCAGCTCATGCGCCGCCGCGCGACGTCAACATCGGCCGCGTCACGGCTCGGGCGGCGCTCGGCTGTGACCCCACCCAGGTCAGCGTCGCCGTGCTCGACGCCGTCGTCCGCGAGGGCCGGCCGGCGGGAATGCCGATCCGCGAATACGCATATGCCCTGTTCGATGTCGGCGCGCAGCACTGCCGCGCCCAACCACGTTGCGACGGATGTCCGCTGTCGCGCAGCTGCAGCTTTCGCTTCTCAGGGTCCACGGCAGCGCCGCGTCGCCAGCCGCGTTACCAGGGCAGCCTGCGCCAGTTGCGCGGTGCGATCCTGCAAGCGGTGCTCGGCAACCCGACGCTGTCCGGCGCACCGCTGCGGCAGGCAATGTCAAGCGTTCCCGGCCTATCGCAGCACCGTTTCGACGAGGCGTTCGCGGGTCTCGTCCTCGACGGCCTGCTCCCCGGCGGCGATGGCAGTGTGAGGTGATGGTTGCGGCGTTAGGATTCCCCAGTGGCGACGACATCCCCTGCCTTGGACGCCGTCCGCGCCAACCTCTGGCAGCGCCGCGAGTTCTCCTTCATCCCCGATCGCGACCTGCCGGTGCCGGAGGGCGCTGCTCAGACCCCGCCGGGCGCCCGAATTCTCTTCGCCGGCTTCCCATCGGACTACAGCCTCGCGTTCCTGCTCGCCCTGCTCGAACTCGATGACACCCAGGTCGTGGGGCTGCTGACGTCACCGGGGGCGCACCAAGCGATCCTCGGTGACAACGCGCTGAGCCGCATCGCCGACCACATCGACGTCCCTCTGCTTCGTGCCTGGCGGGTCAACGACGAGCACACCCTCCTCGACCTCACCGCGCTCGACCTCGATGGCGTGGTCATGGCCAGCTTTGACCAGATCGTCGGAGCCCGCGCGCTCGCCGTTCCACGGCACGGTTGGATGAATATCCACCCTAGCGCTCTCCCTGCCCGGCGCGGCCCTGAACCTGTGTATTGGACCATCGCCGGCGGCGATCCCCTCGCCGGAATCACGCTGCACCGTGCCGTGCCCAAGGTCGATGCCGGCCCGATGCTGGCGCAGCGGACGCTGCGAGTCACCGACGACGACACCTCGGGAACGTTGACCCGCAGGCTCTGCGAAGTGGGAGTCGCCGCCCTGGGACAGGCGCTTTCCGGCCTGCTCACCGATTGGCCCGGTGAGCCGATCGACCTGTCGAAGGCAACGTACGCGCCGTCTGTCGGGCACCGCCACCTCGACACGGCGGCATCGGCGGCCGCGGCGTTGCGCATGGTTCGGGCAGGCGTGCCCAACATGCCCGCCTGGACAATGATCGACGGCCGACCGGAGTATGTCCGCGCCGCGCACGCCGGTGCGCCAGGACCCCGACAACCGGGCATGGATTTCGCAGATGGTTTCATCACGCTGGACGAGATCAGTCATCAGTGCGGATGCCATCACAATTTGATCTCATGTCCGCACCGTCAGGATTGAGCCGATAGGATCTCGGAGTGCACCACCTTCCTCCCCTCCTTATCGTCGAGGACGACGAACTGGTCCGCTCCTTCCTGGCCCGCGCGCTGGCCGGGTTGGCGGGAGAGGTCAACGCCGTGGCCACTGGTGCCGAGGCGACGAGAGCCGTGGAGCGCCACCGCTATGGCGCCATCCTGCTCGACGGTCTGTTGCCGGATACGCATGGCGTCGAGCTCGGACGTCGGTTGGTCGCGCTCCCCAATGGAGTCCACAGCGGCATCTGTTTCGTGAGCGGCTCCCTGCGCTGGCCGACTCCCTTGCGCAGTGGCGTGAGCGCGCTCCCCAAGCCGCTTCGGCTGCGTGAGCTGATCGCCGCTGTGGACGAGTTGTTGGGTTGGGGGCGCACCGCCGGAGCCGCCCTCGCCGATCGGCTTGCCGCGCTTGACATTGTCGCCGCTGACCTGCTGGTGAGCTGACCGGTGGCGCCAGCGCAGCTCCCGCCGATCTCGCAGCTCCCCTGGGCGATCGGTCACGATCGATTCGTGGCCGCTGCCGCGGCCGTGACCGGCGGGGGTGCCTGCTGCCTGTTCGTCATCGACGAGGCGATCCCGGCGAACGCCCGCTCAGGGTATGCAGCGCTGGTGATTGCCTACGCGCGAGCCGATGAGCCGGTCACCATCCTCGAGGGCGGCGCCGCGGCCCTGTTGATCCGCGACGGCGGCGTCGCCTCGGGCGTCGTGGCGGCGAAACGGTTGCTGAACCTAATGAGCAAGCTCGGACTCCAGCAAACGCTGCGGGCCGGTGTCTCGTCGCTGAACGGAGGCGTCGAGGAAGCGATGGCGGGCGCCAGAGAACTCGCCGTCGGTGCCGGAGCCGGCGAGGTGGCGGTCGGCGTCTGACTTCGGAGTGCCGGCTCACCGCGTCTCGGAGGGGTCGCGCGCAGAGGCTCGTCCAATACAAAACCGGCGTGCCGAGGGACAGGATCGAACTGTCGACACCAGGTTTTTCAGACCTGTGCTCTACCAACTGAGCTACCTCGGCGCGGACGGGTAGTGTAGTGGGCGATCCGGACAGACCGAGCTCGGATCGCCAGCGCGCACCGCTCCTACAATCGAAGCATGAGCCGTGTCATCCATGTGCGCGTCCGGGGCCTAGCGCCCGACGCACGCGACGCCATGCACAGACGGTTCGACGGCCTCGTGGCTGGACGGGAGTGGCGCCAGGGCACGCCCTGGCTCGCCGACGCCAGGTCACGCGACATCCTGCCTCAGCTCTTCTTCGACCAGGCACAGGCCGAGGCTTGGGCCGCTCTCGACCAACGAACACTGACCGCAGCAACGTTCGTCCGCATCGAGGGAGATGAGGCGGATGCGCTGGCGCTCACCTTCATCGCGCGTGACCTGTCCGAGCGTTTCGCCGTCGAGTTCGAACTCCGCGACCCGGACAATCCGATCGCCAAGCTGCGCCATGTCCAACTCGCGTCAGGCCGGCTGCACAATGGTGCCGCCCTCGAGAGCATCCTCGTGCAGCGAGCCATCTTCCGCCGCATGCCCGACGGGTCACGCATGGAGATGATCCCTCCGCGCGCTCGCGGGTCAGCCTTTGGGCGTGCAGTCGGCGACGACACCCAAATCGGCTGGAGCTTCATCGTCCATGACATCCGCATCGTCGACCCGTCATTCCTCGGCGCGGAGGCGGAGGCGATGCGCATGTTCCGCGGCTTCCGGGCGCTCCCCTCCGACGACCGGGCATGAGGGCGGTGGTGCAACGCACCGCTCGCGCGGCCGTCCGGGTTGCCGGCGCAATCACCGGCGAAATCGGCACCGGGCTGCTCGTCCTCCTCGGCGTGGGCCCGGACGACAACGACTCTTGCGCGGATCGATTGGCTTCGCGTGTCGCTGGGCTGCGAATTTTCCCGGACCTCGAGGGTCGGATGAACTGCGACCTGACCCAGGCCGGGGGTGCCCTGCTGGTGGTGAGCCAGTTCACCCTCCTTGCCGACACCAGCCGGGGCCACCGCCCGTCATTCATCCGCGCCGCGCCGCCAGAGCAGGGGGAGCGCCTCTACACCCGCTTCGTCGAGACCCTTCGGAGCCGCGGGCTGAGGGTGGCCACGGGTGAGTTCGGCGCGCACATGGATGTGGAACTGGTCAACGACGGGCCGGTGACGCTGGTGCTCACGACCGGCGAAGGCCCATGGGAAGCCGACGCCGGCTGAACGTCAGGCGCTGCGACGCGCTCGGAGCGCCACCAACTGTTCGTTCTCGCTGCCGGTGCCCGCATAGCGGAACAGTTCCGGCGGCCGGCCCCCTGTGCCTGCGGGTGACCGGAAGCGCGGCACCCGTGCCCGCAGGGCTGTCACCTCTCGGTCGGCGACGGGGCGCAGCAGGCCGCTGTCACGCAGCTCCTGGATTCGGCGGCGGAACGTCCGGTCGCTGCCCTCGGGGCCGCCGTGGAGCGCCACGTGAACCCGAAGCAGGTCGTCTCCCGTGAAGACATCGCCCAGCAGCGAGGCCGCTGCGCCGACCTGGCGCGCGTCCTGCCTGAGGCGCTCCGTCGCCTGGCGGAGAGCTGCAGTGTCGCGTGGCTCGAGGCGCAGCCCGCGGCCAACGGCTACCCACGCGCCACCGCCGTCGAACTGGGCGAGCGGAGCGGTGGCGTAGTACCACGCAGTCACGGTTCGCGCCCCGCGGCCGGGGTCGTCGTCGATGCCGACCAGGTGGAGGCGCTCCGTACGGCTGCCACGGCGCCCGGCGACATCCACTCCTGCGGCGGCGGCGAGGCGGCCAGCGGCGTCGACCAGACGCTCGCGCCCTCCGAGCTCCCCGCGGGGCAGGCCGTGGCGTACGGTGAGCACCTGCAATGCGCGACTGGAGGGAACCCCCGGATCAGCATCGAAGCCGAAGACGGCCACCCCCACTGCGATCGCCGCCTGTGCGCCCCGGGCCATCACGTTCCTCCTTGTTTAGGCTGATGATGGCACAAACTGGCGTTTCGGAGTCGTTGCTGGGACGCGGTTGACGGGTTAGTCAGCCGCCGTCACCAGGATGCGCGGTGGGCGGGGCAGGGATCGAACCCGCGGCCTTCTCGGTGTAAACGAGACGCTCTGACCAGCTGAGCTACCCGCCCGGCTCGCCCACTCTAGCGCTGCTCAACCGCCCCGAGCGATGGGGAGATCTTCGACCTGCTCGGCGCTGAGGTCCGTTTGGATGTATTCGGGCGTGATGCGCTCGATGCGATCTGCGGTGATCTCGGCCTCCTTCCCGAGCAACCCCCGCCGCACGGAAACACCGTGGAAGATGTCCGCGCCGTCATCGGCGAGAACGCGGTGGACGGCGCCAATCTCGTGGCCCTCGCGATCGAGGACCTTGTGGCCCGGCTTGACTGCAGTCCAGGCAATGATTTCGGCGTCGGCCATGGCGGCCACCTCCTGATGTGCGGTCGCGACCGGCTCAGGATAGGCCTGCCGACCCGCCCCCCGCCGGTGCCAGCCGGGTCAGGGTGCCATCGGAGCCGGCGACGATTACGAGGTCGACCATCCCCAGAAACAGGCCGTGGCCGACAACACCCGGGATGGCGTCGAGCCGCGCCGCCAGCCCCTCGGGGTCGGCAATCGGACCGAACTCACCGTCGGCGACGAGGTTGCCGTTGTCGCTGCGCAGTGGTTCACCGGCGCTGTCGAGGCGCAGCTCGAAACTGGCGCCGTTCTGGTCGAGCAGGGTCATCGTGTGGTGCCAGCCGAACGTCAGCAACTCGACAGGGACGAACCCGGCCAGGGACTGTCGCAGCTTGGTCTCGTCGGCGACGACGACGAAACGGCGCGCGGCGGCAGCGACGATTCGCTCGCGAACCAGCGCGCCGCCGAGGCCTTTGAGGAGCCGCAGATCAGGGTCGACCGTATCCGCGCCGTCGACGGCAAGGTCCACCCCGTCGCCGCCAAGTTCGACGAGCGGGATGCCGTGACGAGCCGCCAGCGCTGCGCTGGCAAGCGACGTGGCCACCGCGCTCACATGCAGTCCCGCCGACACGCGGTTGCCAACCGCCTCGATAAACCATCGCGCCGTGGTACCGGTGCCGAGACCGAGGGTCATCCCCTCCTCGACGAGCGCAGCCGCAGCCTCACCGGTTGCGCGTTTGGCGACCTCGAGATCCATCGCCGCGGGAGCCTAGCAGGCAGCCCGGGGGGGGTTGCTCAGGCGATCCGCCGTCGCAGGTTCTCGAAGACGAGCAGCTCGTTGGCGCCGTCCGGCTGGCGCATGAAGGCCTCCTGCACACCGAAGATGGCTTCGATGAGCTCGGCCGGGTTGACCCCCGGACGGGCCATCACACCACGCCGGCGCAGGGCGATGAGGACGCGACTCGGGACGGCGACGCCGCGAAGGTTGACCTCCTCGAGTTGCGTGAGCAATCCGTCGAGTTCGCAGAGCACGTCGCGACGATGCGACCGAATACCCTCCTCCTCATCGGACCAGCTCAGCTGATTGAGCACCCGGTTGCGGACGAAGGTTGCCATCCAGGGATCCCTTGGGAAGCGCGCCCAACTCGGGGGGTGGAAGTGCGTGGAGTGCGAAACCGAGTGGGTGGGCGATCCTGGGGCGACATGGTAGCTGTATTGAGAGCGCTTGAACAGGGTTTTGTGGGTTTGCATCGGCGTGTTGGCGAGGATCTGGTGTTCCCGGCGCAAATCCGCAACCCTGTGTGAGTTCCCTGGCGGGGCTCAGATCGCCAGGGGTGCTACCTCTGCCATCACCCTATGCACGCCGTCGCGGGCCGGACACGGCTGGCGCCCGATCGCGCCGGCGAACGCTGTTGCGAACTGTGACGCCACCTGGTGGAGGCGTGGCAGCGGGGCGACCCCCAGAGAGGCCAGCGATGCCACCCCCGCCCCGGCGATCCCGCAGGGGACGACCTCCGCGAACCACTCGAGGTTGGTGCTCACGTTCAGCGCCGCCCCATGGGTGGTGACCCCGGATGCCAGCTTGACGCCGATGGCGGCCAGCTTCTCCTCCCCCACCCAGATGCCCGTGAACGGAGGCCGCCGGGTTGCCGTGACCCCGTACAGCGCCACCGTGGCGATCAGCGCCTCCTCGAGCGCCCTCAGATGGGCGACGACGTCGCCCAGGCGGGGCTTTCCCGGCAGAGGAAACACGCCGGCGATCTCCACGATCGGATATGCGACCAGCTGTCCGGGGCCGTGGAAGGTCACCGACCCGCCGCGGTCCACCTCGACGAACTCGGCGCCCCGCGCCACCAGGTGTTCGGGGCCGCCGAGGAGGTGCTCGCGGCAGCCGGTGCGCCCCATGGTGAAGACGGGCGGGTGCTCGACCATCAGCATCACGTCGCCGATCTCGCCGGTCACCCGCGCGGCCGCCAGCCGCCGCTGCAGGGCCCAGGCATCGCGGTACGGGATTCGCCCCAGCCAGACGTGCTCGAGGGTGTCCAACGGTCAGACGGCGCGCGCCGCCACCGCCTGCTCATGGGCGTGGTACGAGCTGCGGACCAAGGGACCGCTCTCCACGTGGCTGAACCCCAGCGCCAACCCGAAGGACTTCAGGTCGGCGAACTCGTCCGGCGTCCAGAAGCGGATCAGGGGGTGATGCTTGAGCGACGGGCGCAGGTACTGCCCGATGGTCACGATCTCGATGTCGTGAGCGCGGAGGTCGGTGAGGAGTTGCTTGACCTCGTCCATCTCCTCGCCAAGGCCGACCATGAGCCCGCTCTTGGTGCGACTCCGCGGCTCCAGCCGCTTGGCCTCCTTCAGCAGGGTCAGCGACTGCTGATAGCCCGCCTTGGGCCGCACCCGCGCGTACAGCCGCGCGATCGTCTCGAGGTTGTGGTTGAAGATCTCCGGGACGGTCGCCATCACCACGCGGAGCGACGCGACGCTGCCGTTGAAGTCCGGCGTCAGCACTTCGATGGTGGTCCCCGGCGACTGCCGACGGATCTCCTGGATGGTGTCGGCAAAGAGCGATGCGCCGAAGTCAGGCAGGTCGTCGCGATCCACCGACGTGACCACCGCGTGCGCCAGCCCCATCTGCGCCACCGCGGCGCCGACACGACGCGGTTCGTCCGCATCGATGTCACCGCCGCGCTTGCCACTTGTCACAGCGCAGAACGCACACGCGCGGGTGCAGACCTCGCCGAGGATCATGAACGTGGCAGTGCCGTGACCCCAGCACTCCGCGATGTTCGGACAGCGAGCCTCCTCGCACACCGTGACAAGGTCGAGTCCGCGCATCAGGCTCTTGATCTGCGTGTAACCGTCGCCGGATGGCAGCTTGACCGTGAGCCAATCGGGGCGGCGGTGCACACCCTCCGGGAGGAGTCGCTGGTGCAGTGGACGGGTGTCCTCCACCCGGCCGGCGCGTTGGGTCGGGGTCAGAGGGATGTCGCGCATGCCTCGATCAACTCTACCGCTCCTTTCCGTGCCCGTGACCGGGCCGTTACGGGTGCCCGCCTGAGCCACAATCGATGGCGATGACACACTCCGCCCCCGCTCCCCGCAACGAGCCCGTGCTCGACTACCGGCCGGGATCGTCCGAGCGCGCCGCGATCCTCGGGGCGCTCGGCAAGATCACGACGTCGGGCCCGCAGCAGCTGCCGATGCGCATCGACGGCGCCGATGTCGATGGCGCCGGCCAGGCTTTCAGCGTCACCGCCCCGCACCGCCACAGCCAGGTGCTGGGCTTGGGCCACACCGCCACCGAGGCCGAGGTCACCGCGGCGATCGACGCCGCCCTGCGCGCTCGCCGGGAGTGGGGCGAGGCACCGTTCGAGACCCGCGCCGCGGTTTTCCTGCGCGCCGCTGACCTGCTCGCCGGGCCATGGCGCGCGCGCGTCAACGCCGCCACCATGCTCGGCCAGAGCAAGACCGTGCTCCAAGCGGAAATCGACGCAGCAGCCGAGCTCGTCGACTTCTGGCGCTTCAACGTCCACTACGCCGCACACCTGGACGCGGACCAGCCCGTCTCCCCGCCCGGGGTGTGGAACCGCCTCGAGCTGCGTCCGCTGGAGGGCTTCGTGCTGGCGATCACGCCCTTCAACTTCACGTCGATCGCCGGCAATCTGCCCACCGCCCCGGCGCTGATGGGCAACACAGTGGTGTGGAAGCCTGCGACGACACAGCAGCTGGCCGCGTCGTTGCTGATGCGCGTCCTGGAGGAGGCGGGACTTCCCAACGGCGTCATCAACATGGTCACCGGCCACAGCGGGGGCGTGGGGGCGGCAGCCCTCCCCCATCGCAGCCTCGCCGGCATCCATTTCACCGGCTCGACCAGCACTTTCCAGCACATCTGGTCGGTGGTCAGCGACAACCTCGACGGCTACCGCACCTATCCGCGCCTGGTCGGTGAAACCGGCGGCAAGGACTTCGTGGTGGCCCACGAATCGGCGTCAATGGATGCGCTGCTGGTGGGATTGGTGCGCGGCGCATTCGAATACCAGGGGCAGAAGTGCTCGGCAGCGTCGCGCGCCTACGTACCGCGCGCCATGTGGGACGAGCTGCGCGGTCCCCTCGCTGCGGCAGCCGAATCGCTGCCGATGGGTGACCCCACCGACTTCCGCAATTTCATGGGCGCCGTCATCGACGAGCCCGCGTTCCGCATCCACGAAGCCGCGATCACTGCGGCGCGAGACGACGCCTCGATCTCGTTGGTCGCGGGCGGCGAATGCGACGACAGCGAGGGCTGGTTCGTGCGTCCCACCATCTTCGAGACCGCCGACCCGCACCACGACCTGATGGAACGCGAGCTGTTTGGGCCCATCCTCACCGTGCATCCGTACGACGACAGCGACTGGGAGACGCTGCTGCGCACCGTTGACGGCACCTCTCCGTACGGGTTGACCGGCGCCGTGTTCGCCACCGATCGCGGTGCCATTGACACTGCCAGCGCCGTTCTGCGCAACGCCGCGGGCAACTTCTACATCAACGACAAGCCGACCGGGGCGGTTGTCGGTCAGCAGCCGTTCGGCGGCAGCCGCGGCAGCGGCACCAACGACAAGGCGGGGTCGGCGTTCAACCTGCTGCGCTGGTGCTCCCCACGCGCCATCAAGGAGACGTTCATCCCGCCCATAGACTGGCGGCACCCGCACATGCTCCCCGACTGATCCGGCAGAAATCTAGAACCCGCGAGCTCCGCCGCCCGTCGGCCCAAGCACCGGGCTGAGCCGCAGCTCCCAGGGCCCGTCGGTGAGCATCTCGACAGTCCATTCCCCGGCGCCAAGAAAGGCGATCTGCCGGTACGGGTTGAGGCGCCACCGTACCCGTGCGCCCATGTGATCGACGGGCCACAGCGCCGCGCTCACATCCCCGGAATCGCCAGCACCGCGAGCACCTCGATCGAAGCCCCCGCGTGATACAGCACCATGGATTTCGTCATACCGGGTCCGCCTTAGAGCAAAGCCGAGTTGGCATCGATATCTTCGAGAATCTCCTTGACTCGCTTGGTGAAACGCGTCGCCGAGAGACCGTCGTTGATGCGATGGTCGAAGCTCAACCCGAGGTTCATCATCGGCCTGATCGCGATGGCGTCGTCGACCACGATGGCGCGCTTGATGACCGCATCCATGGCCAGGATCGCCGCCTGAGGTTGATTGATGATCGCCACCGTATGCACGGTCCCGAGCGCACCCGTGTTGTTCAGTGTGAACGTCCCGCCCTGGATCTCGTCGAGCTTCAGCTTGTTGGCGCGCGCCCGGTCGCCGAGATCCTGCGTCGTCGTCGCCAGCCCGGCGATGCTGAGCCGATCGGCGTTGCGCACCACTGGCACGATCAGGTTGTCCTCCAGGGCCACTGCGATGCCGAGATGGATGTCGTGGCGGAGGGTGATCCCATCATCGGTGAACGACGAGTTGAGCGTTGGGTACTGGCGCAGCGCCTCGCACACCGCACGCGCAACGAACGGAAGATATGTCAGCTTGGCGCCGTAGTGCCGCTCGAAATCAGCGCGACGAGAGGCGCGCAGCGCGGCCACCCGCGACATGTCGACCTCCATCGACAGCCACGCGTGCGGCGAGGTGCGCTTGCTGCGGACCATGTGCTCTGCGATCGCCCGCCGGGTCGGCGTCAGCGGCGTCACCTCATCGCTTCCACCAGCCTGCGGCTCGGGCTGGGGATGCGCAGCGGGCGCTGGCGCAGGCATCGCGGCTGGCGCAGGCGTCGCGGCTGGCGCAGGCATCGCTGCCACCCCGCCGGCATCACGCTGCTGCACGTAGTCGAGGACGTCCTTCTTGGAGATGCGCCCGCCCAGCCCGCTGCCGTGCACCTGCGAGAGGTCGACCTCGTGTTCGCGCACGAGCATCCGCACCGCCGGGGTGAGGTGGTGGTCGCCGCTGGCGCTGCCGTTGCCGGTGCCTGAACGCGGCTTGGGCGCGGCAGGCTGGGCCGCGGCCGCTTCCGGTGCCGCCATCTCCGGTGCCGTGGGTGGCGCGGGTAGCTCGGCAGGATGCGCCACAGTCCCCTGTGCCGTGAGCGGCGCCGCCGGTGCCTCGTCAGCCTGCGCCGCGACAGGCTGCTGCTCTGCCTGCGCCGCCGGTGCCTCGTCAGGCGAAGCGCCCTGCACGTGCTGAGCCCCAGCCGCCACAGGCTGGGCCTCCCCTGCAGCCGGCTGCTCGCCGTCACCCTGGTGCCACGCGGAGTTCGCCTGCCCCTGCTCGACCGTCTCGATGGTGCAGATCGGCTCCCCGACCGCCACCACCTGGCCCTCGTGGGCGATGTGTTCGCCCAGGCTGCCCTCCGCGGGCGACGGGATCTCGGCGTTGACCTTGTCGGTGACCACCTCGGCGATCGACTCGTACTTGGCCACCAGCTCCCCCGGCTGCTTCAGCCAGCGGGCGATGGTTCCCTCGGTGACGCTCTCACCGAGCTGCGGCATGGTGACTGTCATGGCCATGGTGCAACGTCCTCAGTATGCCGCCAGCGTGCGCAGCGCAGCCTCGAGCTTGTCGGGTGTGACCAGGTAGAAGTCCTCCAGCGCATGCGCAAACGGCATCGCCGGGATCTCGGGGCCGCCGATGCGCATGACGGGTGCGTCGAGGTACTCGAAGCACTCCTCGGCGACGATGGCGGCGACCTCGGAGGACACCGAAACGGCGAGGTTGGGCTCCTGCGCCACCATCACCTTGCCGCACTTGCGCGCTGTGGCGATGATCGCGACACGGTCGAGCGGACGCAGCGAGCGCAGGTCCACCACCTCGCACTCGAACCCGTCCTTGGCGAGGCGCTCGGCGGCCTCCAGCGCGATGTGCACCATCATCCCGTAGGTGAAGATCGCGATGTCGGTACCCTCACGCACCACCGACGCGGTGCCGAGCGGCACCGTGTACTCGTCGTCGGGCACCTCGCCCTTCACCGAGCGATAAGCTCGCTTGTGCTCGAAGAACATCACCGGGTCAGGGTCGCGCATCGCGCTGACCAGCAGCCCCTTGGCGTCGTAGGGAGTGCTCGGCACCACCACCTTGAGCCCGGGCACAGCGCAGAACATCGCCTCGATGGACTGCGAATGGTAGAGCGCGCCATGGACGCCGCCCCCGAACGGGGCGCGCACCACCATGGGCACACCCCAGTCGTTGTTACTGCGGTAGCGCATCTTGGCCGCCTCGCTGACGATCTGGTCCACCGCCGGCATGATGAAGTCCTGGAACTGGATCTCGGCGATGGGACGCATCCCATTCATCGCCGCGCCGATGCAGACGCCAACGATGCAGGACTCCGCCAGGGGCGAGTCCATCACCCGCATCTCGCCGAATTCCTTCTGCAGCCCCTCGGTGGCGCCGAAGACGCCACCCTTGGCTCCGACGTCCTCGCCGAGGATCATCACCCGCTCGTCGCGACGCATCTCGTCACGCATGCCCTCGCGGATCGCCTCGAGATATGTCTTGGTGGGCATCAGGAATCCGCCGCGTGCACGTGGAGCATCGCGGTCTCGGGCAGGGGGTCGGCGGCTGCCTCCGCGTACGCCGTCGCCTCGTCCAGCTCGGCGACCAGCTCGGTGCGCATCGCGTCGGCATCGCCCGGCGTCAGCACTCCGACGTCGTCGAGCAACGCGCGGAACCGGGGCATGCAGTCCTGCTTGCGCTCGGCTTCGAGGTCCTCTGCGGTGCGGTAGCGCCGCTGGTCGTCGTCGGAGCTGTGCGAGGTCAGCCGGTGCACGTTGGCCTCGAGAAGGGTGGGACCGGCCCCGCTGCGCGCGCGCTCCACCGCCTCGCGGGCGGCGCGGTAGCAGACGATGGCGTCGTTGCCGTCGATGCTGACACCGGGGATGCCGTACGCCTGGGCGCGATCCGCCACGTGCGGCGTCGGCATCTGCTTCTCGACCGGGACGCTGATCGCGTAGCCGTTGTTCTCCACAACGAACACCACGGCAAGCTTGTGGGTGGCGGCGAAGTTGAGCGCCTCATGGAAGTCACCCCCGCTGGTGCTTCCCTCTCCGAACGCGGTGACGCATACAGCATCCTCGCCGCGCATCCGGAACGCCAGCGCGATACCGGCGGCGTGGAGCAGTTGGGTGGTCACCGGCGACCCGGTGCTGATGATGTTGTGCGCGCGCGACCCGTAGTGGGCGGGCATCTGGCGGCCACCGCTGTTGGGATCCTCAGCCTTGGCCAGCACGGAGAGCAGGTGGTCGCGCGGGGTCATGCCCAGCACCAGGGTCAGCGCCAGGTCGCGGTAGTACGGCGCCAGCCAGTCGCGCCCCGGCTCCATGTTCATCCCCACCGCCACCTGGATCGCCTCGTGGCCCATCGCGCTGATCCAGAAGGGCGCGCGGCCCTGGCGGTTGAGCACCCACATGCGCTCGTCGAGCACGCGCGAGCGGAGCATATGCCGGTACATGGTGCGCAACGTCTGCGCGTCCAGGCCCTCCTTGTTCACCGCGTCTGATCTGGCGACTACCACGTTCGTCGTTCTCCTCTAGATGTGCAGAGCCTCGCCGGAGACCGCCAGCGCGGCCTCGGCGAGCGCCTCGCTCAGAGTCGGATGCGGCGCCACCGCCCGCGACATCTCAAACGGTGTCGACTCCAACAGCGCGCCGAGGGCGGGGCCGTAGATGAGCTCGGTGACCTCGTGGCCGATGATGTGCACCCCGAGCACCGCGTTGGTGCTGGAGTCGGCAACAACTTTGGTGAACCCGCCGGTTTCGCCCCACACCACCGCCCGCGCATTGCCACGAAAGGGGAAAACCCCCACAGCCACATCGTGTCCCGCCGCCTTGGCCTCGGCCTCGCTGAGACCAAGCGAGGCGATCTGGGGCGTGCAGTAGGTGGTGCGTGTCACCAGGTGCGGATCCAGCGGATGGGGGCTGCGCGCCGCGATCGCCTCGACCGCGATCACCCCCTCGTGCATGGCCTTGTGCGCCAACTGGAAACCGCCGGCGCAGTCGCCGATGGCGCTGATCGCCGCAGCACTGGTGCGCTGTTCGCCGTCGACGGTCACCATGCCGTGGTCGGTGGCCACGCCCGCGTCCTCCAAGCCGATGTCCTCGACGTTGCCGGCGCGTCCCACCGCCACTAACAACACCGTCGCCTGGAGGCGCTGCTCGTGCCCCCCCGTGCGCACGGTCACCGCCACACCACCCTCGTTGCGCTCGAGGGACGACGGGTCGAGCGTGGTTTCGACCAGGCAGGTGATCCCCCGCTTCTCGAACTGCTTGCGCAGTTCGCGTCCGACCGCCTCGTCCTCGAGCGGCACAAGGTTGGGCGCAATCTCGACCAGGGTCACCTCGGTTCCGACGCTGCGCCAATACGACGCGAACTCGACACCGACGGCCCCGGCGCCGAGCACGATCGCACTCGGTGGAAGCGCGTCGAGGAACAGCGCATCGTCGCTGGTGAGCACCCGATGCCCATCTGTCTGCATCTCGGGCAGCTGACGCGGGCGCGAGCCGGTGGCCACGATGATGTGCCCGCTCTCGAGCTCCACCTGGTCGCGGCCGCCATCGACGGCGACCACCACGTGTCCCGGTGCTGTGATGCGTCCCCGGCCACGTATGGTGGTCGCCTGGTTCTTCTTGAGCAATGCCTGCACGCCCCTGTACAGGGTGTTGATCACCTCGTCACGCCGCATCGCTGCAACGCCGTAATCGAATGACACATCGGCCGCGTTGACGCCGAGCCGACAGCCATCGCGTACCTGGTCGAGCAGGGCAGCGCTCTGGAGCAGCGCCTTGGTGGGGATGCAGCCGCGGTGCAGGCATGTGCCGCCCACCTTGTCGGCCTCCACCACCGCCGTGCGCATGCCCAGCTGGCCGGCCCGGATGGCGGCCACGTACCCGCCCGAACCGCCGCCGAGGATGACAATGTCAAAACGCTCTGGCACGGCCGGAGTATATGTCCGGGTACCGCATTGCCGGCCATTCTCCGTCACCATGCCAAGGCGGCAGTCAGGATCCGCCGAGCACAGCAAGCGCCGCCTGCAGCTGCGCGTCGGCGGCGGGCGGTGCAGCCTGGGCGTCGAGCTGGAACCGACTGTCGGGTGAGGGCAACGTGACCACGCGGTCCGGCGTCACCCCCTTGCCCTCGATGGTCTCGCCGCCGGGCCCGTACCAGCGCTCCACGGTGAGGTGCAGGTCGGCGCCGTCGGGCAGCGGGAAGTCCACCTGCACACTTCCCTTGCCGAACGTCTTCTCCCCCACCACGATGGCGCGGTGGTAGTCGTGCAGCGCCGCGGTGGTGATCTCCGACGCGCTCGCCGAGTCGCCGTCCACCAGCACCACCATCGGCTGGGTCAGCGCCAGGCCGCCGGACTGGATGGGATCTCTGACCACATCCTGCGCGCTGTTGGGGTCGCCGCTGGCGGCCAGGCGTCCGCGTCGCACCACCACGTACTTCTGTGTCGCCGTCGGCTGCACGAACTGGCTGACCAGCGACTGCGCTGCGGTGACGTAGCCGCCACCGTTCTGGCGCAGGTCGAGGATGACCGATGTCGCCCCAGCCGCCAGGCCACTTTGCAGATGGCTGCGTGCGGCGTCGCCGGTGTCGGTGTCGAACCCGGTCACCTGCATGTACAGCGTGTGCCCGAAGAGCTGTGTGTACACCGAAGGGATGGTCAGGTTCTGCCGCGTGACGGTCAGGGTGAGCTGCATGCCGGCGCGCTGCACGGTGATGCGCACGCTGACCCCCACCGGACCCCGCACCATCTGTGACGCCTTCTCGATCCGCGTGCTCTCGTCGCTCCCCAGCGACGCGAGCGGGACCCCGTTGACCGCGATGAGCACGTCGTCGCGATGGATACCGGCGCGAGCGGCGGGCTGGCTGACGAGAACCCCCTCGATGACAGCGTCGTCGGGCGTCTGCCCGGACGCGCAGAGCGCGGCACCGCAGCGAGCTTCGACGGTGATGCCGATGCTGCCGGCGCGCCGGCCGCCCAGGGTGGAGTTGAGCTGCTGGTATTGCCGGGCAGTGAGATACGCGGAGAAACGATCGTTGTACATGTCGTGGAGCATCTGCACGATGCCCTGCTCAGCGCCCTGCGTCCCGCTCGCGCCGGCCACGTCACGGATCACGTAGTTCTGCTGGATGGCCTGCCACTCCGCAGCGATGCTGTTCGTGTCGATCGCCGAGCCAGCCCCGATGTGCGGGAAGACGCGGCTGATGAAACCGCCGTACGGCGAGGAGGAGAGGTTGAGGACGACGAGCGCGGTGAGGTAGCAGGCCGCCACCGTGGTGAGCGCCCTGGTGACCGCGGGTGGCGGCACCGGGAGCCGTGGACGGCGCCGCGGAGGCTTGCGCGACCAGGCCGCACCTTCGTCAGGAGGCCGACCGGTCCCCCCGTCGTCAGTCACGAGAGATAGGCGAGCGGGTTTCGGGGAATCCCGTTGAGGTCGATCTCGAAATGGAGGTGGCAGCCCGTGCTGTTGCCCGTGCTTCCCTCCCAGCCGATCAGCTGCCCGCGATGCACGGTCTGACCGTCGCCGATGGCGAACGACGCCATGTGCCCGTACACCGACACCCAGCCGTTACCGTGCACGATGATGACATGGAGTCCGAAGCCGAAGTCGTCATAGTAGAGGTGCGCGATGCCGCTGTCCGCGGCGGCGACGTTGGTGCCGCACGGCGCTGCGATGTCGATGCCGCTGTGGAAGTGCAAGGTGGCGCAGTTGGGGGCATACGGCTCGAACGGGAAGCTGGTGCAGCCAAAACCCTGGGTGATGGGGCCGTTCTCGGGCCAGAGAAAGTGGCCGTTGCCCCCACCGGCGGCCAGCGCGGCGGCTTCCTGGGCCTTCAACTTGGTGATCTGCGCGTTCAGCTGTGCCTGGGCCGCCTCGTTCTGTGCCAGGAGCACGTTGTCGCGTGCCTGCAGGGCCACCAGCTGCTGGTGTGCGTCCTGGCGTGACTCCAGCGCCGCCGTCTGCTGCTGCTCGATGCCGTTCAGCGTTGCCACCAGCTCGACCTGCTGAGCCTTGGCCAGTGTGATGCTGTTGACGTCAGCCTGGATCGTCGCCTCGTCGAGAGTCACGCTGCCCACCAGGTCGCGTTCGCTGCGGCCCAGCCGGTTGACGTCGACGGCACGCTGGAAGTAGCTGTTGAAGTCGCCCGAATTGAGGAAGTTGCTGAACGAGTTCGAGGCGTTCTGCGCCTTGTAGATCACCACCAGGTCGACCTGCAGCTGGCGCCGGTCGATCGCCAGCTGCGCCTTGGTGTATGCCAGGTTGTCCTGGGCGGCGGAAAGCGCTGCCTGGATGCTGTTGAGCTGAGCGGTGGCGGCCGCGATCTGTCCGTTGGTGGCGCTGACCTGCGCATCGAGGTCGGCGATCGCCTTCACCAGCGCGGCCTCCTGGTTGGCGGCGGCGGCGAGCTCGGCGCGCAGCCGTGCATTCGCGGCGCTGTCGGCCGCGAGCTGATGCTTCTTGGCGGCGATCTGGTCGGTGAATGTGTCGGCGGTTACGTTGCCATTCGAGCCCAGCGCTGCGACCACGATGACCGCGGTCGTGACCACCAGCGCGACAACCGCGCGGGGCCCGCTGAGCCGGCGTCGGCGCCGGAAATCCCGGGTCGCGGACAGGTCCATCAGCCGATCGGCCGCATCCATCGCCGTCAGGCGGCGAGGAAGCGACGCACCCCCAGGTAGCTGCCGATGGCGCCCACCACGGCACCGCCGGCGAACAGTGCCGCGATCAACACGGCGGTGAACGGCCCGTCAAACGGGATGGCGAACAGGTCGCCGGTGGTCGCGCCGACGGCGACCTTGTATGCAAGCGCGACGATCGCGCTGCTGAGGATGGCGGCGAACACGCCGCCGAGAACGCCTTCGAGGATGAACGGCCAGCGCACGAACCAGTCGGTGGCGCCGACCAGCTTCATGATCTCGATCTCAGTACGCCGCGCATACACCGCGGTGCGAATCGTGTTCATGATGATCACCAGGCTGATCACCAGGAGCATCCCCGACAACACGCCACCGACGATCTCGATGCCGGTGATCGCGGTCTGAATCTTAGGGGTGACGTCGGAGTTGTAGTCGGTGGGCTGGGTCGGATCGACGATCGGGTCGGCGCGCGCCACTTGGTCGAGCTGCACCAGGTAGCGCAGCTGCCTGACGTCGACATTGAGGGAGGCGGGCAGCGGGTTGCTGCCCAGCGCGTTGACCGCGGTGGCGATGTCGGTGCCCTTGCTCTGCGCCTCCGCGTACGCCTGATCCTTGTTCTCGAACGACACCGCGAGGACGCGCGAGTCGCCCTGCAGCTGGTGCTGGAAGTTGACGATGTTGGCCAGCGAGACGCCGTCCTGGATGTAGATCTTGAGCTTGCTGGCGCGCGATTCCTGGTCGTGGAGCACATTGGTGAGCAGGTGGGTGGCGAGGACCGTGGTGCCCACGAGCACCAGGATCAGCCCCATCGTGCACACGCCGGCGATCGAGACACCCAGGTTGCGTCGGAAGTTCTGCAGCGACGAGGCGATGGCGAACCACAGCGCAGCGAGGAAGCGCCTCATTCTGTGGCCTCGCCCCCGCGCAGGTGATGGCCGGTCATATGGTCGCCTCACCCTCACGCAGGTACTGGCCCTCCTGCTCGTCGCGGATGACGCGACCGCCGTCGATGGCGATGACGCGGCGGCGCACCAGGTCGACCACCTCGCGGTTGTGAGTCGCCATCAGCACGGTCGTGCCGCGGTGGTTGATCTGCAGCAACAACTGCACGATGCCCCACGAGGTGTCGGGGTCGAGGTTACCGGTGGGCTCGTCGGCAAGGAAGATGCGCGGCCGGGTCACCAGCGCGCGCGCAATCGCGACGCGCTGCTGCTCACCACCGCTGAGCTCGTCGGGGAACTTGCCGATCTTGTCCTCGAGCCCGACGATCCAGAGCGTCTCCTCGACCTTCTCGCGCATGTGGCGCTGTCCCGGTCTGGTCACCTGCAGGGAGAACTGCACGTTCTGTCCGACGGTCAGCGTCGGCAGCAACTTGTAGTCCTGGAAGACGATGCCGAACTTGCGACGCAGCTTGGGAAGCTTGCGCCGGGTCATTCGCGTCACCTCCTGGCCATCGACGAAGATGCGCCCGCTGCTGGCCGGCTCATCGCGGATCAGCAAACGCACCAGCGTCGACTTGCCCGCACCGCTCGCACCGACCAGGAACACGAAGTCGCGCTGGTAGATGGCCAGGTCGACGTCGCGCAGCGCGATGGTCCCGCTGGGGTACGTCTTACCCACGCCGTGGAAGCTGATCACCGGGCGCAGCGCTGGATCGCGGGCCAGCGCCGGGCGATGTGCCAGAGCAACCGTCACGCGTGGCTCACCACGGCGGTATCCCGGGCGGTGTCGTCATGGTTCACGGCGAGGGATCCCAGCACCCGGCAGGCCCTTCTCCTCTCCCGCTGAGCCGGGTGGCGCGGTGGGAGGCCCTCCCGGTTCGCGTGTGACGTAGAGCGAATTGAGACCGGTTGAGAGACTGTCCGAGTATACGGCCGGAGCAGAAAAGGCTCGTGTCACCGCGACAAAAACGCGACATACGAATTGCGATGTGCTGCAGGCAATTTGACGCGTTTGCAGTGTGTGCGCCAACCCACGTCATCGGCCGCGTCGAGTGCGAGGTGTCGCGGACCGCCGGAACGGCGGTCCGCTGCTCCCCTTAGGCGAAGAACTCGTCCGACTTGTACGGGTCGAAGTCGAGGATCCATGCCTCGGTCAGCTTTCCGTCCCGGAAGTGGCACACGTGCGCGTACTGGTCGGTTAGCGTTTTGCCGTTGCGCTCGGCCGACAGCGTCGCGATGGCGACGGCATGATCGTCTGTCGCCAGGTAATCATGCACGTCCACCTTGAATGTCCCGCCGGTGAGCTCGAACTGCTTGCCGAACAAGCCAATCACGGCGTCCGCTCCCTTGTAGTCGCCGGCCAGCGGGCCCCGCCCTGGCGCGTGCCACACGATGTCCGGGTCGAAGAGCTCGTTGCGCAGCATGTCGAGGTTGCCCGTCTGGAAGGCCTCGTAGCCGCGGCGCAACGCCTCCAGGTTGGCGGTCGCCGTCTCCGTTGCTGTTCCCGGCATGTGTAAACCTCCCGGCGATGCACCCCGAACAGGGGCGCGGACCCGCAGCATAGCTCCGGGGGGACAGCGATTTGGGCGCGCACGCGCAAGTGAAAAGCGACGCGAGGGAGGCGACTCTGGTGGCTCTGCATCGATTCGCTCGCTTGGCGTGAACAGCCCGATCAAGGGTCCGCTCCGGCTCCGCGAGGCGACCGTGGACGATCGAGGATTCCTCGAAGACATGGTGGTGGAGGCGGTGAATTGGGATTCGCGTCGCCCTGCCGTGCCGCGCGCCTCCGTCCTCGCGACGCCGGCCAACGCCCACTATGTCGAGGGGTGGAAGCGACCGGGCGATTTCGGGGTTATCGCCGAGCACCGCGGAACACCCGTTGGCGCAGCGTGGCTGCGGCTCTTCGGCGCAGCGTTTCCCGGATACGGCTTCATCGACGAGCGCACTCCTGAGATATCGATTGCCGTCGTTGGGGAGTGCCGCGGTCGGGGCATCGGCAGCGCGCTCCTCGATGCGCTGGTTGATTCGGCGAGGCAAACGGGACACGCCGCTCTGTCATTGAGCGTCGAGTCGGCGAACCCCGCTGTCGCGTTGTACGAGCGGAGCGGATTTCACGTGGTGGGCGGCAGCAACGGACCACAAACGATGCGCAAGGAGCTGCGCATCGACCTGCGAGGGTGACGCGCCCAGGTCGTGCGACGACGATCCCCACGTGGCCGGCTCTGTCCAGCCGGTTACTGGCCGACCGCGCCGTCGATGCGCTGGCGCAGCAGGTCGGCGTGGCCGTTGTGGCGCGCGTATTCCTCAATCATGTGGATCAGCACCCAGCGCAGTGAGATCTTCCCGACCCAGCGATCATTCCCGGTGAGGTCCAGACTTGGCGCCGTGGCCACGAATTCATCAGTGAAGGCGACCTCCGCGCGCCACGTGTCCCACGCCTGAGCGACCACCGCCGGGTCAGCCCCGCCATCGAAGGCTCCGTCGCGGTTGCTGTCGGAGTAGTAGTGCGGAGGTGCGTCCTGACCCGCCATGGTCCGCCGGAACCAGCTGCGCTCCACCTCGGCCAGGTGGCGCACCAACCCGAGAAGGGACAGCGTCGAGGGTTCGACGGAACGACGGGCCAGGTCGGCGGCGTCGAGGCCGGAGCACTTCCACTGCAGCGTGTCGCGCTGGTAGCGGAGGAATGCTGCCAGGGTGGCGCGTTCGTCGGCAACGGCGACCAGGTCCTTGGCACGGTCGCGGGGATCGATGTCGGTGTCGTTGGACATCCTGGCAACTATCGGGGATTCGTAGCGCGGTCAGTCATGGCGCTGTTCCGGGGTCGCGGCATGGTCAGACTGGTCGTTGCGGTCCGCTGGCAGGTCAGCCGTCGCTGCGGGTCGCGGCCGGTCGAACAGGTCACCGTCGCCGGACGCGCCTGGGTCAGCACGTCGCTGCTGCCGGGTTGCTGTTGCTGTAGTCAGAGGCAGGATGTGGGACGGTGCGCGGTTGCCGTGTCGCCATCACGCCGCGGCCGGCTGATCGGGCGCACGCGGCCAGCCAGCGGGCTCGCCCCAATCGAACCTGATCCCCGGAGCCGGCGGGACGGTCAGCAATTGCCCGTCGGCCAGCACCAGCTGCCAGCCGCCTTCGTGAGCCAGCCAGTGATGGCGATGGCAGAGGAGGACCAGATTGGGCAATCGGGTCGGGCCGCCGCGGGTCCAGTGGAGGACGTGGTGCGCCTCGGTCCAGGAGGCGGGCCGGTCGCAGCCCGGCCAGCGGCAGCCACCGTCGCGCGCGTTGAGGGCAGTACGGATGGAGCCGGACACCACGCGCTGGGCTCGCCCGACGTCGATGATCGCGGACTTGGAGTCGAAGACCACGCGGGTGATGGTCGCGTCGCAGGCGAGCCGGGCGACCGTCTCGGCGGCGATCGGCGACGAGAACTCCAGGTCGGCGGCGGGTGCGCCGCGGATGCCGAGGAGGGTGTCCAGCGTCGTGGTCACCTGGAGATGGGGTCGTTGACTGGCGCGCTGGGGGATGTGGCCGTTGTCGAGGCTGTGGTGGGCCAGCTCGATGAGCGCGTCGGCCATCCGCCGGCGGGTGGGGCGGGCGTCGTTGGCGCCGTCGCGACGCGCCAGCGGCTCGAGCGCGGTGCGCAGCGCGGCCCCACCCACGGAATCGAGGGTGCCGCGGATGGACATGATCCCGCTGCTGCCGCCGATCAGCTCGAGGCTGCGGCACTCGACGGTGTCGAGGTGCTCGGCGAGGAAGCCCTCGGGGTCGCCGGCGTGGCGGGCGTGCATGCAGTCGCGCCGGAAGCGGCTGACCGTGTGGCTCTCGGCGAGGCGGAGCAGAGCTGCCTCGTCGAAGACGACCCTGGGGGACGCCGGGCGGTCGGTGTCTCCACCCGAGGCGTCGCCAGCGGAGCGCTCCCGTGCGAACTCCCGGTAGGCGGCCTCCTGGGCGGCCAGCGAATCGACGGTGACCGCCCGTGCCACCCCGGCGAGCAGGGCCAGGTGACCGTAGCCCACTCGTC
>JRHI01000011.1_pt1 | contig 160341 bp, 153 predicted proteins | sample 215371 | NCBI WGS metagenome assembly JRHI01 (sample SAMN02929681, study PRJNA255918) | sediment metagenome | biome: cave system; feature: Ice Cave; material: Sediment; isolation source: sediment from deep within a dark volcanic ice cave with no known source of... ...
CCCCTGAGCCACTCAGACAGCTGCGGAACCCCGGGTGGAAAGCGGTGTCGAAGCAGGCCACGGCCGGGACTGCGGGCAGGAGCTCGTCGGCGGCGCGGATGGCGGCCAGAGCTGCGGGCTGATGGAGGGGCGCCAGTGGGGTGAGCGCGGCGATGGCGCTGAGCACCCGGTCGTCGATCCGGACCGGGGCGGTGAGGCCGGCGCCGCCGTGGACCACGCGGTGACCGACGGCGTCGATGCCGTCCGGGTGCCGGCCCAGGACCACCTGCAGGGCGCCGAGGTCGAACTCGCCGGCACGGGCCTCGATGGACGCGTCATCCACCACCTCGTCGCCATCGAGGACACGGAGCTTGAGGCTGCTCGACCCGGCGTTGACCACCAGGATGCGCATGGCCGTTCCTCAGGAGGGCCACACCCAGTCACGGATGCCGGGCGCGTCGTCGCCGTGCTCGCGCGTGTAGGCACGCGCCCGCACCCGCTCGTCGGACATGGCCTGACGCACGTGCGCCGCGCGAGTCGCCAGTCCCGGCACCCGGTCGATGACGTCCATGACCAGGTGGAAGCGGTCGAGGTCGTTCATCATCACGGTGTCGAAGGGCGTCGTCGTCGTGCCCTCCTCCTTGTAGCCGCGCACATGGATGTTGCGATGGTTGGTGCGCCGGTAGCAGAGGCGGTGGATGAGCGACGCATACCCGTGGAAGGCGAAGATCACCGGTCGGTCGGCGGTGAACAGGGCATCGAATTCCTTGTCCGGCAGCCCATGCGGGTGCTCCTCGCGCGGCTGCAGCCGCATCAGGTCGACGACGTTGACGACGCGGACGCGCAGCTCGGGAAGGTGGCGGCGGAGCAGATCCGTGGCCGCCAGCACCTCCAGCGTGGGCACGTCGCCGGCGCAGGCCATGACCACGTCGGGCTCCTGCCCCTGGTCGTTGCTCGCCCACGGCCAGATACCGATGCCGCGTGTGCAATGGACGACCGCGTCGTCCATGGACAGATAGGTGAGTGCCGGCTGCTTGCCGGCGACGATGACATTGACGTAGTTGCGGCTGCGCAGACAGTGGTCGGCGACGGAGAGCAGGCAGTTGGTGTCGGGGGGCAGATAGACGCGCACCACCTCGGCCTTCTTGTTGACGACGTGATCGATGAAGCCGGGATCCTGGTGGGAGAAACCGTTGTGGTCCTGGCGCCAGACGTGCGACGTCAACAGGTAGTTCAGCGATGCGATGGGCCGCCGCCAGGGGATCTCCCGGGTCACCTTCAGCCACTTGAGGTGCTGGTTGACCATCGAGTCGACGATATGGATGAAGGCCTCGTAGCAGTTGAACAGGCCATGGCGCCCGGTCAGCAGGTAGCCCTCCAGCCAGCCCTGACACTGGTGCTCGCTGAGCACCTCCATGACGCGGCCGTCGGGCGAGAGGTGGTCGTCATCCGCCGAGCGCGCCTCGAGCCAGACGCGGTCGGTGGCCTCGAACACCGCACCGAGACGGTTGGAGGCCGTCTCGTCCGGGCCCATGATCCGGAAGTTGTCGGGGTTGGCACGAACCACGTCGCGAAGCAGGGTGCCGAGAACGCGGGTGGCCTCGCTGAGGTCGTGGCCGGGCTGCTTGATCGCCACGGCATAGTCGCGGAAGTCGGGGAGCCGGAGGTCGCGCAGCAGCAGGCCGCCGTTGGTGTGCGGGTTGGCGCTCATCCGGCGGTCCCCGGCGGGTGCCAGCGCGGCCAGCGCCTCGACCGGCCGGCCGTCCTCGGTGAAGAGCTCCTCGGGGCGATAGCTGCGCATCCAGGCCTCGAGCGCGCGTCGGTGGCCGGCGTTCTCGCGGACTCGGTCGAGCGGCACCTGGTGAGCCCGGGCGGTTCCCTCGATGCGCACCCCGTCGACCTCGCGCGGCCCGGTCCAGCCCTTGGGCGTGCGCAGCACGATCACCGGCCACCGGGGGCGTTGATGCCGGTGGCCGGCGCGGGCGGTGCGCTGGATGGCGGAGATCTCGTCGAGCGCGCCGTCGAGGGTGGCGGCGAGCTGGCGGTGGACCGTCGCCGGATCGTCACCGGCGACCACGTGGACGCTGTGTCCATACCCCTCCAGCAACGAGCGCAGCTCCGTCTCGGGAATACGGGCCAGGAGGGTGGGGTTGGCGATCTTGTAGCCGTTGAGGTGAAGGATCGGGAGCACCGCTCCGTCGCGGACGGGGTCGAGAAACTTGTTGCCGTGCCACGCTGTCGCCAGCGGCCCGGTCTCCGCCTCGCCGTCGCCGATCACGCACGCCACCAGCAGCTCGGGGTTGTCGAAGGCGGCTCCGTAGGCATGGGACAGCGCATAGCCGAGCTCGCCGCCCTCGTGCATCGACCCGGGGGTCTCCGGGGCGGCATGGCTGGGGATGCCGCCCGGGAAGGAGAACTGGCGGAAGAGGCGCCGCATGCCCTCGAGGTCCTGGGAGACGGCGGGGTAGACCTCGCTGTACGTCCCCTCGAGCCAGGCGTTGGCGACGATGCCGGGACCGCCGTGACCCGGTCCGGTGATGTACACGGTGTCCAGGTCGCGCGCCCGGATGCAGCGGTTGAGATGGGCCCAGAGCAGGTTGAGCCCGGGTGTCGTGCCCCAGTGGCCCAGCAGGCGCGGCTTGATGTGCTCCAGCGCCAGTGGCTCGCGCAGCAGCGGGTTGGCCATCAGGTAGATCTGCCCGACCGAGAGGTAATTCGCCGCGCGCCACCAGGCGTCGAGGCGGCGGAGCTCCGCATCGGACAGTGCGGAGGACAGCGGCGGGGACGGCTCGGTGGCGGTCGGAGGCGTGGCGCTCATGGACAGCTCCTGCGACGTGGCGAGGGCCGAGGCAACGGCTCCGCGCTCAGCATAGGTCGGAGGCCGCGACCTCCTGCGCAAAACCGCACGATCGAGTTCGGCGCCGGCTGTGCACCGCCAGTCCACAGGCGCCGGGCGGTGGCCCAAGTCGGCGGCGGGGGTTGTCCACACTGTGAACAGGGGCGCGGAAAATCTCTTCCCCCGCCTGTGTGTTCCCCCCAGGTCATCACACGGTCATAACCCATTGACAGTCCAAGCGGAGGCGGTCGTAGTATCGCGGCGGTCATGTCCCTGCCTTTGCACCGTCAGGTGCCCAACCGCCCGGCACGTCGTTGCTCCCGCGCCGGCTGCGCAACTCCGGTCAAGAAGTCAACCGCCAAGTACTGCTCGGTCCTCTGCTGCTCCACGGACCCGGTCCGCATCGCCCAGCTTCGAGAGCGGGCGCGCGCCTCGTCGCGCCACGTGCTGCCCATGTCCCGTCAGTTGAGCATGCCGTTCGACTCCACGGAGCAGATGCTGGCGCGGCTCTGCGAGGGGCACGAGGACACGCCACTGGGGATGGCCCGGCTGGTGGTCTGAGCCGCCCGGGCGCGGCCGGCGGCGTCCGGGCGGCGGGTACAATTGCCGGTCATGCCCGACGATGACGTCGATGTGACAGACGAGGGCGGGGGTCTGCTGTCAGCGTCCGACAAGCCCTCGCTGGACACTCTGCGCCACTCCGCCGCCCACCTCATGGCCGCGGCGGTGTGCCAGCTTTTCCCCGGTGCCCAGTACGACGTTGGGCCCGCAACCAGCGACGGATTCTTCTACAACTTCCGCCTTCCGGGCGGCCGGACCTTCCACGAGGACGACCTCGCCGCCATCGAGAAGCGCATGCGCGCGATGGCGTCCAAGGCCATCCCCTACGCGGGGCGGATGGTGCCCCGCGCCGAGGCGCGAGCCCTGTTCGAGGAGATCGGCCAGCCCTTCAAGGTCGACATCATCGACCGCATCCCCGCCGAGGTCGACGCCGTGGGCCTGTATGCCACCGGCGACTTCGTCGATCTCTGCCGCGGCCCCCACGTCGCCGACAGCAGTTGGCTCGGCGCCATCCGGCTGCTGCGCGTGGCCGGCGTCTACTGGCGCGGTGACGAGCAGCGCGAACAGTTGCAGCGTGTCTACGGAACGGCCTGGTTCTCGCAGGAGGAGCTCGATGCTCACCTCGAACGCGTCGCCGAGGCGGAGCGTCGCGACCATCGCAAGCTGGGCCGTGAGCTCGACCTTTTCAGCTTTCCCGAGGAGATCGGCAGCGGCCTCGCCGTCTTCCATCCGCGCGGCGGGATGATTCGCAAGCTGATGGAGGACTACTCGCGCCACCGGCACGAGGAGGCGGGGTACCAGTTCGTCAACACGCCTCATATCACCAAGGCGGACCTGTTCCAGATCTCGGGGCATCTGGACTGGTTCGCCGACGGGATGTTCCCGCCCATGGACGTCGACGAGGGCACCGCCTACTACCTCAAGCCCATGAACTGCCCCATGCACATCCTCGTCTTCCGCAGCCGGATGCGCAGCTATCGGGAGCTGCCGCTGCGGCTCTTCGAGTTCGGCTCGGTGTACCGCTACGAGCGCAGCGGCGTCGTCCACGGGCTGACGCGCGTGCGCGGCCTGACCATGGACGACGCCCATATCTTCTGCAGCCGCGAGCAGCTCGACGCCGAGTTGCGCTCGCTGCTGACCTTCGTGCTCGACCTGCTGCGTGAATTCGGGCTCTCCGACTTCTACCTCGAGCTGTCGACACGACCACCGGAGAAGGCGGTGGGCACCGACGAGGAGTGGGCCGAGGCGACGGAGTCACTGCGCCAGGCGGCCCTGGCCATGGACCTCGAGCTGCGCATGGACGAGGGCGGCGGCGCGTTCTACGGACCCAAGATCTCCGTGCAGGCCCACGACGCCATCGGGCGCACCTGGCAGCTGTCCACCATCCAGGTCGACACCCAGCTGCCCCGGCGCTTCGACCTGGAGTACATCGGCGACGACGGCGAGCGCCACCGCCCGATCATGGTGCACCGCGCCCTCTTCGGCTCGGTGGAGCGCTTCTTCGCAGTGCTCGTCGAGCACTACGCCGGCCAGTTCCCGCTGTGGCTGTCACCAACGCAGGTGGCGGTGATCCCGGTGGTGGACAACGTCCCCGAGGTCCTCGAGGCCTGCGCGTCGCTGGCGGCGCGGCTGCGCGCCGCCGGGCTGCGGGTCGAGGTGGACGACAAACCGGGGATGCGCATGGGCGCCAAGGTCCGTGAGGCGGAGCGGCTCAAGGTTCCCTACGTCATCGCCCTGGGCAAGCGCGACCTCGAGCGCGGCGATGACGTCGTCAAGCTGCGCGACACCCGCCGGCCGGACGGCCAGAAGGAGCGCGACGTCGCCGTCGACCAGCTGGTCGCCGACCTCGGCTCCGAGGTCGCCACCCGGCGCATCACCTAGGTGGCGGGTGCCCAGGTGCCAACGCTGTTCACCCGCATCATCGAGGGCGAGCTGCCCGGCCACTTCGTGTGGCGTGACGACACCGCGGTGGCCTTCCTGACCATCAACCCGGTGCGCCAGGGACACGCCCTAGTGGTCCCCCGCGCGGAGGTCGACCAGTGGCTGGACGCCACCCCGGAGCTGATCTCGCACCTGCTGGAGGTGGCGCGCGCCGTCGGCCGCGCCCAGCAGGTCGCCTTCCCCAGCGCCCGCACCGCGCTGGTCGTCCTCGGCACCGAGGTGCCCCACCTCCACATCCACGTCATCCCCGCCGACGGGCCGTCGGACGTCGACTTCCGCCAGGCCACCGCCCCCGGCGCCGCCGCCCTGGCCGGCGTGGCCGAGCGTCTGCGCGCCGAACTGGCCGTGCAGGGGCATGCGGCCCGGGCCACCGGCTGACGCCCGGCGCGTCAGCCCGGTTCGCGCACCAGCGCCTCGCCGGGGGCGACCAGCAACTCACCGAAGCGCACGGAGCCGTGCTCCCGGCGGTAGGCGAGGAGAAGCACGAGTGGCGGCGCCGCGGGGTGCTCCAGCAGGACGCGGACGGCGTCGGTGCTGCCCTCGCCGGGCGGCCGCACCACCACGTCGGCGCAGACGCCGGTGGCCACGGCCCCGGCGGCCACCGCCGCCCGCAGCCCCTGCACCACCTCCTCGAGCAGGCGGTCGGGCAGCGGGAAGGCGCCCTCGCCCAGCGGCGTCACCAGCTCCGGCTCCTCGACCCCTCCGCGGCTATGGCCGCCGAAGGGGTAGAGGCCGCCGTTGCGCTCCACCAGCTCGCGGGCCGTGGTCAGCAGTGCCGCGCCCAGCGCCTCCATCTCCTGCCGTGCGGCGTTCGCTCCTGCCATCGCACCCCCACCCCCGGCGTGGTCTCAGGCGGCGAGGGTGCGCGCCGTGGGCGACACTGCCACCGCGCCGCGTGCCGGGTTGGTGCGGAGCACGCGGTCGCCCAGGCGCGAGGTGATCCCGAACCAGTACTTCTCGTTCTTGTAGTGGTGCAGCCGGTGCCCGCGCCAGAGCCCGCGGTACCAGGCCGACCGCGGGACGTACGGCGAGTGGATGAGGAAGTGGACCCACTCGTAGGTGAGCAGGAGTGCTGTCGAGGTGGCCGCGGCGGTGAGCGCCAGGCGGCGGTCTCGGGTGGCCAGCAGCTGGGCGGCGGCGACCGCCGGCATGGCCACGATGAGGATCCGCTTCTGGACCAGGACCAGCTCCATGTCGAGCGGATCGAGATGGTGCTCGCGGTGCTTGCGGGCGGCGAAGAGCTCGACCGTCCTGGTGCCCCGGCGCCGTGGCGGCCGGTGCAGGACCAGGACGTGGGTCAGCCACTCGGTGAAGGGCTGGGCCACCACCAGTGAGGCCGCGACGCGGGCGTCGGCCGGGCGGAACCGCCCCAGGGCCAGCCGGGCGCCGGCCAGCCCGGCAAGGGTCGCGCCCATGGCCTGGGGTCCGCGGAAGCGCATCATCTGGCGGGACCAGCCGGGCAGCGTGTTGGGGACCCCCGCGGCCACGGCGTCGGCGAAGCGGGGGGCTCGCGCCGGGTCGACCCTCGAGGCCGCGGCCGTGCTGGTGGGGTTCTGCATGCCACTCCCGGGCCCGACGGGCCGGTTTGCCGACGTTGGACGCATGGTATGATCCCGCGCCGGACGCCTGTTCGGCGCCGCAAGAGGGTTCCGCACACCGGAGTGGGCCCCACCTCCCGGGTCCGCCTTGGAGGTCCAGGAATCCGTCCACTGGATAGCGGTTGCTGTCCAGTTTTTTGTGTCTTTGGAGGACCAGAACCCATCGCTTTCCGCGAGCTCAGGATCAACGAGCAGATCCGCATCCCCAGCGTGCGCCTTTTCGATGACACCACCCAGGAGTCCTTCGGGATCGTCACCGTCGACCGAGCCAGGCAGCTCGCCGTCGAGCGCGAGCTCGATCTCGTCGAGGTGGCGCCGATGGCGCAGCCGCCGGTCTGCCGCCTCATGGACTACGGCCGCTTCAAGTTCGAGGCGCTCAAGCGCGAGAAGGACAGCAAGCGCGAGCACAACGTGGTGCGGCTCAAGGAGATGAAGCTCCGTCCCAAGATCAGCGAGCATGACTTCCAGACCAAGTTCGGATACGTGCAGCACTTCCTCAAGGACGGCGACAAGGTCAAGCTCACCATCATGTTCCGTGGCCGCGAGATGGTTCACCAGGAATACGGGCGCAAGCTGCTGGACCGCATGGCGGCCGAATTGAAGGAGGTCGCCATCATCGAGCGCAACCCGCTCGTTGAGGGCCGCAACATGATCATGATCATGAGCCCGGTGGCCAAGAAGCAGGCCAAGGGCCCCCACCAGGAGGGCGACGGGCCCAGGCCCGACGGCGAGCAGTCGTTCTCGGACGGCGGCCCCGCGACCCCGGCCGCCGACAGCGCCGCGGCCGAGCCCTCGGTCACCCCGGCCGCCCCCCCTGCCCCGGAGCCCGCCGCCATCGCATCCCAGGCCGCCGCGCCGGCCACGCCGCCGGACGAGCCCGCGTCACCGCCGGCACCGGCGCCGGCTCCCCGCCCCGCCCGCGCCGCACCCACAGCCGACACCGCGAGCCCGGCGCCGCCGCGCCGCCCCCCCACCGCCCGGGCCCAGCCCGCCACCCAGCGCACCCCAGGGAGCACAGGCAACGATGCCCAAGATCAAGACGCATAAGGGGACGCAGAAGCGGTTCCGGCGCACCGGCACCGGCAAGCTGGTGCGCCGGCATTCCTTCCAGTCCCACATGCTCGAGCACAAGAGCAGCAAGCGCAAGCGGCTGTTCACCGGCCACGAGTCGGTCAGCCCGGCCGACGCGCGCAACATCGAACGCGCGGCACCGTACCTCTAGGAGAGCCCAGATGGCCAGAGTCAAGAGGGGCGTGACCGCTCGCGCCCGCCACAAGAAGGTCCTGGAGCTCGCCGAGGGTTTCTCCGGCACGCATCGCCGCCTGTTCAAGGTCGCCAACGAGTCGGTCATGCACTCGCTGGCGTATGCCTACCGTGACCGCAAGCAGCGCAAGGGCGACATGCGCTCGCTCTGGATCGCGCGCATCAATGCCGCGGCACGCCAGAACGGGCTGCCCTACAACCAGCTGATGCACGGGCTCAAGGCGGCGGGCGTCGAGGTCAACCGCAAGATGCTCGCCGACATCGCGGTGCGCGACCAGGAGGCGTTTGCCCAGCTGGTCGCCCAGGCCAGGGACGCACTCTCGCCCGCGTGACCGCCGGCACCGAGCCCTCTCCGCCGCCGGAGGCGCCGGAGGGGACCGCGGAGCTTCACGCCGCCGCCGCCGTGGCGCTCCGCGCCATCACCGGGGCGGCATCGCTGTCCGAGATCGAGCAGGCGCGCGCCACCCACCTGGGCCGCGGTGACGGCCTGCTCAGCGGCTTCCTTCGCCGCGTCAAGGACCAGCCGGCGGCGCGGCGCAAGCCCTTCGCCGAGCTCACCCAGCGCCTGGTCCGGGACGCCGAGGAGGCGCTGGCCGCCCGTCGCGAGGCGCTGCGTGCCGAGGAGGCGGAGCGCCGCCTGAGTGCCGAGGCCCTGGATCTGACCGCGCCGGCCCCGCCGCTGCCGCGTGGCCGGCTCCACCCGGTCACGCTGGTCACGCGGGAGATCCGCAGGATCTTCGAGGCGCTCGGCTACATCGCCATCGACGGCCCCGAGGTCGAGTACGACCGCTACAACTTCGAGCTGGTCAACATGCCGCCGGGCCATCCCTCCCGGGACGTGCAGGAGACCTTCTGGATCGACGACGCGCGGCTGCTGCGCACCCACACCACGCCGGTGCAGATCCGCAGCATGATCGAGAGGGGCGCGCCGCTCCGGATCATCGTGCCCGGCAAGACCTTCCGCCGCGACTACGACGCCACCCACTTCCCGATGTTCCACCAGGTCGAGGGTCTCTGCGTCGACGAGGGCATCGCCCTGAGCGACCTCAAGGGCACGCTCGAGTACTTCGCCCGGTCGATGTTCGGTCCCGACCGCGCCATCCGGCTGCGGCCGCACCACTTCGCCTACACCGAGCCCTCGCTCGAGGTCGACGTCTCCTGCATGGTCTGCGAGGGGAAGGGCTGCGCCACCTGCCGGCAGAGCGGCTGGATCGAGATCCTCGGCAGCGGCATGGTGCACCCCAACGTGCTCCGCAATGGCGGGGTCGACGCCGAGCGCTACAGCGGGTTCGCCTTCGGCATGGGCATCGAGCGCATCGCCCAGCTCGCCTACGGCATCGAGGACGGGCGCCTGCTCTTCCAGAACGACGTCCGCTTCATCCGGCAATGAGGATCTCGCTCCGCTGGCTGCGCGACTACGCGGCCCTCGACGCCCCGCTGTCCACCCTGGTGCAGGCCCTCGTCGACACCGGCACCGAGGTCGACGACGTCCACCGCGACGCCGAGGGGGCGGTGGCCGCCCGGGTCCTCGCCCTCACCCCGGTGCCCAAGTCGAAGCGCGGGGTGCGGATCGCCGACATCGACGCCGGCCGCGCCGAGCCGGTGCGGCTGCTCACCGGCGCGCCCAACGTCAGCGCCGGTGACCTGGTGGTCTGGGCGCCGCCCGGCACCCGGCTGCCCGGCTGGGAGCAGCCGGTGGGCACCCGGGTGATGTTCGGGATGGACTCGCCCGGCTTCCTCTGCTCGGCGGTCGAGCTCGGGCTCGGCGACGACGCCGACGGTCTCCTCCTGCTCGAGCGCGGCGTCCCCGGCCAGCCGGCGGGCGAGGTGCTCGACCTCGACGCCATCCTCGAGGTCGAGGTCACCCCCAACCGCCCCGACTGCCTCTGCCACGTGGGCATCGCCCGCGAGCTCAGCGCCGCCCTGAGTGAGCCGCTGAACGAGCCGCCCGCCACCGTGCCGGAGGCGCTCACCTCGGTGTCGCCGGTCGAGGGCCGGGTCGCCGTGCGAGTCGAGGACCCGCAGGGCTGCCCCCGCTTCATGGTGCGGGTCATCGAGGACGTCGCGATCGGCCCCTCGCCGGGATGGATGCAGCGGCGGCTTCGCGCCGCCGGGCTCAACCCCATCAACAGCGTCGTCGACGTCACCAACTTCGTGATGCTCGAGCTCGGCCAGCCGCTCCACGCCTTCGACCTCGACCGCTTCCGCCAGGCCACCCCCGGTGGCGGCGCCGCGGTCCAGGTGGTGGTGCGCCGGGCCCGCGCCGGCGAGAACATCGTCGACCTCGGCGGCCGCGAGCACCAGCTCCAGGAGCACGACCTGGTGGTCTGCGCCGGCACCCGCCCGGTGTCGGTCGCCGGAGTGATCGGCGGCGACGACACCGGCGTGCTCCCCGGCACCCGCGCGGTGCTGCTGGAGGCGGCCACCTGGGACGGGCCCAGCATCAGGGCCACCTCGCGGCGGATCCTCGCCAAGCCCACCGACGCGTCGATGCGCTTCTCGCGCGGGCTGAGCGACACCCTGCCGCCTGCGGCGATCGACCGCGCCGCCGCCCTCATCGCCGAGCTCGGCGCCGGGCGGGTGCTCCGCGGCGCCGTCGACGAGCACCGCGGGGCGCTGCCGCCGATCCCCCCGATCGTGGTGGAGGAGGGCAGGCTGGAGGAGATCCTCGGCTGCCCCGTCGACCCCAGCGAGGCCGCCACCGCGCTCGCCCGGCTGGGGTTCTCGGTCGAGCAGGAGGGGGGGAGGCTGCGGGTCGTCCCGCCCCACCTCCGCCGCGACGTGCGCATCCCCGTCGACGTCGCCGAGGAGGTGGGGCGCTCGCTCGGCTACGGCCGGGTGCCCAGCACCCTGCCGGGGCGGCGGCGGCCGGTCGGCGAGCTCGCCCCCCATCCTCCGGTCGAGGACCGGGTGCGCGACGTGCTGGTCGGCGCCGGCCTCGACGAGGCGATCACCTACTCCTTCATCGCCCCCGCGGCGTGGGCGCGGATCGGCGGGGTGGGGGAGAGGCGACCGCCGATCCCGCTGCGCAACCCGCTCAGCGAGGAGTGGAGCGTGATGCGCACCTCGCTCCTCCCCGGGCTCTGCGATGCGCTCAAGCTCAACCTCAACCAGGGCCTCGCCGACGTCTCCCTCTTCGAGATCGGCCGCGCCTACTGGGAGGGCGAGCGCACCGCCCCGCCCCCGGGGTCGACCGACGACGGGGCCGACGCCGCGCTGCCACCGCTGCCCGAGGAGCCGCTGCTGCTGGGCCTGGTGTCGCAGAGTGGTGATGGCCGTGCCGACACGGTGGCGGGCCGGATCCGCCATCTCCAATCGGTGCTAGCGTTCGCCGGCCATGACCTTGCCGGTGTCGACATGACCATCGAGCCAGACACGATCCCCGGCCTGCGCCCGGGACGCTCCGGTCGCATCCTGGCCGGCGGCCGTCGCGTCGGCGTGATCGGCGAGCTCGACCCCGAGGTCCTCGAGGGCTTCGAGCTGCGCGGTCGGGTCGCCGCCGCCGAGCTGCGGCTCGACGGCCTGGTGCCCGAGGTGCCGCGCACGCCGCTGTTCGGGCAGCCGCCGAAGTATCCCGCGGTGGTGCTCGACCTCTCCGTGACGGTTCCCGCCGAGGCGCGCATCGGCGCCGCCCTGGCGGTCGGCACCGAGGCCGCCGGGCCGCTCCTCGAGAGCGTGGAGACCCTCGACGAGTACCGCGGCGATGCCGCCGGGGCGCGCAAGAGCTGGACCTTCCGGCTCACCTTCCGCGCCCCCGACCGCACTCTCAACCGCAACGAGGCGCAGGCCCGGCACGAGGTGGTGGCCGCCGCGCTGGAGACGCGCCTCGGCGCGGAGGTTCGCCGGTGACCCTGGCCATCGACATCGTCGCGGTGCTGCTCATCTTCGTGAACGCCGTCGCCGGCTGGCGCTGGGGGATCGTCGGCCGGATGATCGCCTTCGCCGGGCTGTACGCCGGTGTCGCCGCCGCCAGCTTCCTCGGCAACGGCATCGCCCACTACTTCTTCGGCCGCGGCTCCGCCACCGACCTCTACACCTCGGCCTGGACCTTCGTCGGCGTCCTCGCGGTGGTGGTCGTCCTCGTCGAGATCCTCGGCGCCCTCTACGGCGACAAGGTCCGCTCGATGACCGCCCTCGCCTTCGACCGCACCGCCGGCCTGATCGCCGGAGGCGTGGTCGGGTTCCTCGAGATCGGCGTGATCTGCCTGGTGGCGGTGTCGGTGGGCAGCATCAAGCCCGCCCCCGGCCAGCAGAACCTCCCCGGCGACCGCACCGCGGTGGCGAACGCCGTCCACAGCGGCATCGTCGGCGGGCGCATCTACAGCGTCGAGCCGGGGCTGCAGGACCTGTTCAGGCCGGCACTGCCCCGCGACCTCTCCGGCCACCTGGCGGAGCTGACCGCGCCATAGAGCCGGCGGGCCTGCCCCGGGCCTTCTTCGCCCGCCCGACGGTGACGGTGGCGCGCGAGCTTCTCGGCTGCACCCTCCTGGTCGACGACGGCACCGACGACGAGGTGCGGGCCCGCATCGTCGAGGTCGAGGCCTACCTCGGCACCGACGACGAGGCGTCCCATGCCCACCGCGGACCCACGCCGCGCGCCGGCATCATGTTCGGGGCGCCCGGCCACCTCTACGTCTACCTCAGCTACGGCGTGCACCACTGCGCCAACCTGGTCACCGAGGTGGAGGGACGGGCCGGGGCGGTGCTGCTCCGGGCCGCCCGGGTGGAGGCGGGCGAGCCGGCGGTGCGCCGCCGCCGCCGCCCCGACATCCCCGCCGCCGGGCTGCTGCGGGGCCCGGGCAACCTCTGCAGCGGGCTCGGCATCGGCCGCGGCGACAACGGCGTCGACGTCTGCGCCGCCGGCGGCCGGCTGGTGGTGCTGCCCGGCGCCGACCCGGTCCCGCTGGCGGTGGGCCCCCGGGTCGGGATCACCCGCAACGCCGACCCGCTCCTCCGCTTCGCCTGGAGCGGCGACCCGTCGGTGTCGGTGCCGCGGCTGCTCTCCTCAGGCTCTCCGCGCTCACGCGAAGAACGGAGGGGGCCTCCCCCAGGCCATCAGCTCCTTCGTCGCTGACCGCCTTCACCCTACTCGGTCAGCGCGTAGACCACGGTCACCGACTCGGCGACGCGGCCGGCGCCGGGCACCACCGGGACCCCGCCGGCGCCGCCGCACCCCTGGGTGCAGGAGACCCCCGGCGAGGTGGCGACGCCCTGCTCGGTGACCGAGACGACGTCGCCGAGGTGGCGCCCGGCCAGCCGCGCCCACTGCTCGGCCTGGGCGCGGGCCGCGGTCATCGCCGCCTGCCGCGCCGCCTGGAGGGTGCCGGCGTCGGGGGTGTATCCGAAGCTCACCCCCTGGACCTGGAGGTCGTTGCCGGCGGCGTCGGCGGCGGCGCTGATCACCGACTGCGCGTTCTGCACGTGATGGATGGTCGTCCGCACCAGGCTGGTGGCGGCATAGCCGCTCACCGTGCCGTTGGTGTAGTCGGTGCTCACCTGCAGGATGTCGGTCTGGATGTCGGCGGCGCCCACGCCCTCGCCCCGGAGCGCGGTGACGATGGCGGCGAGCTCGGTGCCGGCGCGGTCGAGGGCGGTGCGCACCGACGGGCGGTGCACCGTCACCCCCAGCTGGACGCTCACGGTGTTGGGGGCGGCGGGGGCGTCGCCCTCGGCGACCACGCTGACCGTCTGCGCTCGGGCGGTCGCCGCCGGCCCGCTTGCCGCCAGGGCGTCACCGCCCCGCGGCCAGGTCCACACCCCCGCGCGCACCGCCAGGGCGGTGACGAGGACGCCGAGGGCGACCAGCGCGCACGCCAGCGCGATCCTGCTCCGAACCATGGCCTGGGCCCTCCCTCACCGCCGCCCGCTCGCCGCGGACGCGCCGCATGGTGCGACGGTACGGGTCCCGAGCCGGGTGCGCAAGGCGGCCGGTCAGAGGACCTCGCGAGCCGGTGCGAGACCGCGCTGCACCCGGCGGCGCCGCCGCCAGAGCAGCATCCCCGGGAGCACGGGGACGCCGGCGGCGACCAGCGCCGGACCGGTGCCCAGAGCGCCGAGGTGGCCGGCCGGCCAGACCCGCACCCAGGCGCGCGCCAGGACGTTCGCCCGGGGGATCAGCCCCAGCGCCCGCGAGTCCTCGGAGATGTTGCGGTTGTCGCCCATCACGAAGTACTCGTTCTTGGGGATCGTCAGCGGTTGGGGCTGCACCGTCGAGCGGCCGGCGGCGTCGCAGCAGTAGCCGTTGTCCGTCCAGGGGTCGGTGGCGGCGAGGTAGGGCTCGGAGAGACGCTCGAAGGTGGTCGCGCCGGCGGGCTTGATCAGCACCGCGGCGCGGCGGGAGCCGTCGCTGATCGTCGTGGTGTCGATCTCGATGGTGTCGCCGGGCACCCCGATCACCCGCTTGATGAAGTCCTGGTTGATGTCGCCCGGCGGCTTGAGCACGATGATGTCGCCGCGCTGCGGCGCGTGCAGGTGGTACGAGAGCTTGTCGGCGAACAGCAGGTCGCCGTTGGTCAGGGTCGGCACCATGCTGACGCCGTCGACCCGGACCGTCTGCAGCGCCAGCGAGACCACCACGTAGAGGCCGAGGGCGAGCGCGGCGACCTCGATGACGTCGCGCCACGGCCGGGCGAGCAGCTTCCGGCGGCCCGCGGCGCTCATCTCCGCCTCGATCTGGCGGTGGGGAGGCAGCGGTTCAACGGGTTCTCCTGGCGGTCGGCGGCGGCGCCGCGGTGATCGTGACACCGAGGGGCATCGGCGTGGGGGGGGCGGCGCCCGGCGAGCCGGGCGATGCCGGCCTCCAGAATGCCACCGATCGGTCCGGGCGCGGCGGCGTCGCGGAGACGGAGCCTCGCCGAACCCATCACGGGGTCAGCCCCCCGGGCGACCGGCGCCGCCCCGGCCGGCGCCGCGGCCGCCGCCGAGGCTGCTGGGGTTGAGGGTGGGGACGGCGCTGGTCACCGTGGCGATCACCACGCTGTCGCCCTCGTTGAGGCCGGAGACGATCTGGGTGCGCAGCGCGTCGGAGGCGCCGACGGTCACCGGGACGCTCTGCGGCTGGCCGTTGACCAGGGTCTGGACGCTGTCGGCGCCGCCCGCGGGACGGATCGCGCTGCTCGGCACGGTGAGCGCGTGGACGACCTCGTTGACGACCACCGCGATCGAGGCGGAGACGCCCGAGTGCAGCGAGGGGTTGGCGCCGTCGAGCCCCACGGTGACCGGGAAGGTGGCCACCCCGGAGGTGACCGTCGCCACCGCGGCGATGCCGGTCACCCGGCCGGCGATCGCCTGGCTGGCACCTGCCACGCTGACGCGGGCGCGCTGCCCGATCGCGACCTGGTTGACCTGCGCGTCGCTCACCGCGCCGACCACCTGGAAGGCGCCGGGGGTGAGGATGACGATGGCGTGGGTGGTGCTGGAGCCGCTGCTCGTGCCGGAGCTGCTCGAGCCGCCGCTCTGGGCGGTGGACGAGCCGGTCGACGCGGATCCGCCGCTCGCCGCGATCTGGCCCACGGTGACGTTCACCTGCCCGACCACGCCGGCGACGGGGGCGGTGAGGGTGGCCTGGGTGAGGGCCTTCTGAGCGTTGTCGACGTTGATCTGGTCGATCTGGACCTGGCTCTGGTCGATCTGCACCTGCTGGGTGGCGGTCCCCTGCTGCAGCGCGGTGAGCGACCCCTGGGCGTTCTGGAGCTGCACCTGCGCCGCGCTCAGCTGGCTCTGCGCCTGGTGCTCGCTCTGCTGTGCCTTCGCCTGGGCCGAGCTGACGGCGTTCCTGGCGGCGGTCGCCGCGGCGGTGTCGGCGCCGATCTGCTGCGCGGTGGCGCAGCTGCTGGGCGAGGGGCTCGCCGAGGGGGCGGGGGAGGGGGTCGGGGTGGGGGCCGCCGGGCAGCGGTTGGCCCGGTCGGAGCCCAGCTTCGCCTGGGCGGCGGTGAGCGCGTTCTGCGCCGAGGTGATCGAGGTCTGGTCGGTCAGCTGGGTGTCGGCGAGCGCGGTCTGCGCTCCCTGCACCTGGGTCTGGGCGGTGCGCACCGCCGACTGGTCCTGGGCGAGGTTCTGCGCCGTCGGGCCCGCCTGGTCGAGTGACAGCCGCGCCTGGGCGCTGGCGAGGGTGGCCTGCGCCTGGGTCAGCGTCGCCTGGAGCGCGGCGGGATCGATGGTGGCGAGGGCCTGGCCGGCGGTCACCGCCTGCCCGGGGTGGACGTCGACCGCGGTCACCCGTCCCGAGGAGCCGAAGTCGAGGTCGGTCTCGCCGACCGGGGCGAGGTTCCCGGACAGCGAGATCGTCTGGGTCACCGAGCCCAGGGTCGCGACCGCGGTGCGGTACTGGGTGGACCCGGAGGCGCCGTGCTGCGCCAGCAGCGCCGCACCGCCACCGGCGACGACGACGGCGACGGCGGCGGGCACCACCAGGCGGCGGCGGACGGTCAGCTTCATCGAGGGCCCCTGTGTGAGCGGTCCGCCGGCGGGGCGGACCTTGGTGTGCGTCGCCATGCTCGCGGTCGCTCTCTTACAACTCCATGACAGCCGGTCGGCGTGACCGAGCCGTCACCGGCGACTGCGCAGTGGATCGGCGACTGCGACAGAAATGGAAGAGGGGCGGCCCGGAGGCCGCCCCTCGACGCGAGGAGGACTGGATGTGTGAGCTATTGGGACGGGGCTGCGGCGGCCGGTGCGGCGCCGGTGATGTCGGCGCGCCGCTCGAGGTAGTCGGTGCGCTCGATCTCGCCGCGCGCGTAGCGCAGGTCGAGCTCGTGGAGGGCGGGGCTCGGCGGGGTCGCACCGGTGGCGGGCGGCGGCAGGGTGCGGCGCCAGTTGCGGGCGATCAGCACCGCCCCGGCGACGATGGCGGCGACCACCAGCAGGGTGAACAGTCCGTGCACCCACTCCAGATTGTCGGCCGGCCCGTTGAGAAAGTCGCGGTGCGCCATGGTTGTCCCCTGAGCGGAAGGTCGTCGATGAGCCAGGCTACGAGCTGCTACCTTTCGAATCGGTGACAGCGGCGGGCCAGGGGGCCGACGGCTCGGCGGCCGGGCGCTCGTCGCCGGCCCGCGCGTTCTTCTCACCGCCCGCCCGGGGCCAGACGACGGTCATGCTCGCACCGCCCGCCGGCGACTCGCCGACGGTCCAGCGGCCACCGGTGGCCCGGACCACCGCGTCGCCGATCGCCAGCCCGAGCCCGGCGCCGCCCGGCGTGGTGGTGGCGCGGTGGAAGCGGTCGAAGACCTGCTCGCGCTGCTCGGGGGGGATGCCCGGCCCGGAGTCCTCGACGCTGAGCCGGACGTGGGCGCTGTCGGTGGCGACGCTCACCCGCACCTCGCCGGCCTCTCCGCTGTAGCGGCAGGCGTTGTCCAGGAGCACCCCGAGGAGGCGGTCGAGCCAGTCCGGAGGCGCGCTCATCGTCGGCGCCGCGGCGCCGGTCACGGTCCCCGAGATGCGCTGGGAGCGGCGCTCGGCCACGGGGCGGAAGCGCTCGACCGCGCCGGCGGCGAGCACCCCGAGGTCGACCAGCTCGGCGTCGGGCGGGTCGGGCGCGGCGTCGAAGCGGGCCAGCCAGAGGAGGTCGTCGACCAGCCGCCGCAGCCGCTTGCTCTCCACCTCGACCCGCAAGAAGCTGGCCCGGTACGACTCCGCCTCGCGGGGCCGGCTCAGCGCCAGCGTCGCCTCCGCCTCGATCACGGAGAGCGGGGTGCGCAGCTCGTGGGAGGCGTCGGCGGTGAACTCCAGCTGGCGCAGCCGGGCGCGCTCCAGGGGGGCGGCGACCCGGCGGCCGACCGTCAGGGCGCCGAAGAAGACGAGCAGCACGAGGATGGGGAAGACCACGGCCTCGGCGAGCAGCAGGCTGGCGCGCGTCTGAGCGATCCCGGTGGTCGCCTGCCCCACCACCACCCAGCCCTCGACGACGCCGGAGCTGCTCACCAGCTGGAGGGGGCCACCCGTGACCCGCACGTCCGCCCCGCCCACCGAGATCGTCTCGGGATCGGTCACGTGCTGCGCGCTCGCCGGCAGCGGGGGGTTGGAGCCGCGCTCCAGCTGGGGCTGCTCGGCGCCGTCCGGGCCGAACACCCAGGCGAACAGCGGGGTGCCGAAGCGGCCGCCGAACAGGTCTCCGAAACCGGGGACGCCCTGCCCGGGCGGCCGGGGCGAGGAGGGACGGCCGGTGGTCTGCACCGAGGTGATGCCGCTGGCGATGCGCTGGTCGACGCCGGCGGACAGGTTGTGGCTGACGATCAGCACCACCACCGCGCTGAGCACCAGGTACACCGCGGCGACCGCGGCGGTCGAGCGCAGCGCCACCTGGGTGGGCACGGTGTGCACCCAGCGGCGGCCGGCCTCCACCCCGGTGCTCAGGCGCTCGTTCACGCCTCCTCCAGGCGGTAGCCGGTGCCGCGCACCGTGGCGATGCGGGTGCCGGAGTCGGGGATCTTGGCGCGCAGCCGGCTCATCGCCACGTCGATGGCGTTGGAGCCGAGCGGGTCGGTCTCGTCGGGCCAGGCGTGCTGGGCGATCAGGCGGCGGTCGACGACCGCGGGGAAGCGGCGCATCAGCAGCTCGAGGATGTTGAACTCGGTGACGGTCAGGCCGACCGGGCGCCCGTCGAGCTCGATCTCCCGGCGCGCCGGGTCGAGGCGCAGCCGGCCCCGCGACAGCACCGGCTCGTCGACCCCGCGCGGCCGCCGCTGCACCGCGCGGACGCGGGCGAGCAGCTCGCCGAAGTCGAACGGCTTGACCAGGTAGTCGTCGGCACCGGCGTCGAGACCGGCGATGCGGTCCGGGGGCCGGTCCATGGCGGTCAGCATGATGATGGCGGTGGGACGCTTGAGCCGGCGCGCCGCCGCGACCACCTCGACCCCGGCCATCCCCGGCATCCGCCAGTCGATGATGGCGACGTCGTAGTCGTAGAACTTCAGCTGCTGGAGGGCGTCGTCGCCGCGGTCGACGGCGTCGACCAGGTAGCCGCTCTCGGTGAGCCCGCGCACCAGAACGTCGAGAAGACCGGGCTCGTCCTCGGCGACGAGGATGCGCATGCTGAGTGTTTCCCCTGGTGCGGTGGCGGCGGACACAATATCCGACCCACGACCTTGCAGAACCATTACCCGAGTCGCAGGTCGAGGGACGCCCGGCGCGGCGGCGGCATCGCGGACGCGCGAGTCCGCCGATCGAAGGGCCTTGACAGCCGGAGCGAGCACGGTATCTTTGGTCACGACCGCATCGGTTTCGCAGACGGAGGTTGACGAACTCTGTGATGCGTACCGTCTGGCAGCGCCTGAGGCGCGGACGGGCGGAGGGCTAACGCCCCGGTCGACGGCGCGGGCTCCCGCCGCGTGCCGCCGGTGGCCGACCACCGGCACCGTATCTCGCGGAGCGGCAGGCTCCGTGCGGGGAGCGCCGGCGCAGCATCGCCCGACGTCGACCAGTGGGCTCCGCACCCTCCGTTGCCCCTTCGGGGGCGACGACCAGCCCGGCCGCGAGGTCGGGCGCCGAGGTACTCGGCACCGGGGGGCCGGCTCTTTGTGGGGCCGGTCCCTTCTCCTACATCGGGGGGACCGCGTCCCCCCGTCCAGTCGCGGGAAGCGCTTCGCGCTTCTCGCGACCACCCCCTGCGCCGGCCTCGCCGGCGCCGCTGCTGTCTGCACTGCGGTCCGGCCCCGGTCTCGGTGGGCGCGGTCAGCCTGTAGAGTTCGTGCGCCATGGCGCAGAGCATCGACGAGTTCGCGCGGCGGACGGAGCACCTCGAGGATCGGGCGCACCTCGCGGCGCGGCTCGCGAAGGGCGACCGGCTGCGGATCAAGTTCGGGGTGGATCCGACCGCTCCGGACATCCACCTCGGGCACACGGTGCCGATGCGGCGGCTGCGCGCGTGGCAGGAGGCGGGGCATCTGCCGGTGATCATCATCGGCGACTGGACGGCGCGGATCGGCGATCCCACCGGCCGCTCCGAGACCCGTCCGCGGCTGAGCCCGGAGACGGTGGCGGCCAACGCCCAGACCTACCTCGACCAGCTCTTCTCCATCCTCGACCGCGAGCGCACCGAGGTCCGGTTCCAGAGCGAGTGGTTCGACGGCATCGGGCTCGCCGAGATCCTCCGCCTCTGCGCCGGGCGCACCGTCGGCCAGCTGCTCCAGCGCGCCGACTTCTCCGAGCGGATGGCGGCGGAGCGGCCGATCGGCGTCCACGAGCTGCTCTATCCGCTGCTCCAGGGCTACGACTCGGTGGCGGTCGACGCCGACCTCGAGATCGGTGGCACCGACCAGCTCTTCAACCTGCTCGCCGCCCGCGACGTGCAGCGCTGGTACGGGAAGCCGGTCCAGGACGTCGCCACCTTCCCCATCCTCGAGGGCACCGACGGGGTCCGGAAGATGAGCAAGAGCCTGGGCAACTACATCGGGGTCGCCGAGGCCGCCGAGGACCAGTACGGCAAGGCGATGTCGATCCCCGACGAGCTGATCGTCCGCTGGCTGACCCTGGCCACCGACGTGCCCGCGGCCGAGGTGGAGGAGATCGCCCGCGGGCTCGCGGCGGAGGAGGTCAACCCCCGCGACGCCAAGGCCCGGATGGCCCGGGCGATCGTCGCCCAGTTCCACGGCGACGCCGCCGCGGACGCGGCCGAGACGGCCTTCCGCCGGGTCCACTCCGCCGGCGGCCTCCCCGAGGAGATGCCGGAGGCGGCGCTGCCCACCGGCGAGGGCTGCCGTGACGCCGTCGCGTTTGTCGCCGACGCGCTCCGCGCCGCCGGAGAGGGGGGCCGCTCGAACAGCGACCTGCGCCGCACCTTCGGCCAGAACGGCGTCTCCCTCCACGACCAGGCCGCCGGCCTGCGGCACCTGCTCACCGACCCGAAGACGCCGATCCGCTTCGCCGCCAACGGCGACGCGGAGCCGCGGGTGGTGGTCGAGGACGGCGGGGTCACGGTCCGGCCGGGGGCGGTGCTCCAGCTCGGCAAGAAGACCTTCGTGCGGTGCGTCTCAGGCTGAGCCGGGAGGGGGGCGCGCGACGGGCGTCTCAGTACACTGTCGGTGGCAGGAGAGGCTAGAATTCGGAACGTCTGTTCGGCGCGCCGGGCCGGAGGGCGGCGGGCGGCGCGGGGAGGACCACATGTCCGGTCACAGCAAATGGGCGGGGATCAAGCACAAGAAGGCGATCGTCGACGCCAAGCGCGGACAGGTCTTCACCAAGGTCGCCCGCGAGATCACGGTGGCCGCCCGCGAGGGCGGCAACGACGTCGACGGCAACTTCCGGCTCCGCCTCGCCATCCAGAAGGCGCGCGAGGTGAACATGCCCGCCGACAACATCGACCGCGCCATCCAGCGCGGCGTCGGGGGCAAGGAGGGCGCCCAGCTCGAGGACATCCGCTACGAGGGCTACGGCCCCCACGGCGTGGCGGTGATGGTCGACGTGCTCACCGACAATCGCAATCGCACCGTGGCGGCGCTGCGGAACATGTTCACCCGCTCCGGCGGGTCGCTGGGGGAGAGCAACACCGTCGCCTGGATGTTCCGCCAGGAGGGCGTGCTCCGCATCGACGCCGGCGACGCCGACCCCGAGGAGCTCGCCCTCGAGGTGCTCGACGCCGTGGACGTGGGCGAGGAGGGCGACGTCACCGTCGACGGCGGCTCCGTCCAGGTCACGGTCGCGCCGACGCGCTTCGAGGAGGTGCGCCGCACCCTCGAGGGCCGCGGCTACACCATCGAGAACGCCGAGGTCACCATGGCCCCGAGCACCTCGGTGGCGGTCGACGCCAAGCAGGCCCCGGCGGTGCTGCGGCTGCTCGACGCGCTCGAGGAGCACGACGACGTCCAGCAGGTCTACGCCAACGTCGAGATCCCCGACGAGGTCCTCGAGTCGGTTGGCTGAGGTGACCCCTCCGTCATGATCGTGCTGGGGGTGGACCCCGGCCTGGCCCGTACCGGCATCGCCGTCGTCGAGGGCTCGCCGGGCTCGCTCCGCCTCCGTCACGCCGGCTGTATCGAGACCGCAGCGGGCACCCCCGACCCCGACCGGCTCGCCCTGCTCCTCGGCGCCCTCGAGCTGCTCATCGCCCGGGAGCGCCCCGAGGCGGCCGCAGTCGAGCAGCTCTTCTTCTCGACCAACCGCCGTACCGCGATGCGGGTCGGCGAGGCCCGGGGGGTGATCCTCTGCGGGCTCGCCCGTGCCGGCCTCGCGGTCGCCGAGTACACCCCGCGCCAGGTCAAGGAGGCGGTGGCCGGTTGGGGGGCGGCGCCGAAGCCGCAGGTGGCGCGGATGGTGCGCACCCTCCTCGGCGGCGCCGCCGCCGAAGGGCCCGACGACGTCGCCGACGCCTGCGCGGTGGCGGTCTGCCACCACCACCGGGCCCGGCTCTCCGGCGCCGCCCGGCCGCCGGCGGTGACCGCGAGGATGACCGCCGGCCTCGCCGCGGCCGTGGCCCGGGCCCGGGCCACGCCGTGATCGCGCTGCTCAGCGGCCGGGTCGCCGCGCTCGACGGCTCGACCGCGATCATCGACACCGGGGGGGTCGGCTACGAGGTGGGCTGCCACCTGCGCACCGTCGCCGCCCTCCACGAGTGGTCGGTGGGCGAGGTGCCGGTCACCCTCCACATCCACACCTCGGTGAGCGCGGACGCCATCCGCCTCTACGGCTTCCTCGGCGCCGCCGAGCTGCGCCTCTTCCGGCTGCTCCTCGGGGTGGAGCGGATCGGGCCCAAGGCGGCACTCGGCATCCTCGGCCGCGCCGACCTGCCCACCCTGGTGCGGGCGCTCCGCAGCGGCGACGTCGCCCTGCTGTCGACGGTGCCGGGGATCGGCCGCAAGACCGCCGAACGGATCGTGCTCGAGCTCCGCGACAGGCTCGACGACATGGCCCTGCCCGGCGACGCCACCGCCACCGCTCCCGAGCAGCGGACCGTGGCAGCGGCGGTCGAGGGCCTGGTGGCGCTCGGCTTCCGCGAGCCCGAGGCCCGCGCCGCGGTGGCCGCGGGGGTGGCCGAGAGCGGCACCGAGGTCGCCGTCGGCGCCCTGGTCGCAGCCGCCCTGCGCCGCCTCGACCGGGTGCCGACGTGACCGATCCCGACGCCCGGGTGGTGGCTCCGGCCGAGGTGGAGGAGGATCGCGCCGAGGAGTCCGCCCTCCGACCGAAGCGCATCGCCGACTTCGTCGGCCAGCCGGCGGTGCGCGAGCAGCTCGGCATCCTCCTCGAGGCGGCGCGGGGGAGGGGAGAGGCGCTCGATCACGTGCTCCTCCACGGCCCCCCGGGGCTGGGCAAGACCACCCTCGCCCAGATCATCGCCGCCGAGATGGGGGTGCGGCTGCGCACCACCAGCGGGCCGGCGATCGAGCACCAGGGCACCCTGGCGTCGATCCTCACCAACCTCGAGGCCGGCGACGTCTTCTTCGTCGACGAGATCCACCGCCTCAGCCGCACCGTCGAGGAGGCCCTCTACCCGGCGATGGAGGACTTCGCCTTCGACTGGGTGGCGGGCAAGGGCGCCGGCGCCCAGGCGATGCGGCTCAGCCTGCAGCGGTTCACCGTGGTCGGGGCCACCACCCGGGCGGGGGCGCTGGGCGGGCCGCTCCGCGACCGCTTCGGCATCACCGTCCGGCTCGACTTCTACGACGTCGCCGAGCTCTGCGCGATCATCCGGCGCTCCGCCGGGCTGCTCGGGATCGAGATCGACGGCGATGGCGCCCGGCTCCTGGCCAGCCGCTCCCGGGGCACCCCGCGGATCGCCAACCGGCTGCTGCGCCGGGCCCGCGACTACGCCCAGGTGCGCGCCGCGGGCCACATCGACGCCGCCGTCGCCGAGCGGGCGCTGCAGGTCCTCGGGGTCGATGCGGGCGGCCTCGACGAGATGGACCGGCGGGTGCTCGGGGTGCTCTGCGGCGCCTACTCGGGCCGGCCGGTGGGCCTGCAGACCCTCGCCGTCAGCGTCCAGGAGGACAGCGACACCGTCGAGGACGTGGTCGAGCCCTACCTCATCCGCCTCGGCTACATCGCCCGGACCCCCTCCGGGCGGCTGGCCACCGCCGGCGCCTACCGCCACCTCGGCCTGCCCGTGCCCCCCGGGGCGCCCGGCGCCGTCGCGCTGCAGCCGGAGCTGCTCTGAGCACCACCGCGGCCGGCGCCTCGGCGGAGACGGCCACCGCCACCTTCGACTACCCGCTGCCGCCGGAGCGCATCGCCCAGCGGCCGCTCGCCGAGCGCGACGCCTCCCGGCTGCTCCACCTCCCGCCCCAGGGCGGCCCGCCCGAGGACCGCGGCTTCCGCGAGCTGCCCGGGCTGCTCCGCCGCGGCGACCTGCTGGTGGTCAACGACACCCGGGTGCGCGCCGCCCGGCTGGCCGCCCGGCGGCCCGGGGGCGGCGCCGCCGAGCTGCTGGTGCTCCACCCCCTCGCGGAGGGCGTCTACGCCTGCCTCGCCCGCCCCGCGCGGCGGCTGCCGGAGGGCACCCGGCTGAGCATCCGCCCGCTGACGCGCCCACTGGCGGGGGGCCTCGCCCCCGGTGCCCCCCCGTGCGGCGCCGGGCTGGAGGCGGTGATGGGCGGCCGGGTGCCGGGACACCCAGGGGCCCGCGCGGTCCGCTTCGAGGCCGCCGGGGGCGACGTCGACGCCGCCATCGAGGCCGCCGGCCGGGTGCCGCTGCCCCCCTACATCCGCGCCACCCTCGACGATCCCGGCCGCTACCAGACCGTCTACGCCGCCGGCGGCCCGACCTCGGCGGCGGCGCCCACCGCCGGCCTCCACTTCACCCCGGCGGTGCTCGCCGCCCTCGACGCCGCCGGGATCGAGCGCACCGAGGTGCGGCTCGAGGTGGGGCTGGCCACCTTCGCACCGATCCGCCACGAGCGGGTCGAGGAGCACCCCATGCACGCGGAGCGCTACTCGCTGCCCGCGGCCGCCGCCGCCGCGGTCGCCGCCGCCCGGGCCCGCGGGGGCAGGGTGGTCGCCGTCGGCACCACCGCGGTCCGGGTGCTGGAGAGCCGCGCCCGCGAGGACGGCACCGTGGAGCCGGGGGAGGGGACGACCCGCCTCTACCTGCGCCCGGGGGTGCCGGTGCGGGTGGTCGACGGCCTGCTCACCAACTTCCACCAGCCCCGCTCCAGCCTGCTGGTGCTGCTCGCCGCCCTGATCGGCACCGAGCGGTGGCGCGCCGCCTACGACCACTCCCTCGGCGCCGGCTACCGCTTCCTCTCCTTCGGCGACTGCATGCTCTGCTGGCGGACATGAGCGCGCTGACCATCGCCGCCCGCGACGGCGCCGCCCGCACCGGCATCCTCCGCACCGCCCACGGCGAGGTGCGGCTGCCGGCATTCATGCCGGTGGGCACCCACGCCGCGATCAAGGCGGTCCATCCCGACGAGGTTCATGCCTGCGGGGCCGACATCCTCCTCTGCAACGCCTACCACCTGGCGCTGCGCCCCGGGGCGGAGCTGGTCGAGCGGCTCGGCGGCCTCCAGGAGCTGATGCGGTGGGACGGACCCATCCTCACCGACAGCGGCGGCTTCCAGCTGGTCAGCCTCGAGGGGGTGGCCTCGCTCGACGAGGAGGGGGCGACCTTCGTCTCCCCGTACGACGGCAGCCGGCTGCGGGTGACCCCCGAGGACGCGGTCGGCCTCCAGGCCCGGCTCGGCGCCGACGTGATCATGTGCCTCGACCACCCGGTGGCCTACGGAGCCCCCGAGGCGGCCGCCGCCGAGGCCACCGGCCGCACCCACCGCTGGGCCGAGCGCTGCCGGCGCGCCCACCCCGGCCGCGACCGCCACCTCCTCTTCGGCATCGCCCAGGGCGGCTTCGACCCGGTGGCGCGGCGGCGCTCGGCGGAGCTGATCGCCGGGATGGACTTCGACGGCGTCGCCATCGGCGGCCTCGCCCTCGGCGAGCCCCCGCCGGTGATGGAGGCGATGGCGGCGGCGGCGCTGGAGCGGCTCCCCGAGGAGCTGCCCCGCTACGTGATGGGTCTGGGCACCGACGCCGAGCTGCTCGCCATGGTCGCCGCCGGGGTGGACATGTTCGACTGCGTGCTCCCCACCCGGCTGGCCCGGAACGGCACCGCGCTCACCTGTGGCGGCCGGCTTCCGCTGCGCCGCTCCGCCCACCGCGACGACCTCCGCCCGCTCGAGGAGGGCTGCCCCTGCCCCGCCTGCGCCGGGGGGTTCAGCCGGGCCTACCTGCGCCACCTCTTCGCGGCCGGCGAGATCCTCGCCCACCGGCTGCTCTCGCTCCACAACCTCACCCACCTCGGCCTGCTGATGGAGGGCGCCCGGGCGGCGATCGCCGCCGGGCGGCTCGCCGAGTACCGGGGGGCGGTGCTGGCGGGGCTGGCCGGGGGGGCCGACTCGGCGGCGGCGGCGGTGGCGGGCGGCCTGCCCCGTACCGGCGGCCTCCGCTACACTCCCACGCCGTGATCCGCCTCAACCGCTGGATGATGGGCGGGGTCCTGCTCATCATCCTCGCCGCCCTGTTCATCGATACCTACGGGTATACCTATCGCTTCCTCGTGGAGCGTAAACCGCTGGGCGCGACGCTCAGCAACAACCCCCACATCGGCGGGGTCGACGTCTATATCCACAAGGGCCTCGACATCAGCGGTGGCACCGAACTGACCATCGCCATCTGCAGGGGCTTCAACGACCCGCCGGGCACCTCCTGCCGCAACGGGCCGCCCAAGGGCGCCAACCTCAGCGACGTCCAGAACGCCACCATCACCGTGCTCAGCCAGCGGGTCAACAGCCTCGGCGTCGCCGAGGCGAGCGTGCAGGCCCAGGGCACCGACCAGATCCTTGTCCAGATCCCGGGCGTCGACCTCAAGAAGGCGCAGGCGGTGATCGGCACCACCGGGCGGCTCCACTTCGCCACCCCGGTCCCCGGGCAGGCCAGTCCCACCGACCCGACCACGCTTCGCGACCAGCAGAACCACATCGACGTCAAGCAGCTGGATCCCTCCCTCGGGTTCTACCCGCCGGGGTTCCACTGGAAGTTCGACGACAACATCTCCGCCACCGACGTCAGCAAGGCCGACGCCGGGTTCAGCACCCAGCAGAACGCCTACGCGGTCGACATCACGTTCAACTCCCACGGCGCGGCGGAGTGGTCGAAGATCACCAATCAGGCCTTCGCGAGTCCGCAGGGGTCGACGCAGAACCGGATCGCCATCTTCCTCGACGACACCATCATCAGCGCCCCGGGGGTGGTGTCGCCGTCGAGCAACACCACCGAGATCACCGGCAACTTCACCGCCGACGGCGCCACCCGGCTGGCAAGCCTGATCACCGCCGGCGCACTGCCCGCCGAGATCGCCACCGTCCAGGCCAACGAGGTGAGCGCCACCCTGGGACAGGACACGGTGCGCAAGAGCCTGATCGCCGGCCTCGTGGGGCTGGTGATCGTGGTGCTGTTCATGGTCGGGTACTACCGCTTCCCCGGCCTGCTCGCCAGCGTCGCCCTGCTCTGCTACGCGGCGATCGTCCTCGCCCTCTACAAGCTCATCCCGGTCACCGTGACCCTGGCCGGCCTGGCCGGCTTCGTCCTCAGCGTGGGCATGGCGGTCGACGCCAACGTGCTCATCTTCGAGCGAACACGTGACGAGCTGCGCCACGGGCGCAGTGTGCCCCTCGCCGTGGAGGCGGGCTTCCGGCGCGCCTGGCCGGCGATCCGCGACAGCAACATCTCCACGATGATCGCCTGCGTGGTGCTGTGGATCTTCGGCACCGACGTGGTGAAGGGCTTCGCGCTCACCCTCGGCCTCGGCGTGGCGGTGTCGATGTTCAGCGCCATCCTCATCACCCAGTCGCTCTTCGTCGGGGTGCTGAGCTGGCGCCGGGCGCGCAATCCGAAGCTCTACACCGAGATCCACGAGGAGTACGAGGCGGCGCCGCCGAAGGGCCGCTTCGACATCGTGAAGACGCGGAACTGGTACTTCCTCGGCTCGCTGGTGATCATCGTGCCGGGCATCCTGGCGATCCTCTTCTGGGGATTCCGGCTCGGCCTCGACTTCGCCGGCGGCAATCGTATCGACGCCACCCTGAAGACACCCACCACCCAGGCCCAGGTCGAGAGGTCGGTGACCAGCGTGGCCTCGGCCCTGCAGCCCAGCGTCCAGTCGGAGTCGGGCAACCGCTTCTCGATCCGCACCCTGCCGACCTCGCTCGAGCAGGAGCAGCTGATCGTCGACAGGCTGGGCACGGACTTCGGCTACGTCAAGGACTCCAAGGGGGCCCCGCTCGTCCAGACCCAGACGGTGGGTCCGACCATCGCCACCGACCTGGTGCGCAAGGCGATCCTGCTGGTCGTCCTCTCCTCGGTGCTGATCTCCGTCTACCTCGCGGTCCGCTTCCGCACCCAGACGATCTCCCGCTGGCGGTTCAGCGTCGCCACCCTGTTCAAGCTGCTCCACGACGTGTTCGTGCTCGCCGGCATCTGGGCGATCCTCGGGCACTTCAGCAGCGTCGCCGAGGTGGACACCCTCTTCGTGACCGCGATCCTCACCTCGGTGTCGTTCTCCATCCACGACACCATCGTGGTCTTCGACCGTATCCGCGAGAACCTGCGCAGCGGCCCGCGGCTGACCTTCGACCAGATCGTGAACCTGTCGACGGTGCAGACCATGACCCGCTCGCTGAACACCGCGCTCACCGTCGCCTTCGTGCTCTTTGCGCTCGTGCTCTTCGGCGGGTCGACGATCCGCGGGTTCGTGCTCGCGCTGCTCATCGGCATCGTGACCGGGACGTTCAGCTCGATCTTCAACGCCAGCACGCTGCTGATCGCCTGGCAGTCGATCGACCGGGAGCGGCCGTCGCAGACCACCGGCACCGGCCCGCGCCGGGTGCAGACGAAGCGGGCGGTCTCCTGACGCCGCGCGGGGGAGCCGGGCTCTTCCGCGCCCGCGCGAGGAACGGGCCTCCTGCGGCGAGCAGGTGTTCGCGCTATACTCAGGGGCTGCCCACCACCGTGCTCCTGCCGCCGGCGGTGCAGGGGTGCCGCAGCACCCAGGTCCAACCCCCGGAACGGGCCTCCACCCGGTCCACCACAGCGTCCTGAAGTGTCGAACGACGCGCTTGCGCGCATCACCGAGCTGGTCCTCCCCACCCTGGCGCAGTGCGGCGTCGAGCTGTACGGAGCCGAGTGGGACGGTGCGCACACGCCCCCGACACTCCGCCTGCTCATCGAGAAGCCGGGCGGGGTGAACCTCGACGACTGCGCGCAGGTCTCCCACGCGGTGGCCGCCGTCCTCGACACCCACGACCCGATCAGCTCGAAGTACACCCTCGAGGTCTCCTCGCCGGGCGCCGAGCGTCCGCTGTACGAGCACGAGCAGTGGCTCGGCGCGGTGGGCTCGCGGGTCAACGTGCGCTACCGCAACGGCGACGCCGACACCGTGGTCGAGGGCCGCCTGCTCGCGGTCGCCGACGAGGGGATGGAGGTCGAGGTCCGGGTGAAGCGCAATCCGGGCTCGGTGCACGTGGCCTTCGCCGACGTCCTCGCCGGCCGGCTCGCGGTGGAGATCTGATGTGGCCGATCCGGTGGTGAGCGAGCTCCGTTCCGCCCTCGCCGAGCTGGGCAGCAGCGCCGAGGTCGGTGAGGCCGAGCTGCTCGCGGTGATGGAGCGCGCGGTCACCGAGGCGTACCACCGGGTGGCCCCGACCGACGGGGAGGTGCGTGCCCACGTCGACCTCGCCTCCGGCGCCGTCGAGCTCTTCCGGCCCACCCAGAGCGGCGGTCGCGAGCGCGTCGACGAGCCCGGCCCCGAGTTCTCCCGCCAGGCCGCGCTCGCCGTCCGCGGCGCCGTCGGCGGCTGGCTGCGCGAGGCCGAGCGCGACCGCGTGCTCCGCGAGGGGTCGGCGCGGCGGGGCGAGCTGATCGACACCATCGTCGAGCGCCCCGACGGCGACGCCTGGTGGCTGCGCAACGACCGCTTCCCCGCGCTGCTGCCCGTCGAGGAGCAGATCCCCGGCGAGACCCCGGAGCGCAACCGCCACCTGAAGGTGGTGGTGGTCGACGTCCGCCGCCGCGGCCGCGACGCCGCCGTGGTGGTCTCGCGGTCCCATCCCAACCTGGTCCGCCGCCTGCTCGAGCAGGAGGTGCCGGAGATGGCCTCGGGACAGATCGCCATCCGTGCCATCGCCCGCGAGCCGGGGCGGCGCACCAAGGTCGCCGTCTACGCCGCCGGCGGCACCCTCGACGCCGAGGGAGCGTGCATCGGGCCGCGCGGCGTCCGCCACCGCGCCGTGGTCGCCGAGCTGGCCGGCGAGCAGCTCCACATCGTGGGCTGGTCGGCCGACCCGGCGGCGTTCTGCGCCCGGGCGCTCGCCCCCGCCGAGGTGGTCGCCGTCGACCTCGACGAGACCACCCGCACCGCCCACATCACCGTCGCCCCCGGGCAGCTCTCCCTGGCCATCGGGCGCTCCGGCGAGAACGCCCGGCTCGCTGCCCGGCTCACCGGCTGGCGCATCGACATTCGCAGCGACGACGCGGAGCAGTCGTGAGCGACGGCACTCCGACCCCCGCCGGCCCCCGCCGCCCCGAGCGCACCTGCGTCGGCTGTCGCACGGTCCGGCCCAAGCGCGAGCTGCTGCGCGTCGTCCTCCCCGCCGAGGGTCCGGCCGCCCTCGATCCCACGGGGAAGCGGAACGGCCGTGGCGCATACCTCTGCCGTGATCGGGGTACAAACTGTCTGACGCAGGCGAGGCGCCGCCATGCCCTCGTCCGCGCCCTGCGCACCACATCCGACCGCATCGACTGGGACAGCCTCGCCGGCGACCTGGACACGGTCCCTCAGGAGGTACTGACATCGCCACGGTGAAGAAGCTGACCCTGCCCGCGACGCTCACGGTGAAGGAGCTGTCCGATCGTCTCTCGGTCGCCCCCACCCAGCTCATCAAGTACCTGATGGGCAATGGGGTGATGGCGAACCTCAACCAGGCCCTGGACTTCGACACCATGGCCCTGGCCGCCGACCACTTCGGGTTCGAGGCGGAGAGCGAGGATGCAGCGCCGGCCGCAGCGGCGGCCGAGGGGCGCCGGGTGCGCCATCCCCTCCTCGACCTCTCGAAGGGGGATCCCGCGTCGCTGGTTGCGCGTCCGCCGGTCGTCACCGTGCTCGGCCACGTCGACCACGGCAAGACCTCGCTGCTCGACGCCATCCGCCAGACCAAGGTGGCCGCGGGCGAGGCGGGTGGGATCACCCAGCGCATCGGCGCCTACCAGATCGAGAAGAACGGCCGGAAGATCACCTTCATCGACACTCCCGGTCATGCCGCCTTCACCGCGATGCGCGCCCGGGGCGCCGACGTCACCGACGTCGCCGTTCTCGTGGTCGCCGCCGACGACGGCGTCATGCCCCAGACCGAGGAGGCGATCCAGCACGCCCGCACCGCCGGGGTGCCGATCCTGATCGCCCTCAACAAGATCGACCGCGACAACGCCAACCCCGACCGGGTGCTCCAGCAGCTGGCCGAGCGCGACCTCATCCCCGAGGAGTACGGCGGCACCACCACCGTGGTGCGCACCAGCGCGCGCACCGGCGAGGGCATCGACGAGCTGCTCGAGATGATCCTGCTGCTCACCGAGATCGAGGATCCCAAGGCCAACCCGAAGGCGCCGGCGGTGGGCACGGTGATCGACGCCCACCTCGAGCGCGGCCGCGGGCCGATCGCCACCGCGCTGGTGCAGAACGGCACCCTGCGGATCGGCGACAACATCGTCGCCGGCGCGGTCTTCGGCAAGGTCCGGGCGCTCATCGACGACACCGGCAAGCGGGTCAAGGAGGCGGGACCGAGCCTTCCCGTGGTGGTCACCGGCCTCTCCGACGTGGTCGTCGCCGGCGAGCTCTTCCAGGTGATGGACACCGAGCGCGCGGCGAGGAGCCTCGCCGAGCAGCGTGGCTTCGCGGCCGACAAGCAGCGCGCCCAGCCGGTGCGCCGGATCACCCTCGCGGACCTCGCCAGCCAGGTCGCCGAGGGCGGCCTCAAGACCCTCAACCTGATCATCAAGGCGGAGGCGAACGGCTCGCTCGAGGCGCTGAAGGGACAGATCCTCAAGATCGAGGACCCCACCGTGCGCATCAAGATCGTCGCCGACAGCGTCGGCGAGGTCGGCGAGTCCGACGTCAACCTCGCCGCGGTCAGCGACTCGATCGTGATCGGCTTCAACGTCAAGCCCGACGTCGCCGCCCGGGCCGCGGCGGAGTCGCAGGGCGTCGACGTGCGCTATTACGACGTCATCTACCAGGTGACCGACGACATCGTGAAGGCGATCCGGGGTCTCTACGAGCCCACCTTCGTCGAGGTCCTCCAGGGCCGCGCCGAGGTCCGCAAGGTCTTCACCGTCGACGGCCGCGCCTCGATCGCCGGCTCCTACGTCACCGAGGGGAAGATCACCCGCAACGCCATCGTCCGGGTGATCCGCGACAACAGGGAGGTCGCCAAGGGGCGGATGGCCCAGCTGCGGCGCTTCCGCGACGACGTGCGCGAGGTGGCCCAGGGCTACGAGTGCGGCATCACCCTCGAGGACTTCTCCGAGTTCCAGGAGAAGGACATCCTCGAGGCCTACGTGGTCGAGCAGCAGAACCTGTGACCTGGAGACCGGGAGACGCCACCGCCCCGGCCGGCCGCGCCGGCGGCGGTGGCCCGCAGCGGATGCTGCGCGTCGCCAAGCAGCTCCGCGAGGAGCTGTCGATGCTCATGCTCACGGAGATGAAGGACCCGCGAATCCGGATGGCCTCGGTCACCGAGGTGCGCCCCTCGCGCGACCTGCGCAGCGCCACCGTCAAGGTCAGCGCAATCGGCACCGACGCCGAGCGCGAGGCGGTGATGGCCGGGCTGCGCCACGCCGAGGGCTTCCTGCGCTCCACCCTCGGCGACCGGCTCGAGAACCTCAAGAACATTCCCCGGCTGCACTTCGTCCTCGACGACTCGATCGCCTACGCGGTGCGGGTCAGCGCGATGCTGCGCGGGCTCGACGACGCACCCCCCACCCCGCCGGCCGTCGCGCGGCCGGCGCACCCCTCAGGAGACACCGGCATGACGGCCGCCACCACCGCTGTCACATGGCCTGCCCTGTCCGACGTCGCCGGCGACATCCGCAGGATCATCGACAGCAGCCACCACATCGTCTGCATGGCCCACAAGGACGCCGACGCCGACAGCCTCGGCTCCGCCCTCGCCTTCGCCGCGGCGCTGCGCGCCATCGGCAAGGCCCCCCACCCCGTGGTCCCCGACCCGGTGCCCTTCACCCTCGACTACCTGCCCGGGTTCGAGACCCTGGAGCGGGAGCCCGAGCAGATCGACGCCATCTTCACCTTCGACTGCGCCACCACCGGGCGCTTCGGCGAGAAGCGCACCCTGCTCGAGTCCGGCGCCCACCCGGTGGTGAACATCGACCACCACGTCAGCAACACCGCCTACGGCTCGATCAACCTGATCCAGGCCGACGCCAGCGCCACCGGCCAGGTGGTCTTCCGGCTGCTGCGGGCCCTCGACCTGCCGATCCCGCCGGAGGCCGCGACCAACCTCTACGCCGCCCTGCTCACCGACACCGGCGGCTTCCGCCACGAGAACACCACCGAGGCGGCGCTGCGCCTCGGCGCCGATCTGGTGCAGCTCGGCGCCGACCCCGCCTGGATCGCCCTGAAGAGCTACAAGTCGCGTGCGGTCAGCACCCTGCGGCTCGAGGCCCTCGCGGTCGCCGGCATGCACAGCGAGCTCGACGGCCGGCTGGTCTGGTCGGCGGTGACCCGGGGGATGCTGGAGGAGTCCGGCGCCGCCTGGCAGGAGACCGACGGCGTCATCGACGTGCTCCAGTCGGTGAGCACCATGACCCTCGCGGTGCTCTTCAAGGAGCTCCAGCCCGAGCTGACCAAGATCAGCGTGCGCTCCCGCGGCGACGCCGACGCCACCGACCTCTGCACCCCCTTCGGCGGTGGCGGCCACCGCCGCGCCGCCGGCGCCGAGCTGCACCTGCCGCTGGCGGCCGCGCAGGAGCGGGTGCTGCAGCTCGCCCGTGAGCTGCTGAGCGCGGCGTGAGCGAGACGGTCACGGCGGCCCCCACCCGGCGGGGGCGCCCACCCGCGCGCCATCACGGCATCGTGCCGCTCAACAAGGCGCGGGGCGTGACCTCCTTCCAGGCGGTGCGTGACGTGCGCCGCATCCTCGGCGAGCGCCGGGTGGGGCATGCCGGGACCCTCGACCCCGCCGCCACCGGGCTGCTGCCGATCTGCGTGGGGCAGGCCACCCGGCTGGTCGACTACCTGCACCAGCAGCCCAAGCGCTACCACTGCGTGCTCCGCCTCGGCGAGCGGAGCACGACCATGGACCTCGAGGGCGAGGTCACCCGTAGCGGCGACGCCGTCGCGGTCGACGCCGCCGCGGTGCGCGCGGCGCTGGCGGGCTTCGTCGGCGACATCGAGCAGGTGCCGCCGATGCACTCGGCGGTGCGCCACGACGGGCGCCACCTCTACGAGCTCGCCCGCCAGGGGGTGGAGGTGGAGCGGCAGCCGCGCCCGGTCACCATCCTCGAGGCGCGGCTGCTCGAGTTCCGCCCCGGCGAGGTCGCCGAGGCCGAGGTCGACGTGCTCTGCGGCAAGGGCACCTACATGCGCGTGCTCGCCTCCGACGTGGGCGACGCCCTCGGCACCGGCGGGCTGCTCGCCTGGCTCGAGCGCACCGCCTACGGTCCGATGACCGTCGCCGACTCGATCACCGTCGAGGAGCTCGAGGCGATGGACGACCCGGCCGACGCGCTCCGCCCGCTCGACGTCGCCGTCGCCTTCCTGCCCCGGCTCGACCTCGGCCCCGCCCAGGCGCTCCAGGTGCAGCGGGGGCAGTCGGTGTGGGTGCCGAAGCTGCCCGATCCCCGCCCGCGCGGGGCCTGCCGCGCCCACAGCGCCCTCGGCGAGCTGCTCGCCGTCGGCGAGCTCACCGGCAACCTCTACCGCCCCACCAAGGTGCTGGCCGGGTGCTGAGGTGAGGACCGAGTTCGGGCTGCCCGAGGGCGCGGGCGAGGGCGATCCGCTCTCCTTCCTCACCATCGGCAACTTCGACGGAGTCCACCGCGGCCACCGGCGCATCGTCGACCGGATGGTGTCCGCGGCCCGCGAGCACGAAGGCGAGTCGGTGCTGGTCACCTTCGACCCCCATCCCCGCTGCGTGCTCGACCCCGACCACTGCCCGCCGCGGCTGACCACCCTCGACGAGAAGGCCGACCTGCTCGCCGCCGCCGGCCTGGAACGGCTGGCGGTGCTGGAGTTCACCCACGAGCTCAGCCGCTGGACCGCCGACCAGTTCCTGGAGCGGCTGAGCCAGGGCTTCAACCTGCGCCGGATGGTGGTGGGCCACGACTTCGCCCTGGGCCACCGCCGCAGCGGAGACATCCCCTTCCTGCGCTCCTGGGGCGCCACCCGGGGCTTCGACGTCGACGTCGTCGACGCCCAGCGCGAGGGGGGGGAGGTCTTCTCCAGCTCGCTGGTGCGCGCCGCCCTCGCCCACGGCGACCTCGACAGCGCCAACCGCGTCCTCGGCCATCCCTACTTCGTCGACTCCCGGGTCGAGCACGGCGAGAAGATCGGCACCGGGCTCGGCTTCCCCACCGCCAACCTGGCGATCACCCCGGGCAAGTGCCTGCCCCCGCGGGGGATCTACGCCACCTGGGTGCGGGTGCGCGGCGACTGGCACGCGGCCGCGACCTACGTCGGCTATCGCCCCACCTTCGGCGGCACCAAGCTGACCGTCGAGCCCCACCTCCTCGACTTCTCCGGGGACATCTACCACGAGCCGGTGCGGGTCGCCTTCATCTCCCGGCTGCGCGAGGACGTCCGCTACGCCACCCCCGAGGCGCTGAGCGAGCAGATGGCCAGGGACGTGACCGAGACCCGGCTGCGGCTGCGCCCCGGCAGCACCCCCGCCGAGCTGCTCTAGAGGGGGCGCGGCCGGGTAGCATCCGATCCGATGCCGGAGGTGGTGGTCGTCGGCGGTGGGCTGGGGGGCTGCTGGGCCGCGGTCACCGCCGCCCGGGCGGGCCTGCAGGTCACCCTGGTTCGCCGTGGCCCGGCGGCCACCGCGGTCTCCTCCGGCGCCCTCGACCTCGTCCCCCCGTCCGAGGCCGGCGACCCCGGCGGCTGGCTCCGCCGGCTCGCCCGCGACGCGACCGACCACCCCTACGTCGCCGGCGGGGCGGCGCCGCCGCCGCCGTTCGAGCTCGAGGCCGAGGCGCGGCGGCTGGCGGCCGAGCTCGCCGCGGCCGGCCTGCGCCTGCGGGTGGGGCTCGAGCGGCCGGCGCTGCTCGCTGCGGTCACCGGCCAGCTGCGCCGGGCCGGGGTGGTGGTGGAGAGCGCCGGCGCGGGCGACCTCGAGGGCGCCGGGCGGGTCGCCGTCGCCGGCATCCGCGGGCTGCTGCGGGTGGACGCCGCCGCGATCGCCGCCGCCATCGCCGAGCGCCTCGGCGACGCCGTCTCCGCCCGCGCGGTGACCCTCGAGCCGCCGCTGCCGGGGATCGACGCGAGCGTGGCCGGCGACCTCGACGACGCCACCGTGGCCCGGGCGGTGGAGGCCCCCGGCGGCGCCGAGGCGCTCGGCTCGGCGCTCCGCGTCGCGCTCGCGGACGGGGCGGAGGTCGAGCTCGTCCTGCTCCCCGCCGTGCTCGGTCTCGACGACGCCGACGCGGTGCGGGCGCGGGTCGAGGCGGCCGCGGGGGTGCGGGTGGCCGAGCTGCTCAGCCCGCCGCCCTCGGCGCCCGGCTGGAGGCTGGCCCGCGCCGCCGAGGCGATGGCCCGCCGCGCCGGCGTGGAGGTGGTCACCGGCACCGTGGTGGGGGGGCGCCGCGGCGGTCGCCGCGTCACCGCGGTCACCGCCGCGGACGGCGACACCCTGAGCTGCGAGGTGCTGATCCTCGCCACCGGGAAGTTCCTCGGCGGCGGGCTGACCGGCGAGCCCCGGCCGCGCGAGCCGCTGCTCGGGCTGCCGCTCTTCGCCGGGGGGCTGGCCGTCGAGGCGCAGAGTCCGCGCGACCTGGTCGAGCGAGCCCGGTTCACCCCCCAGCCGTTCCTCGCCGCCGGGGTGCGCACCGACGCCGAGGGCCGCCCCGTCGACGCCTTCGGCGCCCCGGTGCTCGACAACCTGCTCGCCTGCGGGGCGCTGCTCGCCGGCCTCGACACCACCCTGCGGGGCGGCGGCCTCGGCGTCGCCGCCTGGACGGGAGCGCGCGCCGGGCGGGCCGCGGCACGCCTGCGCGGCGTGGCGGCGGCGTGAGCCCGCTGGCCGCGGGGTTCCTCGACGAGCTTCGCGAGGCGGTCGGCGACCGCGGGCTGAGCACCGACCCCGCCGACCGCGACGCCGTCGCCCACGACCTCTGGCCGCGGGCGCTGATCGCCGAGCGTGGCGGCCACCTTCTGCCCGGCCCCGACGCCGTGGTCTGGCCCGGCGACCGCGGGCAGGTGGCGGCGGTGTGCGTCCTCTGCCACCGCGCCGGGGTGCCCTTCACGCCCTTCGGCGCCGGCACCGGGGTGTGCGGCGCCGCGGTCCCGGTCCGCGGCGGGGTGGTCCTCGACCTCAAGCGGCTCGACCGGATCCTCGACTGGGACCTGGAGAGCGGCTGGGTCGTGGTCGAGCCCGGAGTGCTCGGCAGCCGCCTCGAGGACGCCTGCCGCGAGCGCGGATGCACCACCGGCCACCACCCCTCCTCGCTGGCGCTCTCCACCGTCGGCGGCTTCGTGGCCACCCGCTCGGCGGGGCAGCTGAGCACCCGCTACGGGCGCATCGACGACCTCGTCGCCGGCCTCGAGGCGGTGCTCCCCGACGGCACCGCCGTCTCCCTCCGCGCCCAGCCCGCGACCGGGGCCGGCCCCGACCTGCGCCGCCTGTTCCTGGGCAGCGAGGGCGGCTTCGGGGTGGTGGTCGAGGTGACCCTCCGGCTCCGCCCGCTCCCCGAGCGCCGGGTCGACCACGCCGCCGTGTTCGACACCTTCGCAGCCGGGGTGGCGGCGGCGCGCGAGCTCCTCCAGGCGGGGCTGCGGCCCTCGCTGCTGCGCCTCTACGACCCCGCCGACACCGCCCTCCAGGCCGCCGAGCTGGGGGTGGGGGTGGGGGCCGGTGACCACGCGCTCCTGCTCACCTCCTGCGAGGGCCGCGCCGGGGTCGCCGGGGCGGAGGCTACCGAGCTCGCCGCGATCTGCGCCGCCCACGGCGCCCGTGCCTGCGACCCCGCCGCGGTCGCCGCCTGGTACGCGCGCCGCGACGACATCGGCTTCGCCCAGGCGCGCTACCTCCCGCTGCCCGGCGCGGTGATCGACACCGTCGAGCTGGCCGCGCCGTGGTCGCGGCTGGTGGCCCTCCACGAGGCGGTGCGCCGGCGGCTGGGGGGACGGCTGATCGTGCTCTGCCACCTCAGCCACGGGTACCCCGACGGCGCCTGCCTGTACTTCAGCTTCGCCGGCGTCGCCGCCGAGGAGGAGGCCGCGGTGCCCCTCCACGAGCGGCTCTGGGAGGAGGTGATGGCGGCCGCTGTCGAGACCGGTGCGAGCATCGCCCACCACCACGGCGCCGGCCTGGCGCGGGCTCCCTGGATGGCCGCCGAGCTGGGCGAGGGCGGGCTGGCGGTGCTCCGCCGGCTGAAGCTGGCGCTCGACCCCGGCGGGGTCGCCAACCCGGGGAAGTGGGGGCTGTGAGCGTGCTGCCCGAGGCGCAGGTGGTCGCCGCGCGGAGCTGCGCCGCCTGTCCCAAGATGTGCCGCAGCGCCTGCCCCACCCTGGCGGTGACCGCCAACGAGCGCCACCAGCCGTGGGGCCACGCCCGCAGCGTGCTCGCGGCGCTGCGCACCCCCGGCGGCTTCGCCGCGCCGGCCACCGTCGAGGCCGCCTTCGCCTGCGCCACCTGCGGCGCCTGCACGCCCCCCTGCCGGGTGCAGGGGGTGGAGACCCCGGAGCTGAGCTGGGCGGTGCGCGCCGCCGTGTTCGCGGCGGGGGCGGCCCCGCCGGTGGGGCTGCGCGCGGTCGCCGAGGCGGCCGGAGGCCGGGTTCCCGCCACCGAGACGGGCACGCCGTCGTGGACCGAGCCGGCGGCGCCGCTGGCCGAGCTGCGCCGCCTCGCCACCCCCGGCGCCGGGCTGCTGCTGCTCCCCGGCTGCGGCGCCCTCGGCCTGCGTCCCGCGGCGGCGGTGGCCGCGGGTCGGGCGCTCCGCGGCCTCGGCGTCGCCTTCACCGTGCTCGACGAGCACCGCTGCTGCGGTGCGCCCGCGCTCGGCTTCGGCGACACCGGGTCGCTCACCGCGATGCTGGAGCGGCTCGCCGCCGCCGTCGCCGCCGCCGGGGCCCGCCGGGTCGCGGTGCAGTCGCCGTCGTGCGCCCACCTGCTGGCGGTGCGGGCGTCGGAGCTCGGAGCCGGCGTGACCGTCGAGCCGCTCGCCGCCGTGCTCGGCGCGACGCTCGCCGGCCGCCCCGCCGCGGCCGCCGGCCGGGTCGCCTACCACGACCCCTGCTTCCTCGCCCGTCACCTCGACTGCACCGCGCCGCCGCGCATCGCCCTGCGCGGGCTCGGGCTCGAGGTGGCGGAGCTGCGCGGCCGGGGCGCCACCACCGCCTGCTCCGGCGGCGGCGGTGGGCTGCCGCTCACCCACCCGGCGATCGCGGACGGGTACCGCGACCGCCTCGCCGCCGAGGTCACCGCCGCCGCGGAGGCCGGGGCCACCGCGGTGGTGACCGGCTGCGCCCGCTGCGCCGCCCGGCTCGAGGGGGCGGCGTCGCTCCCGGTGCTCGAGCTGGCCGAGGCGGTGGCCGCCCACCTCGCCCCCGCGGAGGCGGCGCGGTGACCACTGTCGCCGTCGTCAACCCGGCGAGCTGCGCCGGGCGCACCGGCCGGACCTGGCCGGAGATGCGCCGGGAGCTCGCCGCCGCCGGGGTGGAGGTGGAGGAGCGGCTCACCACGGCGCCGCGGGAGGCCACCGAGCTGACCCGCGCGGCGCTGCGCGAGGGGTGCGACCGGGTGGTGGCGGTGGGCGGCGACGGCACCCTCAACGAGGTGGTGAACGGCTTCCTCGCCGCCGACGGGAGCGCGATCGCCCCGGGGGCGGTGCTCGGGCTGCTCCCCAGCGGCACCGGCGGCGACTTCCGCCGCACCGCCGGGATCCCTGCCGGCGCGGCGGCTGCCGCCGCGGTGCTCGCCGCCGGCAAAAGCCGACCGTTCGACGTGGGCCGGATCACCCTCGACGGCGCCGAGCCCCGGCATTTCATCAACATCGCCGACTGCGGCATCGGCGGCGAGGTGGTGGCCCGGGTCAACCACAGCAGCAAGCGCGCCGGGGGCACGGCGACCTTCCTCTGGCACTCGCTGGCCTCGCTGCTCAGCTACCGGCCGCGGGCGGCGCGGGTGGAGATCGACGGCGCCGTCGAGGAGGGCCGCTACCAGAACGTGGTGATCGCCAACGGCCGGTACTTTGGCGGTGGGATGTGCGTCGCCCCGGGCGCCGACCCGGCCGACGGCCTCTTCGACGTGGTGCTCTTCGGCGACCTGCCCCGGCTGCGCTCGCTCACCGGGATCCGCCGCATCTACGCGGGGAGCCACATCGGGCAGCCCGGCATCCGCCTCCTCCGCGGCCGCCGGGTCCGGGTGACCCCCCTCGAGCAGCCGCCGCTCTGCTTCGAGATGGAGGGGGAGGAGGTGGGCCCGGCGCCGGCCACGCTGGAGATCCTGCCCGGTGCGGTCCGCCTCTGCGCGCCCGGCTGAGGCCCGGCGCCGGGTGCTGACCTGTGCCTTCCTGTACACTCCCTCACGACCTGCGGGGAGCCCCCGCCGTGGTGACGCGTCCAGCGATGCGCGGCGAACGGCCCTCCGCACGGTGACTGCCCGCTCCAGGGCCACAGGAGAACCCAGTGCCCGACATTCGCGAGAAGTCCGAGATCATCGCCGAGCACCGTCAGCACGAGACCGACACCGGCTCGGCCGAGGTGCAGATCGCGATCCTCAGCGAGCGCATCCGGATGCTCACCGAGCATCTGCGTGAGCACCCGCAGGACCACGCTTCCCGGCGCGGCCTGCTCAAGCTGGTCGGACGCCGCCGGCGGATGCTGGACTACCTGACCCGGACGGATGTGTCGCGCTATCGCGCCATCATCGCCCGCCTGGGACTGCGCCGCTGAGCTGCAACCGCTCAATGGCTGCCGCCCCCCTCGGGGAGGGCGTTTCGCCCCGCTGATGCGTGGGCATCACCACTACAACAACCTGTAACCCACACCGTCCACGTCCCACCCGGTCGCGGGTGTCCCTTCACCGGACACTGCCGCGCGGCCGACGCGGTGAGACGTTGGCGATCGGAGATCGGCGCCGGCTCGCTGCCCGAGGGCGCGACCGCACCGTCAATCTCTCATCCCCAACAGCTCACCCTCGGTGGCGCAGGTGCCCGTGGCGGAGATACCCGGACCGGGATCATCACCCGACATCCGAGGTTCCCATGCCCTACCAGAAATTCGAAATGGACTACACAGGCCGAAAGCTCACCGTCGAGACCGGCCACATCGCCGAGCAGGCCAGCGGTGCCGTGCTCATCCGCTCCGGTGACACCATGGTGCTGGTCACCGCGGTGGGCGCACACCAGCCCCGAGAGGGCATCGACTTCTTCCCGCTGACCTGCGACTTCGAGGAGAAGCTCTACGCCGCGGGTCGCATCCCGGGCAGCTTCCCCCGCCGTGAGGGCCGTCCCACCGAGGCGGCGACGCTGGCCTGCCGGCTGATGGACCGACCGCTGCGGCCGCTCTTCCCCAAGGACTTCCGCAACGACGTCCAGGTGGTCGCCACGGTGGTCAGCGCCGACCAGGAGAACGACCCCGTCACCCTCGCGGTGACCGGAGCCTCGCTCGCCCTGGCGATCAGCGACGTCCCCCACGCGGGCCCGGTGGGCTGCGTTCGGGTCGGTCTCATCGACGGCCGGCTGGTGCTGAATCCCACCCTCCCCGAGCTCGCCGAGTCCGACCTCGACCTGATCGTGGCCGGCACCGAGGACGCCATCGGCATGGTCGAGGCGGGGGCCATGCAGGTGCCCGAGGCGGTCATGCTCCAGGCGCTCCACCTCGCCCACGACGAGATCCGCCGCCTGGTCGCCTTCCAGAACGAGATCAAGGCGAAGGTCGGCAAGGCACCGATGACGTATCCCTCCAACGCCGTCGACCCCGAGGTCAGGGCCGCGGTGGCCGAGGCGATCGCCGGCAGCATCGGCGAGGCCGCCCGCAACGCCGACAAGGCCGCCCGCGAGCGGGCCATCGACGAGCTCAAGAAGCAGGTGATCGAGCAGGTGGCGCCGCGCTTCCCCGACCACGAGACGGCGGAGATCAAGAAGGCGTTCGAGGGAGAGCTGAAGCGCGCCGTGCGCAGCGCCATCCTCGAGGAGGGCATCCGTCCCGACGGCCGCCGCACCGATGAGATCCGGCACATCTGGTCCCAGGTCGGGCTGCTGCCCCGCGCCCATGGCAGCGCCCTCTTCACCCGCGGCCAGACCCAGGCGCTGAGCGTGGTCACCCTCGGTTCCGGCCAGGACCAGCAGAAGCTGGACGGCCTCGGGCTCGAGGAGTTCAAGCGCTTCATGCACCACTACAACTTCCCGCCCTACTCGGTCGGCGAGGCCCGCCCGCTGCGCTCCGCCGGCCGACGCGAGATCGGTCACGGCGCGCTCGCCGAGCGCGCGGTGCACAACGTGATGCCCTCCGACGAGGACTTTCCCTACGTGGTCCGCATCGTCACCGAGATCCTCAGCAGCAACGGCTCGACCTCGATGGCCTCGGTGTGCGGCTCGACGATGGCGCTGATGGACGCCGGGGTGCCGCTCAAGGCGCCGGTGGCGGGCATCGCCATGGGGCTGATCACCGACGAGGACAGTGACAGGGCGGCCATCCTCAGCGACATCCAGGGGATGGAGGACGCCCTCGGCGACATGGACTTCAAGGTCGCCGGCACCGAGACCGGGATCACCGCCCTGCAGATGGACATGAAGATCAAGGGGCTGCGCTGGGAGCTGATGGAGCAGGCGCTGGAGCAGGCCCGGGTGGGCCGGATCCACATCCTCGGCAAGATGGGCGAGACCCTGCCCCAGCCGCGGGCGGAGATGTCGATGTGGGCGCCCCGCATCGAGACCATCCAGATCAACCCCGACAAGATCCGCGACGTGATCGGCCCGGGCGGCAAGACCATCCGCCGAATCGTCGAGGAGACCGGCGTCCAGATCGACGTCGAGGACGACGGCCGGGTCTCCATCGCCTCCAACGACGGGGCGGCGATGCAGCAGGCGATCGCCATGATCCGCGACCTCACCGAGGACGTGGAGGTGGGCAAGATCTACAAGGGCAAGGTGGTCCGGATCATGAACTTCGGCGCCTTCGTCGAGATCCTGCCGAAGAAGGACGGGCTGGTCCACATCTCCCAGCTCGCCGACCACCGCGTCAACAAGGTCGAGGACGTGGTGAACATCGGTGACGAGATCATGGTCAAGGTCATCGAGATCGACGACAAGGGCCGGGTCAACCTCTCCCGCAAGCTGGCGATCAGCGAGCTCGCGGGCAAGCAGGCCGAGGCCGCCGGCGCCGGGACGGCCAGCCCCGCGTGACCTCTTCGTCCGGGGGGGACTCCCCCCCGGCGCCCCCCTCCGCCCAACCCCTGCGCATCGCTGTGAGCGGCGCGCGGGGACGGGTGGGTCGCGAGATCGTCGCTGCGCTCGAGGCCGATCCCGGCTTCGTCTGCGTGGCGGCGGTCGACATCGACGACGACCTCGCCGCCGCCCTCGCCGGGGCCGGGGCACAGGTGCTCGTCGACTTCTCCGTGCCCACCGCGGCGCTCGGGAACGCGCTCACCGCCGTGGCCCGCGGGGTGCGCCCGGTGGTCGGCACCACCGGGCTCGGCGACGCCGCCGTCGAGGAGCTGCGCGGCCGCTGCGCCGCCGCCGGCCTCGGCGGTTGCGTGATCCCCAACTTCGCCCTCGGCGCGGCGCTGATGATGTGGCTCGCGGAGGTCTGCGCCGGCCACTTCGACAGCTGCGAGATCATCGAGAGCCACCACCCCGGCAAGCTCGACGCCCCCAGCGGCACCGCCCTGCGCACCGCCGAGCGGCTGCTCGCCGCCCGCGGGGGGCGTTCCTTCGAGCACCCCGAGTCCCGGACCGAGACGCTGCCGGGCACCCGCGGGGGCACCCTCGGCGGCGCCGGCGTCCACAGCCTGCGGCTCCAGGGCCCGATCGCCGACCAGTCGGTGATCTTCGGCGCTCCCGGCCAGACCCTGACCCTCGAGCACCGCACCACCTCGCGCGCCGCCTTCGCCCCGGGGGTGCTCGCCGCCGCCCGGGCGGTCACCGCCACGGAGCGGTTCTCCACCAGCCTCGAGGAGGTGCTCGGCCTGCCCCCCGCGGCCTCGGTCACCCGGCCCATGGCATCATCGGAGACCTGATGAGCCGGAACGGAGATCCTGGAGCGCCCCGGGTGGGGCTGGTCGGCGCCACCGGCGCCGCCGGGAGCACGGTGCTGCGGATCCTGGAGGAGCGGGGCTTCCCGCTCGCCGAGCTGCGCTGCATGGCCAGTGCCCGCAGCGCCGGGACCACCGTCCGCTTCGGCGGCCGTGACCTGGACGTCGTCGAGGTGAGCGACGAGGCCATCGAGGGCCTCGACGTCGTCTTCTTCGCCGCCGGCTCGGGAACGGCGCGCCGCTATGCCCCGGTGGTCGCCCGCAACGGCGGCGTCGCCATCGACAAGTCGAGCGCCTACCGCATGGACCCGGACGTGCCACTGGTGGTGCCCGAGGTCAATGCCGCCGAGCTCGACGGCCACCATGGCATCGTCGCCAACCCCAACTGCGTCGCCATCCCGCTGACGGTCGCGCTGGCGCCGCTGCACCGCGCCTTCGGGCTGCTGCGGATCACCGTGGCCACCTACCAGGCCGCCAGCGGCGGTGGTCGCGCCCTCGCCGGCGAGCTGCGCGAGCAGGCGCGGGCCGACGCCGCCGGCGAGGCCCCGTCGCACAGCGTGTATCCCCACGTGCTCCACGGCAATGTGGTCCCCGGCGGCTGGACGATGCACGGCGACGACACCGACGAGGAGCTGAAGGTGATCGCCGAGACCCGCCGCGTGCTCGGCCTCGCGGAGCTGCCGGTGAGCGTCACCACGGTGCGGGTCCCGGTCGCCACCGGGCACAGCGCCGCGGTCTGGGCCGAGTTCGCCGAGCCGGTGCGCCCCGACGCCGCCCGCGAGCTGCTCGCCGGCGCCTCCGGGGTGCGGGTCGTCGACGACCCCGCCCAGCAGCGCTACCCCACCCCGCGCGACGCCGCCGGCCAGGACGACGTCCTCGTCGGCCGGATCCGCGCCGACATCGGCCGGCCGGGTGCGCTCGCCCTCTTCCTCAGCGTCGACAACCTGCGCAAGGGCGCCGCCACCAACGCCGTCCAGGTCGGCGAGCTCCTGGCCGCCTCCCGCTAGCTGCGCGTCCCCCGCGGGGATCCGGCGCCCTCCGGCTGGGGCGGCCGGCAGCGCCCGGGGACGTGCTGCACCGTCGCCATCCGGTCGCTGCGGCACACCACCCAGATCAGGCAGCCGCAGCACTGGCAGGTCGCCCACCAGTCCTGCTCGCCGCCCGGATAGGTCGTGCCCGGCGCCCACTGCCCCAGGGCGTGACCGTGGTCCGAGGCCTCGCGCGCGGCGCGGATGCGCGCCTGCACGAACGGGAGCGGCGGCGCGTCGGCGGCGGGCGGGATGGTCGCGCGCGGCGGCGCGGAACGCATCGGCGCCCGGTGGCCGGTGAGGGTGGCGTGACCGGCGGGCGCGGAGCGCACGCCGCGGAGGGTTCGCGGGTCGTTCATGGCGGGTTCCTCTGCCCAGAGGCGGATGACCGGTCCTATGACGCGCGGGGGCTCCGGCTCCTACGCGGGTTGATGTCAACCCGAGGCGCGGCGCTCCGACTGCAGCAGCCAGCCGCCCAGGAGGGTGGCGGTGGCGCCGGCGAGGGCGAGGAACCAGCCCACCGTGGGCCGCACCCCGACGCTGACGAAGGAGGCCACGCTGGAGTGGAACTCGAACCAGAAGAGCACCACCCCGACCAGCTCCAGGGCGCCGGCGACCATGTAGACCTGGGGATCGCGCAGCGGCGGCGCCGGCATCCTCACCCGGTCGGGATAGCAGCGAACCGCCCAGAGGCCGACCACCGCCAGCAGCCCGAGCATGGTCAGCAGTCCCCAGCCGTGGACCCCGTCGATGGTCCTGGCGTCGAGACCGAAGCCGTTGCAGTCGGCCTCGCAGCTGGTGGTGAGCCAGGGGAGGAAGAGCAGCGCGAACAGCACCGCCGCGGAGCCGCCCACCAGGGCGCGCTCACCCCAGCTCGACCGGCGGATCCGGACGCGGAGCCCGGTGACGAGGCGTGCGAACCGGGTCCGGAGTACCTCCACCGTCTGTGCTGCCATGCGTCGTTCCCCTCCTGGGCGGCACCGCCCTCTTCGTGTTCAACGGCTGGGTGGGGGCCTTCCCTGCGCGGCTCCGGCGTGGACGGGTCCGGTCGTGGCCGGCGAGGAAGCCGTCGATGTGCGCCCAGGTGGTGCGCCTCGCGGCGCGCCCGGTCAGCACCCCGAGGTGGCCGCCCGGCGCCACCTGGTACTCCACCTCGGGGGCGTGCACCAGCAGCTCGGTGAGGCGGTGGACGGCGCGCTGCGGGGCGATGGTGTCCCCGGCGCCGGCGATCACCAGCACCGGCACCCGGACGTCGGCGACCTCGAGGCGGCGGCCGCCGAGGTCGAGGTGGCCCTCCCGGAGGTCGTTGGCGCGGAAGAACCGGTGGTAGAGCTGGCCGAAGGTCCTTCCCGGGTAGGCGAGCATCCCCGCGGTGAAGCGGTCCACCGCCTCGATCTGCTCCAGGAAATCACGGTCGTCGAGATGCCTGGCGACGGCCAGCGGCCTGGTGAGGTACCTGTCGACGCTGCTCAGCTGGAAGGCGGTGCGCACCAGCGGTGCCGGGGCCCCGCCGAGGGCGCGGTAGGCGGCGGTGATCACCCGGCCGTCGGTGAGCCGGACCAGCGGCCGGAGCGGCGCCAGCAGGGGCACCGCGGTGACGTCGAACGGGCTGGCCACCGCGGTCACCGAGGCCACCTGCAACCGTGGGCGGGCGGCCACGCCGAGCAGCGAGAAGATGCCGCCGAGGCACCAGCCCACCAGGTGCACCGGCCGGCCGCCGGCGTTGCGCGAGACCGCCTGGATGGAGCGGGGGACCACCTGGTCGACCCAGTGCTCGATGCCGAGGCTGCGGTCGGCGAAGGTGATCGCCCCGTAGTCGACGAGGTGGGTGGGGCGGCCGGTCCCCACCAGGTGCTCGACCATGCTGCAGCCCCGGCGCAGGTCGAAGGCGGTGGCCGGCGCGGCCAGCGGCGGCACCAGCAGCACCGGCAGGGCGGCGGGGTCCTCGCCGTCCGAATCGAGGTGGTACACGGTGCGCTGAGGGCCCTCGTCGATGACGGTGCGGGGCCAGGGACGGAGGTCGGCGAGGTGGCCGTCGCGCACCCGGCCGGCGACGTTGGCGCCCGCCGCCCGCAGGCTGCGTGGCGATGGGATCAGTCTCATCCGCTGCTCGTCCCCCGGTGACCGGCACGTACAATCGGCGCCATGCAGGCGAGCCTGGGCCGGTTGCTCACCGCCATGGTGACGCCCTTCGATGCCGCCGGCGCCGTCGACCTCGACGTGGCGGCGCGCCTCGCGCGTGCGCTCGTCGCCTCGGGGAGCGACGGGGTGGTGGTGAACGGCACCACCGGGGAATCGCCCACCCTCACCCACCCGGAGCGCGTCGGCCTGCTCCGGGCGGTGCGCCGGGCCATTCCCGACCACGCGGTGGTGATGGGGACGGGCTCGAACAGCACCGCCGCGACCGAGCTCGCCACCCTGGAGGCGAAGGAGGAGGGGGCGGACGCCGCGCTGGTGGTCGCGCCCTACTACAACAAGCCGCCCCAGGAGGGGCTGGTCGCCCACTACGAGGCGGTCGCGGAGGCCGGCCTTCCGGTCGTCCTCTACAACATCCCCGGGCGCACCGGCGTCAACCTCACCGTGGAGACGACCCTGACGCTGGCCCGGCATCCGCACATCTGCGGCACCAAGGAGGCGGCGGGCGACGCCGACCAGGTGGCGCAGATCGTCGCCGGCGCGCCGCCGGGCTTCCGGGTCTGGAGCGGCGACGACGGCCTCACCCTGCCCTTCATGAGCGTCGGCGCCTTCGGCGTGGTGAGCGTCGTGTCCCACGTCTGCGGGGCGGCGGTGCGGCGGATGATCGAGGCCCAGGTCGCAGGCGACACCGCCGCCGCCGCGGCGCTGCACGCGCGGCTGCTGCCACTCTTCCACGGCCTCTTCGTCACCTCGAACCCGATCCCGGTGAAGGCGGCGCTCGAGCACCTCGGCGTCGAGGTGGGGAGCGTGCGGCTGCCGCTGGTGCCCCTCGACCCCGACCGCCGCGCCATTCTCGGCGCCCTCCTCGACGCCTGCGGCGACCTCGTCGGGCTCGCCTCCGGCCCCCCGCGCGCGGTCCGCAGCGCGTGAGCCTCGGGCAGTCCCCTCCCGGCAGCACCGCCCCCCCGCCCGTGCCCGCGGCCGGCGCCGCCGGCGCCGAGGCGCTGCTCGCGCTCCACCGCTGCATCGAGGGCTGCACCGTCTGCCCGCTCCACGCCACCCGCACCCGCGCGGTGCCCGGCGACGGGCCGGTGACGGCGCGGATCATGGCCGTCGGCGAGGCGCCGGGCGAGAACGAGGACCGCACCGGCCGCCCCTTCGTCGGCGCCGCCGGCCAGCTGCTCACCCGGCTGCTCCAGTCGATCGGGCTCGACCGCCAGGACATCTACATCTGCAACGTGCTGAAGTGCCGGCCACCGGGCAACCGCGACCCCGAGCCCGCCGAGGTGAGCGCGTGCGCGCACTTCCTCGACGAGCAGGCGGCGCTGATCCGCCCCGACGTGATCCTCCTGCTGGGCCGGCACGCGGTGGGGCGGCTGCTCCCCGGGATGCCCGGCATCAGCCGGATCCACGGCCAGCGGGTGCGCCGCGGCGACCGCCTCTACGTGCCCCTCTTCCACCCCGCCGCGGCGCTCTACAACGCCTCGCTGCTGCGCACCCTGGAGGAGGACATGCAGCGGGTGCGCGGCTACCTCGACGAGGCGCAGGCGGAGCGGGAGCGCCTCCAGCGTGAGCAGGCGGAGGAGGCCGCGCGCGCCGCCGCCGTGCGCGCCGCCGACGAGCAGCTCACGCTCTTCTGATGACCGACGTCCTGCACGCCCCACCGGAGGTGGGAGGGGGGCGGCTCTCGCTCGTGCCCCTCGGCGGCCTCGGCGAGATCGGCCGCAACCTGATGGCGATCGAGTGCAACGACGACATCGTGGTGGTGGACGGCGGGCTGATGTTCCCGGAGCAGGAGATGCTCGGCATCGACCTGGTGATCCCCGACATCTCCTGGCTGCTCGAGCGCGCCCAGCGGGTCCGCGGCATCGTGCTCACCCACGGGCACGAGGACCACATCGGCGGACTGCCCTACATCCTGCCGCGGCTGCCGGTGCCGGTCTACGGCACCAGCCTCACCCTCGGGTTCCTGCGCTCCAAGCTGAAGGAGCACGGGCTGCTCGACTCCACCGAGAGCCACGTGGTGCGCGCCGGCGACACCGTGGAGCTGGGCGGCATCGCGGTGGAGTGGATCCACACCACCCACAGCATCCCCGACGCCTGCGCGCTGGCGATCCGCACCGCGCTCGGCACCATCGTGCACAGCGGCGACTTCAAGCTCGACCACACTCCCATCAACGGCGAGCCGCCCGACCTCGCCCGGCTCGCCCGCATCGGCGACGAGGGGGTGCTGCTGCTGCTCAGCGACAGCACCAACGCCGAGTCCGAGGGCACCACCCCGAGCGAGCGCCAGGTGGGGGAGGGGCTGTCGCCGATCTTCGCGACCTCCGCCGGGCGCATCCTCATGGCCACCTTCGCGTCCAACATCTCGCGGCTGCAGCAGGCCTTCGACTGCGCCGAGGAGCACAACCGCCGCTCGCTGGTGGTGGGACGGTCGATGCTCAACAACGTCGCCACCGCGCAGGAGCTGGGGTTCCTCAAGGTGGCGCCGGGGTCGTTGCTCTGGCCCCGCCAGCTCGACGGGCTCAGCGCCGACCGGGTGCTGATCGTCTGCACCGGCGCCCAGGGCGAGCCGCTGTCGGCGCTCACCCGCATCGCCGCCGGCGAGCACCCGATCGTGCAGCTGCAGAGCGGGGACACGGTGATCATCAGCGCCAACCCCATCCCCGGCAACGAGGAGCTGGTGCACCGCACCATCAACCGACTGTATCGCCAGCAGGTCAAGGTCCTCAACGGGTCGCGACACAAGGTCCACGCCTCCGGCCACGCCTCGCGGGAGGAGCTCAAGCTGCTCATCGCCCTGACCAGGCCGCGGTACTTCGTGCCCGTCCACGGCGAGTACCGTCACCTCGCCATCCACGCCGAGCTGGCGCGCGCGGTGGGGCTGCCGCCGGAGCGGGTGCTGGCGGTGGACAACGGATCCATCCTGAGCGTCGACGCCGACGGCATCCGCCCCACCGGCACCCGTGTGCCGGCCGGGTTCGTCTATGTCGACGGGCTGGCCATCGAGGAGGCGGGCGACGTGGTGCTCCGCGACCGCGTCCACCTGGCGCAGGACGGGGTCATCGTGGTGGTGGTGGCGGTGGAGCGCAGCACCGGAGCGGTTGTGGCCGGCCCCGACCTCATCTCCCGGGGTTTCGTCGAGGACTCGGCCCACGAGCAGCTCTTCGAGGCCGCCCGCGAGGAGGCGCTCAAGGCGGTGAGCCGCCTGGCGCCGGACGCCGAGTGGACGGTGTGGCAGGCGGCCATCCACGACCGGCTGGCCCAGCTCCTCTACCAGCGGACCCGGCGGCGGCCGATGATCCTGCCGGTGATCACCGAGGTCTGACCGCGCTCGAGCGCCGGCGGGACTCCGGTGCTACCATCCCGCCCATCTGTTCGCCCGGCCCGGCGAATCGCCTCAGCGTCCCCTCCACATCTCACTCACGAGGCACGATCGACCCCATGGCCCGGTCCACCCGGGGCGCCACCGCGTCCCGGCCCAAGCGCCCCAGCGCCCCCGCGCGCCGTCCGGTGCGCCCGGCGGCGCGGTCGACCACCCGGCGTTCTGTGGCCGCCCGTCCCCGGAGGGCCCCCGCCCGGGCCCGGCGAACACCGCTGCTCAGCGCCGGTGCCCGGCGCGAGCTGGGCGGCATCGTGCTCATCGGTGGCGGCGCGGTCAGCGCGGCGGTTCTGGCCATCCCCGGCTCGGGCACGATCGCGGGACCGCTGCACGACCATCTCGTCGACGGTCTCGGCGTGGGTGCGTGGGTGGTCGCGGCCGCGCTCGTCTTCATCGGCGTGCGGCTTCTCGGGCGCCGCCCCTGGAGCGCCAGCCTGGTCGGCGCCGCCGGCTGTGGCCTGGTCGCCGCCGCCTTCCTCAGCCTCTCCGGGCTGGTCGCCCGGGGCAGCGCCGGCAGTGCCGGCGACCGGCTCGCCACCGCCCTCGGCGACCGCCTCGGCGGTGCGGCGGCGGCGGCGTTCGATCTGGTGCTGGTGGGGGTCGGGCTGGTGCTGGCCGTCGACCTGCGCGTCGGGCGGCTCCTCGAGCTGGTACGCGACCGTCTCGAGGAACGCCGCGACGCGGCCGCCGTGGCGGGGGAGGAGGCGCCGGTGCAGACGCCTTCCTCCTTCCCGGCGGCGGAAAGAGATGCATCCGCCGCCGCGGCGCTGCCGCTTCCCGACCACCTGGTGCCGGGGGGCGAGCCCCGGGCGCGCCGCGGACGCGCCGGCCGGGTGCCGGCCGCCCCGGTCTTCGACGACGACGACTCGCTCATCCCGGTGCTCGGGCTGGGCCTGGAGCCGGGTGCGCCCCCGGCGCCCGAGCCGGGGCCGGAGGCAGGCGTCGGGGCCGCCGCCACCCTGCCGTTCGCCGGCACCGAGCCCGATCCCGCCACCACCAGCGTCCAGCCCTTCCGGCGTGAGTTCGAAGGCCTTCCCGTCGAGCTCGGCGAGGCGGGTCCGCTTCTGGCGATCCCCGTTGCGGATGCCGGCTCCAGCCTGCCGATCGTAGTCGGAGAGACGGTGACGGTCGAGCCGGCCGTGCCCGAGGAACCGGAGAAGATCTGGGAGCTGCCGCCGCCCGAGGTCCTCGAGATCACCGTGGCCAAGCGCGAGCGTCTCGAGGCCGAGATCCGCGCCACCATCGAGACCATCCAGTCCACCCTCGCCGCCTTCGGCGTCGACGCCCGGGTCCGGGGCGTCAACAGCGGGCCCACCGTCACCCAGTACGAGCTCCAGCCCGCCAAGGGCGTGCCCGTCCGCAAGATCACCGGCTACCAGACCGACCTGTCCCTGGCCCTGGCGGCGCCGATCCGCATCCAGGCGCCCATCCCCGGCAAGGCGGCCATCGGCATCGAGGTGCCCAACAAGGCGGCCCAGCTGGTCACGCTGCGCGACATCGTCACCTCGCCGCAGTTCAGCGACGCCAAGTCGCGTCTGCCGATCGCGCTGGGCGCGGATGTCAGCGGCTTCCCGGTGGCCGGCGACCTGGCGCGCATGCCCCACCTGCTCATCGCCGGCGCCACCGGCAGCGGCAAGTCCGTGTGTATCAACGCCATCCTCGGCGGTCTGCTGCTGCACCGGACCCCCAAGCAGCTCAAGCTCGTCCTCGTCGACCCCAAGCGGGTGGAGCTGAGCGGGTTCATGGACATCCCGCATCTGCTCGTCCCGGTGGTGGTCGAGCCCGAGGCGGCGGTGGCCTCGCTGCGCTGGGCGGTCAAGGAGATGGAGGAGCGCTACAAGCTCTTCGCCGGTCACGGCGCGCGCAACATCGCCGCCTTCAACGAACGCGCCCCGCTGCTCGGGCTCGACGAGCTGCCCAGCATCGTCATCGTCATCGACGAGCTGGCCGACCTGATGATGGTCGCCTCGGGCGAGATCGAGGACCTGATCTGCCGCATCGCCCAGCTGGCCCGCGCCGTCGGCATCCACCTCATCGTGGCCACCCAGCGGCCGTCGGCGGACGTCATCACCGGGCTGATCAAGGCCAACATCCCCTCCCGCGTCGCCTTCGCGGTCAGCAGCGGCGTCGACTCCCGGGTCATCCTCGATGAGATGGGGGCGGAGAAGCTGCTGGGCCGCGGCGACATGCTCTACCTGCCCGTCGACGAGGGCAAGGCGCGCCGCCTCCAGGGCGCCTACGTGAGCGACCGCGAACTGGAGCGCATCATCGACCACTGGAAGGGGCAGGGCCTGCCCACCTATCAGGAGGAGATCTTCCAGGTGGAGGCCACCGTGTCCTGGGCCAGGGACGCCACCAAGCGCGATCCGCTCTTCGGCAAGGCCGCGCACTGCGTGGCCGCCGAGGGCCGTGCCGCCGCCTCGCTGCTCCAGCGCAAGCTCAATGTCGGCTACACCCGGGCGGCGCGGCTGGTCGACCAGCTCGCCGAGCACCGCGTCGTCGGCCCCTACGAGGGCAGCAAGTCCCGCGAGGTGCTGATGGACGTCATCCAGGTGGACGAGCTCATGGAGGAGCTGGGGGCCGAATGAGCGCCGGGCGTGGCCCGCTGGCTCAGGCGGTGGCGCCGAGCCCCTCGGCGAGAACCGCAACCGGCTGGGCCTCGCTCGAGATCGTCGCCGGGCGTGGCTCCGCGCGCGTGGCCCCGGTGATCTCGAACGCCCAGTCGTCACGCAATGCCGGTCGCACCAGCCGTCCCGTCCGGCTGCGGTAGCGGGTCAGCAGCCCGATCATCCGCAGACCGACGCGGGTGGCCTCGACCCGGCTGCCCGTCACCGACGAGGTGCCGACGCGGCGGCGGTAGTTGACCGGGACCTGGATCACGCGGTGCCCGCGCAGGAAGGAGAGCGCCATCATCTCGACCCCGAAATGGGAGCCGTCGACGCTGAAGTGCGGCGCCATGTCCAGGTAGGCGGCACGGCGCAGGAGGCGCATGGTGCAGCCCACGTCGGTCAACTGGTTGGTGTTGTAGAGCAGCTCGGCGTACTTGGCGACGGCCATGTTGCCGACGCGCAGGAACACTCCCATGTTGGCGCCCCCCCAGATCAGCTGCAGGGTGGTGCGCGTGCCGTAGACCACGTCGAAGTCGTCGCTGTAGGCCAGCAGCTTGCCCATGTCGTGCGCGGAGAAGGTGCCGTCGGGCTCGCTGACGACGAGCATGTCGCCGCCGGCCTCCCGCAGCCCGCGGCGGATCGCCGCGCCGTAGCCCTGGATCGGCTCCTGGACGACGCGCGCGCCGGCGCGCCGCGCCTCGGCGGCGGATCCGGGCGCCGCGTTGTTGTCGACGACGACGACCTCGTCGACCCAGCCTGTGTCCCAGGCGTCGATCACCGATCCGTACAGCGAGTCGCGCTCGTTGTAGGTCGGGAGCACGAGGGAGACCCGCTGTCCTCGCCACATGGGCGACACCCCGCTCTCGTCGGGCGGCCCACCCGCCCACCTGCGGAGTGTACCGGGCTGCCGCGCCGTCGACCGGCTCGCCCCGGCCATGGCCACCCGGCCGTAGCATCCGCCACCATGGCGCGCGCGGGCGCGCGGCACCTGGAGGGCGCATGGGGAGTGGGGTGGGCCGGGCGGGACCGCGGTGCCGGTGATCCCCGCCGACGGGCCGCTCGGTGCGGGACACGCGGCGCTCCGTCCCCTGGCCGCGCTGGCGCTGGCACTCTGCGGGCTGGCCGGCGCACTGATCGCCTGGGTCCCGTTCCATGGGCGGCCGGCCCGGCGCCGGCGACTGCCTGCCTGGGTCCCGGTGCTGGCCGTGGCGCTGGTACTGCGGGCGGCGCTGACGCTGGTGCAGGACGGAGCCGTCTTCGACGTTCTCATTGCCTACCGCAGCATCGGCGATCGCGTCCTGCACGGGATCGACATCTGGTCGGGGGACACGGAGAGCCTGGCCACGTACCCGCCGCCGGTCTACGCCTGGTGGGCGCTGGCGTCGCTGGTGCCCGTCGGCAGCCCGCACCTCTTCGCCGCGCTGGTCCGCCTGCCCTTCTGGGTGGTCGACGCCGGCATCGCGGTGGCGCTGGTGCGGCTGCTGCCGGGCGTGGCGGGCAGGCGTGCGGGCTGGGTCTACGCGGTCTGTCCGGTGGCCGCGGCGGTGCCCACCCTGCACGGCCAGCACGACCCCGTGACCGGTGCGCTGCTGCTCGCCGGCGTGGTGCTGGCGCTGTGGCGCGGACGTCCGGCGCTCGGCGGCCTCGTCACCGGCGCCGCCATCGCGCTCAAGCAGTGGCCGGTCTTCTTCCTGCTGCCGGTGCTGGCGGCGCTGCCCCGCCGCCACGCGCTCGTCTTCGTCGCCCTGGCCGCGGCCCCCGTTCTGGCCGCCTACGCGGCCTACGGCCTCGTCCACCCGCATGACGCGGTCCGCGGGTTCGTCGATGTCGCCACCTACCGCCCCCACCGGCAGGGCCTGGGGACCTCGTGGCTCCTCCCCGACGACGTCCCGGCGGGCGTGGTGATCATGATGAACCTGGCAGCAACCCTGGGCGCCGCGACGGTGGCCACGGTGTTGGTGCGTCGACAGCGCTCACCCGTCGAGGCCGTCGCGGTCGCCATGCTGCTGGTCACCGGTCTCTCGCCGACGGTGTCCGATCAGTACCTCATGTGGGCATTGCCCTTCCTGCTGCTGGCCGGCCGGGTCCGCCTGGTGGCACTGCTCTCGCTGGGGCTGCTGCCGGCGGTGCTGTCGCTGGACCTGTGGTCGTCGGTGGGCGACGGCGCCACGCCGACGCCGCTGCTGGTGCTGGCCACGCTGTCCACCCTGGCTGCGGCTGCCCGGCTGGTCCGGGGTGACGCGAGCCCGGCCCGGCCGTCAGGGCTGACGTCGACCGCATCTGTCGCCGACGTCCCCACCTGGGCCGGGCGGCGCCGGAGCACGACGTAGGTGTCGTCGTGCCGGCGGTTCCAGGGGCCGGCTGCGACCTCGATGACGTCGACCGGCGCCAGCGAGCGCGCCAGCGAGACCAGCGCGCTGGGCGTCAAGCCCCAGAACCAGTTGACGTTGAACACGCCGGCGTCGTAGGGCCGGTCGGCGACCTCACCGAGGACTGGCGTGTAGCACCGGCGATCGTCGAGGTCGAGCCCGGGGTAGAAGACCGCCGCGCCGGGCAGCCCTGGGACCTCTGGGATGGTCTTGGTCCCCACGATCAGGTAGTCGCGGGTCAACTCCAGCAGCCGTGCCATCCCCGCCACAGGATCGGGCAGGTGGTACATGAGGCCGCCGCACCAGACGACGTCGTGCACCCCGACGGCGGCCACCGTCTCGGCCCCCTCCAGCGCGGTCTGGACGAAGCGGACCGCCGACCCGCGCTCCCGATGGGCCGCTTCGAAGCGAGCGCTCGCCGGCCATTTGTCGACCGCGGTCACCGCCGTGGCGCCGGCATCCTCCGCCAGGAAGCTGCAGGCCCCGTCGATGGCCCACATGCAGCCGATGTCGGCGAAGCTTCGCCGCGGCGCGTAGGCGCGCACCAGCCGGTTCTCGACGGCGCTGAGCGTCGGCCGCGTCGCCGCGGTCGCCGCCGCCTCGGCCGCCTCGCGGCGCGCCGACAACCGCCACAGCCGGCGCCGGAGGAGACGGCCGAGGAGGGGTTCGAGCGCGTCGTCGACCCGGTCAGACGCCCGCCGGAGCAGGCCGGTCACCAGGACCTCGGCCCACGGCCGCTCAACCGGCCGCCCGGACCACTGCCTCGAGCTCGATCTCGACCCGCCAGCGGGGGTCGAGGAGGGCGGCGACCACGACCATCGTGGCCGCCGGCCGGGCGGCACCGACGGCCTCCCGGTGGGCGGCGCCGACACTCTCGGCGTCGGCCGGATCGGTGAGGAACATCCGCGTCCGCACGGTGTCCTCGGGACTGCCACCCAGCTCGACCAGGGCGGTCAGGATGATCTCGAAGCAGCGGTCTGCCTGGATGCGGACGTCGTCCGGGCAGGAGCCGTCGGGCCAGACCGGGGCTGTGCCCGAGACGACGATGCGGTCGCCGCACCGGACGGCCCGGCTGAAGCCGATGCGCGTCTCGTAGGGCGAGCCGGAGCGGGCGCGCGAACGGTTGTCGACCATGGGGCCGGAGACGATAGCAGCCTCTCCGCCCCTCATCGACTCAACGGACGCTCTGGTCGCGGCGGCTCCGCATGAAGCGGCGCAGCTCGCGCGCGGCCTCGGCGCGGGCGCGGGCGTCCTGCATGCGCTCCAGGCGCTGCTGCTCCCGCTCCAGCTTGCGCCGCGACTCCAAGCGCTCGGCCACCGCCGGGTCGGCCTCAGCCGCGGCGCGCACCGCGCACCCGGGTTCGGCCTGGTGGCGGCAGTCGCGGAAGCGGCAGGCCGCGGCCAGCGCGGCGATGTCGCCGAAGACCCGGTCGATGCCCTCGGCCGCGTCCCACAGGCCCAGTTCGCGCATGCCCGGGGTGTCGACGAGAAGCCCTCGGCCGGGCAGCTCCATGAGCTCGCGACGGGTGGTGGTGTGGCGGCCGCGGCCGTCGGCACGCACCTCGGCCGTGGCCAGCACCGGCGCCCCGCACAGCGCGTTGACCAGAGTCGATTTGCCGGCGCCGCTGGGGCCGATGATGCCCCCGGTGCGGCCTCGTGGCAGCAGCTCGCCGGCGCGCTCCACGCCGCGCCCGTCAACGGCACTGAGCGCGATCACCTCGGCACCGGCGCTGACCGACTCGGCGGCGTCGATGTCAGCCTCGAGGTCGGCACTGAGGTCGGCCTTGGTGAGGATCACGGCGGGCACGGCGCCACTCGACCAGACCAGCGCCAGGGTGCGCTCGATGCGGCGCCGGTTGACGCCGGCGCCCAGGGGCGTGGCCACCAGGACCACGTCGAGGTTGGCGCCCACGGCCTGGGCGGCCGTCGGCAGGCCCGCCGCGCGGCGGAGGAGGACGCTGCGGCGGGGGAGCAGGGCCACCCCCGACCCCCCGCGGAGGGCAATCCAGTCGCCGGCGCAGACACCACCCTCAACTGCCCCGGGCGCGAGCAGGCGGGGGGTCAGGACGGCGGCGCGGCGGCCGGTGCGGGTGAGCAGCAGGACATCGTGGCGGTCGCTGTGGACGATCCGGCCGGGCTCGTGGCCGGGGCCGAGCGCCTCGAGCGCCGCCGCGAGGCGGCCGTCCCAGCCCAGGCGGGCGAGCTCAGGGTCGCCGGCAGCAGGGACGGCCGGCGTGGAGAGAAGCGGGTCGATCACGTGGGGGGCGCTCCGGAAAGGGAAGGTGGGTGGAACGCCCGGCGCAGGGAGACCCGCGTCAATGCCGCCCGCTCCGGCGGGGCGGCGGCAGGTCAGACGATGTGGCCGGGCACGACGCAACTGCGTGTGTCGCGGGTGACAGTGGTTGCCATGTGCGTGCCCTCCATGGTCGGTCGGAATGATGATCTGCAGTTGCAGCGTAGCAGCAGCCCGTTCGCGGCGCCAGCGCGCCGTCCCCCGGTATCCTCTCGGGACATGCCAGAGTTCAGCTTCGACGTCGTCAGCGAGTACGACCATCAGGAGCTCGTCAACGCCCTCGACCAGGCGCGCCGCGAGATCGGTCAGCGATTCGACTTCAAGGGCGTCGATGCGGAGATCAAGGAGGAGAAGGACGAACTGCACCTCCTCGCCGACAGCGACATGCACCTGAAGGCCATCATCGATGTGCTGCAGAGCAAGTTGAACAAGCGGGGCATCGACCTCAAGGTCCTGGACCCCCAGAAGCCGGAACCCGCCGCCAAGGGCAACGTGCGCCAGGTGGTCAAGCTCAAGAAGGGCATCGCCGACGATCTTGCGCGCGACCTCAACAAGAAGATCCGTGCCGGCAACCAGAAGGTCCAGGTGCGCATCGAGGGCGACAAGCTGCGGGTCAGCAGCAAGGAGAAGGATCAGCTGCAGGCGGTGATCCACTTCCTCCGCGAGCAGGAGCTCGACGTCCCGCTCCAGTTCACCAACTACCGGTAGCGCGGCCCCCGGCCGGCCCCATGACCAAGGCGCGCACCTTCTTCCTGCAGACGCTTGGTTGCCCGAAGAACCAGGTGGACGCCTCCTACATCGAGGGGCTGATGGAGTCGGGCGGGTACACCGCCGTGACCGCGCCCGAGGAGGCGGACGTCGCCATCGTCCACACCTGCGGCTTCATCGAGGTGGCCGCTCAGGAGTCGGTGGATGCCCTGCTGGAGCTGAGCACGCTCAAGGCGCGCAACCCCGGCCTGCGGCTGGTGGCCAGCGGCTGCCTGGCCCAGCGTCACGGAGCCGACCTGGCCACCGAGATGCCGGAGCTGGACGTCATCGTCGGGACACGGGACTGGCCCACGCTCCCCGCTGCGCTGGCGGAGGCGCGCACCGGCCGGCAGGTGGTCCGGGTCGAGGAGCTGCGCCCGGTCGACTACTCGAGGCTGGAATTCCGGCCCACCGCTCCCGGGACGACCTACATCAAGCTCAGCGACGGCTGCAACTTCCGCTGCGCCTTCTGCACCATCCCCTCATTCACCGGCAATCTGCGCAGCAAGCCGGTGGAGGTGATCGTCGAGGAGGTGCGCCGCTGTGTCGCCGAGGGGGTCGGCGAGATCGTGCTCGTGGCCCAGGATCTGACCGGCTACGGCAAGGACCTGGCCGAGCGCAGCTCGCTCGCCGCGCTGCTGCGCCGGCTGGCGGCGCTGCGGCCGGCGCCGCGCTGGATCCGGCTGATGTACGCCACCCTCGAGGGCGTCAACGACGAGCTGATCGAGACCATCGCCTCGCTCGACTGTGTCGCCAAGTACATCGACATGCCCCTCCAGCACGTCCACCCGGCGACGCTTCGGCGGATGAAGCGGCCCTACAGCGCCGACCGCGCCCTCGATGTGCTCGGCCGGCTGCGGGCCGCCATGCCCGACCTGGCGTTGCGCAGCACCTTCGTGGTCGGCTTCCCCGGCGAGACCGAGGCCGAGTTCGCCCACCTCCTCGACTTCCTCCCGGCGGCGGGGCTGGACTGGGTGACCGCCTTCGCCTACAGCGAGGAGGCGGGCACGGTGGCGGCGCGGATGGTGGACCAGGTGCCGGTCGAGATCCGGGCCGAGCGCCGCAGGCAGGTGTACGCCGCCCAGGCGCCCGTCTCCCGGATGCGCAACAAGCGCATGGTGGGCCGCGAGGTTCTCGTCCTCGGCGAGGCGGTCGGCCCGGGCCGCGCCGGCTCGCCGCCGGTGCTGCTGGCTCGCAGCCAGCGCGAGGCGCCCGAGGTCGACGGCCGCGTCGTCGTCCGCGGGCTCGACGACCCCGGCTCCATGCTCGACCGCTTCCTCCGGGTGTCGGTGACGGCGGCGGCGACCTATCAGATCGGCGCCGTCCCGGCGGAGAGCGCCGCGGCGGTGGCGTCCCGGCCCCGGCCACGGCGGGCGCTGCGACCGCTCGCGCTGAGCGAGGCGTAACCCCCTGCGGCGGCTGAGTGGGCAGATGACGCTGCCGAATCAGCTCACCGTCCTGCGGCTGTTGCTCATCCCGGTGATCGGCCTGTCGCTCTCCGCCTCGTACGCCTATCACGACCAGGTCGCCGCCGCCGTCTACGCGCTGGCCGCTCTCACCGACAGCCTCGACGGCTACCTGGCTCGCAGCCGCAACCAGCAGACCGAGCTGGGGAAGTTTCTCGACCCGCTCGCCGACAAGTTGCTGGTCATCACCGTGCTGGCGGTCCTGGTGGCCGGGGGCACGCTCGCCGCCTGGGTGGTGGTGGTGATCTTCGCCCGGGAGTTCCTGATCACCGGGCTGCGCAGCATCGCCGCGTCGCAGGGCGTGGTGGTGGGGTCGACGCCGTGGGGGAAGTCGAAGACGCTGACACAGAACTGCATGATCGGGCTCCTCATCCTCTCGCGGCCGTTCGACTGGCTGCGGATCCCGGCGGACGTGTTCATCGGCATCGCCGTGACCGCCACGGTGCTGAGTGGTCTCGACTACCTGTGGCGCTACCGCAAATTCGTGGTCTGAGCGGCCGTGACGTGGTCGAGGTGGCGCTGGTTCCGGCCGACCCCCGTCGCCAGACCCCGGCACCGGCCCGTGGTTCGAGACCGCAGGCCGGCGGCCGGTGACGGGATCAGCTCAGGACGGGGACGACCCCGCCCGGGTCACCAGGACCAGGGGGCTCGCGCCGGGCGCGTCATCGTCACCGGGGAGCTGGAGTCGGCCGGCGGGGCGGCGGCCGGCGAGGGGGCGGCCGGCGCGGAGCTCTCGTCAGAGGCGCCGGCACCCCACGCCCAGGCGGGACGCGCGGAGGAGCGTCCGGTGATCTCGATCGAGCGCCCCGACGGTGCCTGAGCCGCTGCGGGCGTGCTGGACTGCGTCGCGGTTGGGGGATCACCCCACGACCATGGGGCGCGCCCGCTGGAGGCGGCGCGGGGCGCTGGGCGGTCCGTGGTGGTGCTCGGGGTCATGACCAACTCCTCAAGGGGCGTGGCGGTGGGTGCAGGCGCCGTCGGTGCGGGCGGCGGCGTCGTCGACTGGGAAGGGTCGCCGGGCTCCGCCGACGGGTCGGGCTCGGCCGGGGCGGCATCGGCGACCGCCTCGGGCGTCGTGGACGCGGCGTCCTCGTCGTCCGCCTCGGGGGGGAGCGAGGTCTCGATGGCCGCGTTCCCGACATCGTCGGCCTCCACCGCCGGTGCAGCCGCGGCGGTCCCGGCTCCAACGGCCTCGGGCTGCACCTCTGACGGCGCGTCGGGCGTCTCGGCAGCGGGTGCCGCCGCGGCGTCGTGCGGCTGCGCACCGTTGGGCGCCGTCTCCGTCGCTGTGTCCACCCCGGGCGGCTCCGCCACCTCGTCCCCGGCCTCCGACCCCGCCGCTGCGCCGGCCGTGGGCGCCTCCGTCTCCGCGGCCACCTGCGGGCCCTCGGCGGCGGAGGACTGCGGCTCACCCGGGGCAGGCAGCGGCGTGGCGTCCGCGTCGGCGACGAGCAGGAGGGTGGCGACGAGCCCGGCGACGTCGGCCACCGCCATACCCCCGTCGAGCAGCCGCCGTCCCAGATCGGTGCGGCGCTCGGCGGTGACCGGCTCGCGCGTCACGGCGTCCCAGGTGCCCATCAACGCCTCGAGGTCGGTCAACTCGCGGACCAGCGCCGGGACGGTGTCCTGGGCGGTGTCGCGTGCCGCCTGCAGCCGCCGCATCCCGCTGACCACCTCATAGCCGCCGGACCTCAGCCGGCGCAGGATCAGCGGCTGCAGGATGCCGCTGGCGCGCACGCTGGCCCGCAGCACGCGGTAGCGTTGATCCGACGTGTCGACCCGGTCACGCCACTGCGGATCGAAGATCTCCAGGACCGAGACCCGTTCCATGCCGCCTCCTCAGGGGGGCCGAGTCTACGGCATCGGGCGGTGCGAATCCAGAGACTTGAGCAGCTGACAGGTGAGGCGCGGCGGCACGGCTGCGATGATGGTTGGCCGTGCACGCCGACGACGACGAGCAGGAAGGATCGGTGTGGTTGCTGCCCGCCTTTCCCGAGGCGGTGGATGTGGGTGCGGCCCTTCGCGGAACGGGGCTGACGCTGGCGGTGGCCGAGTCCTGCACGGGCGGTCTCCTGGGTGCCGCCCTGACCGCACCGGCGGGATCGTCGGCCTATTTTCTGGGCGGCGTCATCGCCTACTCCGACCGGGTCAAGGGCCGGCTGCTGGGCGTGTCCGCCGAGGTGCTGGCCGTGGAGGGAGCCGTCAGCGAGGCGAGCGCCGTCGCCATGGCCGAGGGGGTGCGCGCGCTGCTCGGCGCCGAGGTGGGCGCGTCCATCACCGGGATCGCGGGCCCCGCGGCCGACGGCTCGTCGAAGCCGGTGGGTCTCGGCTACATCTGCGTCGCCGGGCCCGGTCCCGGGCGGCGGGTCGAGGTGCTCCATCGCGACCGGGGCCGTGAGGGCAACCGGGAGGCGGCGGTGCGGGTGGCGCTGCGGCTGATCGCGGAGGCCGCCGCGCCGGGATGAGGCGACCAGGTGACCGGGGGCACCTCGCCAGGCAAACCCGGGCTTGTGCTCCTGGCTCCGAGGCCGTACCATACATATGTTCGCCCAGGTAGGGGCGAGCCCGGACCGTCGCGCCCGAGGTGCGACAACCCGGCCGGTCGCCGTTCAAGCAATGCCGCGCCGTGGGACGTCTCCCATTCATCACACCATCCGGAGATACGGCATTGACAAACACACTGTCAAGTGGCACGCTGAGCACCGTAGCATCGACCTCCACGCGGCGTGCCGCGAGCAAGGAGACCGAACCCGTGGCCAGCGAGCGTGACCGGGCCCTCACCACCGCCCTGGGGCAGATCGAGAAGTCGTACGGCCGCGGCGCGATCATGCGCCTGGGCGACGTCACCGCCCAGCGCGTCGAGATCATCTCGACCGGCGCGCTGACCCTCGACATCGCGCTCGGGGTGGGCGGCATTCCCCGCGGACGCATCACCGAGATCTACGGGCCGGAGTCGTCAGGCAAGACGACGCTGACCCTCCACGTCATCGCCGAGGCGCAGCGGGCCGGCGGGGTGGCGGCGTTCATCGACGCCGAGCACGCCCTCGACCCCCAGTACGCTGCCCGCATCGGCGTCAGGACGGATGAGTTGCTCATCTCGCAGCCGGACACCGGCGAGCAGGCTCTGGAGATCGTCGAGGTGCTGGTCCGCAGTGGAGCGGTCGACGTCATCGTCATCGACTCGGTGGCGGCGCTGGTTCCCAAGGCCGAGATCGACGGTGAGATGGGCGACAGCCATGTCGGCCTGCAGGCGCGGCTGATGTCGCAGGCCATGCGCAAGCTCACCTCGGGCATCTCGCGGTCCAACACAGCGGTGATCTTCATCAACCAGCTGCGCGAGAAGATCGGGGTCATGTTCGGCAACCCCGAGACCACCACCGGCGGCCGGGCGCTGAAGTTCTACGCCTCCGTGCGGCTCGACATTCGCAAGATCGACTCCATCAAGCAGGGACTCGAGGTCGTCGGCAGCCGCTGCAAGGTCAAGGTTGTCAAGAACAAGGTGGCCGCACCGTTCCGGTCGGCGGAGTTCGACATCCTCTACAACGAGGGCATCTCCTTCGCCGGCAGCGTTCTCGACATGGCTGTCGAGTCGCGCATCATCGACAAGAGTGGTGCCTGGTTCTCCTATGGCGAGATGCGTCTCGGCCAGGGACGGGAGAACGTCCGCGACTTCCTGCGCGCCAATCCCGAGATGCTCCACGAGATCGCGGCCCGGGTGCGGATCGCGCGCGCCCCCAAGGAGACGCCGGCGCCGGACACCGCCGCCCAGAACGGAGCGCCGCCGGCGACGGTCGCCCAGAACTAGCAGGCCGTGGTGACCCCAGTCGCCGGTCCGCTGGTCACCGTGCCACGATGCTGAACGCGCGCCGGGGGCCGAGCGCGCCGGACGATCCGGACGACGTCGCCGCAGCCACCGAGGCGGCCGTCCGGGTGCTCCACGGGGCGGCGCAGACGGAGGTCTCGCTGCGTCGGCGGCTGGAAGGCCGCGGCTGGTCACCAGGGGCGGCGCGGCAGGCGGCGGTGGCCATGGCGCGACACGGCTACGTGGACGACTCCGCCTTCGCGCAGTCGCTGGCGGATCGCCGGCTGCGCGGCGGCTACGGGCGGAGCCGGGTGGCGTTCGAGTTGCGCGCACGCGGGGTGGGGGAGGCTCCCATCGACGCGGCGCTCAGCGCTGTCGGGATGAGCGAGGAGCGCGACGGCGCCATGCGGGTGGCCACGCGGCTCCTGGCGCGCGATCGGGCCCGCCACGGTGACGCGGACGTTCGGACGGCGGGTCGCGTCGCGGCCGCGCTGGGGCGGCGGGGCTACGACGCGCAGACCGTCAGGTCTGCGCTCCGCCAGGTCTGGGACGCGGGCCTGCCCCCCGGGGACGACGCCGACGGCTGACGGCGCCGCCCAGCGCCGGCCATCGGAGGAGAGCAGCGACGGCGATGCGGGCCTCCGTGCCATGGCCTGCCATCGGGGCTGTCACCGCTTCCCCGTTTTTGGTGTTGCTTTTTGGCACGCGGCGATCATAGGATGGGCGCGGTTCGGCTTTTGGAACAGCAGTGGGCCGGGCGTCCGTGTGGGCGGTGCTGGGAACGTCGGCGAGGGCGCTCCGGGGTAGGAGGAATCCCAATGCGGCGTCGTCCATCGTCCGGTCGTGTCGGCGTCGCGCTGGGCGCTGCCACCCTCATCCTCGCCGCCTGCGGCAGCTCGTCGAGCAGCAGCGGCGGCACCGACACCGGCGGTGGCGGCGGCTCCGGCAGCGCCAGTTCGCAATCGAGTATCGGGGGCAGCGTCAACGTCTGGGCCGTGTGGTCGGGCGCCGAGCAGAAGAGCTTCACCCAGGTGCTCGACGCCTTCTCGAAGCAGACCGGGGTCACCGCCCAGTTCCAGTCCAAGGGCGATCAGCTGCCCACGGTGCTGGGGACGGCCATCGCCGGCGGCAGCCCGCCCGAGGTGGCCATCCTGCCGCAGCCGGGCCTGCTCCACGACCTGGTCGGCAAGGGCGCCCTCAAGCCCATCGACGGCTTCGTCGGCGACGCCACCGGCAACTTCGCCTCGGTCTGGACCAAGCTGGCCACCGACAACGGCAAGCTCTACGGCGTCTACTTCAAGGCGGCCAACAAGAGCACGGTGTGGTTCAACCCCAAGACCTTCCAGAACGCCGGCATCAGCTCGCCGCCCCAGACGTTCGACGACCTGATCAAGGACATGGACACGCTCAAGGCGTCGGGCGTGACGCCCTTCTCGATGTGTGGCGGCAGCGGCTGGACGCTGACCGACTGGTTCGAGAATGTCTATCTGCGCACCGCCGGCGTCGACAAGTACAACCAGCTTGCCGCCCACAGCATCCCCTGGACCGACCCCAGCGTGCAGGAAGCCTTCACCCAGCTGAAGAAGGTCTTCGGTGATCCCACCAACCTGCTCGGCGGCAGCGCCGGGGCCGCCAGCACCGCCTTCCCTGACTGTGTCAGCCCCGTCTTCGGCAGCGCGCCCAAGGCGGCCATGATCTTCGAGGGCGACTTCGTCGGCTCCACCATCGCCGGCCTGTCGGGAAGTCTCAAGGCCGGTGGCGACTATGACTTCTTCCCCTTCCCGTCCATCGGTGGCTCCCCGGTGGCGGTGTCGGGCGGCGGCGACGTGGCGGTCATGCTCAAGGACACGCCGCAGTCCGAGGCGCTGATCAAGTTCCTGGCGACGCCCGACGCGGGATCGACCTGGGCCAAGCTGGGCGGCTTCACCTCGCCCAACAAGAAGGTCGACGCCGCGGTGTACCCCGACGACATCAGCAAGCGCGCCGCCCAGCAGCTGCTGACCGCCGGCGACAACGTGGCCTTCGACATGAGCGATCAGGCACCGGCGGCCTTCGGGGGCACCGCTGGGTCGGGCGAATGGGCCGATCTGCAGGCGTGGGTCAAGGCCCCCGCCGACATCGCCACCGCCCAGGCGAAACTGGAGGCAGACGCCAAAGCGGCGTACGGCCACTGATGCCGAGGTCTCGTCCGCCGGCGGGGGGTGATCGCCTCCCGCCGGCGGCGAGCTCTGGGTTGCGCCGGTGACCGCCGTCCCCGCCCTCGGGGAGCCGCTGGCGCAGTCGGGCCGCGAGTCCGTCGCCACCTCCCGGATGCCACGCCAGGGGGGCAGCCGCCGCGGTCTGACCCTGCTGATCTTCATCGGCCCGGCGGCGCTCCTGCTCGGCGTCATCGTCGGCTACCCGGTGGTGGCCACCTTCGTCACCAGCTTCCAGGACGCCCAGGGCAATGGCTACGTCGGGCTCGACAACTACCGGACCATGTTCGGGACCGCCCGGATCCTGACGGCGATTCGCAACAACGCCATCTGGGTCATCGTCTTCCCCTTCCTGGTCACCTTCATCGGCCTGGTGTTCGCGGTGCTCACCGAGCGCATCCGGTGGGCCACCGCCTTCAAGACTCTGGTGTTCGCGCCCATGGCCATCAGCCTCTTCGCCTCCGGCGTGATCTGGCGCATCGTCTACGACGCCCATCCCGAGCGCGGGGTCATCAACGCCGGGGTCGGCACCCTGGTGGACACCTTCCGGCCCGCGGGCGTCTACGCCGGCGCCGCCATCCGCCCGGCGACCGGCCTGACCCCCACTGGGGACACCTTCGTCACCGCCGGCGCGGTGGGGCCCGGCGGCACCCTGCTGATGGGGATCACCGGCATCAACGTCAGCTCCATTCCCGCCAACGCCCAGGCCGCCCATCAGCCGGAGGGCGCGTCGGGAGCCATCACCGGGCTGGTCTGGCGCGACTTCTCCCCGTCGCACACGCCCCACACCGGTCAGGTCTACTCCGACGAGAAGGGCCTTCCCGGCATGAAGGTGATCCTGGTCGCCCAGGACGGCAGCAGCAGCGGCAGCACCACCACACAACCCGACGGCAGCTTCCGCTTCGACAATGTCGCCGCCGGCCAGTACAGGGCCCAGATCGACCAGGCGAGCTTCCGCTCCGGCTTCCAGGGAGTCGACTGGCTCGGCGACCAGTCGCTGACCCCTACCGGGGGTCTCGGTGAGACCGGGCAGGCACTGTTCAGCGTGCCGCTGTCGGTGGTGGCCGAGATCGTCGCCATGCTCTGGGTGTGGAGCGGCTTCGCCATGGTGATCATCGGCGCCGGGCTGGCAGCGCTCAACCGGGAGGTGCTCGAGGCCTCGCGAATGGATGGCGCCACCGAGTGGCAGACCTTCCGCCATGTCACCCTGCCGCTGCTCCGGCCGGTGCTCATCGTGGTGCTGGTGACCATGATCATCAACGTCCTCAAGATCTTCGACATCGTCCTGGCGCTGGTGCCCGACCGCCCGCAGGCGAGCAACGTGATCGCGTTGGTGATGTGGCAGGTGGGCTTCACCCAGTTCAACCGAGGGCTGGCCAGCGCCATCGCCGTCTTCCTCTTCCTGCTCGTCATTCCCGTCATGCTGGTCAACGTCCGGAGGATTCGCGGATGACCGTCGCCGCCCCACCCGTCGGCGCCGCGGCACCGGCGCCCGAATCCGGCAGCGCCCCTCGGGGGGCGCGGCTGCGCAAGGCCCTGCGCAGCGTTCCTGTCAACGTTGTCCTGGCGGTGGTGGCCCTGCTCTGGCTGGTCCCGGCGCTGGGCCTGGTGGTGACCTCCCTGCGGAGCAACCAGGACTACGCCACCTCGGGCTGGTGGCGCGCGCTGGTCAGCAATGCCGGCAGTCTGACCGTCTCCGGCTATCGCGAGCTGTTCAGCTCCGGCGGCATCACCGACGCCATCGTGACCACCATCGCCATCACCGTCCCCACCACCATCGCGGTGGTGGTGCTGGCGGCGCTGGCGGGCTACGCGCTCGTCTTCATCGAGTGGCCCGGCCGCGACTACGTCTTCGTCGCCGTGGTGGCGCTGATGGTGGTCCCGCTGCAGATGGCCCTGATCCCCATCGCCTCCCTCTACGGGAGCATCGGGTTGTTCGGCAACATCCTCGGCGTCATCATCTTCCACACCGCCTTCGGGCTGCCCTTCGCCATCTTCCTGATGCGCAACTTCTACACCGGCATCCCGCGGGATCTGCTGGAGGCGGCCCGCATCGACGGCGCCGGCGATCGCATGATCTTCACCCGCATCGTCCTGCCCCTGGGCTGGCCGGCGATGGCGTCGCTGGCGATCTTCGAGTTCCTCTGGGTGTGGAACGACCTGCTGGTGGCGCTCGTCTTCCTGGCCAGCTCGTCGCACGTGCCGCTGACCATCAACATCTTCAGCCAGCTCCGCCAGTTCGACAACAACATCGCCATCATCGGCCCGGCGTCGATCATCTCCATGATCATCCCGCTGGCCGTCTTCCTGGCCTTCCAGCGCTACTTCGTCCGCGGTGTGCTCGCCGGAGCCGTGAAGTGAGCAGGGTCGTCTTCGACAAGGTCCGCAAGCGCTACGCCGGAGCGGACCGCGACAGCCTGATCGACTTCTCCCTCGACATCGCCGACGGCGAGTTCCTGGTGCTGGTCGGCCCCTCCGGCTGTGGCAAGACCACGGCGCTGCGCAGCCTGGCCGGGCTGGAGGACATCACCGGCGGCCACATCCTCATCGGCGACCGCATCGTCGACGATCTGCCGCCCAAGCAGCGCGACCTGGCCATGGTCTTCCAGAGCTACGCGCTCTATCCGCACATGACCGTCTTCGACAACATGGCCTTCAGCATCAAGCTGCGCAAGGCGCCCAAGGAGGAGGTCGAGAAGCGGGTCAAGGAGGCCGCTCGCATCCTCGGCCTCGAGCCCTTCCTGGACCGCCGTCCGGGGCAGATGAGCGGTGGTCAGCGCCAGCGCGTCGCCCTGGGCCGGGCCATCGTCCGCGATCCCGCCGCCTTCCTGATGGACGAGCCGCTCAGCAACCTGGACGCCAAGCTGCGCGTCCAGACACGCGCCGAGATCGCCAGGCTCCACCGCCGCCTCGGCGCCACCATCGTGTACGTGACTCACGATCAGGTCGAGGCCATGACCATGGGCGATCGCATCGCGGTCATGCAGGAGGGTGTCCTCCAGCAGGTGGGGACGCCGCGCGACCTCTACGAGTCGCCGGTCAACCGCTTCGTGGCCGGCTTCATCGGCTCGCCGGCGATGAACTTCCTGCGCGGGCGGGTCGGTGTCAACGGCGGCGAGCCGACGCTCACCATCGCCGAGGTCCCGGTCCAGCTGGCCGGGCGCGCGGCGGCGGTGGCCCGGCGGGTGGGCGACGGGGGTGAGCTGATCATCGGCGTCCGCCCCGAACACCTGACCATCTCCGCCGACACCGTCGCGGACTCCATCGCGCTCCCCGCCAGCGTCGATGTCGTCGAGTTCCTCGGCAACGAGGAGCTGGTGCATGCCACGGTGGCGGGCACCGACGTGGTGGCCCTGGTGCCCTCGGCCACCGATCCGCAGGTGGGGGAGAAGGTTCGGCTGACGGTGCCCTCCGCCCAGGTCCACATGTTCGACGTCGGCACCGAGGCGGCCCTCACGGCCTGAACGGTCACCTACCTGGACGGGCCGGCCGCATCCTCGCGGCGGATCAGGACGTGGTCGCGGACCGGCCCGTTGGCGGCCTCGTACCGACGCACGGCGTTGAGAGAGACGATCGCCACCATGGCCAGCCCGACGCCGAGGACGAGCAGGCCGTCGAAGAGCAGCAGCTTGCCCGCCACCCCGCCGAGGACCGCGCCCGAGGCGCTGCCTCCCGCCAGGGTCACGGTGTAGAAGGCCATCAGGGCCGAGCGGTCGCTGACCAGCACCTCGGAGCAGTCGCTCAGATAGTTGACGGCGGCGGGAACGAAGCCCGCCATGCAGAGGATGCCGACGACGGCGAGCGGCAGCAGCAGGGGCGCGAACCCCAGCGGGGTGTGATTGACCAGGGCCAGCGAGGCGCACACGAGGAACGCGCCCGGGACGGCGCGTCGCATCGTCGCGGGACCCCCGTGGCGCTGCAGGTAGGGCGTCCAGAGCACGATCCCGAGGATCAGCAGCAGCACGAAGCTCAGCTTCATGAGCCCGATGAGGCGCTCGTCGAAGCCGCCCACCAGCGTCTGCCCCCCCTCCGGCGCGTGCTTGAGCAGCGAGGTCATGTTCACGTACCAGGCGCCCACCAGGCAGTTCACCGCCAGCCACGCCGGGATGAAGATGCGGATCGGACCGGGCCCCAGGATGGCCGTGGTGACCGTCGACAGCGGACTGACCGGCAACGGCGGAACCTTGTCCACCAGCGTGGCGCAGATCAGGGCAGCCAGCAGGTAGAAGCCGGCGAAGACGACGAAGCTCCAGCGGTGCATGAGGTGCCACGCCTGCGACCCGAGGACGAAGCCGCCGGCGTAGCCGACCAGCGTGGCCCCCTCGAAGGCCCCACTGGCCTTGGCGCGCACCCGGGGATTCCTGGCGGTCGAGGCCGCCACCATGCCCAGGGCGGTGGGCACGAAGGCGGCGGCGCCGATGCCCTCGAGCAGCCGCGCCGCAGCGAACTGGACCGGGTGGTTGGCGAGTGCCACCAGCAGGATGCCGGCGGCGCCCAGGAGCGGGCCGCCCACCAGGAAGCGGGTCCGCCCGATGCGGTCGGCCTGGCGGGCGAGCACGAAGGCCAGCACCATCTCGGCGACCGCCTGCGAAGCGCCGACGAAACCGACGGCAATGCTTGGCGGCTTGTCGTCGTAGATGCTGTTGAGGTCGAAGATGACGGCGTCGGTGCCCGCCACCACCCCCATGCGGAGCAGGGCCGCGGCCACCAGCAGGGCGCCGATCTGCAGGCCGGCGTGATGCGCCGCCGCGGGGTCCTCCGGGGACGCCGCGGCCGGCGACGGCCCGGCAGCGCCGTCCACCACCACCCCGGCGGCGCCCGGGGCGCCGTCGATCCCGGCGCCGGGTTCGCCGGGAAGGCCCGGGCCGCCGCCGGTCGGGGTCGGCGCGCCGATGGAGGGGACGCCCATACGCCTCAAGCCTACCGACGGGGGTGACCCCCGGGGGCCTGACATGCTCCAACAGGGCGCTGGCGCATGGGGCCGCCGCGGTCGGCACTCACCGCCGGCGCCAGGCACCACACCCACGTCGCTGCGCGCGTGCTTGTCCCTACAATCCCGGGACGACGGCACCTCGCGGCGCACGTCGCGGTCGCCGACAGTGGAACCCCGCTGCCGACCGCACCGTGGCCCCGCGGCGTCCGACCCGCCGCTGCAGTCGCGAGCGGCGCCCGAACCGAGTCCAAGGACGCCCCATGATCCCAGCCCTGATCGGGCTGCTGGCCGTTTGCCTCGCCGCCCTGGCCGCGGCCGCCGTCTACTTCCGCAACTCCCTCCGCAACGAGGTCGTGGAGCGTGAGAAGGCCGCGGCTCGCCATCGGGACGAGATGGCGGCGGCCGAGGAGCGCACCACCACGGCGCGCCTGGAGGCCAAGGAGGAAGCGCTGCGCATCCGCACCGAGATGGAGGCGGAGGTGCGCGAGCGCCGCGCCGAGGTGGCCAGGCTGGAACAGCGCACCGCCCAGCGGGACGAGGCGCTGGATCGGCGGCGCACCGAGATGGACCAGCGCGAGGCCAAGCTGGGCCGCCGCGAGCAGGAGCTCGACGTCATGGTGGCCGGTGTCGATACCGAGCGGGCCGGCATCGCCGTCGAGCTGGAGCGGGTTGCCGCCCTCACCCAGCAGCAGGCTCGCGACGAGATCCTGACCGAGCTGGAGGGCGAGCTGACCTCGGAGATCGCCACGCGCATCCGCAGCGCCGACGAGCGCGTCCGCGAGGAGGCCGACACGCGCTCGCGCGAGCTGCTGGTGGCGGCCATGCAGCGGCACGCCGCCGACCAGGCGGGGGAGACCAGCGTGACCCTGGTGCCGCTGCCGAGCGACGACATGAAGGGCCGGATCATCGGCCGCGAGGGGCGGAACATCCGGGCGCTGGAGTCCGCCACCGGGGTCGACCTGATCATCGACGACACCCCCGAGGCGGTGGTCCTGAGCGGCTTCGACCCGGTCCGCCGCGAGGTCGCCCGCATGACCCTGGAGAAGCTGTTCAGCGACGGGCGCATCCACCCGGCGCGGATCGAGGAGACGGTGGCCCGCAGCCGTGCCGACATGGCATTGCGGATCAAGGAGGAGGGCGAGAAGGCCTGCTTCGAGGTCGGCATCCAGGGCACCCACCCGGAGCTGGTCAAGCTGCTCGGCACCCTCCGCTTCCGCCACAGCTACGGCCAGATCGTGCTCACCCACTGCGTCGAGGTCGCCGGGCTGGCGGGGATGATCGCCGCCGAGATCGGCGCCGACGAGCAGGAGGCCAAGGAGGCGGCCCTGTACCACGATGTCGGCCGCGCCGTCGAGCACACCGTGGAGGGCTCACACGCCATCATCGGCGCCGAGATCCTGCAGCGGCTCGGCCGGGCCCCGGGGGTCGTCCACGCCGTCCGTGCCCACCACTACGACGAGGAGCCGCGCGGCGTCACCGCCTTCGTGCTCCTTGCCGCCGACGCCATCAGTGCCGCCCGGCCGGGGGCGCGCCGCGAGACCCTGGCCAGCTACATCAAGCGCCTGGAGCGGCTCGAGGAGATCGCCGAGGAGTTCGACGGCGTGGAGCGGGCCTTCGCCATCCAGGCCGGCCGCGAGGTCCGGGTCATGGTGACGCCCTCCAAGGTCGACGACGACACCGCCCTGGTGATGGCCCGCAAGATCGCCCAGCGGATCGAGGGCGAGCTCAGTTACCCGGGCCAGATCAGAGTGACCGTGCTCCGCGAGACCCGCAGCGTGGAGTACGCCAAGTAGCCCCTCGGGTGGTGACATTGCCGCCCCCGTTGGACAACCCCCCGAACTCAACCCATAATCGCGCCACACGTCATGCCCGATCCCACCGGTCGCACCGGCATCACCCCAGCAACCGATCCCGCATCGTCCTCGCAGAGGGGCAAGACCTCCGTGGAAGTCCTCAAGGTGTCCGCCACCAGCAAGCCGGTGGCCGTGGCCGGCGCCATCGCCGGCGTCATCCGCTCCCAGAGCCGGGTCGAGGTGCAGGCCATCGGCGCCGGTGCCATCAACCAGGCCATCAAGGCGATCGCCATCAGCCGCGGCTACGTCGCCCCCGGTGGCATCGACCTCGTCTGCGTGCCGTCGTTCATCGACATCAGCATCGACGGCGAGGACCGGACCGGCATCCGGCTGCTGGTCGAGTCCCGCTGACACCCGGGGCCGGGTCCGGCCGGCCGACGTTAGGCTTGTCGGCATCGTGCGCATCGACCTGCTGAGCCCCGACGCCCAGCGCTTCCGGCCCATCGCTCTGGCCGAGGCGCCGCGCCGCCGCACGCCCCTGCCGGCCCCGCTGGGGCGGCCACCGCGGGCTCACCTCTGGCAGCAGGGCTGCCAGATGAACGACGCCGACCGGGAGCAGCTCGCCGAGCAGCTGGCCGAGATCGGGGTGGCGCCGGACGCCGCCCTGGGGGACGCCGACCTGGTGGTGCTGGTCACCTGCGCGGTCCGCCAGAACGCTGAGCAGAAGGTCTACGGCAAGTTCAAGGAGCTGGGCCCCTGGAAGCGGGCCCGGCCTGGACGCGCCATCGCGCTGACCGGCTGCATGGGGGTCGAGCACGGCGACGCCCTCCTCGACCGGCTTCCCGACCTTGACTATGTCTTCGACGTGCGCGAGCCCGACGGCTTCCTGGCCCGCCTTCAGGCGCTCTGGCCGGGTGGCCTCGACGCCGGCCCGCTGCCGCTGCCGGCCTCGGACCGGCTCAGCGCCTACGTCCCGGTGATCGGCGGCTGCGACGAGATGTGCACCTACTGCATCGTTCCCTTCGTCCGCGGTCGTGAGCGCAGCCGGGAGACGGCCGCGGTGGTCGACGACGTCCGCCGGCTCGTCGAGCGCGGTGTCCGCGAGGTCACCCTGCTGGGGCAGAACGTCAACAGCTACCGCGATCCTGCCTCCGGAGCCGGGCTGCCGGAGCTGATGGCGGCCGTGGACGCCGTTCCCGGGCTGTGGCGGCAGCGCTTCCTCACCTCCCACCCGCGCAACGCCTCGGCGGCCCTCTTCCGGGCCATGCGCGATCTGCCCACCGCCTGCGAGTGGCTGCACCTGCCGGTCCAGGCGGGCGACGACGAGCTGCTGCGCCGGATGCGACGGCTCTATACCGTCGACCAGTACCACGAGCGCATCGAGGAGGCCCGGGCCACGGTGCCACGGCTGGCGGTCAGCACCGACGTCATCGTCGGCTTCTGCGGCGAGACCGAGGCCGAGTTCGCCGGCACCGAGCGGCTGCTCCGCGAGCTGCGTTTCGACGTCGTCCACCTGCAGGCCTACTCGGCGCGGCCGGGCACGGCGGCGGCGCGGCGGCCCGACGACGTCCCCCTCGCCGAGAAGAAGCGGCGTCTCAACCACCTCCTGGCGCTGCAGCGCGAGATCGCGCTGCAACGCAACCTGGGGCTGATCGGCGAGCGGATCGAGGTTCTCGTCGAGGGCGTCGGCGGCGACAGCCTGCCCTACGGCCGGAGCCGTCAGGGCCGGGTCGCGCGGCTGCCGGCGGGGTCGGCCTCCGCCGGCGACCTGGTCACCGCCACCGTCCGCGCCGCCACGGCCTGGCAGCTCGAGGCCGAGCCCGCGGCCGCCGCGTAGGAGAGAGCGTGAGCCGCAGGGCGGGGGCGGCCGCCGCACCCCACGCCGGGCCGCCGGGCCCACGCCGGCCGGTGCCGACCATCGACCTCGAGGCCGCCGGCTCGACGCCGATCCTGCGCGAGTACCGTGCCGTCAAGGCGCAGCACCCCGATGCGGTGGTCATGGCCCGCCTCGGCGACTTCTTCGAGATGTTCGGCCAGGACGCGGAGGTGGCGGCGCCCATCCTGGGGGTGGCGCTGACCGGTCGCGGCTTCGGCAGCGCCGGGCGGCTGCCCATGTGCGGGGTGCCGCATCACAGCGCCGTCCAGTACATCCGGCGCCTGCTGGAGGCGGGGCTCCGGGTGGTCCTCTGGGACCAGCTCGACGGCTCCCCGCTGCAGGCCGACTCGAAGCTGGTGCAGCGCGAGGTCACCCGCGTGCTGTCCCCCGGCACCCTCCTCGACGAGGCCTACCTGGAGCCCGCCCAGCAGGTCCGCTGCATCGCCCTGGCGCCGCGCCCGGGCCGGGTCGGCGTCGCCGCCCTCGACGCCTCCACCGGCGACCTGCAGCTGGCCGAGCTGCCCGGCGGCCTGGAGACCGACGCGCTCGCCGAGGAGGTGGCGCGGCTGGCCGCGGGCGAGTTGCTGGTCCCCGAGGGGGTCGAGGTGCCACCCTCGCTGGCTGCCGGCGTGCCGCGGACGGTGCTGCCGGCGGCGGGCTTCGATGCCGTGCGGGGCGCCCAGCGGCTCCGGGAGCTGGGCGGCCTGGCCACGCTCCGCGGTCTGGGCGCCGAGCGACTGGGCGCCGCCCACGCCGCTGCCGGCGCGCTGATCGGCTACTGCGAGCGCTCCCGGATCCGGCTGGCGCCCGGCTTCATCCGGGTGATGGAGCGGCCGCTGGGCGCGCTCATGCGCCTCGACGCTCCCACGCGGCGCAATCTGGAGCTGACCGGGTCGCTGAGCGGCGATCACGGCGGCCTGGCGGCGCTGGTCGACCGGACCCGCACCCCCATGGGCGCACGGCGGCTGCGCAGCCGGCTGGTCGAGCCCCTCACCGATGCCGCCGCCATCGACGCCGACCTCGACGCCGTCGCCGCCCTGCACGCCGATCGTGAGATCCGCGATCGACTGCGCGGCGCGCTGCGCGGCGTCCGCGACCTGGAGCGCCTGGCCGGGCGCTGTGTCCAGCGGCTCGCCTCTCCCCGCGACCTGGTCGCCCTCGGCGGCGGGCTGCAGGCACTCGACCACGTCCGCTCCGCGGTCCTGGCCCTGGCGGACCCGCCGCCCCGGCTGCGCCATGCCGCCGCCGCCTGCGTGGCGCCCGACGGCCTGAGCGTCGCGCTCGCCGCCACCCTGGTCGACGAACCGCCCAGCTCGCTTCGCGACGGCGGCGCCATTCGACCGGGCGCCGACACCGAGCTCGACGCCCTGCTGGCCACGGGCGCCGACGCCCGCGCCTACATCGCCTCGCTGGAGGAGCGGGAGCGGGCGCGCAGCGGCATCAGGGCGCTGAAGGTGGGCTACAACCGGGTCTTCGGCTACTACCTGGAGGTGCCCAACACCAGTCGCGCGGCCGTTCCCGGCGACTACGTCCGCAAGCAGACCCTGGTCGGCGCCGAGCGTTACATCACCCAGCAGCTGCGCGAGCAGGAGGCGGTGGTGCTGAGCACGCGGGCGCGCTGCGTGGCGCGCGAGGCGGAGGTGATCGCCGCCCTCCTCGACGCCGTGGCGGCCGAGGTTGGCGGGATCACGGCGGCGGCGGGCGCCGTCGCCGTCGTCGACACCGCCCAGTCGCTGGCCGAGGCCGCCGATGAGCATGGCTGGGTGCGCCCCGTGGTCGACGACTCCACCCGGCTGGTCATCGAGGCGGGCCGTCACCCGGTGGTGGAGCAGAGCCTCGACGCCGGCACCTTCGTCCCCAACGACTGCGTGCTCTGCGGGCGTGACCTGTGCGGCGAGTCCGCCGGCGCGGCCCAGCTGCTGCTGCTCACCGGGCCCAACATGGCCGGCAAGTCCACCTATCTGCGCCAGGTGGCGCTGGTGGTGCTGCTCGCCCAGCTGGGGAGCTTCGTGCCGGCCCGGCGGGCCCACATCGGCGTCTGCGATCGCATCTTCACCAGGGTCGGGGCCCAGGACGACCTCGCCGGCGGCCTCTCCACCTTCATGGTGGAGATGACCGAGACCGCCGCCATCCTGCACCAGGCCACCGGCCGCAGCCTGGTGGTCCTCGACGAGATCGGCCGCGGCACCTCCACCTACGACGGGCTGAGCATCGCCCAGGCGGTCGTCGAGCACCTCCACGACGCGCCCCACCTGGGCTGCCGGACACTCTTCGCCACCCACTACCACGAGCTGACCGCGCTGGCCGGGCGCCTGGCCGGGGTGCGCAACGCCCGCGTCGAGGTGGTCGAGGAGGGCGAGGCCGTGACCTTCCTGCATCGCATCGTCGAGGGCGGCGCCGACCGCAGCTACGGCATTCACGTCGCCCGTCTCGCCGGCATCCCCGCCGCCGTGGTGCTGCGCGCCCGTGGGCTTCTGGCCGAGCTGGAGGCGGGCCGGCCGCTGGGCCCGGCGGCGCGGAGCGCGGCGCAGCTGGCGTTGCCGCTGGAGCCGGCGGCGGAGCACCCGGTGATGGAGGAGCTGGGCCGGCTCGACGTCGATGGACTGACCCCGCTGGAGGCGCTCAACAAGCTCGCGGAGTGGCGCGCCCGGATGGACACGGTGGCACCGGAGCGCCGCGTGGCTCCGCGGTGACGCCGATCCGGCAACTGCCGCCGGCGGTCGCCGACGCCATCGCCGCCGGTGAGGTGGTCGAACGGCCCGCGTCGGTGGTCAAGGAGCTCTGCGAGAACGCGCTCGATGCCGGCGCCACCCGGCTGGAGGTGTCCGTCGAGGGGGGAGGCACGGCCCGGATCCGGGTCGTCGACGACGGTGGCGGCATCCCCGCGGCCGACCTGCGGCTGGCGGTGGCGCGCCACGCGACCTCCAAGCTGGCCACGGTGGGCGACCTGGCGGCGGTGCGCACGCTGGGCTTTCGCGGCGAGGCCCTGGCCTCGATCGCGGCCGTCAGCGAGGTGCTCATCGCCTCGAGGACGCCGGGCGCCGGCGCCGGCGCCCGCCTCCGGGTGCGCGGCAGCGAGGTCCTCGAGGAGGGACCGGTGGGGGTGCCGCCGGGAACCGCGGTCGAGGTGCGTGATCTCTTCTTCTCCACCCCGGCCCGGCTGCGCTTCCTGCGCGCGCCGCGGACCGAGATGGCGGCCTGCGCCCGCGTCGTCGCCGACCTGGCGCTCTCGCACCCCGCGGTCGCCGTCACCTGCCGCCTCGACGGGCGGGTCTCGCTGCGCTCCCCGGGGGGCCCGGTCGGCGACGCGCTGCGAGCCGTCCTGGGTTCGGCGGCGGCGGCAGAGCTGATCGCGGTGGCGGGGGAGGGGAGCGAGGTGGCCGTGACCGGCGCCATCTCCGAGCCCCGTGCCCACCGGGGGACGCGCGGCCAGGTGGTGCTGGTGGTCAATGGGCGGCGGGTGCACAATCGCGCGCTCGCCGTCGCCGTCGAGGAGGCCTACCGCGGCCTGCTCCCCGGCAGCCGCTGGCCGTACGGCCTGGTGGTGGTGGACCTCGATCCCGCCGCGGTCGACGTCAACGTCCACCCTGCCAAGCGTGAGGTGCGCTTCCGCGAGGAGGGCCAGGTCTTCGCGGCCGTGCAGCGTGCCTGTTGGGACGCGCTGCGGCGTGCCAGGCCCTACGCTGTGGGGACGGCAGGCGCCCGCGGCGAGGGTGGCGAGGGGCCGCTGTCGGTCCTGGAGGCGGCGGGCTGGCCGGCGCAGGTCGGCTTCCTGGCGGGCGCGCGCGGGCCGGCCGCCTGGGCGAGCGGGCCGTCACGCTGGGAGGCGTCGCGGCCGCTGATCCGGCGCGAGGACCTGCACGCGGTCCCGCCTCCGGCGGCCACCGGCGTCGCCACGGCCGCCGGCGACGCCCTGGCGACGCTGCGGCCGCTGCGCGCCCTGGGCCAGGCGTCGCACGCCTGGATGGTGGCCGAGTCGCCGGTCGGCGTGGTGCTGGTCGATCCGCACGCGGCGCATGAGAAGGTGCTCTACGCCGAGCTGCTGGCGGCCCTGACCACGGCTCACAGCGGGGGAGCGCCGGCGGCGGCGCAGCTGCTGCTCATCCCCGTGCTGGTCGAGGTCGACGCCGGCGGGGTCGCGCTCGCTGAGGAGGAGGCGGCCCGGATCTCCGCACTGGGCTTCGACCTGAGACCGTTCGGCCCGGCCTCGGTGCGCTGCGCGGCGGTCCCCGTCGCCTGCGGCGGCGCCGAGCCGGAGCGCCTGGTGCGCGACCTTCTGGAGGGGCTCGACCCCGTCGCCGGTCCCGCCGCGGAGCGCGACCACCGCCTGGCGGCGCTGCTGGCCTGCCACAGCGCGGTGCGGCTGGGCGACGCGCTCCCGATGGCCCAGCAGCAGACGCTGCTCGACCGGCTGGTCGAGACCCCGGGGGCATTGACCTGTCCGCACGGGCGGCCCACGGTGCTGGTCCTCGACGACGCCGCCCTGCGCCACGCCTTCCGGAGGCCGCCGCTGGCGGCGCCGACTACGATGGCCTCCCCCCGGCCCCCGACGGAGAACTGACCCCGTGTCCGACACCGCCGCACCTGACGAGCTCACCGCCCTCCGAGCCGACATCGAGGCCGTCTTCTCGGGCGACCTCGACCTGCGCGATCCGCGCGCCCGCGACGCCGTCGAGCAGGTCGTCGCCTCCCTCGACGCCGGCACCCTGCGGGTGGCCGCACCGGTGGATGGCACCTGGGTGGTCAATGAGTGGGCCAAGAAGGCAGTGCTGCTCTACTTCCGGCTGCACCAGTCGGCGGTCATCGAGGCCGGCGGGCTGCACTTCTTCGACAAGGTGCCGGCCAAGCGCGACCATGCCGCCGCCGGCGTCCGGGTGGTGCCACCGGGGGTGGCCCGCTACGGCAGCTTCCTCTCGCCCGGGGTGGTGATGATGCCGAGCTTTGTCAACATCGGGGCCTGGGTCGGAGAGGGCACCATGGTCGACACCTGGGCCACGGTGGGCTCCTGTGCGCAGATCGGCGCCCGTGTCCACCTCGCCGGCGGGGTCGGCATCGGCGGGGTGCTGGAGCCGCTGGCGGCGCGCCCGGTCGTCATCGAGGACGACGCCTTCATCGGCTCCCGCTGCGTGGTCGTCGACGGCGTGGTGGTCGGCGAGGGTGCGGTGCTCGGGGCCGGGACGGTCCTGACCCCCAGCATCCCGGTCATCGACGTGCGTGGCGCGGAGCCGGTGGAGGTGCGCGGCAGCGTTCCCGCCCGAGCCGTGGTCATCCCCGGCACCCGCCAGCGCGCCTTCCCGGCGGGGACCTACGGGGCCCCCTGCGCGCTCATCATCGGCACGCGCGACGCCGGCACCGATGTCAAGGTGTCGCTGAACGCGGCGCTCCGCGACTACGGGGTGTCGGCGTAGGCGGCCAGAGGCGGCAGGGTGCGCCGGCGACGCTGATCGCCGTCGTCGGACCGACGGCGGTGGGAAAGACCCAGCTGGCGGTGGCCCTGGCGCGCCGGCTGGGCGACGCGGAGCTGGTCAACGCCGATTCGCGGCAGGTGATCCGGGGGTTGAGAGTGGGCACCTGCGCCCCCACCCCGGCGGATCTGGCGGGGGTGCCCTGCCACCTGATCGACCTGCGTGAGCCTGGGGAGCCGTTCACCGTCGCCGACTGGGCGCGGGCGGCGGCGCCGGTCCTTGACGGCCTCGCCGCCCGCGGCGCGACTGCCATCGTGGTGGGGGGCACCGGGCTCTACGTCAGTGCCGTCGTCGACGGGCTGGAGCTGCGCGGTGGCCGTCCCGACCCGGAGCAGCGCGCCCGGCGCGACGCGCTCAGCGAGACGCCGGACGGCCTCCTGGAGCTGTCGGCCGAGCTGATGGCGCGCGACCCCGAGGGCGCCGCCGGGCTCGACCTTCGCAACCGGCGGCGCGTCGTGCGAGCCCTGGAGCTGGTCGACGCCGCCGGCAGTGTGGCCGCGGCGCGGTGCCGGCGTGGCGCGCGCGCGGCGGCGCTGATCGGCCTCGACGCGGCTCCCGACCTGCACCGCAGGCTGGTGGCGGAGCGGAGCTCCCGCATGCTGGGGTCGGGCGCGCTCCGCTCGGAGATAGACTCGGCGCTGGCGGCCGGAGTCACCGAGGCCGCGCTCGACGCCGCCGGGATCGGCTACCGCGAGGCGCTCGCGGTCCGCCGTGGGCGGATCGACGTCGACCAGGCCGTCGCCGAGCTGACGCGACGGACGCTGCGCTACGCCAAGGCGCAGCGCACCTGGTTCCGGCGCGACCCGCGCATCCGCTGGTTCGTGCGCGGCGAGGAGCCGGTCCAGGCGCTGGTCAGCGAGGTCCTCGATGCGGTTCACCAAGATGCAGGGGCTGGGGAATGACTTCCTGGTGGTCGACGACCGTCCTGCGAGTGACCGCGACTGGCCGGCACTGGCCCGGACCTGGTGCGCCCGGCGCACCGGGGTGGGGGCCGACGGCGTGCTCCTGGTGCAGCCCAGCCGGATCGCCGATCTGGGCATGCGGCTGGTCAACGCCGACGGCAGTGACGGGGAGATGTGCGGCAACGGCGTCCGCTGCACCGCCCTCTGGGCGGCGGCCCGGGGCATCGCCGGCAGTCGCGTCGCCTGGGAGACGGCGGCGGGCCGGATCGTCACCGAGCTGACCGGCGCTGGCATGGTGCGCGTCGACATGGGGGCCCCGCGCTTCGCAGCGGCGGAGATCCCTGTGGGCGAGGACGCCGGAGCCGATCCGCTGTGGTTGCGACTGCAGGTCGACGCCGGCGGAGGCGTGGTCTGGATGCGTGCCGCGGCGCTGGGCATGGGAAACCCGCACGTGGTCGTGGTCGTCGCGGAGATCGAGGGGGCCGAGGGGACGCTCGACGCGCTCGATGCCCCCGAGGTCGGCGCCGCCATGCAGCGGCTCCCCGTGTTTCCCCAGGGGGTCAATGTCGAGTTCGTCGAGGTGGCGGGACCACGACGCCTGCGGCAGCGGACGGTGGAGCGCGGGGTGGGGGAGACCCAGGCCTGCGGAACCGGTGCCTGCGCCAGCGTGGTGGCGCTGCGGCGGCGGGGCCTGGTGGCGCCGGCGGGTGAGATCGAGGTGGAGTTGCGCGGCGGGGTGCTGGGGATCGACTGGGAGGAGGGCGGCCCGGTGCTGATGACCGGACCGGCCGCGGCGGTGTTCGAGGGGGAGCTGGCGGAGCCGGTGGCGACGACCCCCCGCTGAGCCCCGGCAACCCGCCGCTGGGCAGCCGCCGCGGCACCCGGACGGCGCGGCACCCGGGCCCTGTCAGTTGCGGCCAGGGCTGGCCGCAGCGCGGTGCCCGCGGCGGCCGCGCGCCGGTCGCCGCAACCCTGCCGGGCAGGGCGTCACAACCGGGTCGCGTCGCCCCCGGAGTATCGGCCGCCCCGCGCCCAGAACAGACGTTTGCATTTTCCCGGTCCCGGTGCTACAGTCACGCCGCGCCCACCCCTGGCGCACCATCACGGGGCCCCCTGCACCATGACCGAGATGCTCAACTCCCGCCAGCGCGAGATCCTGGACTACCTGGCGGACCACACCCGCACCCATGCCTACCCTCCCACCGTTCGGGAGATCGGGCAGGCGGTCGGGCTCAGCTCCTCCTCGACCGTTCAGAACCACCTCAATGCGCTCGAGCAGAAGGGCCTGATCAGGCGGGACCCCACCAAGTCCAGAACTGTCGAGGTCGTCGGCCTGGAGCGGAGCGAGCAGCGGCCCATGGGTGACATCGTGCCGCTTCCCGTGTCGCGCTCGGTGCGCGTGCCGCTGGTCGGCCGGGTCGCCGCCGGCGGGCCTATCCTGGCCGAGCAGAACATCGAGGACCACATCGTGGTCGGCCAGGAGATCAGCGGTGGCGACGACGCCTTCGCGCTGCGCATCCACGGGGACTCGATGATCGAGGACGGCATCCACGACGGGGACCTGGTCATCGTGCGCCCGCAGCAGGACGCCCGCAACGGCGACATCGTGGTGGCCCGGGTCGAGGACGAGGACACCGGTGAGGCCGAGGCCACGGTCAAGCGATTCTTCCGCGAGGGCTCGCAGATCCGGCTTCAGCCGGCGAACAGCTCGATGCAGCCGATCTTCGTGCGCGACGTCGCCATCGACGGCAAGGTCGTCGCCGTCATCCGCGTCCTCGGCTGAGTTCGCCGACCCATCAGCGCGCGGTTGTGACAGCGCGCCTGGCGCCGGCCTAGCCTGCGCCGGTCGCCGAGGCCTTCTGCGCGGGCTGGGCGGCGCGGGCATCCTGCGGGATCTCCGGGAACCGGGCGCGGAGCACCTTCTTGTCGAACTTGCCGACGCTGGTCTTGGGGACCTCGTCGATGAAGACGATCCCATCCGGCAGCCACCAGCGCGCCACCCGGGGCCGCAGGTGTTCGAGCAGTGCCTCGGCGGTCAGGCGTCCCCGTGCCTCGGCGCGGGGGACCACGCAGGCCAGGGGACGCTCGTCCCAGCGGGGGTCGGCCACGGCGATCACCGCCGCCTCGGCCACGTCGGGGTGAGCCATGAGATGTCCCTCGAGCTCCACCGAGGAGATCCACTCGCCGCCTGACTTGACCAGGTCCTTGGTGCGATCGGCGATGCGGATGTAGCCGAGCTCGTCCATGGTGGCGACGTCGCCGGTGTGCAGCCAGCCGCCGGCGAACTTGGGGCCGGGCTCGTCGTCGCCGTAGTACCGAGAGGCGATCCAGGGCCCGCGGGCCAGGATCTCGCCCATGGCGACGCCGTCCTTGGGCACGTCGTTGCCCGCCTCGTCGACGAGGCGCAGCTCCACCCCCGGCTGGGGCCGTCCCTGCGAGGCGAGATAGGAACGGCGCAGCGCCTTGGGCGGGCTGGGCCCGATCTCCGCGGGGATGCGGGCGATGGTGCCGATCGGGCTGGTCTCCGTCATCCCCCAGGCGTGGAGCACGGGGACACCGACCTCGATCTCGAATGCCTCCTGCATCGCCGGCGGGACCGCGGAGCCGCCGACCAGGGTCATGCGCAGTGAGCTGAGGTCGGGTCGATGGGTGCGGACGTGGTCGAGGACGCCGAGCCAGATGGTGGGCACGCCGGCGGCCACGGTGACCTTCTCCGACTCGATCAGGCTGCAGATGGCGGCCGGGGTGAGGTCGCGCCCGGGCAGGACCAGGCCGGAGCCGATGTTGGCGGCACCGTAGGGCAGTCCCCAGGAGTTGGCGTGGAACATCGGCACCACCGCCAGGGTGGTGTCGGCCGAGGTCAGCCCCACGCCGTCGGCGAAGAGGGTCGCCATGCTGTGCAGCACCGCGCTGCGGTGCGAGTAGACGACGCCCTTGGGGTCGCCCGTGGTGCCGCTCGTGTAGCACATGGCGCAGGCCGAGCTCTCATCCACCTCGGGCCACTCCAGCGGCGTGGCGGCGGCGATCCACGCCTCGTATTCGAGGGCGTCCCCGTCGTCATCCGCGCCGTCGACGTCGGGGAGGACGACGATGGGCCGGGGCCGCGTGAGCAACTCCTCCACCGTGCGCCAGGCTCCGAGCAGGCTGCGGTCGACCAGGATCACCGAATCGTCGGCGTGCTCGACGATGTAGGCCACCTGGGCGGGGAAGAGGCGGATGTTGAGCGTGTGCAGGACGGCACCCATCGAGGGAATCCCGAGGTAGGCCTCGAGGTGGCGATGGGTGTTCCAGGCGAAGGTGGCGACGCGGTCGCCCTCGCCGATGCCCAGCTCATGGAGCGCCCCGGCCAGCTGGTGGGCGCGGGCCGCCGTCCGGCCCCACGTGGTGCGGTGCAGGCCCTCCCCGGAGCGTGAGATCACCGGGCGGTGGGCGAAGAGTCCCTCGACCCGCGGCATGATGAGCCGGGGAAGGTTGAGTGGGACATCCATCATCAGCCCCTGCACCACGTCACCTCCAACCTGTTGACACGACGCCCCGGCCGGCGTGAGATCTCGGCCCGCAGCTCGCCATGCTCACCGGCGGTCGCCGGCCTGGACGCCGCCTCGCCGGGGGCACTGCGCTGGTGACCGCATCCTACGTGGATCGGCCGTCCTCGACCACGGTCGCATCGGGCGACGCCGGCGGCGCGGCGCCGTCGTCGGGGCTCCAGGGGGCAGCGGAGGACCCGACCACGGCGAGCCGGCCCGCGGGCGGCGCGGGCTGCGGCGCGGGCAGGTTGCCGAGGTAGGCGTCGAGGGCCGGTCCGAGGTCGGCCCAGACGCGGCCGTGGACGGTGATGCGGGTGGCCGAGCCGCCCGGCTCGTCGGGGACGGCGCCCACCGCCAGCTGCGGGCGGTCGTCGCGAAGCAGCGGGATGAAGGGCAGAAGCGCGATCGGCAGCGCCACCACGAAGGCCACGGAGTAGGCGGTGAGGATGAGGACGAGCAGCGTCACGACGATGGAGACGGCCACTGCCATCGCGGGGGTATAGGCGCGGCGGCGGTCGGGGGCAAAGAGCAGGTAGGTCTCGCCGCGCTCGGCGACGCTGCTGCCGGAGACGTCCAGGGCGGCCAGGTCGTCGAGGACGTCCCGTCCCAGTCGCCCCGTCAGCTGCGAGGACTGGTAGGCGACCGCGTCGCCGTGGCCCATCACCACGACGTGGCCTCGCCTGGAGCGGGGGAGGGGATACTCATGATCGGCCCCTATCCTGCGCCATCGACCAATCCACGTGGCATCCACGGGGGAACGCCACCGGACTGGAACGGCCCCATCGCTCCTGCTACGGTGTCAGCGTGGCACGGCCGTCGCCCGCCGACCTCACACTCGACCCGGTCCTGCTCACGGTGCTGGGTCTGCTTGTCGCGCTGATCGCGATCCGGATCAGCATCGCCCGGCGCGAGGGCCGCGGCTGGCGAGGATGGCGCCTGGTGTCGCTGGCCGTGTCGCTGACTCTGGTGGCCATCGCCTTCGTCTCCCCGATCGCGACCGCGGCGTCCGGCTACCTGCTGACCGCCCATCTGGCGCAGGTGACCCTGTTGATGGGGGTCGCGCCGCCGCTGCTGCTCCTCGGTCTGCCCCCCGCCAGGCGGGGCCGCCGCCTGCCGGGCCCGGTGGACCGCATGGCGCGCATCGCCGTCCATCCGGCCGTCGCCATCGTCCTGGTCAACGCCGTCTTCTTCGGCTGGCACGTGCCCGCCGTCTACGACGCCTGCCTCTCACATCCCTCCCTGTACGCCATGCAGATGGTCACCGTGTTCGCGGTCTCCATCGCCTTCTGGTGGCCGATCGTGATGCCGCCGTTCGCCGGGCGCACCGGCCTGGCGCCGCTCGGCAAGCTGGGGTACATCCTGCTGGCCACCATCCCGCAGACCTTCGGCGGCCTGCTCTTCGCACTGGCGCGGCACCCCTTCTACCCGGGGTACGACGGCGCGCCGCGTCTGCTCGGGCTGAGCGCGTTGAGCGACCAGCAGGTGGCCGGCGCGTGCATGGCGATCATCAGCAAGCTGGCGCTGTTCGCCGCCTTCAGCGTGGTCATGTGGCGGATGCTCGACGCCCGCGGCGCCGACGACACCTCGACCGACGAGGGCGGGGGCGGTGGTGGCAACGGCGGCCAGGACGGCGATGACCGGCCGCGGCCGCTCGCGCCCCGAGCCCCGGCCTGGTTCGGCCTGCTGGACCGCACGCCGATGCCGGAGGAGCCGGTCCCGGCGCGACGTGATGTGGTCACCGCCGGCCACTGACCGGGCTGGGCGGCCGGCGGGGACCGGCACCGCGCCCCGCCGCCGCGCGAGCACCGGCCCCGCTGGTCCGGCCCGGCCGCCCCTCAGCTCGGGGGGATGAGCAGGGTCTGCCCCGGGACCAGCTGCGGGCCGGACAGGTGGTTGGCGCTCATGATGGCGTCGACCTCGGCGCGGACATCGCCCGAGCCGGTTTCGGAGGCCGCGACCGACCACAGGGTGTCGCCGGCTTGAACGGTGACCTGCCGCGGCTGGGGTGCGGTGAGGCTGGCGTGAACCAGACCTCCGAGCAGCACCACGAACGCCAGCGCGATGACGAACGCCAGCGCGATGCGGCGCTCGCGATCCCAGGTGTATCGGCTCCGCCGCGGACGCCGGTACGGCGGGCTGAGATCGGCGAGGTCGGCGATCATCGATGCGCTCCGTGGTGCTGACGGGGCCGGCGGGCTCGGGCCCGCCCGGGTGGGGGAGAAGCGAACGGTTGTTCGCCGCCTCGACTCTATGTCGAACGGGTGTTTGGAGTCAAGGGGCGCACAGGGGCGGAGGACTCGCACCGCGCGTGTGCGAGGATCGTTCGCCAGTGATCCGTATTCGCGTCGCCGTTCTGGTGCTCGACGCCGACGACCGCGTCCTTCTCGTCGAACACCTCAAGGCGGGGCGTCACTACTGGCTGCTGCCCGGTGGCGGGGTCGAGCCGGGAGAGACGCTGGTCGAGGCGGCGCGCCGGGAGCTGCTGGAGGAGACCGGCCTGACCGTCGAGGTGGGCCGGCTGCAGATCCTGGCCGAGTCGATCGAGACAGCGCTCGACACCGACGGACGCCACATGGTCAACGTGGTCTACGCGGGACGGATCACGGGGGGCACGCTGCGGCCGGGGCGAGACGGCCGTCTCGTCGACGTGCGCTGGCATCCGGTCGACGTGGTGCCGTCCTTGTCCATGCTGCCGGCCATCGGCGAGGCCATCGTGGCCTGCTGCCAGGCGCGTCTCGAGGGGACAGTCCTGGTGCTGGGCAATGTCTGGCGCACCGAGGGGGAGTGAGCGCCGGTCTCCGCGGCGCCGTCAGTCGTCGGCGCGCCGCGCCCCGCCGAGGAATTCGCCCAGGCGCCGGTAGGCGGCGCGCTTGCGGTGGTCGGTGATCTCCGTGTAGACCCGCAGGGTCTCCAGCGTGGCGTGTCCCAGCACCTCCTGGACCAGCCGCACGTCACCCTCGGTGGCCTCGAGCAGGACCGTGGCCGCCGTGTGGCGCGCGGCGTGCGGGCTGCGCAGGTCGGCGATCAGCGCGTAGGCCGCCGGGTCGTCCGCGAACCGCCGCCGCAGCTGGGTGAGCGCGTGGCGGGCACCCGAGGTGGTCAGCCGGTTGCCGGCGAGGGCCCGGCCCCGCGGCAGGTCGGCGTGGGCGACGCTGATGAACAGGGCCGGGCTGTCGTCGAGACCGCGCGCCGCCAGGTACTCCTCCAGGGCGGCGGCGGCGTCCTCGGTCAGGTAGACGGTGCGGTGCTTGCCGCCCTTGCCGAGCACCCGGAAACCCTCGAGGCGGGCGTCCGTGCGGTCGACGGCCATGGCTTCCGCGATGCGACACCCGGTGGCGATGAGGAAGTGCACCAGCGCCCGGTCCCGGAGGTCGCGCAGCGACCCCGTGGGCAGCGCCGCCAGCAGGCGGGGGACCAGCTCGGTGGCCACCGGGTGCGGGTCGCCGACGATGAAGCGCGGCACCGTCACCTGCCGGCTCATCTCCTGGTCGGTCCAGCCTTCGTCGTAGGCGTAGCCGAGAAAGCGGCGTAGCGCCACCAGAGCCCGCGCCCGGCTGCGGGGGTTGGGCAGCACCTCGGCCAGCTCCACCTGGTAGCGGCGCAGGGCGGCGCGGTCGAGGCCGGCGGCGAGGCATTCCCCGAGCGGCAGTGTGCGCCGGAAGGCGACGAACTTGGCCAGGTCCTGCCGGTAGGCGCGCACCGTGGTCAGCGGGCGGTTGCGCTGGATGCGCAGCCAGTCCAGGTACTGCTGGACCTGTTCCGGCAGCGCCTCCGCGGGCCCCGGGATGGTGGCCGCCCAGGCGGGCAGGCGGCGCTTGCCGCGCGCAGTGGCGGGACGGGGGGAGGGGTCACGGCCCGGCATCGACACATGCATAGCAGGAGCGCGGCTCCCGCGCGCGAGCACCGGTCACCTCCGGCCGCCGGCGACCAGATCCCCGATGGGCGTGGCGGACCCGACCTGTCCCTCTCCGGCGCCCAGGGAGCCTTGACCGAGCCCTATGCGTGCGTCTACACTTACCGTAAGTGAATGCTAACGCAGATGCCCTCACAGCCCTCGGTGACCCGACCCGTCGCGCCATTTTCGAGCGGCTCGCCGGTGGCCCCACGGCCGTCGTCGCCATCGCGGGCGACCTTCCGGTCAGCCGGCCCGCCGTCTCCCAGCACCTCAAGGTGCTCAAGCAGGCGGGGCTGGTGCGAGTGCAGACGGCGGGCAACCGCCACCTCTACAGCGTCGACCGGCGTGGCCTCGAGGAGCTCCGCGCCTACTTTGAATCGTTCTGGACCCGCAGCCTCGGCGCCTTCAAGGAGGCCGCCGAACACCCACAGGAGCCGTCATGAGCACCACCCGGATCGCCGGCACCGCCGTCCGCACCTCGGTCGTCGTCGACGTCCCCATCGAGCACGCCTTCTCCGTCTTCACTGCGGGGATCGGCACCTGGTGGCCGCGGGACCATCACATCCTGGAGGGCGAGCTCGCCGAGATGGTGTTCGAGCCGCGCGTCGGCGGCAACATCTACGACCGCGCCGTCGACGGCACCGAGTGCCGCTGGTCGCGGGTTCTCGCCTACGAGCCGCCCCACCGCCTGGTGTTCAGCTGGGACATCAGCTCGCAGTGGAAGGTCGAGACCGATCACGACAAGGTCAGCGAGGTCGAGGTGGTCTTTACCGCCGAGGGGCCCGGCCGCACCCGCGTCGAGTTGGAGCACCGCGGCCTCGATCGTCACGGCGATCGCTGGGAGGCGCACCGGGATGCCGTCGGGTCCGAGAGCGGCTGGCAGCGCGGGCTCGGTGAGTTCGCGCGCGTGGCCGCCGCCTGAGCAGCGCCGGGTGGTCGCGCCGGCACCTCCGGCGCGGCCACCGACACCCGCATCTCGGCCTGACGCGACCGCTCCGGCCGTCGCCCCGCCGAGGTTGCTGGGACGGCATGCGCGTGTAGGGACGGTTCCTGTCTAGCAGACGATAATCTGCCTTATCGTGAGCACATACGAGAGCCTGGCGCACCTCGGCGGCGGCCACGGAACCCCCTCCGGGTCGAGCCGGGGCTCACAGCGTCGGCGACGGCCCCGGCGACGGGGTCGGCAGGGCGGCGAAGATCTTCATGGAGTTGTAGACGTCTCTGAAGAGGTCGAGGTCGGCCGGCGTCTGATACTCGAAGTCGATGCGGAAGGCCACCGTCTTGTTGACCGCCAGCCGGATCTCGGCCAGGTGCGGCGCTGTGTCGGGCGATCCCGCGGCCGAGGTCGTGGACGAGGCCGCGGAGGTCGGCGTCGACCCCAGGGGCGCGGTCGTGCCGGCAGGGGCGCCGGCGCCGCGGTCGAAGGTTCGCAGCGTGCCGGTGACGCCGAACACCTCGACGCTGTCGCCGGAGCTGACAGCGTATCCGGGCTTGCCCTGCGCCCCCAGGCTGTCGAGGGTGGCGCCGTTGTTCACGGTGATGCGCAGCCCCGTGGCCGACGCCGGCGTGAAGATCACGGCGGCGCCGCCGCTGTCGCTGAAGGTCCAGCTGTCCGGGTAGAGCGTCGAGAACCCGTGCTGCTGGGACTCGAACGCCTGGAAGTGGCGCGGGCTGCTGAGGGTGGGGACGGCGGTCATCCAGCCGGTGGTGGTGGCGCCCTTCACCTGGTACCACCCCGTCCCCGAGGGGTCGCTGCCCAGCACGGTGACCACCGTGCCCTCCCCCAGCCGGCCCAGGATGGTGCTCGTGGTCGAGGGCTGGCTGCGCAGGTTGAGCCCCAGCGGGGCCAGCACGGTGCGGATGCCGCCGGACTGGAGCGCCCCGGTGCCCGACCCCGACCCGGACCCGGACCCCGACCCCGTGGTCGACGCGGTCGCCGTGGTCAGCCCGCCGCCGTCCGCCGGCGCTGTGGCGACGATGGCGGACGACGACGGGCTCGTGGTTCCTCCGCAGCCGGCAGCGAGCAGGGCCGCCACCACACCACCGACCACGGCCGCGGTGCGGCGGGTGGTCACTCGTGGCTGTCGGCCGGCGTGGCGGGCGCTCATCTGCGGCGGAAGGCTACACAGCGGGCCGCCACGATTGTGGGGACGAATCAGGGCTGGCGCAGGACGTGCAGCGTCGCTGCCACCGACGCGGGGAGCGCCTCGAGGTCGTAGCCGCCCTCCAGCACCCAGGCGCTGCCGGCCATCCCGGTCTCGTCGCACACCGTGCGGATGCGGCGGGCGACGTCTGCGTAGGTCTCGGTCTGGAGCAGCAGCGACGCCAGCGGATCGTCCTGGTGGGCGTCGAAGCCGGCGCTGACCAGGATCATGTCGGGCCGGTGGCTGCGGATGGCGGGCAGCGCCAGCTCGTCGAGGAGCTGCAGCCAGGCCTCCGGGCCGGTGCCGGGCGGCACCGGCAGGTTGAGGGTGGCGCCGGCGCCGTGCCCCTCCCCTCTCTCCCCCGCCCGGCCGGTGCCCGGGTAGAGCGGCCATTGGTGGAGGGACACGTAGAGCACGCCGGGGTCGTCGTAGAAGACGTCCTGGGTGCCGTTGCCATGGTGGACATCGATGTCGAGGATGGCGATCCGGCCCATGCCGTGGTCGCGCTGCAGGGCGCGGGCGGCCACGGCCACGTTGTTGAACAGGCAGAAGCCCATCGGCCGCGACGCCGTGGCGTGGTGGCCGGGCGGCCTCACCAGCGCGTAGGCGTGCGCCGCCTCGCCCCCGGCCACGGCGGCCGCCGCCGCCACTGCCGCGCCGGCGGCGTGACGGGCGACTTCGAAGCTGCGTGCCGTGACGTAGGTATCGCCGTCGATCCAGCCACCTCCGCCACGCGCGGTGCGCTCCACCTGGAGGATGTGGCGGTCGGTGTGGACGGCCTGGACCAGGTCGAGGTCGACCTCGCTGCCGAGGCGCGAGGGCAGGCTGTCGAGGACCGGGTCGTCGTGCAGATGGCGCTCGATGGCCTCCAGGCGGCGCGCGTTCTCGGGGTGGCCGGGCCAGTCGTGCTCGGTGAAGATGGCGTCGTGCACCACCATCACCGGGGCGCGCTCGGCGGTGCCGGTCACGGCAGGCTCTCCGCCAGTTCGCGCAGGAAGGACTCGACGTCGGTCACCAGCCCCAGGGTCTGCGAGCTGCCCCGGTCGGCGAGCTTGGTGACGACCGCGGGGTTGATGTCGACGCAGACCGTCTTGACCGCCGCCGCCAGCATGTTGCCGGTGGCGATGGAGTGCAGCATGGTGCTCAGCATCAGGCAGAGCTCGACGCCCCGGAGCGCGGCCCGCATGCGGCGTTGCGCCTCGACCATGTCGGTGATGACGTCGGGGATGGGTCCGTCGTCGCGCACCGAGCCGGCCAGCACCACCTCGATGCCGGAGCGCACGGCGGCGTGCATCACCCCGGCCGTCAGGATCCCCGCCTCCACCGCCTCGCGGATGCCGCCGGCGGCGCGGATGCGGTTGATGGCGCGGATGTGGTGCTCGTGCCCGGACTCGATGGGCAGGCCGTTGCGCAGGTCGATGCCCAGAGAGGTGCCGAACAGCTGCGATTCGATGTCGTGCGCCGCCAGCGCGTTGCCGGCGAGGAGCACCTGCACATAGCCCTGCTCGATGAGGCGGCTGAGGTGGCGGCCGGCGCCGGTGTGGATGATCGCCGGCCCGGCGACCACGCAGATCTTGCCATTGGCGGCACGAACCTCGCGCATGGTGGCGGCGAGCTCGCGGATGACCAGGTGCTTGGGCTTCTCGCTGCTCACCTGGCTGGTCATGAAGCCGAAGATCTCGCGCTGCCGGCCGCGCTCCACCGGCGAGACCAGGATGCCGTCGTGCCCGACGACGACGGCGTCGCCGGCGACGATCTCGGTGACGGCCACACAGCGCGCCCGTCCCTGCTCCACGACGATGGCGCAGTCCATCTCGATGTCCTCGACCTCCACCCAGGAGTCGTCAAGGAGGACCTGCGTGGGCTGGTTGCTGGTCGAGTAGAAGGTGTCAGGGAAGACGCCGTCCTGGGGCGCCCCCTCGGTGCCCGCGGGGCTGCCGGCGAGGATCAGGGCTCCCTGGGCCTGGCAGGCGTTGACGATGGCCTGGAGGCCGTCCTCGGTCTCGTGTTCCAGGGCCAGGCGCGCCTGCGAGGGATCGTCCTTGCCCTGCCCGACGTGGAAGTGCTCGAAGCGGAAGCTGCCGCCCAGGTCCATGACGGCGTCGAGGACGCGGGGGAGCATCATCGAGTCGATGATGTGGCCGCTGAGTTCGATGGTGGCGCCGGGCATGCTGGTTCGAGCGTAGTCGATCAGAGCGCGCCCGCAGGAGCGCGCGGTTGGGGGCGGGCGGCCGGGCCGCGGATCAGGCCCGCGGCGTCGCCCGCCGGGCCTGGCGGGCCTGGCGCAGCCGGGTCGCGTAGCCTGCGGCTGCCGCGGCCGGGTCGCCGGCATGGGCGATGCCCCGGCTGACACTGACCAGCACCCCGGCGCCGTCGGCGTCGAGCGCGGCTGCCACCGCGGCCTCCAGGTCACCCCCCTGGGCGCCGATGCCGGGCACCAGGAAGGGCAGGCGCGGCGCCGCGGCGCGGAGCGCGGCCATGGCCTCGGGGGCGGTGGCGCCCACCACCAGCCCGGCGTTGCCCAGGGTGTCCCACCGCTGGGCCAGCGCGGCGATGTGGCGGTGGACCGGCGTGCCGTCGGCGAGCGGGAGCTCCAGGAGGTCGGCCGCGCCGGGGTTGCTGGTGCGCGCGAGCAGGAAGCAGCCGCGACCGGGGCGGTCGAGGAAGGGCCGGACGGCGTCCTCCCCCATCAGCGGGTTGGCGGTGACCGCGTCGGCGCCGAGGACGTCGAACAGGGCACGCGCGTAGGCGGCGGCGCTGGTGCCGATGTCGCCGCGCTTGGCGTCGACCACCACGAGGCGGTCGGCCGGGATCCGCGCCCGCAGGCGGAGGAGCGCGGCCAGCCCCTCGGGGCCGTGCTGCTCGAAGAAGGCAAGGTTGGGCTTGACCGCCGCGGCGTGCTCCAGGCAGGTCTCGAGCAGTGCGCTGCAGTGCCGTTCCAGCGCGGCCACGTCCGGGAAGGTCTCCCAGTCGGGATCCAGACCCAGGCAGAGCAGCGAGTCGGTGGCGGCGATGACGCCCGCGAGGCGGCCAGCGAAGCTCATCGCCGCCGTCCCACCCGTGCTACCAGACCTCTCGCCCGGTGCTGGGCTGGCTGGAGCGGCCATCGTGGTGGGGCGCATAGGGCACGTCGATCCGAGCCTTCTCGGTCGAGGTGCACCGGGAGCAGATCTCCGCCATGCGGCCGTCGAGCAGCACCCCGAAGAGGCGGTAGACCGGCGTTTCACGCCCGCAGTTCTGGCAGCGACGGGTCATCGGCATGGCTGAGATGGTGCCACACGGCCATGCCGGGGCCTTGTTTCGCGCCCTCCCTCCGCACCACACTGGGGCGCCATGGCTGAGATCCTCTCCCGCGCCACTCTGCCCACCGGGCCGACCGTCGCGTATACCGACACCGGCGGGGACGGGGCGGTGATCCTGCTCGCCCACGGCTTCCTGCTCGATCGCCGCATGTTCGAGCCGCAGGTGGCCGCCCTGCGCGACCGCTGGCGGGTGGTGGCCTGGGACATGCGCGGCCATGGCGGCACCACCGGGTCAGGGGGCCGCTACAGCTACTGGGACGGCGCCGCCGACGCGCTGGCCCTGCTCGACCATCTCGGCGTCGAGCGCGCCGTGCTGGGCGGGATGAGCCAGGGGGGCTTCGTGTCGCTGCGGGCCGCGCTGCTGGCGCCGGAGCGGGTTCGAGCTCTGGCGCTGATCGACACCCAGGCGGGCGGCGAGAATCCCGAGGTGGCTCCGCTCTACGAGGCCATCCACGACCAGTGGGTCACCGAGGGCCCGACCGACGAGATGGCGCGGATGGTGCTGGGCCTGGTCATGTCAGACGAGACGCGGCTCGTCGACGAGTGGTTGCCGCGCACGCTGGAGCGGCACGCAAGCGGCCTGACCCCTCCATTCCGCTGCCTCATGGACCGCGACGACATCACCGATCGGCTCTCGGAGATCACCGCACCCGCCCTGGTCATCCAGGGCACCGCCGACCCCTCCATCCCGATGGAACGGGCGGAGGCACTGGCCCTGGGGCTGCCCGGCGCCCGCCCGCTGGTCCGCGTCGAGGGCGGCGTGCACGCCAGCAACCTGTCCCACCCCGAGGCGGTCAACGCCGCCCTCCTGGCGTTCCTGTCGGGCATCTGAGGCGGCTCTGGAGTGGCCGGGAAGGCGGCGGGATCAGCCGCGGCGCCGCGCCACCCAGATCTCCTCCGCCGGCCACCGGCGGGCCCACTCCGTGGTCACGTAGATCATCGAGGTGGTGCCGCCCTCGGGGGCACGCACCTCGATGAGATCCTCGACCTCGAAGCCCGTCCGGCGCAGCAGCCGGATCCAGTCGCCGTAGCCGAGGTGGAACTCGACCCCCTCGTCGCCGGGGTACTCGACGCGGTGCAGTCCGAAGTAGTCGCGCAGCAGCGTGGTCCCCGCCGGCACCTCCTCGTCCGGCGAGCAGAGGACGTGCAGGGTGCCGTTGACCAGAAACACCAGCTTCCCCCCGGGCCGGAGCACGCGCGCCGCCTCGGGGATCCAGGCATGGGGGTCGCACCAGATGCTGGCGCCGTACTCGCTGACCGCGACGTCGAAGCGCCGGTCGGGAAATGGCAGGTGCTCGGCGTCGCCGTGGATCAACGGGAAGTGGAGGTCGTTCTCGCGCTGCATCAGCCGCGCCGTGGCCAGCTGCGCGGGGGAGTTGTCGATCCCCACCGCGCGTGCCCCGCGGCGCGCCATCCACGAGGAGATGTATCCGGTGCCACAGCCGAGCTCGATGGTGTCGAGGCCGTCGACGTGGGTGAGCGCACCGCCGACCTCGCTGTCCGGCAGGTGCCAGACCCCCCACCCGGGCGGGTCCGCCGCCCAGTTGCGGCGTGCGGCAAGCGCATACCGCGCGGCCTCGCTGTTCCAGTAGTCGCGATTGCGCAGGAGGTAATCGGCGGTGTCGCCCACAATCCGGGCGACTCTACCGCCCGCGGCTGCCCGGTCGTGCCGCCGGCGCGTCGGGAGCCGGACCGGTCAGGTGGCCGCCAGGGCGCAGTCGGCGCACTCGCCCTCGATGGTGGTGCCGACCCTGCCGATGACGAAGCCGTGGCGGGTCTGCGCCGTGGCCACCAGGCTGCGCAGGTCGCGCGGGTCGATGTCGAAGACGGCCCGGCAGCGCTGGCACACGAGGTGGTGATGGACCCGCGAGGCCAGCTCGTACTGAGCCACGGCGCCGATGACGTGCTGCGCCGCCAGCCCCACCCCGACCAGCGAATCCAGGACCCGGTAGACGGTCGAGCGGTTGAAGGCCGGGTACCGGGCCGCGACCTCCTGGTAGACGTCGTCGGCAGTCATGTGCTGGGCTGGACCGCGGGCCAGCACCTCCAGCACCAGTTGGCGCTGGGGCGTGCTGCGCAGTCCGGCTGCCCGCAGCCGGCCCGGCGACCCCTCGGTGAGAGTTCGATCGGGCAGCACAGCCATGGCCGCATCATCGCACAGCCGCGGCGCGAGCTCTGCCGCACCCGTCAGGGCTTCGAGCGCTCCTTCTCGCGCGCCTGGGCGACCCGGAACGCGGTCACGAATGCGACGCCGCCGATGAGGTTGCCGGCGGTCGACAGCGCCAGCCAGCGGACCACGTCGGTGAGGGGGCGCCCGGTGTCGTGCCAGCCGGCAAAGATGATCGCGGAGCCGACGATGGCATGCGCCAGGTTGGCGGCGAAGAGCAGATACCCGGCCGCGACGATGACCACGACCTTGCCGGCGATGTGGCCGGTGGCCACCACCAGCCAGGTGAGGATGGTCATGGTGATCCCGGCCAGGATGGCCGAGGCGAACGTGCCCACCGGGCTGACCCCCAGCTTGTAGTCGGTATAGGTCGTCAGCCCCAGCGTGACCGGCTTGCCCACCGCCTCCGGCACGGACAGCAGCGCCGCCATGGCCGCACAGCCGGCGATGTTGCCGGCCCAGCTGATGGCCCACAGCTCCCCCAGCTGGCGCAGCGTGCTCTCCCTGCGCACCACGGTGACGACCGGGATCAGGAAGTTCTCGGTGAACAGCTCCGAGCGTCCCAGGATGACGAACAAAAAGCCGGTCGGAAAGACGATGCCACCGACGGCGAGGCCGCCGAACAGTCCGGCCGAGGGCACCGCCGTGAGCATCGCCCCGAGCACGGTGGCGGCGGCGAGGGCACCCAGGGACACCTCGACGCCACCGATGACGGCGGTGATGAGGATGTCGGCCCGGGTCCGATCCAGGCGCTCGCGGCCCACGGCGGCGGCGCGGTCGGCGATCTCGTCGGGTTCCTCGCGCAGCATCGAGTCCGCGGGATCGCTGCCGGTCCGCCGCGCTGTCGCCACGGCGCACACCGTACCCGGTGGGGACCTACCCTGAGGAGGCGCGTTGGGCCGTCGCCTGAGGGGGAGTGTCGCCGTCGCCCGGATGCTCTGACAGCGGAAGGCGCGGGTTGGCGAGGTCGAGCCGGCCGCTCATCAGCGCGTCCACGGAGTCGGCACTCATGGGTCGGGCAAAGAAGTAGCCCTGACAGGCGTCGCAGCCCAGCTCGGCGACCTGCTCGTACTGCGTCGCCGTCTCGACGCCCTCGGCGATGATGGTGAGCCCCAGTACATGGGAGAGGTCGACGATGGCCGCCACGATGGCGTGGCTGGCCTTGTCGTGCCCGAGCTCCGCCACGAACCCCTGATCGATCTTGACAACATCGACGGGAAACCGGCTGAGATAGCTGAGTGAGGAGTAGCCGGTTCCGAAGTCGTCGAGGGCCAGCCTCACGCCCAGGCTCTTCAGATCCTTGAACACCACCATGGCGCGCTGGCTGTCCTGGACGAATACGCTCTCGGTCACCTCCAGCATGAGCTGGGCCGGATCGATGCCCGTCCTGACCAGCAGTGCTTCGAGCGTGGAGGCGAAGTCCGCGGACATGAGCTGCTCTGCCGAGACGTTGACGGACATGAACAGTGCACCGGCACCGGTCTGCGGGCGCCAGCGGCGCAGATCGGGGCAGGCGTTGTCCAGGACCCAGCGGCCGATCTCGGTGATGTAACCGCCCCGCTCCGCGACCGGGACCAGGGTCGCAGCGGGGATGAGGCCGAGGGACGGATGCGGCCATCGTACCAGCGCCTCGACTCCAATGATCTGGCCGTCGACAGTGGTGACGATGGGCTGGTACGCCAGCTGCAGCTCACTGCGCTCGCAGGCGTGGCGCAGGTCACGCTGCATGGAGGCACGGCGGCCGACCAGGCGCAACTCGCCCTGGTCGATGGACTTGTGGCGACCGCCGCCCCGCCGCTTGGCCTGGTACATGGCCGTGTCGGCATTGTCGAGGAGTGCCTCGGGGATGCTGTCCGAATCCTTGGCGAAGGCGATGCCGATGCTGGCCGTCGTTGTCACCTCGCCGATCGAGAGCGTGAAGGGCACCGTGAACGCAGCCTCGAGGCGCGTCGCGATGGTCTCCGCCTCGGCGCTCTCCGCGAGGTCCTCGCACACGATGACGAACTCGTCGCCGGAGAGGCGCGCCAGGGTGTCGCCTGGCCGCAGCTGGGCCGTCATCCGCTCGGCCACGGCCACGAGCAACTCGTCGCCCACCCGGTGACCGTGGCTGTCATTGACCAGCTTGAACTGGTCGAGATCCGCGAACAGCACGGCTGCCACGGTCCCCGAGCGGCGGCCGCGGCGGATGGCGTGATCGAGGCGCTCGAGCAGCAGGACCCGGTTGGGCAGACCGGTCAAGGGGTCGTGGAGCGAGGTCTGGCGTGACCGCTCCGCGGACTCCTTGAGCTCGGCGCGCGTCTCGGCATTGGTGAGATACGCGGCGGCGACGTCGGCCAGGGTCTGCGCCGAGGTCATCGAGGTGGCGTCGAGCGGGCCGGCGGTGTCCCGATACAGGTCGAGCGCACCCAGTTGCCCCGCCTCCCTGCGCAATGGGAATGTGAAGACGGCCACCAGTCCCGCCTCGATCGCGCGAGGGCCGAATGTGGGGAACCGGGTGTCCTGGCGGAGGTCGGGCACGGAGACGGCGTCGCCGGTCTCGTAGGCGACGAGGCAGGGCCCCTCGCTGCATTCGCTCTGCAGTTGCTCGAAGCGCAGTGCCGCGGCATTCGAGGCCGCCACGTAGCGGGGATCCATGCCGGGCGAGATCAGCGTTACACCCGCCGCAGTGATCGGCATGATGTCCACGATGCGCTCCACCAGGTGGTCGAGGATGCCCTGGATTGGGAAATCCGTGCCCATGGTGCGGGCAAACTCGCTGAGCACATCCGAGAGTCGCTGGTCGTCTGACACCGTTCCCCCAGGTATCGCTTGATGAGTGCTCCGCGCTCGACGCCGTCTGTTGCCGCCGGAGAGGCCCGGCTCGGCTCGACGGCGGGCTGCTCCCCGCGTGACGTGGCGGCCCCCGCGCCCTGTCCATCCGAGACCATAGGTGCGCGCGCCGGGCCTGTCGGTACCACAGCGCACACAGCCATGGTCACCACCCCGTGGCGCGCGACCCCCGTCAGGCGTGGACCGTCTGATCGGGCGGCGCCGGTCAGCAACCCGTTGCCGGGCAGCCCTCCGCTGTGCGAACATATGTTCGTGGAGCGCGAGGCGACAGTCCTTCACGCCGACCTCGACGCCTTCTACGCCTCCGTCGAGCAGCGGGACGATCCCCGCCTTCGGGGCCGGCCCGTGATCGTCGGCGGCGGGGTCGTGCTCGCCGCCAGCTACGAGGCCCGGGCCCATGGTGTGCGCACGGCGATGGGCCTCGGCCAGGCCCGCCGGCTGTGCTCTGGGGCGATCGTCGTCCCGCCCCGGATGTCGGCGTACTCGGAGGCGAGCAGGGCGGTCTTCGAGGTGTTCAGGCGGACGGCGCCCGTGGTCGAGGGCCTCTCCATCGATGAGGCGTTCCTCGACGTGCGCGGGATGCGACTGGTCTCCGGCACGCCGGCCGAGATCGCGGCGCGGCTGCGTTCCGAGGTCCGGGCGACGGTCGGCCTGGCCATCTCGGTGGGGGTGGCCACCACCAAATTCCTCGCCAAGGTGGCCAGCGCCGTCGCCAAGCCCGACGGCCTGCTGGTGGTGCCGCCGGGCGCCGAGCTGGAGTTCCTCCACCCGCTTCCGGTCGGGCGACTCGGGGGGGTCGGGCACGTGACGGCGGGCAGGCTCCAGAGCGCCTCGATCTTCACCGTTGGCGACGTGGCGCTGCTGGCCGAGTCCACGCTGATCTCCATGCTCGGCCAGGCGTCGGGGCGCCATCTCCACGCGCTGGCGCACAACCTGGACCCGCGGCCGGTCATGGCAGGGCGCCGCCGGCGCTCGATCGGATCGCAGCGCGCCCTGGGGCGGTCCCGGAGACCCCCGGACGCGGTCGACACGGTGCTGCTCGAACTGGTGGATCGCGTCACACGGCGGATGCGCACGGCCGGACGGGTCGGCCGGACAGTGGTTCTCCGGCTTCGGTTCGACGACTTCTCGCGCGTCACACGCTCCCATACGATGCCGCGCGCGACTGCACACACGGGCATCATCCTGGCCGCGCTGCGGACGCTGCTGACGGCCGCGATGCCGATGATCGAGAGTCAGGGCCTCACCCTGGTCGGAGTGGCCGTCGGCAATCTCGACGATGCTGACGCCGTCCAGCTCGCCCTTCCGCTCGACCGCCGCGGTGGCGACGCCCTCGATGTCGCCGTCAATCGGGAAGCATCGGCATGGACAAACCCTCCGAGCGGCCGAGGAGCACGCCGCGCGTCACTGCGCGCGACCCGCGGTCGGCGTGCTCGCGGGAGCGCCCTGTCGCGCCCAGTATCCTCGCCGGCGTGGTCAACATGGAGAGCGCCGTCGAGCTGGCGCTGAGCCTGCCGCGCAGCTATACCGCAGTGGTCGGTGGGCGGCTGAAGGTCAGGGTCGGCCGGATCGTGTACCTGGCGTTCTCGCGGGACGAGACGCTGATGGGCTTCGCCTTTCCCAGGGAGCTGCGCGACGCGCTGGTCGCCTCGGAGCCGGAGAAATTCCTCATGCCCTCGAAGGCCGATCTCCGGTACAACTGGGTGGTCGCCCGGCTCAGCGCCCTGGACGATGCCGATCTGCGCCAGCTGGTCGTGGATGCCTGGGCGATGGTGGTCCCCAGGGGCGTGGCCGCAGTGCAGCTCAGCGACCGGGGCGGGCCTGCGCCGAGCTCGACCGGGTCTGGCCCACGCCCTTGAAGAACGTGTAGCAGAAGACGCCGTCGGTCTCGGTCGTCCGGTGCAGGTCCCGCACGCCCGCATCGAACCTCGCCGGGTCGATGAGCCCGGCGGCGATCGCGGCCTCGCGAATGCCCTCGATCATGGCGGTGAAGGTCTTTCTGGTGAAGCCGTCCACCAGGTCGGGCCGGCTCGAATCCACGTACACCATGCGCGGCGAGACGCGGACCGCCTCGAGTCCCGCCTCCACCATCAGCGGGTACACCTGCCGGCCCACCAGGGCGTTGCCGCCGGCTTCGGACTGGAGCGCGACCTGGCAGTCGATTGCCGCCTGGGCGAGGCGGCTGGCGGGATGGAAGCAGGTCGATCCGTGATCACCCTCAATGACGGTGACGGTGCCACCGGGCCTGACCAGCTTCGCCAGAACAGCCAGCGCCTCCACCGGCCGCGAGAGGTGCTCGAGGACGAAGCAGACGAAGGCATGGTCGAACGTTGCGGCGCCGAACGGCAATGCGACGATGTCGGCCTGCAGGAACATCACGTTGGTCAATCCGGCGCCGCCCACCCTTCTCCGTGCCTCAGCGACGGACTCCGCCGAGAGATCGACAGAGGTGAACAGCGCCTCAGGGCTGCGCCGGCAGAGCGTCACCGTCTGGGAGCCCACGCCGCAACCGACCTCGAGCACCGAGCTGCCACCGGGGTAGGCGGTGTCCGCGTGCAGCAGCTCGACCAGAGTTCCGGCCTGGTCCTGCAGGCGCTCGCTCTCCCGGGGGCGGTAGCCGTGGACGTACTGGCCGCTCACCCGGCCACTGTAGGGCTGGCGGTGTCCGAAAGGCCCGGGGCACGTGCCTCGGGCAGCTGCGACAATCCCTGCATGGAGGTGCATCTCTGGACCTTCCTCGGCGTCGCCCTCGTCGTCATCGTCGCGCCCGGTCCCGATATGGCCCTGGTGACGCGGAACGCCGTCCTCCATGGCCGGCGTGCGGCACTCGGGACCGCACTGGGTGTCAACGCGGGCCTGCTCCTCTGGACGATCGCCTCGGCGTTGGGTCTGGCGGCGGTGCTCCGCGCTTCCGGCACGGCCTTCACAGTGCTGAGGCTGGTCGGTGCCGTGTACCTGGTCTGGCTCGGGGTCGAGGCGTTGCGGGCGGCCCGATCGCACTCGTCCGCGCCCAGGCAGGTGAGCCACCCGGGACGGGGCCGCACCGGCGCGGCGGTCGGCTTCCGCCAGGGGCTCCTCAGCAATGTGGCGAATCCCAAGATCGGGGTCTTCTTCACCACCGTTCTCCCGCAGTTCGCCTCCGGGGGACAGGCGGTGCTGATCCCGTTCCTCCTGCTCGGCGGCCTGTTCGTGGTCCTCACCCTCGCCTGGTTGAGCGCCTGTGCGCTGGTCGCCTCCGGTGCCTCGTCGGTGCTGCTGCGCCCGTCGATCAGGTCGACCCTGGATCGCGTCACCGGGATCGTGCTCATCGGCCTCGGCCTGCGGGTGGCCACGGAGCGAGCCTGAGGGTGCCCGTGGCACCAGGGTGCAGCCGCATGCAGTGTCTGAGTCAGCCAGCGTGTCCGAACATGTTGCGTAGTTCGTCGGCCACGTTCTCGGGCGAGGCCATCGCGGCGATCTCGTCCCGGATGCGCTCGGCCGCCCGACGGTAGGCAGGGTCGCCGAGGAGCAGGGCAACCGCCGCCGACACAGCCTCCCGGCTGACCTGCCCGGGCATCAGGGCAATGGCGGCTCCCGCCTCGGAGAGAATGCCGGCGTTGACGAACTGGTCGGCGCCCAGAGGGAGCACAACCTGCGGGATCCCTTGTGCCAGGCCGCCGAGCATCGTCCCGCTGCCGCAGTGATGCACGAGGACGTCGACGTGCGGGAGAAGGCGATCCTGGGGGACGAAACGCTCCGCGTGCACACCGGCGGGGAGGGTGCCGAGGGCTTCAATCGAGCCGTCGGGGCCGACGGCAACCACGATCTCGAAGCCCAGCTCCACCAGGCCGTCGACGGCGGCACGGATCACGTCGACCCGTTCAAAGACGACCGTGCCCAGCGTCACGTACGCAAGCGGCTTCGATCGTGCCTCGGTGATCCACGCGGGAAGATCCGCCGGCTCGCTGAAGGCGGTCGGTCGGAGGACCAGCCGTGCTCTGGCCGGCAACGCCGAACCATCCCCCAGAGAGCGGGGAGCGATGTCGATGTAGACATCTCCGTGGAACTCGTCGACCGGCGGGTCGTCGAAGCCGTGAGCGCACCACAATCGCTTCATGTTGCGGCGCATCGGTACCGCCATGAAGTCCGGCCATGGGCACCCATAGGTGTGCACAGCGCAGGGCACGCCGGCGGCCACCGCGGCCACAGCCGCCCCCAGGTCGCCCATCTCGTAGATGACCAGATCGGGCCGGAACGCCTCGATCGCGGGCGCGAGGTCCACTGCCGTGCGAGGGGGAAGGACTTCGGAGAATATGGCCTGACCCACTCGTGACTTGTCCGGACCGCTCAGAGCCGCCAGCCCCGGGTCTCGCCGGATCGCCTCATCCTCCGCCCAGCCGATGGACATGCCGGCCGTGTATGTCGGGAACCCAAGGGTCTCCAACTTCGCAACGAACTCGCATCCCGTGGCAAATGCCACCACATCTGCGCGGCAGAGATGTGCACGAGCGAGCGGCAGCATGGGGTAGATGTGCCCGTACGCAGGCCGGCCACAGAAGAGAACTCTCACGTGGTGCAGGTGACGTGGGCGGCGTGATACACGGTGAGATTGGCCTTTGCGCTCACATCGAAGAGCGGCTGCAGCTGGTCCTCGACGGCCTTGAAGACCGGGTCCAGCAGTTGCGAGACGGCGTCATGGACTGCCTGCGGTGCGCTGGACGGCACGATGCTCCTGCTCAGCAGACCGCGCACCAACTGGACCATCCTGGTGAGCTGGCTGCGGCGGAGGGAGGCGCGGATGAGCAAGAGCGATGAGTCGGGGTCACCACTGGCGGCGTCGTAGCCGCTCTGGCGCCCCGTCGTGAAGCGCAGCTCAGCGGTCCAGGCGTCGCCGCTGCCCAGCAGACGATTTGTCAGCGAGACCGGGTCGGTGACCGTCACGACGCCGGCACCGTTGCCACGCACCGTCCATTCCACGGGCTCGCTTGTGACGCCCAGCTGCGGCATCTCGAACCCCGGACCCATCGCCACCGTGGCGCAGCCGGTGAGCTGGGGTGGCCATGTGATGGCCTCGTTGGCATTCCGGGCGACCCGCATGGTGGCTGTTCCGGTGACGTCGGGCGCCTTGTCGATGGCGAAGTGGAGCGCTGTCGAGGGTGTCAGGTCCAGACGTGCGTGCCAGGGCTTGAGGAGGGACACGAGGCTGGTGATCGACGAGGCCACGCCCACCGCCGTCCGGATGGCCATCAGCACCGGCCCGGCCAGCGCCGAGACCGCCACCTTGGCGACCGAGGCGAAGAAGGAGACGGCGACGTTCCAGATGCTGACCAGGGGCTGGAGCCCGGCGCCGACCCTGGAGGGATCGATCTGCAGTGCCTGGGCGATCTTGTCGATGCTCGAGTTGACGGTGTCGATGATGGTCCCGCAGGGGTCGCTGAACACCGATGTGTGTGGCCGGACCGCGGCCAGCTGAGGGGATGTCGCTGCCGCTGCCGCCACCGGCGATGGCGAGGGCGCGGCGTTCGGCGCCGGCGCCGCAACCGGGGTCACAAATGCACCGCCGCGCGAGGGAGCGGATTCCGCCGCGAACATGCCGGCGACATCCGAGGAGAAGAGAGCCAGGACCAGCAGCGGGTAGACGAGCTCTGAGGCATGGCGCCAGTCGCGCTCCCCCATGACGGCATGGGCGAGGGCGGCCGCCCTCGATCCGTCCTGGCTGATCCACGCGGCCACCACGTAGGCGAAGGGCGGCGCTCCATCCGGCATCGGCGCCAGCCTGTCAATGTCAGTCCCAGCCAGGCCCTGCCGCCTGCTATCGAGCAGCTCGCCGACCTGGTTGTGCACCTGCCAGTGCATGAGCGTCACCACGGACGGCGTGCCCGCGATCGGCAGCAGCGGGGCGCCGTCGTCGGCCAGAACGACCACGCCCACCTGCGCATAGATGGCGACGGCCGCGTCCTCGGCAGCCCTGAGATCCGAGCCGCTGACGGCGCCGGCGAGGCGCCGGGCATCGGCGTCCGGTCCCAGGGTGACCGCCGGCCGGGTCACGATCGGGAGCGCGTCAGAGACCAGGACGCTCTGACCGTTCGGCGCTGGAGCGAGCTGTTCAGTCCCGCATCCGGAGAGCAGGCAGGCGGCGAGAGTCACCAGGCTGAGGGCGCGAATCGTGGCCGGCGGGCGCAGGACAGCTACGGGCATCACAGCAGCCCCGCCGCCGTCTTGTCGCAAGCGGGCGAGTGCGGTCGGTTGGTCAACGACTTCTTCTCCGCCAGCGAAGCGCCTCCCACGCTGGCGTTCCCACCCGCACCTGATCGGACAGCGGTCACGCTGAACGTCACGCTGGCGCCGGCGGCCAGGCAGGTTGCCAGCGTCTGGACCTCACCGGTGTAGGTCACAGCGCCCTGGATGATGGGGCCGACCGACTGCGAGTCCGACATCTGCTGAGGCACCCCGACGCCGAGGACGATGTGGGGGAACTGGACGCTGACCAGCAGGGCACTGGGTCCCGGCGTCACCATCCCGGTGTCGCCGACCGATGCGGAGATGGTCAGCGTGGGCTGGGCGGAGACCACGCCGGCGGCCACGGTGTACGCGATCCCGCCGGAGACATCGGCGTGCACGCTGCCGCGGGACGATCCCCCGATACCGGTCAAACCCTCGATGGAGCGCAGGCCGGTGCCGATCCGCAGCGAGAGCGGCAGGCGACCCACTCGTCCGATGCTCAGGACGCTCACCTGCTCTGGATGGAATAGCTCGTTGGCCGCAAAGGCGCCTTGAGCGCTGAGCGCGGTCCAGGAGACGTCCACCGAGGCATGGAGCTTGGTGAGCTTCACCGAGACGTGGCTCTGGCAGCCGGTGATGATGATGGTTCCCTGGACCGCGAAGGAACTGAGCCTGCCTGCGACGGTGACCTTGGCCCGGCTCGACCCCGATCGGGTCGCCGACAGGTTGGTCACCAGGTCGCCCCCCTGGAAACCGATGTCCTGGTTGTAGGTCCAGGGCCCGAACGTGCCGGATTGACCGGGAGGAGTCGCCAGGGCCGCAAGCGGTGCGGCCAGGAGGTTGGCGTGGGGAGCGATCGCCACCGGGCTGGGCGAGCTCACCGGACGGGGTGACGGGGTGCCGGCGGTCCCGGCGACGGCAGAGGCGGAGGGGCCCGGCGGCGGCACCGGCAGCCCGCAGGCGGCGAGCTGATCGGCCTTGTCGTCGCGGGTCGCCGCGACGTCGTGGCGGCCTGGGCAGTCGCTCTCGTCCAGGTACGGAACGGTGGCCGATCGGGTCACATCCACGCTGGTGCTGAAGTCCACGCGGCCGTCCTGGACGGCGTCGGTGAGGTCGGCGGGGACGGTGTCGACGACCGTCCCCGACGGGCCCGGATGCACGCTCACCACCGTCCGCACCGCCACGCGGGAGAGCAGCATCACGCTTCCGGGCTTGAGCTTCGAGACCCCGTCGGCGACCGGATCGAGGACGATGGTGGCCCCGTCGGCCGTCACCCCCCGCACCGCCGGCCGTCCGTCGTCACCGCCGACGACGACGGTGCGCGCGGTGTAGGCGGTGACCTGCGAGGTGCCAATCTCGGCGTCCGCCGTGGCAGCCGGGCTGCCGGCGGCCTGCTGTGCCGGTGCCGAGGAGCAGCCCGCCAGGGACAGCGTGCACCAGAGCCCGGCGACCGCCGCTGTCGCCAACCGGCGCCTCCTGTCCACCGCCGACATCGGCGCCCTCATGACTGCAGCTTCAGCAAGGGCATGGCCGGCCTGGCCAGAGCCACCGCCGCATCCCCGTTCTGGGGGACGTCGAGACGCGCCAGGCGGACCGCGAACACGACGTCGACCGCACCCTGGATGGCGGTCACATCGCTGCTCAGGCCGGTGCCCTTCTGGACGTAGGCATGCTCACCGACGCCGGGCACAGCGGTCAGCCTGCCGCCGGCCACGCCCTTGTCCAGGTATGCCACCAGGTCACGGATCTGGCCGCCGTTGGGGTGCCAGGTGGCGGTGATCATGACGTAACCGCAGTCACACTCGGCGGTGGGTTCGAGCTGCCAGGAGCAGGTGTAGCGATGCGCGCTCGAGGGATGGTCGTTGTTTCCCTTGATGCGGACGACGCGCCGTCCGGTCGCCCGTTCGACCTGAGCGGTCGTCAACGCGCTGCAGGCGGGACCGGTGGGGTCATTGCCGCTGACCGTCACGGACGGCGGACCGGCGGCCGTCGTCGTGGTCGTGTCGGGCGCCGACGTGGTGGCGATGTCGGTGGCGGCGACGGAAGGGGGTTCCGTCGTCGCCACCGTGGCCGGCCCTGTTGTCGCGGAGCTCGTGGAGCTCGGGATGACTCCGCAGCCGGTCGCCCCCAGGGATCCCAGAGCCACCAGCACCGTACCCAGCCGCCAACCTGTCGCTCGGTGTCGAGTCATGGTTCTCAGTACCGGGACTCGGCCGAGGTGGCGAGGTTGACGAGGGCTGACTCGGACACCGAGTGTCCGGTGATGCCGATGATCACCAGGGCGTCGTGCTTGACGAAGGCCACCGACTTTCCCTGGCGGGCGTCGTCGTACACGACGGTGGCGCCGCCGCCGGTCGAGTGGCCGCCGTGCTGCTGCGATATGGCCAGCAGAGCACGCACCGGGTCGTGCCCGGTGATCTCGGCCGCCGGCGCGATCTTGACCACGAGGGCACTGGTGCCGCTCATGTAGACGCAGGTCTCTCCGTTGGGGGTGCTGCGTGGCGGTCCGGCCGGGGCACCCAGGGCGCTGCTCGCCTCGTCCTGGGTGACGAGGTCGCAGGCGCTGCCGGCGGGCGACGTGGACGTCGTGGCGACGCTGACGGTCCCGCTGCTGGACGCCGTGGGGGCAGCGGACGCGGTGCCGATCGCGAGCGGCGTCGCCCCGCCCGAAGCGCCGGTCGCCGGCGTGCTGCCACACCCTGTGAGCAGCGCCAGCAGCGCGCCCAGCCCCAGGCCACCGGCAGCGACGTGCCGCCGCAATGCGATGCAGAGCCTGGTACGCGACGCTATGCCCATCCCGAGTTCCTCCAGGGACCATGTGCGCTGATGCCTGAATCACTGTCGGCCCCGGGCAGGGGCCACGTCCTCCGGGTGCACACGGAGTTAGGGCGCACTCTCCACGGAGTTTTGCCCGTGACCCGAGGCTCGACGCGCCTCAGAGCTCCGTGGTCCGCATGCCTCTGGCGGCATTCACGAGTTGCAGCCGGGTGCGCGTTCGGGTCTTCGCGAGGAGCTGCGCGACGTGCGTCTCCACCGTCCGCGGCGACACGTGGAGCCGCTCGGCGATCTCCCGGTTGCCGAGTCCGTTGGCGATGAGCAGGAGCACGTCCATCTCCCTGCTCGTGACCCCGATCGCGAGCAGGTTCGCGGGGACGGTTGCGTCACCGCGTCCCCGTCGGGGCACCGTCTGGCCCAAGCTGCGCAGAAGGCGGTCGCAGTTGCGGACCTGCGCGGCAAGCCGGAGCCCGGCGAAGAATGCACGCGCCTCGAGGAGCCACCCCACCGGCCGGCCCCAGCCGTCGGCGAAAGCAGCAGGTGCGGCCCAGACCCTGGCAAGGTGCGCCACCCACGAATTGCGCTGCGGATCGCCGAAGTCGTGCTCGAAGCGTTGCAGCTCTGCCTCGGCGGCATCGGGCCTCCCCTGCCGTCCCATCTCGACCGCCGCAGCGAGCGCCACGCAGCCGCGGTTCTCCCATGAGCCGAAACCTTCCTCCGCGATTCGGGCGCGGGCGCTGGCTCCCCGCCGGTCGAGAACCGTGCTGCCGAGCGCCCAGAGCCCTCGGTGCGGGAGTGGAAGGACGGCACCGAGGGCAATCCCGCCGCCGGTGCCCCACGCGGCATCGAGCGCCTCGAAGGCCACTGAGGGGTCACCCTGGACGAGGGACCAGTTCTGCCCGTATGAGGCGCTCGGAGGACTTGGGATGAGCGAGGAGAGCTCGGCGATGGTCGCGTCGTAGCCGGCCCTGTCGCCATCGATGGCACGGAGCAAGGCCTGCAGCGTCAGGCTGAAACCCAGCGTCGGGAGCATGAAACGCCTCGACATCTGCGTTGCTGTGGCGATGAGGTCGGCAGCGCGAGCCTGCTCGACTCCGAGGAGCATCGAGGCGATGTTGAGCTCGGCGACGGCGGCGAGCGTGAGGGCGCCGCTCTGATGGCCAAGCTCGCGAACCCGCTCGAGGCGATCGATGCGGCGGGTGGTGAGGCGATCAATGAGGCCGAGCTCGAGGAGGCCACGTATGGTCCAGTGGGCAAAACCGGCACGCTCCGCAACCGCGACCATCCGCTCCAGCGGCTCGGCGCCGGCGGTGGCATCACCCGCGACGTTCCTCGCCACGCGCCCGATGATGTACAGGGCCTCGCACGCCACCGACGGTTCGCCCGCGGCCTCCGCGATCTCGAGGGCCGCCTGCGCCCGTGCCCCGGCAGCGGCCATGTCTCCCGCCTCGGCGGCGAGGACAGCCCGCAGAGCGGCGACCCGTGCCCGTTCCACTGGGCTCGTCACGTCGGCCTCGGCCTCGCCCAGGATCGCGCGCGCGTCCTCATGGAGAGATGCGCCGATGGCCGCGCGCGCGCCAGCCGGAGCCGCGCTGCGGTGAGGCGTTCCGGCGATTCGCCGGCCGCCAGGACGTGGCGCACGAGCCGGCGGGCGAGTTCGACGGCTCGATCGGCGACTCCGCGGCGCTCGGCAACGTCCGCCTGACACTCCTCAATGGCGACGGTGAGTCCGGCCTCCCCGCCGGCAAGGCGGTGGGCACGCTCGAGGACATCATCGGCAGAGGCCAGCGCCACGCGAGCCAGCGCATCCTGGCCGAGCTGCAGGAGAAGGGCGGCCGCCCGGTGCCGGTCACCGGCGTGCTCCCGGAGCCCGGCGGCGAGCTCGACGTCCTCTGCGGGTGCAGGCCCTGGTCGAGCCTCGAGCGCATTCGCTGCGCTCCGGGCGATCCGCGCGCGTTCGGGGCCGAGCAGGGAGCCCAGGATGCCGGCCTGGATCAGCGCATGGCGGAATCGCAGGGCCGAGCCGCCGTCTCCGGACTCGAGCAGTTGCGCGCCGACCGCCTCGCCGAGCGATGCCAGCACCTCGCTCTCGTCGAGGCCGGTGGTCGCCGGGAGGAGGGACCACTCGAACTCCCTGCCCAGGAGGGAGGCGGCGCGGAGCACCTCCCGGGTGTTCGGGGTCAGGCGGTCGAGTCGCCCGCCGGCCAGGCGGATGAAGGCGGCGGGGGCTCGCGCCGCCCCGGAGGGGGCAAACGACCACGTTCCGTGCGCAGCGACGAGTTCACCACGGCCGATGAGATCTGCCAGGACCTCCTCGGCGGCGAGGGGGAGCCCCTCGGCGGCGCGGGTGATGGCGTCGGCCAGACCCGACGGTAGCTCATCGGTCGCGAGCGTCGCCTGGACCATATCCTCGATTGCACCCGCGGACAGTCGGTCGAGGGCGACCAGCGAGCCCGAATCGCCCGCGGTCATGCGATCGACGAAGGCAGCCGCGGGACCCGGCTCTCCGGAGCGAACGGTCACCAGGCAGAGGACCCGCTCGGCCGCCACTGTGTCGGCCAGGTAGTTGAGGACCGCCAGGGTCTCCGCGTCGGCCCACTGGAGATCCTCGAGCAGAAGCAGGAGTCCCGACTGCCCGGCGAGGACTCTGAACAGGCGCGCCGCCGCCTCCAGAACGGCGAGCGCGGCGTCCGCCTCGACGAACGGCCCGGCCCGGCCGCGCCACTCCGGGATGAGGACGGACAGCGCCGACCGATAGGGACCGAGTGCCGGATCGTCCGGCGGCTCCGCCCCCCGAAACACCGGGAGCACTGCCGATCCGATGACCCGGTAGGCCACTGGGGAAGAGCTCTCCACGGCGCGGCCGCGGAGGACGGTCATCCCGAGGCGGCCGGCCACCGCCGCCGCGTCGATCGCGAGGCGTGTCTTGCCGACGCCTGCCTCGCCGGTGATCGCCACCACCTGTCCGCGCCCGAGGCGGGCCTGATCGAGGTCGAACGACAGCTGCTTCAACTCGGCCGCTCTGCCGATCGTGACGGGACTGATGACTGCCCCCTTCCGCATGCAGGACAGCCTACGTGTCCCCGGGGCCTTCCGTCCCTCTGTCCGCCAGGCGTCGATGGCAGCAGATTCCGCGCGCAAGCAGGGCGGCGAGCTCGGCCGCCACGTTCGTCACTCGACACGCACCGGCATGGTCTGCTCCTATGTGCCGAGACCCCAGTCTCTGGGACGTAGGAGCCGAAGCTCACAGGTGGGTTCACTTCCGAACGCACCTGGACCGCGGTCCGATTCCGACCATCGAGAGGAGACCAGCAAATGCCCGACCTCGAGACGGCCACGCAGCTGCGGGCGACGCGCGTGGTCGCCGCCACCGCGCCGGCGATCTACGACCTGGTGGCCGACCTCACCCAGATGGGCCGCTGGAGTCCGGAAAACCAGGGCGGCGATTGGATCGATGGAGCCAGCGGGCCGGCGGTGGGCGCCCGATTCAAGGGCCGCAACAAGCGCAAGTGGGGCTGGACGACCGCGGTGGTGGTGACCGAGGCCGATCGCGGCCAGTCCTTCGCCTTTGCCACCGGGCGCCGAGCGCCCGAGCATCCCGACACCCGCTGGCGCTATACGTTCGAGCCGATCGCAGCGGGGTGCCGGGTGACCGAGACGTGCGAGATCGTCAAGGAGCCGGGCGCCGTGGGCCGGCTCCTCACCAAGCTCGCCGTGGGTGTGGGCTGGTCGGAGCGTCGCGACGACCTCGTCAGCGGCATGGAGACGACATTGCAACGGCTTGCGGCCGCCGTGGAGGACGATCCCATCGCTCCGTGATGGACGGTGCACACTACCGCCCGTGGGCGCGGATCACGACATCCTGACGGGCCTGTCCCGCTCGTATCTGTTCGAGGGGATGAGCCGCGAGGACCTCGAGCCGCTGGCAGCCGCGGCGGCCACGCGGCGCCTGGTGCGTGGCGAGTTCATCATCCACCCCGGCGATCCCACCGACGATATCTTCGTCGTGCTGTCGGGCGAACTCAAGTCGCTGGTGGGTGACGCGGACGGCTACGAGGTGGTGCATTTCCTTCACGGTCCGGGGATGACCGTCGGCGAGGCAGGGTACTTCTCGGTCGAGCGCACGCGGATCGTCGAGGTGGTCGCAGTCGTCGCGTCGGTGGTGATTCGTCTCCATCGCAGTGGCCTGATGCCGTTCATGGAGCGGCATGGAAACGTCAAGGACCGCGCTCTGGAGGGGTTGGCGTCGAATACGCGCTGGCAGACGACGATGATCTCCTCTCTTGCCACCAGGCCGCTGGCCGACCGGCTGATGCTGCGCCTTCTCGAGCTGGTGGATTCCAGCCCGGAGCGGGCGTCAGGCGAGGCCACAACGCCGAAGATCTCGCAGTCCACGCTCGCCGCCATGGTGGGCGTGAGCCGTGAGAACGCGAACCGGGCCCTGGCAACGCTGACCGTCCAGGGGCTGATCCGCCAGGTTGACGGTCGCTACGTCCTCGTCGACGAGCAGCGCCTGCGACGCGCCGCGTCGCGGGACTGGCCGCTTGCCGGGCGCCGGGACCGGCGCATCGGTCGCAGGACCCGTAGCCGCCCCGCTGGGGCTGTGCCGCGGCGTCACAGGCCAGGGGTGATCCGGCGTCACAGCGCCCGGCCGCGGCCCAACCCATGATGTCGGACATGCCGTCGGACAGAATGGGAGGTCACCCTGTGGCCGTTGCTGACCTTGCCACAACACTTGGCGCGACCTTCGGCGGCATCATCGTCTCGCCCGAGGATGCTGGATACGATGCCGCGCGCGCGGTGTGGAACGGGACCGTGGATGCGCGGCCCGCGTTGATCGCGCAGTGCCGCGCCACCGATGACATCGTTGCCGTGGTCGACCTGGCCCGCGCCGCCCGCTGTCCGCTGTCGGTGCGGGCCGGCGGCCACAGCGCGGCCGGATTCAGCATGTGCGATCAGGGGATGGTCATCGATCTGTCGCTGATGCGCAAAGTCACAGTCGACGTCGAGGCCCGCCTTGCCACCGTCCAGCCGGGCGCCACCTGGGCCGACTTTGACAGGGCAACGGCTGCGCACGGATTGGCGAGCACGGGCGGATTGATCTCAACGACAGGGGTAGCGGGACTCACGCTCGGCGGCGGCATCGGATGGTTGCAACGCAAATACGGTCTGGCGTGCGACAACCTGGTCGCCGCCGAGGTGGTGACGGCGTCCGGTGACGTCGTGGAGGTCGGCGAGACTGCACATCGCGAGCTGCTCTGGGGCCTGCGGGGCGGGGGTGGCAATTTCGGCGTGGTCACGCGGTTGGTGTTCGCGCTTCACCCGCTGACCACGGTCGTCGGCGGCCTGATGCTCTTCCCGCTGGCTCGCGGCCGGACGGTGCTGACCGCATTCCGGGACTGGGCCGGCGATCTGCCCGACGAGGCGTCGATGCTGGCGGGCATCCTCACCGCACCCCCCGAGCCGTTCGTTCCGCAGGACCTCGTGGGGCAGAAGGTCGTGGCGATCCTGGGGTGCTGGTGCGGAGAGGTCGACGCCGGGATGACAGTGCTCGAGCCCATGCGCCGGCTGGGTCCATCCGTCGACCTGTTCGGGCCGATGCCGTACACCGCCCTGCAGGGGATGCTCGATGGCGGCGCCCCGCATGGTCTGCGCAACTACTTCCGGGGCGGGTACATCGGTGAACTGGACGACGAGATCATCGATGTGGCGCTCGAGCACGGCGCGCGCATGCCCTCGCCGATTTCGCAGATCCATTTCCACCAGATGGGCGGTGCGGTTGGGCGCATCGCCCCCGACGCGACCGCGTTCAGCGGGCGCGCCGCAGGCTACACCTACAACCTGATCTCGACGTGGACTGACGCCGGTGAGGACGCACAGCACATCGCGGCCAACCGTGAGCTGGCTGCGGCGCTGAGCCCGCTGGCGACGGGCGGTGCCTACGTGAACTTTCTCACCGACATTGACGGCGGCCGAGTGGAGGCGGCCTACGGAGCTCCGCTCTACAACCGGCTGGCGCGGTTGAAGCGAGAATACGATCCGTCCAACCTGTTCAACCGCAACCAGAACATCCGGCCGGCTCGATGACACGGCCGGCCCGCTTCCTGATCGCGACCTGGGATGGTGGTGGCAATACGCCGGCCGCCCTGAACCTCGGATCGCGTCTGGCCCGGCGCGGCCACCGCGTCCGCGTGCTGGGCTGGAGGAGCATGGCCGGGCGTGCCCGGGCCGCGGGCCTCGACTTCATGTCGTATCGCTCGGAGAGGCCTCTGCCGGCGGGCCTCACCCAGGATGACGGCTGGCAGGAGCACGTGGACCCGATGCTGCACGGTGCCCCCACAAGGCGCGACATCGTCGCCGAGGCGGCCACCTTCACGCCCGACGTGCTGGTCGTCGACTGCATGCTGGGTGCCGGCTTCGCGGCGGCGCGGGAGCTCGAGGTGCCGACGGCTGTGCTGGTCCACGTCCTGTACTCCGCGTTCGTCCGCCTCTGGGGCGATGGGGTCATGCACACCAGCACCGCCGGGCTTCTCGCCGAGGCCGACCGCGTGCTCGCGCTCGTTCCACCTGGATTCGACGAGCCGGGGCTGCTGCCGCCGAACACCGTCTACACAGGACCGATCACCGACCCCGCGCCGGGCCGGCTTCCGTCAGCAGACCTCGAGCTGCTGACGGCGCCGGGCGATCCGTGGGTGTTGATCAGTTTGAGCACAACGTTGCAGCGTCAGGCAGAGGCGCTGCCGGCAATTCTCGCCGCGGTCGCGGACCTGCCGGTGCGCGGGCTGCTCACCCTGGGGGGCGTTGTCCCCGTCGATGCAGTGGCCCTTCCGCCAAACGTGACCGTACGCGACTACCTTCCTCACCACCTGGTCCTGCCACATGTCGAGCTGATCATCACGCACGGTGGCGTGAGCACGATCACCGCGTCGCTGGCCGCCGGCGTTCCGCTGCTGTGCATCCCGCAGGGACGGGAGCAGCCGATCAACGCAGCTCGTGTGGAGGCCACCGGAGTCGGCCAGGTCGTCCCCCCCGAGGCGACCGCACCGCAGATCGCGGGCGCGGTTGAGGCCGCTCTGCGCGATGAGCGGGCCAGAGCCGCCGCTCGCACCTTCGCAGTCGCAGTCGCGGCATTGGGGGCAGGCGAGCGCGCCACCCAGCACGTCGAGGACCTCGGGCGTCCGGCGGGATCGCAGCCGGCGATGCCGGTCTGTGGTCTGGTGACCGCGGCCCACCGCAACGAGCCCCCGGAACCTGACCGCTCGCCCGTCGCCGCGGATATCCCGGTGATCACGGTCACCGCCGGTATGCGCTCGCGCCGGGGCTATCATGCAATCGTGTCGGGCGGTGTCCTCGGGTTCGCTGGACGTGTCAATGACGGGAGGGGCGATGCCGAGCGCCGATGAGATCCGGGACGCACAGCGGGCGACGTGGGCAAGGCTCTCTGGCGGTTGGGAGAAGTGGGACCTGGTCATCATGGACCAGTTGGGCCCCGTCGGCGCAGCGATGATCGAGCGCCTCGAGATCGCTGAGAATCAGCAGCATCTGGACATCGCCGCGGGGACGGGTGAGCCCGGTCTGAGTATCGCCCGACTCTCGCCAAAGGGCCGCGTCGTGCTCACCGACCTCGTACCGGAGATGTTGGACGTCGCCGCGCGACGAGCCGAGGCGCAGGGGATCACCAATATCGAGACGAAGGTGTGCAGCGCCGATGATCTGCCATTCGGCGACGCCGTGTTCGACAGCGTGTCCGTGCGTTTTGGGTACATGTTCTTCCCTGACGCGGCCAAAGCGACGGCAGAGTTCGCCCGTGTGCTCAAGCCGGGCGGACGGATCTGCTCGTCGGTATGGGTCAAGCACGAGGAAAACCCGTGGACGACGATCCTCATGCGGGCCATCGGGAGCGAGGGGGTGTTGGCGCCGGCCGACCCGGACGGGCCGAATATGTTTCGGTGCGCTGCCCCGGGTCATGTCAGCGCCGTGTACGAGGCCGCGGGGCTGCACGACGTTGCCGAATGGGATGTCGCCGTCGAGCTGGTGACCGCGTCGCCCGAGGAGTATTGGGAGATGATGAGCGAGCACGTCTCGCTCGCAGTTGCGGCGCTTCAGCAGGTCGACGAACCGGCGCGGGAGCGGATCCGGGCGACGGTCATGACAAACGTCAGCGCCTATGGGCAGGACGGCAAGGTCCGGGTTCCGGGCGTGGCGCGCTGCAGCGTGGGAACGAAATAGGGCTCTCCGACCCAAGGGACGCGCCCAGTGCAGCCTGAGCGTGGCGAGGTCGATCGACCGTCACGCTTTCACACTCTGCGCCCTGGTCGGGGAGACAGGACTCGAACCTGCGACCCCTGGTCCCCCAGACCAGTACTCTAACCACCTGAGCTACTCCCCGAAGAGCGGGCACGTGGTGCCCGGGTGCGCGCGGGTAACTGTAGCGCCACCGTAGCCCGCGGGGCAGGCCGATACTCAGTCGCGAGGGGGCGCCGGGTCAAAAGCGCGAAGCTCATCGCCGGCGCCTCGTGTCATCAGGTCGCTGAGGGCGGAGGCCACGCTCTTGCCGGCAAAAAGGATCGAGTGGACCTCCCGTGCGATCGGCATCTCGACGCCGAATCGCTCGGCGAGGAGGAGCGCCGCACGCGTCGCATTGACGCCCTCGACGACCATCTGGCCGGCGGCGATCGCCCGCTCTGGTGCAGTGCCACGGCCGATCTCCTCCCCCAGTCCTCGGTTGCGTGAATGGGGGCTGGTGCACGTCGCCACGCAGTCACCGAGCCCGGCCAGCCCGGCAAACGTCAGGGCACGTGCGCCGCCGCAGATTCCCAGTCTTGCCATCTCCGCTATGCCACGTGTGATCAAAGCTGCCTTGCCATTGTCACCAGCCCCAATCCCGTCGCATACCCCTGCGGCAATGGCCACGACGTTCTTCAGCGCGCCGGCGAATTCAACGCCGATGACGTCGTCGCTGCTGTAGAAACGCAGAGGTCCGCCGTTGCAGCCGTCGCGCACGGCCTCGGCGGCGGCCGCGTCGCGTGAAGCCACCACCGTCGCCGCCGGCAGCCCGCGTGCTACCTCGATGGCAAAGTTGGGCCCGCTCAAGGCGGCGATCGCCGTGCCGGGGGCCAGCACCTCGGCGAGGACTGCGGTCATGGTGAGCCCTGATTCCACCTCGAAGCCCTTGGCCGCACTGACCACGATGTGATCGATGGCCAGCGGCGCGACCGCCGTGCCGATGGCACGCATACCGTGGCTCGGCACCGCCAGGATGGCAAGCTCGGCGCCGGAAAGGCAGGCGTCGAGTTGGTCGTCCACGTGCACATCGGAGCGCAGTTCCACGCCTTCCAGCGCCCAGGGATGGTGCCGGGTTGTCCGCAGTGTCGACGCAACCGCCGGGGCGCGCGCCCACAGACGGACATCGCTGCCCGCCGACGAGAGGGTCTGGGCCAAGGCGGTTCCCCACGACCCCGCCCCAACGACGGCGACGCGCATCAGCGATCGCGCTCCGCTCGAGCCCTTGCCACGATGCGCATCCGGGTCCCGGCGAAGCCGAAAACAGCCCGTATGCGGTTCTCCAGATAGCGGGCGTATGCGAAGTGCATGAGCTCTGGATCGTTGACGAAGAGGACGATGGTGGGTACCGGAGTGCTGGCCTGCGTGGCGTAGAGCAGTTTCAACTGGCGGCCCTTGTCGTGTCGCGGGGGATGCGCGAGGAACGCGTCGCGAAGCAGCGTGTTGAGCGCGGCGGTGGGGACGCGCACAGCGCGAGCTGCAGCCACGGCGGCGGCGGTGTCGAGCACGCGCCGCACATTGCGGCCTTCGAGGGCTGACACCGTCAGCAGCGGCACACCGGGGATGAAGTCGAATGCCTCCTGCAGCGACTTCAGGAAGGAGGGATCCGCGCGCCTCTCCTGGTCCACGAGGTCCCACTTGTTGGCGATCACGACCAGGCCTTTGCCTGCGTCGACGGCGTAACCGGCCACGTGCCGATCCTGTGCGACAACGCCCTCGTTGGCATCGACCACGAGCAGGGCCACGTCGCTGCGCTCCAGCGCCCTCAACGCACGGAGCAGGCTGTAATGCTCGACGTTGGTGTCGACAACGCCGCGCCGGCGGATGCCCGCAGTGTCAACGAGCCGAACCGCGCGCTCGCCGTGGCTGACGATGGTGTCGACCGCGTCACGAGTGGTGCCGGGCAGCGGCGACACCAACGCCCGCTTCTGCCCGACCAGCGCGTTGAGCAGGGACGACTTGCCGACGTTGGGCTTGCCGATGATGGCCAGTCGGAGCTCATCGGTCGCCTCGGCCGCAGCATCCTCGTCAGGCTCGGGAAGCTCCTCCACGATGCGGTCGAGCAGGTCGCCGGTGTCGGTACCGACGAGAGCGGAGATCAGGACGGGCTCACCAAGTCCGAGCCTATACAGCTCGTGTGCGTAATGAGAGTTGTTCGGACTCTCCGCCTTGTTCCCCACCAGGATCACCGACTTGCCGCCCTCGCGAAGGATTTTGGCGACGTCCTCGTCAAGCGCTGTCACACCTGCTCGCACATCGACCAGCTGGATGCACAGGTCGGCCTCGGCGATCGCCTGCCGAGCCTGCTGTTGAGTGCCCGTGGTCAGCGTCGCCAGCCCTGGGTTGTCTCGGACCAGCAACGGATCGAGCCCGGCGGTGTCGACCACCGTAAAGCGGCGTCCCCCCCACTCAGCGACCCCGTACAGACGGTCACGGGTCAGGCCCGCCAGCTCATCGACGATGGCGTGGCGCTCGCCGGTGAACCGGTTGAACAGCGTCGACTTGCCGACGTTGGGACGCCCCACGATGGCCACGATCCCCGACGGCGGCCCGAGATCCGTGTCACGGCTGCGGCGACGACGGCGCGGCCGCGCGCTCGATGCGGCGGCGCGATTCATCCTGAGGCGCCACCGCCCGGCGTCACCACAAGGGGCAGCTGCTCAAAGGGGCCGTCATCATCGCTGAGCGTAAACCCGTTGAGATCGCCGGAGCCGAAGGCGGTGGTGCTGACGATCACGTACACGTAATCCATCCAGGCGTGGTCGGTGTCGAACTGCGAAGGCCATGCGGGGTGATCAGGGTGGCTGTGCCAGAAGCCGACGAGGTCGAGGCCCCGAGCGCGCGCCTCCCGGTCGGCGCGCACGATGTCGGCGGGATCGAGCAGGTAGCGGTCACGAGAGCGGTCGGTGTTGAGGTTCGTGCCCGAGGTGGCATCAACGACCTCGAAGCGTTGGCCTGCATAGCGCCCGATCAGCACGCCGCACCCCTCGTTGGGAAAGGCGGCAGCGCCGAGCTCGGCGATGCGCAGGTGCGCCGTCACGGCGATGTCGATGTCTCCCATTGTCATTGCCCGCGCCTGCCGTACAACCCGCTGCTCAGGTATCGACTGCCGCCGTCGGCGAGCACGGTGACGACCACCCCACGCGTGATCCGCCGCGCCGTCTCGTGGACACCCCAGAGAGCGGCGCCGCTGGAATGCCCCACCAGGATGCCTTCGCCATGCGCGAGCTGACGGGCGAGCTCGTAGGAAGCCTCTGTTGGCGCCCAGAGATTCTCGTTGGCGAGGCTTGGGTCGTAGATCCCGGGCACGATGGCGTTCGGCATGTGCTTCATCCCCTCGAGCCCGTGCCAGGGATCCTCCGGCTGCACGGAGATGCACGCCACGCCGGCGTGCTCGTGGCGCAGCCGCCGCGATACGCCGACGAACGTGCCACTGGTGCCGAGCCCGGCGACGAAGTGCGTGACTTCGCCGCCGGTCTGCTGCCAGATCTCGGCGCCGGTGCCGTCGTAATGCGCCTTCCAGTTGCCCGGGTTGTTGTACTGGTCGGGCATGAAATACGCACCGGGGTCTGCGTCGTAGAGGGCGTGTGCCACGCGGATGGCGCCGTCACTGCCCTCCTGGGCGTCGCTGTAGACGATCTCCGCGCCGTAGGCGGCAATCATTGTCTTGCGTTCATCGCTGACGTTGGTTGGCATCACCAACCGTACGCGGTAACCGAGCGCGGCACCGACCATCGCGTAGGCGATCCCGGTATTGCCGCTGGTGCTGTCGAGGATGGTCCGATCGTGGGTGAGCGCACCGGACGCCTCGCCGTCACGGATCATGCGCAGTGCCGGCCTGTCCTTCACCGAGCCGCCAGCGTTGAGGAACTCCGCTTTGCCGAACACGGCCACGCCGGGCGACTCGCGCTCGAAGAGACGGATGCGCAGCAGGGGCGTGTTGCCGATGCCCCTGAGGATGGAATTGTCCAGCGTGGCCGGAACCTCGCGCTCCGGTGCCGCCGGACGCGAGGTCTCGGTCATTGCGCCATTATCGCGGTGAGCCACCATCGAGACGCCCACGGCGGGTTATTCGGTCGCACGCTCCGCGCCGAAGCGAAAGCCGGCGGTGCCGCGGCGGGTGTCCTCGATGATGGCGATCACCCCACTCGGGCGCACGTGGATGACGCCCTCCTCGCCGGGCAATTCGATGAAGTCGGGTATCCCGTCCTGGATGTGAATCGCAGCCACGGTCTCAGCCACCGTCAATTTCACAGCGATGTCGGAGCCGTTGGCGAGTCGGAGCACGGCCATGGGTGCCTCCCGGGTGGTGGATGGTGAACGCCGCGATCATGGTACCCGTGGCGAAGTGGTCAGCCGGCGGCGTCGAGAGCGGCGCAGAGCTCGGCCTGAAGCGCGGCTTGGTCTTCGATCCCGACACTGAAGCGCAGCAGCCCGTCCGAGATGCCGAGCGCCGCCAGCGCCGCTGCGCTGAGATGGCGGTGCGACGTCGACACCGGGTGGCTGACCGTCGTACTCACGTCGCCGAGACTGGGCGCCAGCCTGATCCCATCGAGCGCGCGAACCACACGGCCTGCCGCCGACCTGCCGCCCCGTATGTCGATCGAGACCATTGGTCCGCCGCCGCGCGGCAGTAGCCGTTTGGCCAGGAGGGCATCGTCGTCGCCGCGGGTGCCGGGATGATGAACCGCAGCCACGGCTGGATGCGCGGCCACAGCCACGGTGAGCGACGCCGCGGTCGCCGTTCCCCGCTCGACGCGGAGGGGGGCGGTCCGCAGCCCGCGCAGCGTCAGCCACGCGTCGAACGGCGACAGCACGGCGCCGAGAGTACGACTGTGGGCGTCGAGCCAGTCGCCGATCTCGCTGTCTGCGGCGGCGAGCGCCACACCACCGAGCACGTCGCTGTGACCGGACAGGTGCTTGGTCAGGCTGTGCATGACGGCGTCGGCGCCGAACGCCAGCGGCTGGAAGAGGAAGGGCGTGGCCAGGGTGCTGTCGACGAGGCAGAGCGCGCCGCCGTCATGAGCTGCCGCGGCCACCGCGGGGATGTCCACCACCCCAAGCAGTGGGTTGGTGACAACCTCGGCGACAACCAGTGCGACGTCGCGGCCCATCACAGCGGCGACCAGCGCACCGACGTCGCATGACTGCGGCGGTGGCGGCAGGTCCACGACCGTCGTGGCCACGCCGAGGGCTGCCAGTGGACCGAGGAGGAGTGCCTCCAGCCCACCGTAGCTGGGGCGGACCAGGACCACGCGGCGGCGCCCGCTCATCATCGCTGCGCTCACCAGCAGTGCCAGCGCGGACTGTCCGCTGGCCGTGACCCGCGCAATCGGCGAGACGCCGCCGGGGGGCGTCTCCAAGGTCGCGAGCAGGCTCTCCAGCATCCCCACCGTCTCGTTGCCATGGCGCCGGTACACGCGCGGGTCCGCCTCCATCGCGGCGTCGAGGGCGTCGAGGTTCGGGTACGCCCGAACAGACGTCAGGGTTGGCGCGGCGACCAGTTCCTCGCCCTCGCCGGCGCGCACCTCGCGACCCCCAGCGCGAATCGCCGCCAGCCGGATGTCGTCGCTCCCACTCACCCGACGGGCGCCGCGCCGTCATCGGCGAGCAGCCGGAACGCCGACCGCCCCGCATACCGCGATGACGACCCCAGCTCCGCCTCGATGCGGAGAAGCCGGTTGTACTTGGCGACGCGCTCCGACCGCGACGGCGCTCCCGCTTTGATCTGGCCGGCATTGACCGCAACCGCGAGGTCGGCGATGGTGGTGTCCTCGGTGTCGCCACTGCGGTGGCTGATCACCGAGGCGTACCCATGCGCCGCGGCCAGCTCGATGGCGTCGAGGGTCTCGCTCAGCGACCCGATCTGGTTCACCTTGACGAGCACCGCGTTGGCGGCTCGGTGCTCGAATCCCTCGCGCAACCGTGCGACGTTGGTCACGAACACATCGTCACCGACGAGCTGCACCGAACGGCCGAGGCGCTCCGTCAGAGCGGTCCACCCCTCCCAGTCGTCCTCCCCCATCCCGTCCTCGATGGACACGATCGGGTACCTGCCGACCCACTCGCTCCAAAGGTCCACGAGCTCCGCGCGGTCGAGCACCCGGCCCTCGCCGCGGAGGTGGTACCTCCCGCCCTCGCACAGCTCCGACACCGCGGGGTCCAGCGCCAGCGCGACGTCAACCCCCGGCCGGTAGCCGGCCCGCGCGATCGCCTCGAGCAGCAGCTCGACTGCTTCCTCGTTGTGGCGCAGGTTCGGCGCGAAGCCGCCCTCGTCGCCCTGGCCGGTGTCGTGGCCGCGCTCCCGCAGTACCGCGCGCAGCGTCTGGAAGCACTCGCTTCCGGCTCGCAGGGCGTCAGCGAACGTCGGCAAGCCCAGCGGAACCAGCATGAACTCCTGGAAGTCGACACTGGTCTGCGCGTGGGCACCGCCGTTGAGCACGTTGAGCATCGGCACCGGCAGCACCTCTGCGCCGACCCCACCGAGATACCGGTACAGGGGCAGGCCCGACGCATCGGCAGCGGCGCGCGCACACGCCAGGCTGACCCCCAACACCGCGTTGGCGCCGAGGTGGCTCTTGTTTGGCGTGCCGTCCAAAGCGATCAGCGCGTCGTCGAGCGCTCGCTGGTCGAGGGCGTCCATGCCGATGATCTCCGGACCGATGACGTCGGCGACGTTGCTGACCGCGAGCAACACCCCCTTTCCACCGAACCGCGCTGCGTCGCCGTCGCGCAGCTCGACAGCCTCGTGCGCGCCCGTGCTCGCACCGCTCGGAACCACTGCCGTCCCGGACGCTCCGCCGGCCAGCAGCACGGTCACCGACACAGTGGGATTGCCCCGCGAGTCGAGCACCTCCAGGGCGGAGACCTCGTCGATGAACGTCATGGCACGTATCCGGGGAACTGGTCCACCCGCTTGACGACAAAGTCCCTCCCCAGCTTGTCGTGCCAGCCCTGTTTGCGCGGATCCCAGGCCACCGAGACCAACGAGATGAAGGCGAGCAGCCCGGCAACCCCACCAAGCACCTGGTAGGCGCTGGCCAACCCCGGCCCCCAAAAGACGATCGCACGCAGAAAAGCACGCCCAGGTGGCAGCTTCCCGCCATCCTCGGCACGAACTACCGACGTCCCTGCAGCCATCTGGCCGACGGTGCGACCCTGCCACGTCACCAGGCCGCCGAAGTACAGGGCATCGACAGCGGCGGAGACCAGCGCGAGTACCAGGAAGCGACCGGCGAAATCGCTGGGAAGTGGTGGCAGGGCCTGACCGGAGACGGGCGGGTGGGCCTGGTAGAACTGGATCAGGGGAGCCCAGAGCAGCGGCACGGAGATCACCAGCTCGACCACGATCAACAGGATCCTGTCGATCAGATAGCCGAGGAAACGCGTCCAGAATGTGGCATACACGAGCCCGGTCGCCGGCCCCCGCGGCCCCCACGCCGCCCCGGTGTACCCCGTCGCGGGTGCCGGGTACTGCGGCGCCGCGCCCGGGTACTGCGGCGACAACCCCCGGGACGACGGAGGCGGTGGGGGATCGTCGGGCGGCGGGATCGTGCTCATGACATCTCCCCTGCGATCTCGTCCCACAGCCGTGCCAGCACGCGCACGCCCATCGCGTAGTGGTCGAGGTCGAACTTCTCATTGGGCGCGTGGATGTGGTCATCCGGTAGGCCCACGCCGACCAGCACCGACTGGATGCCGAGCACGCGCTGAAACACCTCCACGGGCGGAATCGATCCTCCCTCACGAATGATCACCGGTTCCTTCCCGAACACAGCGCTTATCGCCCGCGACGCCGCCCGCACCGCGGGGTGGTCGGCCGGCGTGATCACCGGGTTGCCGCCCTCACGCACCATCACCTCGCTGGTGACCCCAACAGGCGTCGCCGCGCGCAAGGCCGAAGCCACCGCCACTGCGACCACCGCCGGCTTCTGCGCGGGCACCAGCCGGCAGGTGATCTTGGCGCCGGCGTGCGCGGGGATGATCGTCTTGCTCCCGGGGCCCTGGTAGCCACCCCAGATGCCGTTGATCTCCAGTGTGGGCCGCACCCAGCGGCGCTCGAGCACGGTCCACCCCTCCTCGCCCACTGTCTGCGTGATCCCGCCCGCGTCAGCCCGGAAGGTCGCCTCGGAGAACGGCAGTGACCGATACCCCGCGCGCTCAGCCTCGGTCGGCTCGACCACGTCGTCATAGAAACCCGGCACCAGGACGCGGCCGCTCACAGGGTCCTTGAGCGACGCCAGCATTCGCGCCAGCGCCTCGATCGGGTTCTGCACCGCGCCCCCGAACATGCCGGAGTGAAGGTCGAGCGACGGACCCCGCACCTCCACCTCCAGCCCGGCCAGCCCTCGCAGCCCCACCGTCAGCGAGGGCACCCCGCGCGCGAAGATCCCGGTGTCCGAGATAACCGCGATGTCGGCGACGAGCCGGTCGCGCAGCGTCTCCACCAGCTGCTCGAAGTGCTCCGAGCCGACCTCCTCCTCGCCCTCGACGAGCAGGCACAGGTTCACCGGCAGCTCGCCGCGGGTGCGCAGGTGTGCCTCCACCGCCTTGATGTGCATGTACACCTGGCCCTTGTCGTCGACAGCCCCACGGGCATAGAGCTTGCCGTCGCGGACCTCGGGCTCGAACGGCGGCGACACCCATTCATCGAGGGGATCGATGGGCTGCACATCGTGGTGCCCGTACACCAGCACCGTGGGCAGCGCGGGGTCGACCAGCCGCTCGGCGTACACCGCGGGATGGCCGCCCGTCTCCACCACCTCGACAGTGCCGAACCCCGCGGTCCGCGCCGCGGCGGCGAGGTGCTCGGTGTTGCGACGGACGTCAGCGGCGTGCGCCGGGTCGGCCGAGATGCTGGGGATCCGGAGAAATTCGATCAGCTCGTCGACGAAGCGCGGCTGGTTGGCGGTGCAGTAGGCGTCGAGGTCATGGGCCATCGACGGGCAGCGTAGCGGGGACGACGTCGATGTCGCACACGCCGGGTGAAGGCGGCGAGACGCGCCAAACGGTGTGCGCTGGCGCCAATTCGGGTGTACCGTGGACCCGCGAGGTCTCTCCATCCCACTCCACGTCCCCCCAGGAGATCCCCAAATGGCACTTCACGTTACCCCGTCGATCGAATCGATGGTGGACACCCGCGAGCAGATCATCGAGCTTGTCGGAACCCGTCGCCACACGCTACCCGCCCCCGGCGACGTGGCCGACACCCCGGCCATCCTCGCCCTGCAGTTGCTGGCGATCGACAACCTCGTCGAGATGATCAGGCTGCGCACGGAAATCGCCGAACGTGACCGTCGCATCGCCACCCTCACCGTGGGCCTCCGCACCTGGCGCGAGCGGTCTGGGATGGAACAGGCCAGCCGGCGCCGCGACCTCGCTGAGGCGCGCGAACGCGAGCGCGAGATCATCAGCCTGCTCCACCAGCAGATGCAGGTGGCCGACTCCGCCACCGCCGAGCTGGAACGCATCCGCTCGCTTTCGTGGTGGCGCCGCCTGCGCGGCTGATCGCCACGCCCCGATCACGGGGCACCGCGCCGCAATCATCGACGAGGCCCTGCCCGCGCTCTGGCGCCTCAGCCGCCTTCTCGAGACACCAACCACACCTCCCACAGAACAGCCCACCGCGTAGAGTGCCCCCGCGGATGGCAACAGCAGCGCCTGCACAGACGGAGCGCGCGTCGCGACGCGGCAGGATTGCTGGGCTCGGACCCCTGCTGTGCTGGGCGGTGGTCTTTGCCGACCTCGGCACCTCGGTGTACTACACACCGGGCATCCTGTTCAATCAGTTCGGCACCCACGCCGCGCTCTTCGTCGGGCTTACGCTGATTGCTTTCGTGCTGCTGACCGCCAAGTACGCCGAGGTCACCGTCCGCTATCCGGAGGGCGGCGGAGTCGTCACCGTCGGCACCCACGCCGTCAACGGCCTGGTCGGGCTGATCGGCGGCCTGTTCATCCTCGTCGACTACTTCCTCACCTCCGCACTGAGCGCGGTATCGGGAATCACCTACCTCGGCACCGTCGCCCCGTCGGTGATCGGCATCGTCGTGCCGTGCACGGTGGCCGCGCTTGTCTTCATCGCGCTCCTCAACCTCATGGGTGTCAGCGCCGACGCCAAGGTCACCGCTGTGATCGCCACCGCGGCGTTGCTGAGCCAACTCGGCGTGGTGGTGGCGGTGATCGCACACGCCGGCCTCGGGGCCGCGCTCGGGGCGGTGCCCAAGATCTTCTCGGGACACCTGACCGGCGTCAGCATCCTCACCGGCTACGCAGGGGCCTTCCTGGCGTTCAGCGGGCTGGAGAGCATCTCGCAGCTGTCGCCCGCGATGGCCACGCCGCGTCGCCGCGTCGCTCCGCGGACGATGGTGCTGGTGGTCGTCACCGTGGCACTCACCAGTCCGCTGCTGACGCTCTGGTCGACGACCCTGCTCCAGGGCGCGACCGACCCCAACCAGTTCATCTCGCTGCTCGCCGGTTACGCTGCGGGGCCGGCCCTGCAGGCGGAGGTCGCGTTGAGCGCGGCGCTGCTGCTCGTATTCGCCGCCAACACCGCAACAATTGGCTGTTATCACGTCTTCCTTGCGCTCTCGCGGATGCGCTTCCTCCCCGAGTTCCTGCAGCGACGCAACCGCCTGCGCGACACACCGCACTGGGCAATCCTCGTGGCAACGGTGGTTCCCGTCGCGATTCTCATCGCCGCCCGGGGCAGTCCCACCGAGTTGGGCGACCTGTATGCCTTCGGCCTTCTGGGCGCCTTCAGCGTCACCTGCGTGTCCCTGGACATCGTGCGCTGGCGCGAACTGCGACATCATGGCCGGCCGGTCGGGGCGGGACATGCCGACATCCGTGTGCACACATCCACGCCGACGTTCGTCATCGGCGTGGTCACCTCGGTGATGGTGGTCACCGCTTGGACGACCAACCTCTTCGCCAAACCTCATGCCACGTTCTTCGGTGGTGGCGTGACCCTGCTCGGACTGGGGATCGTCGCGGCCACCCAGTGGCGTCGCCGCGTGCACGGCCGGCCCAGCCGGCTGCCGCACGTCGACAAGCTCGAGCGGCTGCGAATCGGCCCCGACCCGCAGGGCAGGACGCCGGTCATCGCGCTGCTGCACGGATCGATGGACGAGCTGAACGCACTGGTCGACGTCGCGGTCCAGACCTCGGCGGGAGCGAAACTGCTCTTCCTGTTCGGCGGTGGAGCCGAGTACCGTCGAGCGGCACGGCAGCTGCGCGAGATCGTCGACCCCTACCTCATCGATGAGGAGGCTCACGCTGCTTTTCGCACGGTCGAGGCGAGGTGCGGTGCCCCGGTCAGCCATCGCCTCGTGTACGCGGCCGGGGAGGGCGATTGGACCACCAGCGCCCGAACTGCCCTGCGACACTTTGATGGACATGGTCGCGTCGTGCTGCTCAGCGAGGACGCCGACGACATCGGGGCACCCGCCGCTCAGGTGGAGCGCCCCACCGCCGCTTCGGGTGTGTCCGTTGTCCTCTGGAACCTGGACATGTCCCCAGGTCGATGACGTCCGCGTTGGCAAACGTCATCTACGTGGCGTTCGACGGTCTAGGCAAGGTCGAGCCGCGCGTCACATAGGCGCCGGCGGGAGGGTGCCTCCACGCACGAAGATCATCGACCGGTAGTAGGTCAGCTCGGCGATGGACTCGCGGATGTCGTCGAGCGCACGGTGCGTCTCCGCCTTGGCAGGTGCCCCTGTCAGGACGTCCGGGTACCAACGCCGGCAAAGCTCCTTGATGCTCGAAACGTCGACCGACCGGTAGTGCAGGAACTCATCCACCTCAGGCAGCTGGGTGGCCAGGAAGCGCCTGTCGGTGCCGATGGAGTTGCCGCAGAGCGGCACCGATCGCGGTGTGTCGATGTGAGCGCGCAGGAACTCGAGCGTCTGCCGTCCCGCCTCGGCGAGCGAGATCGACGATGCTTCGATCGCCGGCAAGAGCCCCGACCGTGCGTGCATGCGCTGCACCACCCCGTCCATCTGAACCAGCTGCTCGTCGGTGGCGTGGACGACGATGTCGGGCCCCTCTGCGACGGTCGCCAGGTTGTCGTCGGTGAGCAGAGTTGCGATCTCCACGATGACGTGCCTGGCCGGGTCGAGGCCGGTCATTTCGAGGTCCATCCAGGCAAGCACAAGCGGATCCTACGCGTCGCTGTTCACTGCGGAAGTCGCCTCAGCGCTCGAACCAGCACACGATGCGAGCGCGGCCCAGCGTGTGCGAGAAGAGGTTGAATCCCAGCAACGCCGGCGTCGCATCCGGTGCGATGCCGAGTGACGCGACGTCCACCGCATGGACCACGAAGTGGTAGTGGTGGCGGCCGTGTCCCGGTGGCGGCGCCGCACCGATGTAGCGCGCCGCGCCCCCGTCACCGCGAAGCTGGAACGCCGGGTCGGGGAGAGCATCACCTGATTCCTCGCCCGCACCTGCCGGCAGCTGAGTGACGCTCACCGTGAGGTCGACGACCGCCCAGTGCCAGAAACCGCTCGCGGTGGGGGCGTCCGGGTCGTACACGGTCACAGCGAAGCTCTGCGTCCCTTCCGGGAACCCCGTCCAGGACAGCTCAGGCGAGCGGTCATCGCCTCCCGCGCCCAAGATGCCGCTCCGCTGGGCGACCGGCACCTCCTGCCCTGCCTCGATGTCCTGACTGGTCAGCTCGAACCACGGGAGCTGGGGAAGCTCGGCGTACGGATCGCGGCCCATGGTCAACCTTCTCCTTCAACGACTCCGAAGATGTCCTACGCTGGTCACGGGTCAGATCTCAGCGCCGTTCCCTCTGGGGTGACGTACGCGGCGGTCAGCCCACCGTCGACCAGGAATGTGGCGCCGTTGACGTACGACGACTCGTCGCTGGCAAGGAACAGCGCGGCGTTCGCGATCTCGCGCGCTGTTGCCAGGCGGCCCATCGGCAGGTGGATGCGGCGCCGGTCGTACGCGGCAGGGTCGTCGGCAAAGAGGCGCATCAGCAGCGGCGTCTCCACCGGGCCTGGGCAGAGCGCGTTGACGCGCACCCCCTGCCGCGCGAACTGCACCGCCAGCTCGCGGCTCATCGAGAGCACGGCCCCCTTGGACGCGGTGTAGGCGATCTGCGACGTCGCCGCCCCAACCAGTGCCACGAATGACGCCACGTTGATCACCGAGCCACCCCCGCGCTCCAGCAGGCGGGGGATTCCATGCTTGCAACAGAGGAACACGCCCCGCGCGTTGACTGCCTGCACGCGGTCCCAGGCGTCCGCCTCGGTGGTGAGGATGGAATCGTCGTCGGCCGGCATGATCCCCGCGTTGTTGTAGAGGATGTCCACGCCACCGAAACGCCGGCCCGCGGCGGCGTACATCACCTCGACACTCGCCGCGTCGCTGACGTCGACCGGGACGAAGGCTGCCTCGCGACAGTCCGCTGCGGTCGCCTCGCCGGCCTCTGGGGACACGTCGGCGACCACCACCGCCGCGCCTTCAGATGAGAACAGCAGCGCGGCCTCCCGCCCGATACCGCCCGCGGCACCTGTGATCACGGCAACCTTGCCGTCAAGACGTCCCATCAGCTCTCGGTCGCCGTGAACACGTTCTTGACTTCCGAGTATCCGTCCATCGCCTGCATGCCGAGCTCGCGACCGAACCCCGACTGCTTGAAGCCACCGAACGGCGTGGCCACGCGCACCGATGTATTGGCATTGATCGACAGCACCCCGGTGTGCACGGCGCGCGCCATGCGCAGAGCGCGTGCCCCGTCGCGCGTCCACACCGAGCCGGACAACCCATACGGGGTGTCGTTGGCGATGCGCACCGCCTCCTCCTCGTCGGCGAACGGGATCACCGCCGCCACCGGGCCGAACACCTCCTCCTGGGCCACGCGGTCGGAGTTGCCCGCTGCGACGAGGGTGCACGGGTACCAGAACCCGGGGCCGTCGGGCGCGGCGCCGGAGAAGAGCGGTTCACCGTCAACGAACGACGCCACGGTCTCCCGCTGCGCCGCCGAGATCAGCGGTCCCATCTCGGTTGTGTCGTCCTCGGGGTCACCGACCACGACACGCCGGGTTGCACTGATCAGCTGCCGGACGAACGCGTCGTACACCGAACGCTGGACGAGGATCCGCGAACGCGCGCAGCAGTCCTGCCCGGCGTTGCCGAACACCGACGACGGCGCCGCAGCAGCAGCCTTCTCGATGTCGGCGTCGTCGAAGACGACGTTGGCCGACTTTCCGCCGAGCTCGAGCGAGACGCGCTTCACCGTCCCGGCGGCGCCGCGCATCACCTGCTTGCCGACCTCGGTGGACCCCGTGAAGCTGATCTTGGCGACCGCGGGATGGTGCACCAGCCGCTCGCCGACCACGCGCCCTAGGCCGACCAGCACGTTGAGGACGCCCTCGGGGATCCCGGCGTCGAGCGCAAGCTGGGCGAGCCGGAGGGCAGTGAGCGGGGTCAGCTCCGCCGGCTTGAGCACCACGGTGTTGCCGCACGCCAGCGCCGGACCGAGCTTCCAGCTGGCGATGTTGAGCGGAAAGTTCCAGGGGACGATCATCCCGACGACGCCGAGTGGCTCATGGAACGTCATGTCGATGCCGCCGGCGACCGGGATGGTCTGACCGTGGTGCTTGTCGATCGCCCCCGCATAGAAATGGAAGACCTCGGCGACCATCTCCACCTCGGCGCGCGAGTCGGAGATCGGCTTGCCGACGTTGCGGGTCTCCAAGCGGGCCAGCTCCTCGCCGTGGTCCTCGACGAGCGACGCCAGCCGTCGCAGCAGGCGGGCGCGGTCGGCCGGTTTGACGCTGCGCCAGAAAGGAAATGCCGCCTGGGCTCGGGCCACGGCGGCGTCGGTCTCCTCAACATCGGCCGCCTCGAGCTCGGCAATGGGTTGCTCCGTGGCCGGGTTGACGACCTGCAGGATCATCCGCGTTCGTACAGCCGGTTGCGCTCGTACTCCGTCACCACCCGGTCGAAGAGCTGCTGTTCGGTGCGTGCGTAGTTGAGGTAATGGTCGACTACATCATCGCCAAGGCCCAGGCGTGCGACGGTGCCATTCTCGAGTGCGCTGATGGCATCGCGCAGCGTGCTCGGGAAGCGCTCCACTGAGGACTCGTAGGCGTTGCCCTCGAAGGCCGGCGGCGGAGGCAACTCATTCTCGATGCCGTGCAGCCCGGCGGCGAGGATCGCCGCGAAGGCGAGGTAGGGATTGGCGTCGGCGCCCGGGATCCGACTCTCGATGCGCAGGGCCTGCCCGTGGCCGACGATGCGGAACGCACAGGTGCGATTGTCGTAACCCCAGGCCAGTCGCGTCGGCGCCCAGCTGCTCGCCGCATAGCGCTTGTAGGAGTTGATGTTCGGCGCGAAGAAAATGGCCAGTTCGGCGCTCGCCGCCAGCTGCCCGGCGAGGTACTGGCGGAACACCTCGGGCTCGCCGTCGAACGCGTTGCGGTCGTTGTTCCAGAGGCTCGAGTGGATGTGGCATGAGCTGCCGATCCAGGTGTGGTCGGGCTTGGCCATGAACGTCACCGAGCATCCGTGCTGGTTGGCCAGCTCCTTGATCCCGTTCTTGTAGATGACGTGGTTGTCGGCCATGGTCACGGCGTCGCGGAAGCGGAAGTTGATCTCCTGCTGGCCGGGCCACGCCTCGCCCTTGGAAGTCTCGACCGTGATGCCTGCTGCGTGCATTCCGTTGCGCACCGCGCGGATGAACGGTTCGTCGTAGCTGGTGGCGAGGATGTGGTAGTCGAGGATGTACGGTACGGACGGCGTCAGGTCGCGGTAGCCCTGGGCGTGCGCCTGAGAGAACGTCTCCTTGAGCAGGTAGAACTCCAGCTCCGACCCGAACATCGGCTCGAACCCGAGGCTGCGCGCCTTGTCGACCTGCGCTCTGAGCACCTGCCGGGGCGACGGCCGCACCGGTGAGCCGTCGTTCCAGGTTACGTCGCTGAGCACCAGCGCGGTGCCCTCGAGCCACGGGATCCGGCGCATGGTGGCGAAGTCCGGCACCATGGCGAAATCGCCGTAGCCACGCTCCCAGCTGGCGATGTCGTAGCCCGGCACCGGGTCCATCTCCATCTCCAGCGCCATCAGGTAGTTGCAACCCTCGATGGGATGGCCGGCCTTGGCCTCGTCGACGAAGAACTCGGCATGCATGCGCTTGCCCATGAGGCGGCCCTGCATGTCGGTGAAGGCGACGACCACGGTGTCGATCTCGCCGCGCTCGACGGCCGTCGATAGCTCCTCGAGGGTCAGCATCAGCCGCCTGCGGGTAGGGCGTGGGCCGCACTGCGCTGCACGAAGCGCGTGAACAGGTCGCGCGCCCACGACTGGCTGCCGACCAGCTCCTCGGGGTGTGACTGCACGGCGACAACCAGGCCGTCGGTCGACTCCAGTGCCTCGACGATGCCGTCGAGGCTGTGCGCTGTGGCCCGCAGTCCTGGCGCGAGGTCCTTGACCGCCTGGTGGTGGAGACTGTTGACCATCAAACATTGCGGCGCCACGCGGCCCAGCTCGGAATCGGGGTCGATATCGACGGCGTGGGCGAGGATGTCGCGGGCCTCACCGTGGCCGTCGTGGTCGTCGATGTGGGCGAAGAGCGAGCCGCCGAACGCGACGTTGATGAGCTGCTGCCCTCGGCAGATGCCGAACACGGGTGTTCTCGTCTCCACCGCAGCGTTGACCAGGGCCACCTCAGTGTGATCGAGAGCCGGGTCGACCGGGGTGCCGTCACTGAGCGGCTCGCCACCGTACTGCTCGGGGCTCACGTCCCAGCCGCCGGGGACCATCAGGCCGTCGATCCCCGACAGGATGCCCGCGGCGTCGCCACGGGCGACCTCGGGCAGAGAAGTGATTACCACCGCGTCGGCTCCGGCCGCCTCGATGGCCGCCACGTATTTGTCGTAGTAGCCCGCGATCCGAAGCGGGCTGCAGGTGATGCCGATGCGCGGCTTGCGTTCCATGGTGTCCGAAGCGTACCGGTACGGCGGTACCGATACGTCTTCGGTCCTCAGGCGGCCGTGCCCACGCTGGCCAACTCGGCCTCGATCGCTGCAAGCTCTTCAGCAGACCCCTGAATCTTCGGGCCCTTGAACCACTTCCGGGCCGAGAGGATCCAGGCCACCCCGGTGCCGATGAGGACTGCAGCCACGGCGACGATGGCGTAGTTGAAGTTGAGGATGGTCGGGGGGAAGACCTGCGGGAGGATGAAGAGAATGGAGATGAAGCCAATCCATGTCACCGCGATGATCCCGATCGGTCGGCTCCACCGGCCCAGGTGCCAGGGCCCGCGCTCGAATGACGCGCCCGCTTTCAGCCGCAGCAGGATGGGGATCCCGTAGGCGATATAGAGGCCGATCGTGGCGATCGAGGTCACGGCCGCGTATGCGGTGCTGCTCCACAGATATGGCACACCGAGGATGAACGCACCCACGGCGGCGAGCCAGATCGAGTTGGTTGGTGTGCGCGTGCGCTTGTTGACCTTGTGCCAGAACCGATGTCCCGGCACGGCGCCGTCACGCGAGAACGCGTAGATCATCCGCGAGTTGGCGGTGACAGATGCCATGCCACAGAAGAACTGCGCCCCGACTACGACGACCAATAGGAATGCCGCCGCGCCGGTGCCGACGGCGTCAATGAAGATCTGTGCCGCCGGAGTCACCGCCGTCGCTTCGCCAGTGTAGTTCTGAATGGCGAAGGTTACGCCGATCAGCAGCACCCAGCCGGCAACCAGCGACACCAGGATCGACATGACGATGCCGCGAGGCCCGGCGATGGCCGCGTTGCGGGTCTCCTCTGTCATGTGTGCGGACGCGTCATACCCGGTGAACGTGTACTGGGCCATCAATAGCCCGATGAGAAACACGAACACGGTCACGCCGGCGAAGCTGGCGCCGGTGTTGTTGACAAAGGAGGTGAAGACGAACGACACGCTCTGGTGCTGCTTCGGCACCAATGCGAGGATGGCGACGATGATGATCACACCGGTGATGTGCCACCACACTGAAACATCGCTCAGCAGCGCCACGAGCCGGACACCAAAAGTGTTGAGCAGACCGTGGGCAAACAACGCGACGGCGTAGAGGAGCACTACGAAGCCGGGGGTGGTCGGGTAGCCGAAGAGCAGGTTGAGGAGGGCGTCGGCGAACAGCGCCAGCCCGAAGTCGATCCCCGCCGTCACCGCCACCTGACCGAGGAGGTTGAACCAGCCGGTGAACCAGCTCCACGCCGGGCCGTTCTTGCCACCGAGCTTGGCGGCCCAGTAGTACAGGCCGCCCGCTGTCGGAAAGCTCGAGCACACCTCGGCCATCGCCAATCCGACGAAGGTGACCATGAGACCGACGAGCAGCCAGCCCCAGATGAGGTCCACCGGCCCCCCGGTGTTCATGCCAAATCCGTAGAGGGTCAGGCAGCCGGACAGGATGGAGATGATCGTGAACGACACGGCGAAGTTCGAGAAGCCGCTCATCCGACGGCGCAGCTCCTGGGCGTAACCGAGCCGGTGGAGCTCCTGCGTGTCCCGGTCTTGCGTCGATGTGACCTGGTCAACCATCCGCGTGTGTCCTCCCGCTGGCAGGCGCGAACGCGCGCCCTCCCCCGCTGTGCGGCCGCCAGCGGCGCCGTCCGCGCCCCGGCAGTCGCCCAGAACTGGCCGGACAGTACCAGCGAACTGTTGCCCGGTCAATGATCTTTTGTCATCGCCGTCGGTCCCGTGGCCGGCCGGAGGTGTCAGCTGGCGACCGTGATCTGCCCGTCCATGCCGGGGTGGAAGGTGCAGTGGTATGCGTAGTTCCCCGGAACGGTGATCTTCACCTGCCACGTGTCACCCTGGTTGAGCGTCCCTGAGGTCAGCGTCGGGTCGGTGAAGGTAACGTTGTGGGCGACGCTGCCGGTGTTGGCCCACTGGATCACATCACCGGCCTTGGCGCTGGTCGCGGCGGGGTTGAACTTGAGGTCGGCAGTGGCCGAGACCGTCTCGGCCGGTGTGCCCAGGCCGCTCGGCTGACCCTGCCCCACCGCAGCGACCGTCGCCGTCGGTGACGGCGTCGCGCTCGACTGAGCGACCGCCCCTGGCGTGGGGATCGGCGTCGAGGGCCACCAGTTGTGGAATCCCTGCTCCTGCGCGGTCGGTGTGCTCTCGCCGCACGCGGACAGTGCAACCGCCAGCGTCGCGCCCACCACCATGGCTGTCGAAGAGAACCGGGTCACGGGTGAGCATGGTAGGAAAGGCACGCCTCCCGACGCCTCGCCGGCGTAGCACGATCCAACAGCCCCCGTTCCAAGGAGTCGTCATGCGCATTGGCCTGCAGGTTCCCAACTTCACCTGGCCCGACGGGCCGCCCCAGCTCGGCGAGCGTTTCGGGCTCATCGCCGAACGCGCCGAGCGCGCCGGCTTCGCCAGCCTCTGGGTGATGGACCACTTCTTCCAGATCGGGGTTGTCGGACCGCCCGAGGACGAGATGCTCGAGGGCTGGTCAGCACTGGCCTTTGCCGCAGCCCGGACGACGCGGATCAGGCTCGGCACCATGGTCACCGGCGTCACCTACCGCCACCCCGGCATCCTCGTCAAGACGGCGACGACACTCGACGTGCTCTCCGGCGGGCGCGCGTACCTCGGAATCGGGGCCGCGTGGAACGAGGATGAGCACCGCGGCCTCGGCGTTCCCTACCCGCCGATCGCCGAACGCCTCGAGCGGTTGGAGGAGACGCTCCAGATCGCCCGGCAAATGTGGTCTGGCAACGAGACGCCGTACTACGGTAAGCACTACCAGCTGCAACGCCCACTCAACTCACCACAGTCGCTGCAGCGACCCCACCCGCCGATCCTGGTCGGCGGCGGCGGCGAGAGGAAGACGCTGGCGCTGGTGGCGCGGTACGCGGATGCGTGCAACCTGTTCGCGTACGGGGACAACTCGGTGCTCAGGCACAAGCTGGAGGTGTTGCGCGGGCACTGCGAGGCGGTCGGACGCCCCTTCGATGCGATCGAAAAGACGTCCCTGGGACACCTGCACGTGACGGCCGAAGGTCGAAACGGCTCGCTCACGCCCGCTGCCACCGTTGCGTACTGCGCTGCCCTGGCCGAGCTGGGCATCGACCACGCCATCATCAGCCTTCACGACGTCCACACTGACGACGCCTTCGACCTTCTGGCAAGTGACGTGATTCCCGCGGTCGAATCGATTTCCGTCGCCGGCCGCTGACAATCGCAGCGTGAACACCCTGTTCAACCGGTCGTTCACCGTCATCGGTATCGACTGACCCTCCCCCAGCCGGGCGATTCATGATCCCCCGGTGAACCGCCGCGCCCTGTCGCGCTCCGCCGTCAGCGTCGTGGCCTACGCGGCCGCCCTCGCCGCCCCCACGGCGCTGACGCTGGTTCTCGTCGGGGTGAGCTTCAACAATCCGCGCGACTATGTCTTTCTCTACCTGTCGATCGTCGCCGTCCTCGGCGTGGCCAGCGGCATCGGCCCCGCGCTGGTGTCGGCGGCGCTCAGCTTCGCTCTCGTCGACTACTTGTTCGTGCCTCCGACGCACACCCTGTCGATCGCCAACACCGAGGACGTCGTCAACCTGGTCGTCTTCTTCGGAGCCGCCGGACTGGTCGGCACCCTCGGCTCGCGGCGGCGCAACGCTCAGCTTCGTTCGCAGGCGCTGGCCGCCGAGCTGCAGCGCGCCAACCTCGACCTCGCGGGACTCAACCGCGAACAGGCCGAGGCCGCTGAGGTGGCGGCGCGGCTGGCCGAGCGCGATCGCCAGGTGCAGGTGCTCGAGGAGACCGACCGGGTGCGCCACGAGTTCTTTGCCAACGTCTCCCACGAGCTGCGCACGCCTCTCGGCGGCATCCTCACCGGCGCCACCGCGGTGCTGCGCCGCAACGACCTACCCGCTCCTCTGCGCAGTGAGCTCGAGGAGGTGGCCGCAGCGTCGCGCCGATTGGCCCGGCTTGTGTCCGACATGCTCGACATGGCCCGCATCGAGGGCGGGGCGATCGACCTGCAGCTCGACAGCGTTGACGTGGCCGACGCCGTCGACGCCGCCGTCGCCAGGCTGCGCCTGGTCAGTCCGGAGCGGCGCGTGGAGGTGCGTATCGCGCCGCGAACACCCGAGGTCCGTGCCGATTGGGACAGGCTTGGACAGGTGATCGACAACCTTCTCGCCAACGCCGACCACTTCGCGCCGCCGGGCACGCCGGTGACCCTCTCGGCGGAGCGCGATGGAGATGGTGCCGTGGTGCGAGTCGTCGACGCCGGGCCGGGGGTGGCGCCCGAGCTCCGCGAGCGGATCTTCGAGCGCTTCGTCCGGGGCACCGGAGGCACCGGCCTCGGTCTGCCCATCGTGCGCGGGCTGATCAGCGCCCAGGGCGGCGAGGTGTGGCTCGAGGAGCCCGCTCCCGGTGAGGGAGGCAGGTTCGCGTTCTCCCTGCCCAGCGCATGAGCGACGCGGCCCGCATCCTCCTCGCCGAGGACGACCGAGCGCTGCGCCAGTCGATCGCGGCCCTTCTGCAGGACTCCGACTTCGCAGTCGACGTCGTTCCTGACGGGATCCAGGCGGCGCAGCGGCTGCGGTCCGAGCCGTACGACGTGGTGCTCCTCGATATCGGCCTCCCGTTCGTCGATGGCTGGCAGATCCTCCAGGAGATCGAGGGACGCCGGCAGCCGTCGGTGATCGTCATCTCGGCGCGGGGCGAGGAGCGCGACAAGGTCAGGGCGCTCGACCTCGGCGCGGACGACTACCTCACCAAGCCCTTCGGCGCCGATGAGTTGCTCGCGCGGCTCCGCGCCGTGCTGCGTCGGGTACGCAGCCCCGTCAACACCGGCGTGGTGCGCTCCGGCACGGTCGTCGTCGACCTCAGCAGCCGGTCAGTCACCCACAACGGCGAGGAGGTTCGCCTCTCCCCCACCGAGTGGGTCCTGCTCGCCGAGCTGGCCGCCCATCCCGGCGCCACCCGCGACCACCGCACCCTGCTGGCGCGGGTATGGGGTCCCGCCTACGTCGGCGACCGAAACTACCTGCGCACCTTCGTGCAGCGCCTCCGTCGCAAGCTGGAGGAGGATCCGGCCAACCCTGTCATCATCGTGACCGTCGGCCACCAGGGTTACCGGTTCGGCCCGGTGCCGCTGGCGAGGGATCGTTGATCGTTCGTTGACGCCGGCCACGGGATGCTCGTCGAGCGGTGGACAGCGAGCGATTCGATCCGGCGACACTCTTCGACTGCGCGGTGGTCAACGCCCAGGGGCGGCGGCTCGGCCGCGTCGTGGCGCTCATTCACCGCGCCGACGGATGCGACGTTCTCGTTGAGCGCCGTCACTGGCTCCGGCACACGGTGCTGCGCATCGACCTCGACGACCTCGTGCAGCTTGACCGCTACGTGTATCGCCACAGCCCGGCGCAGCGCCGCCTGGCCGGCGGCTCCGGCGACGACAGGGTGGCGTGACCAACGACTCTCCGCCGCTGCAACCGGTCGTCCTGTCCCCAGAGGAGGTCGAAGCGCTCCGCGCTGCCGGCGAGTCGTGGGACAAACTGCCGCCGGCGTCGCCCGACTCCGCGCTCTGGCCGATCTCCCCCGACCTCGTCAATGTCGAGCACCGCGGCGCCCTCCCCGACGCCCGCTACGTCAAGGTGGTCCGCGCCGGCCAGCAGGGCTTCGACCGTCTCGCCCCCGGCCTGCTCCAGGCCACCTCACGTGCCACCGTCGCCAGCGGGTCTGTGGGGCGCCTGCGCGGGCGCGTGCGCAACACATTCATCGGCGCGCCGCTGAGCACCAGCCAGTTCGTGCACGAGCGGCTCACCAAGGTCAAGGCGCTGGCAGTGCTGTCGTCCGACGCCCTGTCATCGGTCGCCTACGCCACTGAGCAGATCCTCATCGTGCTGGCCCTCGCCGGCGCGGTGGCATTGGGCGCGTCGCTGGCGATCATGGCGGCGATCATCCTGCTGCTCGTCTTCGTGGTGCTCAGCTACCGGCAGACCATCAAGGCCTACCCGAAGGGCGGCGGCTCGTACATTGTCGCCAAGGACAACCTCGGGCCGGTGTTCGGCCTGGTCGCGGCCGCCGCGCTGATGACCGATTACGTGCTGACGGTGGCGGTCTCGGTGGCCAGCGGCGTCGACCAGATCCAGAGCGCCATCCCGGCGATCGTCAGCCAGCGCGTGACGATCTCCGTGGTTCTCATTGCGCTGATCATGGTGGGCAACCTCCGCGGCATCCGCGAGTCGGGCTCGATCTTCGCCGCGCCCACATACCTGTTCATCGGGGCCATGTTCGCCATGATCATCTCGCTGATCATCCGCGGCGCCACCGGGACGATGCTCCCCGCGACCGAGACTGCCGCCATCCACGCCACCGAGAGCATCGGCATCTTCCTCATCCTGCGCGCCTTCGCATCCGGCTGCACGGCCCTTACCGGGATCGAGGCAATCAGCGACGGCGTCCCCGCCTTCAAGCCACCCGAATGGCGTAACGCCCGCACCACCCTGACGGTGATGGGGCTGATCCTGGCCACCATGTTCATCGGAATCACAGTGGCGACGCAGCGGCTCGGCCTCGCTCCCTTCGACCCCTCCCACCCCATGTGCGCCACCGTGGCCCCGGGCAACACCTGCGCCTACCAGAGCGTGATCGCCCAGCTGGCGGTGCGCGCTTTCGGGGCCAACTCGGTGATGTTCGTGGTGGTGGCGGTGGCCACCACGCTCATCCTCATCCTCGCCGCCAACACCTCGTTCTCCGACTTCCCGCGACTCCTCTTCTTCCTGGCGCGCGACGACTTCGCACCGCACCAGTTCGGCCGCCTCGGCGATCGACTTGCCTACAGCAACGGCATCCTCGTCCTGGGCCTGCTCGCCATCCTGCTCGAGGTGATCTTCGGCGCCAAGGTGGACGCGCTCATCCCGCTGTACGCCGTCGGTGTCTTCCTCGCGTTCACCATGTCGCAGGCGGGGATGGTGGTGCGCTGGCTGCGCCGCCGCGAACCGGGCTGGCGCCGCGGCCTGCCGCTCAACTTTATCGGCATGTGCCTGACAGGCGTCGTGTTCATCGTGTTCGGCGCGTCCAAGCTGCTCGAGGGGGCGTGGGTCGTGCTGGTGATCGTCCCCGCCCTGGTCAGCGTGTTCAGGGCGATCAACCGCCACTACGCCGACGTCGCAGTGCAGGTGGAGGCCGACACCTCCAACCGTCCCATCGCCGTGCACGCCACCTTCATTGTGCCGATCACCGACCTCAACGGCATCGCGTTCGAGTCGCTGGCAATGGCGCGCTCCTTCTCACCCACCGTCATCGCCGTCCACGTGTGCGACAACCCCGAGCACATCGCCACGCTGCGTGCCAAATGGGAAGCATGGGGCAACCACGTGCCGCTGACCATCATCGACACGCCCTACCGTTCGTACATCAAGCCGCTGCTCGCCTACCACGACGCCATCTCACGCCAGCGCCCCGAGGACACGCTGGTTGTGGTCGTGCCCGAGATCGTGGTTGATCGCTGGTGGCACAACCTCCTCCACAACCAGACCGCGCTGCGGCTCAAGGCGGCGCTGCTGTTCCGCAAGCGCACCGTGGTGATGAACGTGCCGTACCACGTCGAGGCGCATTCCGCGCGCCGCCGCGAGGACCGCGACGCGATCTGACGCTTCCCCGGACGGCAAACGCCGGCCGCGAAGCCTGTTGGCGGTGGTGCCGCATGGGATATCCTTTCCGATTCGACGCGGCAGGGGTGGTGGGAGAAGGCGGTGGCCGAGGGGGACAGTCGCCAAATAGGAATGCGCCCGAAGCAAAGGAGGCAGAGGGTCCAGACGCGGGCCGCGCTGTTGGCCGGAGTGCTGGTTGCCGCGCTGCTTGTCGGCGGAGCACCCCTGGCGATGGCCGCGACCGCCTCAGCCACCATCACCAACGTCCCCTTCTCCCCAGTGACGACGGGGCACACCCCACCGGGCGTCGATGAGACCGCCACAGCCTGCTCCGGCACGGGCAAACAGATCACCGAGACGCTGAGCCCAGCGTCGATTTACGCCGACGCCACGTCAACCTCAACGGCCACGGCGACGGTTGCCGCGACCGGAACAAATACGCCGACGGCTCGGTGCAAAAGTGAGCAGGTCATCTTCAGCAGCTCAGACAGCAACGAGTTGATCAGCGCAACCACCAACGACGGTGACGGTACCTACAGCGCCATCGTCACCTCGTCGAGAGGCGCAGGCCGCGCCACAGTCACCGCCCAGCTGACCCTGGTCAACCCAACTCCGCCGCCTCTGATCACGTTCGTTGACGCCACCGCGACGCTGACCCAGACCGCAGGACCCGCAGCCAACATCGCGCTGGCGATCGCTGTACCCGCAGCCGGGTCGTCGGTGACCCAGCCGGCCACCGTGGGCGTTGGTCTCGTCGCATTCGGATTGGGGCTGCAGGTGGTGGCCCGCAGTTCCCGAGCCGCGCGACCCGGCCGCCGGCGCAGTCATCGACGTGGTCGGCGCCGCGCTCATCGCCATCGGGCTGGCCGGTTGGTGGGCGGGGCCAACGTCGCGTCAGGTCCTTCTCGGCCGTCTGCAGCTCCATCCGGGGGGCAGGCCATACCCCTCTGAGGCCCTCAGCGACCTTGGAGTGATCCGTCCGTCGGCGCGCTCCGTATACCCCTCTGGATCCGAGCAACCGAATCCAGCCGCCTGGGGCGGCTCAATGGCACGGTGTTGAGGAGGTACACAGCGTGAACAAGGTGACAAGGCGGGGCTTCATCCACACCTCCGTCGGAGCGGCGGCCGGACTGGCAGCTGCCGGCGCGCTCGGCGCGGCGCCTGGAGTGGCCGGCGCGCTGACCACGCCGAGCCGAGGCAAGCCGCTTGCCAAGGGTGCGCCACAACCGATGGTGGCCTACGTGCGCGACGCGAGCCGCGGCGAGATTGCGCTGATGGTCGGAGAACGAGAGGTCAGCTACCACGACAGCGAGGTGGTGGCGCGTCTCATCAAGGCTGCGCAGTAGCGCCCAGCCTCAGCATCAACAATACCGAATCAACGAGGGAAGCCAATGTCGTCCCATCGCGAAGCACCGGGTATCAGCAAGGACCCGGTTGCCGACAACACCGACACCTATGCTTTCGTGAGCCCTGACGCTCCCGACACGGTCACCATCATCAGCAACTATGTGCCGCTCGAAGCACCGTTCGGCGGACCCAACTTCTTCGAGTTCGGCGACGACGTCCTGTACGAGATCCACATCGACAACGACTCCGACGGCGCCCCGGACATCACCTACGAGTTTCGGTTCGAGACCAAGGTCGCCAACCCCAACACCTTCCTCTACAACACCGGGCAGATCCTGTCGATCGACAGCGCCAACTGGAACCGCAAGCAGTTCTACTCGGTGACCAGGGTCGTCGGCGAGCACCGAACGCTCCTCGGCGCGGGGCTGGCGTCTCCTCCATGCAACATCGGACCGGCGTCTACCCCGAACTACGCGGCCCTGGGCCAGGCGGCGGTTCACAGCCTTCCGCATGGGGAGCGGGTATTCGCCGGGCAGCGGCTCGAAGGCTTCTACGTCGACCTCGGTGCCATCTTCGACCTCGGCGATCTGCGTCCCTTCCAGAACCTTCACATCGTCCCGATGCCGGCCGCGCCGGGTGTGGACGCGACCCATGACTTCAACGTCCACTCCATCGCGCTGCGCATCCCCAAGACCATGCTGACCAGGCACGGATTGAATCCCACCGATCCGTCCAGCCCCACGTCGGTGATCGGTGTCTGGGCCGCCGCGAGCCGCCGCAAGGCACAGGTTCGTAACGCTGACGAGGGCCACGAGTCCGGACCGTGGGTACAGGTGTCGCGGCTGGGCAATCCCCTCGTCAACGAGGTGCTCATCCCCATGGGCAAGAAGGACTACTGGAACGGCCAGCGAGCACAGGATGACGCCCAGTTCTCTGAGTATGTCGCTCATCCGGAGCTTGCCAAGCTGCTCCCGGTGCTGTACCCCGGCGTGTTCCCCAACCTGGCTGCGTTGCATGCCTCGCGCGCGGACCTGCTGGCCATTCTCTTGACCGGGATCCCGTCAGGGATCATCCCGGGCTTCCAGAACTACACCGGGCCAACCCAGGCAGACCAGCTCAGGCTCAACATGGCGATCGCGCCGGCAAAGAGCCCGAATCCTCTCGGCATTCTGGGCGGTGACCTCGCCGGCTTTCCCAACGGCCGTCGCGTCTTCGACGACGTGACCAGCGTCGAACTGCGAGCGATCGCCGGTGCCACCTACCCGCTCGTGCATCCGTCGTACAAGCCCGACGCGGCCGCAAGCCTGCTTACCGATGGGCTGACGTCGACGAGCACGACCTATCAGGACCACTTTCCATACCTTGGCGTCCCGGCAGGTGGGTACCAGACCAAGCCGCTCTCGGCGTGAGCGACGCGATGGTCGGGCGCGCGGTCAAAAGCCGCGCGCCCTCGTCGTCTCTCCATCCGCACGCGGAGGCGCCCGCCCAAGAGTGCGCGAGCGTGCTGGTCGAGGTCGGTGGCGACAGGGGAGCCCTCGTGCTCTACCTGGACGAGAGCTTTCGCGATCACGAGGTGGAGATCAGCCCGGTCGGCTCCTCGCACCGCGTCCACACCGGCGTTCTCGACCGGGCCACCGCGGCGGGAACGGTCCTCGCGGCGGTCTTCGGATCCCTGGCCGCGGGCAGCTACGTGGTGTGGCGCGTCGCCGGGACGCCCGCCGCCACGGTGATGGTCAGAGCCGGGGGTGTCACCGAATGGACACCCCTCAGTAGCTGATCCATCCGTGCGCCTGCGGCGTACACAACAGCAGCGTCACCGCCACGTGAGGGGCGGCGACAGACAACGTGAATGCGGAGGTGCGACATGCCGTTCGTGGGTACAGGCCATTTGTGGCTGGTGGGAATCCTGCTCGTCATCGTGCTGATCATCTGGGGCCCCGGCAAGCTGCCCGATGTCGGCTCCGGTTTGGGACGGGCCATCCGCGAATTTCGCAAGGCCTCGACCGAAGCCAAGGAGCAATTCTCCGTCGCCGCCCACGCCGACGCCGCGCCGCCGGTTGCCAGCACTGCGGCGCCTGACGCCGTCCTTCAGCCGGTCGCCGCGCCGTCGAGCCCAGTGGGCAGCGCCTGACGGCCGCAGTCGACACTGCGAGAAGGAGTTCAAGCGGTGACGACGTCGGGGTCTGGGGCCACCGTCGAAAGTTGACTGTCGAAATCGGGATTCCGTACCATCGGCACGGTATGGAGGGGGCGCGACCGCTGAGGCTCACTCGGCGACTCTGGCTCGACTGGGGGCGCTGTCGCACCAACCTGTCCGGCTGTTGCGACTGATCGGCTGTCGCTGAGGCGCCGAGGCGCCATGGCGACTCCGACAGCCAGCCGCGGAGCTCGTCGCTCCGATGGCCTGAGCAGCACCGGCACCAACGGCAAAAAGGACACAGGAGCAGGAACCATGGCTCTCCAACTTGGCGACACCGCACCGGACTTCGAGGCAGAGACAACCCATGGGCGCATCAAGTTCCACAATTGGCTCGGCGATTCCTGGGGAGTCCTGTTCTCGCATCCCAGGAACTTCACGCCGGTCTGCACCACGGAGCTCGGCTACCTGGCGAGCATCGAGCCCGAGTTCGAGCGACGGGGTGTCAAGATCATCGGGTTGTCCGTCGACCCCGTCGGCAACCACGAGAAGTGGGCCGACGACATCGAGGAGACGCAGGGCGCCCGCCCCGGGTACCCGATCATCGGCGACTCCGACTTCAACGTGTCGAAGCTCTACGGCATGCTGCCGGCGAGCACCTCCGGGGACCCGACGACGCGCACTCCGGCGGACAACCAGACGGTCCGCAACGTCTTCGTGATCGGCCCCGACAAGAAGGTCAAGCTCATCCTCGTCTACCCGATGACGACGGGGCGGAACTTCGACGAGGTGCTGCGTGTGATCGACTCGTTGCAGCTGACGGCGAAGCACCGGGTCGCAACACCAGCGAACTGGAAGCAGGGCGACGACGTGATCATCGCCGGCTCAGTGTCGAACGACGAGGCAGACCAGATCTTCCCCGGTTACAAGGCACCCAAGCCCTACCTGCGCATCACCCCGCAGCCGCGCTAGCACGCCAGCCGGCTCCGCCCCGACGTTTGAGCGGCCGGTGACCGTGTCCATCGGCGCTGCGGTGTTCCCCGCCAACGGACCGACGCTGGATGACGTGGTACGCGCAGCTGATCTCGCCATGTATCGCGCCAAGGCACAGGGAAGGAATCGTGTCGCCGCCGCGGAGACGACACAACCCTCGCTGGTGGCTCAGGGAAGGCGGGCCGCCGCCAGCGCCGCAGCGATCGTGACCGGTACGAGAACGATGCCGACCGCTGAGTAGCGCCGTGCGGACGGGCGAGCACCGACGGAGCGCGCCGCCTGCCACCAGAGCAGCGCGGAGAGCGAGCCGGTGACCGCGAGGTTGGGACCGATGTTGAGGCCGAACAACAGGCTGCGGGCGTGCAGAGGCATTCTCGAGCCGAGTAGGACCGCCGCAGGAAGGTTGTTCACCAACACCGACGCCGCGGCTCCGATGGCTGCGGTCTCGATGCTGCCCGCGGTCGCCATGATCTGACCGGGGTAGCTCCACACGCGCCCCACCGCACCGAGGGAGATGGCCACGAGAAAGATCCCGACGAGAATGAGGATGTCCACCTGATCGCGCACGCGCGCCACGACGATGCGGCGCTGCCAGAGGCGGACGGCGACCAGCGCGGTGCCCAGCCCAAGGATCGGGACAGCTGAATCGGCGAGAACGAGGATCAGGACGATGGCGGCGCCTATGCCGAGGGCGCTGAGGAGTGGTGAGCGGGGCGCTTGTGGGTCCGGGGCCACCGCAGCCGATTGCCCGGTCCTGAACGCAAACGCCACAACCACCATCGTCACGGCCACTGCGGCAAGCCATGGAGCGGCCATGCGGCTGAGGAAGGTCGAGCCACTGACGTGCTCAGTTGAGAGGATGAGGAGATTGGTCAGATTGCTGCCCGGCAGCAGCAGTGACGCCGCGTTGGACATGAAGACGCATCCGTACAGAAAGCGCAGCTCGCCGGCGCCTCGTCGGCGCGCCAGGTGCACCAGCACCGGGGTCAGGAAGGCCACCGAGGTATCCAGGTTCAGGAAGACGGTAACGACCGCCACGAGCAGCATGGCAGCGACATACAGCGGAACACTCCCGCCGGGAAGGCGGGCAAGCCAACCGGCGGCCCTGATGAAAAGCCCGTCCTCGTTGGCGACGACCCCGATCAGGAGCAGGCCGGTGACCAGCACGAAGGGTGACCAAGTGTGGGCCGCCGCGTCCCCGAGTGCCGCCGGCGCCAGGGCGGCCGCGGCCACCGCCCCAACCGCCCCGACGGCGAGGAGGGTTGTCCGAAGTCTCACCCGGCAATCCTGACCGGCGAGGTATGGGGCGAGCACTCCCGGGTATTGCGATGGACCGCGGCCGTGACCCGTTGCGGCGCCGATCGCTCTGTGGCCGTGGCGGTGCTGCGTTCACCGTCCCGAGAATCGTTGGATGGTGGCGATGAGCTCGTCCATATACGCCTCACCCTCTCCGGCCGCGATCCCCTCGGCCACGCAGTACTGAACGTGATCACGTAGCAGGATGAAGCCGATCTTCTCGAGGCCGGCGATTGCCGCACTGAGCTGGGTGAGGACCTCCGGGCAATAACGCTCCTCCTCCACCATCTGGGCGATGCCGCTGACCTGACCGGCGAGGCGTCGAAAGCGCCGGAGCAGGTCCTGCTTGCTCGCCTGGTAGGCGCCTCGGGCCCGCAAGGGTTCGTGCCAGTGCTGCTTCCTGGAATCTGTGCTAGCGGGCTTGTTGGCCATGTGCGTATCCTGCGGGTTCCTTGTCAAACGTCTCGGCGCATCGTTGGCTACAGAAGTAGTAGTCGCGCCGGTCGCGGGTACGGTGCTCCGCGTTCTTGGGGTTGACGGGCATGCCGCACACGGGATCGAGCCCAAGCGCAGTCTCCCCCACCCCTGCCACCGCCGGAGCCCGCGCGTCATCCGTTACGGTTCGTCCAAGCCGTTGTGGGCGCTTGATGAAGCGCTCACGGCAACGGTCTGAGCAGAAGTGATAGCTCAGACCGCCGCACCGCGCCCGAGCCGGAGCGCTCGCGGTCTCGACCTGCATCCCGCACACCGGGTCGATCGCGTAGCCGCTACCGCCGCCAAAGCGGGTGCGGTGGCGGTGCAAGTAGTACAAGCCGGCGAACGCGAACAAGAAGATCATGTTGAGAACGCTGGTGTAGTCGAGCCCGAACCTTTCCGGCGCGATCTGAGTGGGACGAACGGCCGGCACCGCGTGAATCGCCTGGAAGAGGTAATCGACGATCAGGCCACCGGCCGACATCACCAGCCAGAACGATCCGAGGATCCGCAGTGTCAGCTTGATTCCGTAGTACCTTCGATAGATCAGCAAAAGGGGAAGCGTGATCAGGTCGGCGAAGATGAAGGCGACGACACCACCGAAGCTGATACCGCCCTTCCACAGAGCGGCAGCCAGGGGCACGTTTCCGATCGAGCAGACGAAACTGATGATCGCGATGAACGGACCGACAATCGCGTTCTCGAGCCCCGTCCAGAATCCGTGACCGGTGACGAACACGTGCGCCCACACACTGTCAGGGACGAGGACGGCGAGGAATCCGGCCACTCCAAAGCCGATGACCATCTCGCGACGCAACATGGTGATGTCCGCCATCGTGTAGCTCGCCGCGTCGGACCAGCCCGCCAAAGACCGCACCCGCAGGCGAAACGGGACGCGATCAGCCGCCTCGTCGTTGGGTACGGCGTGGGTCATCACATGGTCAGGGTCGGTGCTCGACTCTGCGGCACCCGTGCGTAGTCGCTGGCGAGCAGCCTCGACAAGTGACCGCGGAAAAAGGAAGCGCGAGATGAGTGCGAAAAGTCCGATCATCACAGCCCCGCCGGCGAACTCGCTGGCGGTGAATTGCCACCCGATCAGCAGCGCGAGCACGATGCCCAACTCGATTACCAGGTTCGTCGAGGCGATCATGAAGACCATGGCCGCGGTGAAGTCCGCGCCTTTCTGGAAGAGTGACTTTGCCATGGCGGTGGCGGCGTACGAGCACGACGACGAGACCATGCCGAGGAACGTGGCCCTGCCGAGGGTTCGCGGGCCCGGCCGGCCGAGGACGCGTTCCATCTGGCCGCGCGAGACGAACGCCTGGACGACACCGGAGAGACCGAAACCGAGGATGAGCGCCCAGAGCGTCTCCCAGAACATGAAGAACGCTTCTTCCAAGCCGCCGCCGATGGCTCCCAGCACGCTCATCGACGCTCCTCGAGAGTTGTTTCGATACCCATTGGGGGTATTCTAGCAGATCGCCCGAGCCCGGCCCCGCGTGCCTCGTCGAAGTGCGAGTCAGAAAAAGGGCTCTGGCGCGTGTCTGTTCTGTATGGCGCGGCAGGGACCGTGGGGCCAACGAGAGTGAGACAACTGCGGAGGACGGCAGCCGATGAAGACGATCTTTGTGCGAGGAGCCGTCGTGAGCGTCGGCCTGTTCGTCGGCCTGTTCCCCGGCCTCTTCCTGCCGGTCTCCACTGATGCCTCGTGTGCGGGCGGCGTCTCCCTGACGGAAGCGATTCATTCTGCTCCAACCGCTTTCGTCGGCACGGTGACCGGCGTGTCTGATCGAGGGCGCCGTGCTCAGGTGCATGTCGACGATGTCTGGAAGGGCGTGGGCCTTCCGGCTGACGTTGAGGTGGTGGGCAGTCCCGATGTGTCCGCCGCTGCAACAGACGTGGACCGCATGTTTACCAACGACCGGCAATACCTGTTCGTTCCCACCAGTGGTGGTCCACAGAGCTTCCAGGACAACAGCTGCACTCAGACGCAGCCGTACAGCGAAGCACTGGTCTCGATGCGTCCGGCGAGCGCGCCGGGCAGGCCCGCTCCTGGCCCATCCTCCGGTCTTTCAGTCGTCCTCGTTGTGGTGGGAGTCGCCGGCGCCCTGTCGGCAGTTGGCGGTGCGCTCCTTTTCATCGGAAACCGCCGGCGCAGAATCGCGGCAGCGATGGGCGCCTCTCCTGGTCCGAGTCGTTGACCTATGCCCCGGCGGCGTGCTGCGCGGTTGGCAGCAAGCCGGACACCGGAGCATGGAGCCGGCCGGTCTCGGTCAACCGGTCGACGGTTCCCCTCCCTGTCAGTCAGTTTGCTTCGGCGGCAGCGCTCCGGCGGGTTCCGGATGAAGACCAACCAGTCCTACCGCTGCGGCGACCAGAAGAAGCAGGCCGCCAGCGACGAACACGGCACGTATCCCCGCCACAGTGGCGAGCAATGCGCCCAGGCCGATGGACACCAGCCGCCCCACCTGCCAGGCGAGGTCGAGCAGCGCGAACGTTCGACCTCGAATGCCCTCGGGGATACGGTGCTGGATCAAGGTTTGGTAGGTCACCATTCCAGTCGACGTGTTGATGCCGTACAGACCCAGCAGTGCGCCACCGGCGATTCCCTGGCTGAGGAGGCCGAGCCCCACATCGCCAATGCCGCGGAGGGCGTACGCAGCGGGGACGACCCTTTCAGGCGTGAGTCGCTGGGCCAGCGGCAGGGCCAGCGGCCCCACCAGCGCGCCGACCGCGATCACGCCCAGCCACAGCCCGTAACCGGTGGGGCTGAGGTGGTAGGCCCGCTCGGCGAGCACGACCAGCAGGGCCGAGGTCGCACCGACTGACAGGGACGCAAACAGCTGCATGAGAAGGAGGGGCGGCAGCACCCCCGCCGTGCGCATCAGGCGGAAGGCCGCCGGCAACTGGTTCCAGGGTGCGGCCAACAGAGATGTGGCCCGGCTGAGCGACGGCAGGCGGAGAAGGAGCAGGCCAGACGCAACGAAGCTGAAGGCGTTGACCGCGAAGGCAAGCCGGACCAGCCCGTTGGCGACCAGCAGACCGGCGACCGGCGCCGCCACCAGCTGCAATGCGACGCCCGCCGTCCAGAGCAGGCCGTTGGCGGCGACCAGCAGCTGGGCAGAGACCAAGCGCGGCACCAGAGCCGCCGCCGTCGGCGAGAAGATCGCGGCGCCGAGCGCCAAGGCAAAGGCCACGACCAGGGCCACGGGAAAGATCGGGGCCAACGCCAGGAGGGCGGCGCAGCCGGCACGCGCCAGGTCCAGAGAGACGAGGAGCGGCCGCGGCGGCACCTGGTCCACAACGAGCTGCGCCAGCAGCGCGCCAAGGATCAGGCCCAAGCCCTCCGCGAACACCACGCCACCAACCGCACCCGCTGAGCCCGTCAGCGCCAGGACCAGCAGCGCCAGGGCGACGAAATTGAGCGCGTCGCCGGTGCGGCTCACGACGGTCGCTGCCCACAGGACGCGGAAGTTGCGGTGCGACAACGCAGCACCGAAGTGCCTGGCACCAGCGGCCAGGGGATGAAGGGGAGCGGTCTCGTCCACACGCCCAAGTAGAACCGACAAGGAGGGGTCGTCCCGACGTGTTGTCGGGCTGGCCGATCACCTGGATCGCGGCGCGCGCTGCGGGGTTCGTCACGGCCTCAGCTGGCAGAACGCCAAGGATGCGCCGCTTCAGCGAGACCACGACGCGTCCCGAAGCTGAGCGAGGTGGTGGCTCCGTCCATGGACGTCCGGATCGCGTCGCGTTCGTGGCGTGCACGCGTGGGACGTACAGGGCGCGGCGTCTGCCGGACTGGTGACCGGCGGGKGCACAGAGATTGGAGGGAGCCTACTCGCCGCTCTTCAGAACGCCGGATGTGTCGGAGACACACTGCTGGATGTGGCGCAGACTCTTGCCCGCGCGATATGACGAACAACCGCCACGAGCGCGGTGGCTCTACGAGCCGCGGAGCAGCACGGCCGAATCGCTGAGGCAACCGCATCGATCGGTAGTTTCTGGCTCTGCAGAAAGCAGCACTTTGGGCGCCGTGCAAGTTATCCGGGGGAGCGGCGATGACACACAAGTGGTGCAGCGCCGTTCACGGTCGCCGTCAAACGGCGCCAAAGTCAGAGCTTGTGCACGGTATGCAAGGGGTCGGGGGTTCGAGTCGCCCTGGCTCCGCCACCGCGCTCCCGTGCTGCATGCCGACCAGGTCCCTGCTTAGACCTGGTCGGACATTACAACCGAACAGACGTGTTCCGGCTCTACACCGACACGTCGGCACGACCGGCCGTCGTCGAGGCGCCCACCGGCAGTTAGCTGGCTGAGCGCACCCGGTCCTCATTGATGACGGTCACGACGTTGCCGTCGTGCCATTCCGGCTGTCCCTCGAAGAGGGCCTGCATGGCCTGGAATCGCGCCTGCTGCTCGGGTGAGTCGGAGTTCTTGAAATACGCCTCGCGGCTCTCGAACGCGGAGGCGATCCAGAGGTCGCGAGGATCACTCTCCGACTGGAAGACGATCAGCGACACCGCTGCGGCTGGCCGGTTTTCATCACCAAACAGTGCCCTGACCTGCTCAATGGTCACGCCTTCCTTCAGCCGCGTATGAGCGATCGTCCCGAACATCGTTGGTACCTCCGATAGGCGGCCGCGTGGTCGCAGGCGCCCAGTATGGCCCCGGCCATGMCCGGKCTTCAAGGAGCCGCCGTCAGTCTCCGCCGTGGACCTTGCCGCCGTTCGCCGCTATCAACGCGAAGAGCCACCACCGTCACCGGCATGATCGCCACTGGTCATGCCTGATCCAACATTGTTCAGCCTCGTCGTCGACCGTCTGGCCGACGACCCGCCGGCGGTTGCGCGAGCCGATGAATTGGTTCTCGCCGCGTTCAAAGGCGCAGACGCGCTCCACAACTCGTTGACGGCCGGCGATCTCCGCGAACCCCAGGCACACCGGGCGAAGGCGGCGGCGCCACCCAGCGTCTCCCTCGCCCGCCTCGACGTCGAAGGCTTCCGTGGCGTCGGTCCACCCGCGTCCCTGACGCTGCCCCCTGGCCCCGGCCTCACCCTCATCGTCGGCCGCAATGGATCCGGCAAATCGTCGGTTGCCGAGGCGCTCGAGATGCTCCTGACCGGCTCCAACCGGCGCTGGTTCGAACGCCCCAAGGTGTGGAGCGAGGGCTGGCGCAACCTCCATCACGGGCCGCCTCGCATCACGGCGACCTTCGCTGTGGACGGGCGATCAGCGCCGCTGACGATCACCCGCGCCTGGCCGGACCACGCTGAGCTGGGGGGGTCGGTCCTCGAGGTGGACGGCAGGCGCCGCAGCGTGGAGGAGACCGGCTGGGACCAGGCGCTGCGCGACTATCCCCCACTGCTGTCGCAGAACGAGCTTGGCCGCATCCTCGAGGGCAAACCCACCGAGCTCTACGACGCCCTGGCGTCGATCCTCGGCCTCGCCGACATTGCCGCCGCCCATTCCCTTCTCCGCAGTGCGCGTCTCGAGGCTGAGACCGCCATCAAGAACAGGCAACGCGAGGCCGACCAGGTGGTCGAGCAGCTCTCGCGGTTCGACGACGAACGCGCCGTCGCCGCCGTCAACGCCCTCGCCGCCAAGGCGTGGGACCTCGACGCCCTCCGCGCCAGTGTCGCCGGTGGCATCGCCGCCGTGGAAGAACGCACCGCGCTGCGGACGCTGCGCGACCTGAGCACGCTCGACGTCGTCGACCGGGAGCGGGTCCGGCAGGCGATCACGCGGCTTCGTGAGGTCAGCGAGGAACTCGGACGCAGCGGCGGGAGCGACGCCGCTGCCGCACTGCAGACCGCCATCCTCCTCGAGCAGGCGCTGAAGGTGCACACGCCCCATGAGGGATTGGACTGCCCAGTGTGCGGCTCAGCCGGGGTGCTGACCTACCAATGGCGGCTGCAGACCGTCGATCGGATCACGCAGCTGCGCGAGGAGGCGACCTCCGTCGAGCAGCTCCACCGCCGCGCCGCAGAGGTTCGCGCCGAGGCCCGCCGGCTCGTGGTACCGGCACCCGCGGCGTTGCGCGAAGCGCCGGATGTGGGCGTCGATGCGGGCGCAGCGCTGGCGCAGTGGGAGCGATGGTCGTCCCTGCACGCGGACGATGACCTGCTCGCGCTGGCGACCCACCTGGACAGCATCGCGCCCGACCTCATCGCCGCCGTCGCCGAGGTTCGCGCCGCGGCCGGCTCCGAGCTGGAGCGCCGCGAGGATCGCTGGCGGCCGGTGGCGCAACAGCTTCTGGCGTGGTTGCCGGGCGCCGCACAAGCCCAGGCCTTTCGCGCCACGCTGCCCCGGTTGCGGGCGGCTGAGGGCTGGATCAAAGACGCGCACGAGGCATTGCGCAGCCAGCGGTTTCAACCGATCGCCACCGAGGTGCAGCAGAACTGGGCGGAGTTGCGCCAGACCAGCAGTGTCCAGCTCGGAGAGCTGCGGCTCAGTGGCACCAGCGCGTCCAGTCAACGGCACCTCACGCTCGACGTCAGCATCGACGGCGAAGAGGGCAGCGCGCTGGGCGTGATGAGCCAGGGAGAGCTGAACTGCCTTGCGCTCAGCCTCTTTCTCCCCCGCGCCTCCATGCCCGAATCACCGTTTCGCTTCATCGTCATCGACGACCCGGTGCAGGCGATGGACCCCGTCAAGGTCGAGGGGTTGGCGCGCGTGCTCGGTCGCGTCGCCAGGGATCGACAGATCATCGTTCTCACCCACGACGACCGTCTGCCGGCGGCGGTGCGCAGGCTCGACATGGACGCCACCATCATCGAGGTCAACCGCCGCGAGAATTCCGTGGTGTCGCTGCAGCGGATCTTCGACCCAGTGACACGCCACATCGACGACGCGATGTCCGTTGCGCAGACGCGCGAGCTACCCCCCGAAGCGCGCCGCGTGGTGCCGGGCTTCTGCCGGCTGGCGATCGAGGCGGCCTGCTCCGAGGCGGTGACCCGGCGAATGCTCCGCGAGGGCACCTCGCATGAGGCGATCGTGATGGCGCTCGATGTGCCGACGACGCTGCGCACCTGGCTGGCGATGGCGTTGCTGAAGGATGCAAGCCGGTCCGGCGACGTCAACGGCTGGCTGGAGAAGAACGCGCCGGGGGCGACCAGGATCGTGCAACTCGCCAACAGGGGTTCACACACCGACATCACCGGCGACATGGTCTCGCTGGTGCGCAGCGCTGAAAAGTTGTGCAAGCGGATCCGGGAGGAGTCTGCTGGTGCCCGGTGACCTCGCGGATGCGCACGACCTGGTGTCGGCGGCGCGCGACCTCATCCGCATCGATGACGTCCGCACCTCCGGGCTCTGGCCGCGCGCGGCAGCGATGCTCTGCCGGCAGGCGATCGAGACGTCGCTGGGAGATCTCTGGGACCTCCGCTGTCCTGCCCTGCGCGAGACGTCGAGAAAATGCCAGCTGCTCTGCCTCGGCGACTTCCTGCACCAGACCGAGCTGGCCGGGCGGGTGAACCTCAGCTGGGAGGGGCTGTCGCGCGCCTGTCATGTCCGAGTCTACGAACTGGCCCCGACCGCCGAGGAGCTGAATTCGTGGTTGGAGTGCGCCTGGGAGTTGGCTGACGCTGTGGAGCGAGAGCGCAGCTAGCCGTGGCGAGAACGCGGGCGTAACGAAGTGGCGATACTCCAGGCTTCCACGCCATGGTGCGCTGGTGGGTTCATTACGCTCGCCGGACTGCCGCAACCAGCGGTCAACCCGTCATGGGACGCGCGTGTGAAGTCACTGCACCACCACTGGCGAGGGCCGGCGAGCGTCGCCAACCCCGGCCGACGCGCCTCAAACATCGACGTTCTGCGCGCGCTCGCCGCGCTGATGGTGGTCGCCGCTCACGCCAACTACCTTGATGCGGCAACCCGGGTACCATCCGGCGCGCTGCGCCATTACATGTGGTCCGGTGTCAACCTCTTCTTCGTCCTCAGTGGTTACCTGATCACCCGACCCTTCATCGCCGCCCTCTACGAGGGCAGGCCGCTGCCGAGGATCGCTGGTTATGCAGTGCGCCGCGCATCGCGCATCCTGCCCGCGTACTGGGTCGTGATCGCAATCAGCCTGCTGATCATGCGACCCTTCACCGCCACCTGGGACGGGGTGGTCAGCCATGGTCTGCTGATCCAGAACAGCGTGCCGGGGCAGACGTACACGGTGGTGGCCGTGGCCTGGACGCTGGGAATCGAAGCGGCGTTCTATGTGCTGGTGCCGCTCGCCGCACTGGCGCTGCTGCGCCGTCGGTGTGGCACCGTCACCGCTCGAAGGATCGCGGTCATCGTGCTTGGGGTATGGATCGCGAGCGCGGTGTGGTCATGGCTGGCGACAAAGTACGGAACCAGCTGGGTCGGCGGCACGCCCGACCAAGCCCTCAGCGACGCCGGCGACAGTGCCCCGGCGATTCTCACCGTGAACCTGCCCGCCAAGCTCTTTCTCTTCTGCCCTGGGATCCTGATCGCCCTGGCTGACTGCACGGGATTCCTCCGCTCCTTCCGGTTGCCCGGGACTGCGCGAGGGCGCGGGCTGATGGCTTTGGCAGCCGGCCTCAGCTGGTGGGCCGGCGCGTTCATCGACTGGGGGCACTCAACCGCGCTCAGCCGTGCGGTGCGCGATGAGCTGTTTGCTGTCGCGTTCAGCCTTCTGCTGGTCATCGCAATCCGCGCGAGGCCCTGGCGCTCCCCCATCGCACGGGTCGGCGCATCGATAGGAGTGGTGTCGTACGGGCTCTACCTCTGGCACGGCATCACCGAGGACTGGCTGCGCGACCTCCGCCTGTTCCCGCCCGCATTGGGCGGCGCCACGGTGACGTGGCTTCTGGCAACGGTGGCCGTCGCACTGGCCGGTCTGGTTCCGGCGGCGATGAGTTGGCGGTTCCTGGAACGCCCGATGATCGCGCGCGCAGCGGGACTGGGCCGCTCGGAAGGCTCGCGAACGCGCAAACCGGAGACGGCCGCGGTGAGTTCGGAGCTCGGCTGGGAGGTGGTCGCCGCAGACCTGCGATGACAACCGGCGCTGTGGCGCGGAGGCACCTTCACAGGCGAGCGCAGGCGCTGTGGCAAGATGCCGTGCCATGACCGCCACGGGCCCGCGCAACCGCGAGATCCACCTGGCCAGCCGTCCCAACGGCGCGGTGACCCTCGACAACTTCAGCATCGCAGAGACCGACGTGCGCGCCGCGGACGATGGCGAGGTGGTGGTGCGCAACCTCTATGTCTCTGTCGACCCCTACATGCGCGGCCGCATGAACGACGCCAAGTCGTACGTCCCGCCGTTCCAGGTCGGCCAGGTGCTCGACGGCGGGGCACTCGGCGAGGTCATCGAGTCGCGCACCCCCGACCTCGAGGTCGGCCACATCGTGACCACGATTTCGGCTGGCGTGAATACGTCACCGCCAATGCCGGTGACTTCCGCCGCGTCGACACCACCTCGATCCCCGCCACCGCATACCTCAGCGCGCTGAGCATGATCGGCCTCACCGCCTGGGTCGGCGTCGTGGACATCGCGCAGATGAAGGAGGGCGAGAGCGTGTTCGTCTCCGGTGCCGCAGGGGCGGTGGGCAGCATGGCCGGCCAGATCGCCAAGCTTCGTGGCGCCTCCCGGGTGATCGGCAGCGCCGGCTCCGACGAGAAGGTGCAATGGCTCACCGGCGAGCTCGGCTTCGACGCGGCCTTCAACTACAAGAACGGGTCCGTGCGCAAGCAGTTGCGTGAGGCGGCGCCGGAAGGAATCGACGTCTACTTCGACAATGTCGGTGGTGAGCACCTCGATGCGGCGATCTCCTCGTTGCACGTGCACGGTCACGCCGCGCTCTGCGGAATGATCTCGCAGTACGACGCAGCCCATCCCGCGCCGGGGCCGCGCAACATGCCCATGTGCGTGGGCAAGCGATTGACGCTGCGCGGCTTCCTCGTCATCGACCACAGCCACCGCATGCGCGACTTCATCAGCGAGGTGGGGCCGTGGTTCGCCGAGGGCAGGATCAAGACGCGCGAGACCATCGTGGACGGCATCGAGCACGCCCCCGACGCCTTCCTGGGATTGCTGCGCGGCGACAACATCGGCAAGATGCTGGTGCGCACCAGCAACAGCTGATCGCGCAGTGGCACCAGGTGCGCCAGTAGTCATGAAGTCTCCGCTGCCCCGCACACTCCCCGAGTTTCCCATCGCCGCGAGCCGAGCCCTTGATGACAGCGCCTACGACTACATCAGCGGCGGCGCCGGCGACGAGTGGACGCTCGCCGAGAACGTCGCGGCCTGGCGCCGGCTGACCATCCTGCCCCGCGTGCTCAACGGCGCGGCCGGGCCTGACACCAGCGTCACCATCATGGGCAGGGTTCAGCCGCATCCGCTGATCACCGCGCCCATGGCATACCAGCGCATCGCCACTGCCGACGGCGAGATCGCCATGGCTCACGCAGCCGCGGCAACGGGCACGATCAACTGCCTGTCGACGCTGTCCAATGTGACTGCAGCCGACGTCGCCGCAGCCGTGCCCGACGGGCAGAACTGGTACCAGGTCTACGTCTTCACCGACCGGGCGATCACCGACAACCTGATCGAGGAGGCACTGGGAGCCGGCTACGAAGCGCTCGTGGTCACGGTCGACTTCCCGGTGTCAGGCATCCGCGAACGCGACCTGCGCTCCGGCTTCAGCGTCAGCGCCGCGGTCCCGTCGCTCGCCGACACCGGCATTCAGAGCGGCTTCGAGCCGCACAAGGCCCAGCAGGCCACCCATGCCCCGCTGACATGGAAGGACATCGCCGACATCGCTGCGCGCTGGCACGTCCCCGTGCTGGTGAAGGGCATCCTCACCCCCAACGACGCGGTGCGTGCCTTCGACCACGGTGCTGCGGGCATCGTGGTCTCGAACCACGGCGGCCGTCAGCTCGACGGCAGCCCGGCGACGGCCACCGTCCTCGCGGCCATCGCCGACGCGGTGGCAGGCAGGGGCGACGTGCTCGTCGATGGCGGTATCCGGCGCGGTACCGACGTCCTCCGCGCGCTGGCGCTCGGCGCCAACGCCGTGATGATCGGTCGCCCGCTGTACTGGGGCCTGGCCGTGGGGGGCGCCGCCGGGGCGCAGCGTGTGCTCGAGCTCTTCCTCGAGGAGTTGCGCAACGCGCTGATCCTCAGCGGCGCCAACTCGGCGCGGTCGCTCGACCGCGGCTACATCGGCAAGGCCTAGGAGGGATCACGGCGACGCTTGGCTGCCTGAGGGCATGCGACCCGGGTCTTCACGTCGACGCACGACGGCGGGAGCCGACCTCAGCCGGCGCTGGACACCACGCGGAAGCGGACGACGGTGCCGCCGGCAGAGCTCTCTAGTCGGCGGTCGCGGAGCCACCGAAGAGCTCTTCGACGAGAAACCTCGCGCGCGGGGGCAGCTCGCGCTCGTCGTAACGCTGCGCGGCGACCTCGAGCACCTCTTCAGCGGTTCCCAGCCCAAGCAGGTTCGCCAGAAAGCGGATGTCCTCGGCGTCCTGTTCGACCCGCGCGGCGCGCAACTTCATCGCCAACAGAAACCGCGCCGATGCCGCTGTCACGGCGAGTCCTGGGCGGTCGAAGATGGGCAGCGCATCCCGATCCGTCCCCGGGATGAAGCTCTTCACCGCGTCGTTGAGCCAGTCGTCGGGCAGATTCAGCCGATCGGCGACGTCACGCGCGGCGCTGTACACCTCCACTTTCGGCTCGAAGACGGCGTCAATGTCGCGGGTGGTTCGGCGTGCGTCGAAGGCGAGGGCCAGCGCAGCGCCACCAACAACGAAGATCCGCCCCTCGATTCCGCGAGATTCGAGCACGGATGCGAGCTCCTCCAGCGCGCGCAGGGCTCCGCCCCGGTCCAGCATTCCTAGACGCGCTCGAGCGCGCCGCTCGTCACAAAGATGCCGCGGCGAGCGAAGCTCGGTGGCGATTCACGAAGTGCAAGTGCGCGAAAGCCAGCGCGTCCGACGAACCACCATGGAGTCACCTCCGACATCGCCTGCGTCCACGATGGGGGCACCAGTCCACGCTTCATCGCGAGGTACTCCACGATGGCTGCAACGAGTGCCGCGGCTCGCGGTTCGCCGGTTGCCGTCGGTGGATCCGCGACGACGAGCGCGAACTCGGCGTCGTCCGCGCCGCGGTCATCGTCGATGAACTCCGCGATCAAACGCCAGGCATCGGTGGTCTCGCCGGCACGCAGTCGGTCCGCCAGCGTGTGGCTCAGCTCGGCGGCCGAAGCCCAGCGCCGGTGTCTCGGGAGGCAGGCTCGGAGGATTCGATTGAGCGTGCCGGTGCTCGGGTCGACCTTGGCCGTCTCATAGCGATGGAGGGTTGCTGAGGAGGTGCCGGCGCGCCGGGCGAGCTCGCGCTGACTCAGCCCGGCTGCCTGGCGATGGTTCTTGATGAGAGCCGAGGCATTGATCATCATGCGCTATCATATCTGATAGCGGGTACTTCTGAACGGAGCGGACCCTGCAGTTGCTCGAGGAACACGACCGCCAAGCGGTTAGCCGGGCGCCGACGCCTCCACCCGCGCGTACACCTCGCGCAGCACGGCGGTCACTCCGACCGGGTGAACTCGGCGGGGAGTCCTTCCCCGCGGGTGAGTCTCTCGCGCACCACGGTCCCGCCCAGCACCAGGCGATCCTCGTTGCCACGACGCCACCGGGGTGGGCAACGTGCCCGCATCACCGCGCTGAAGTTCGTGAAGCCGAGCCGCTGCGCGCCGCCGCGCTCGTTGGAGCACCTGCGCTTCGTTGGTGATGAAAGTGCGAGCAGCCCTAGTGTCCTGTTTCCGAGGTTCGCACACAAAATCTCGCG